>Ga0307517_10000765_pt1 | contig 55239 bp, 20 predicted proteins | sample 23_EM_MG_FD_194515 | JGI IMG/M metagenome (GOLD analysis project Ga0307517, IMG submission 194515) | Populus trichocarpa ectomycorrhiza microbial communities from riparian zone in the Pacific Northwest, United States - 23_EM | ecosystem: Host-associated > Plants > Roots > Unclassified | place... | reverse complement strand
TTTTTATTGAAATTTTTTATGTATCAAATTTGGTCCTCATTCTTTTGATTGTTACTTATTTTATTTGAAATAATTTATGAAATGTTAATTATTATTATTTTAATTTCTTCATCTTTCATTGTTTTTTTATTTTTTAGATTTGATCTCTATTATTTTGATTATTATTTATTTTATTTGAGATAATTTATGAAATTATATTTTTTTTCAATTTCATTCTCATTCAACTTTTTAATTTGTAAGATATGTTCCTCATTATTTTAATAAACTTGAGAAAAATAAAACATTAAAAAGTTATTTTCCAGCTCATTTTCCATGATATAACCAAACACTGTAAAGTGTTTTTCAATTTATTTTTCATTACACTACCAAACATCGGAAAATAATTCACTTTCCCGGAATTCACTTTCCAAAAAAAACTACTTTCCAGCAAACAAACGAGGCCTAAGTATTCTAGTTAGTGGGCTTGATATAGTGCATATCCTTTGATGAACCTCATATGACAATTAGTAAAGCCTAAAAAACCTATTAAGACTTTAATGTTACTAGGTTTGGGCCATCTAACTATGACCTCCACTTTATCTAGGTCAACCTTAGCCCCTTCTCCTGAAACCACATGATCCAAGTATTCTACCTTTATACAAGCAAATATGCATTTAGATTTTTTTTCTGTAAAGAGTTTATGTTGGACAAGTATAGCTAAAACAATTTATAAGTGTTTTAAATGGTCCACTTCTTTCCTACTATAGATTAATATGTCATAAAAAAAAAACTAGAATAAATTTTCTTATGAATGGTTTAAATATCTCATTCATGAGCCCTTGAAAGGTAGATAGAGCATTTGTTAGCCTAAAGGGTATAATTAGGAACTTATAATGCCCTTGTGAGTTTTGAATGTAGTTTTCTAGACATCTTCTGATCTTATTCTGAATTGATGGTATCCCAATCTCAATTTCAATTTAGAAAAGTACTACGACCCGTATAATTCATCTAACAACTTTTTCACTACTAGAATAGGAAATTTTTCCTTTATAGTTTCTTTTCTGAGTGCTTGATAGTTTACACATATTCTCTAGGATTCATCTGACTTTATGACTAGTAGAATAAGGAAAGAGAAAGGTCTTTGACTGTGTTGAATTGTTCCCAACTCTAGTAACTCCTTCACAATCTTCTCGATTTATATTTTTTAGTAATTGGGGTAATGATATGGTTTTATAGTGATGGGATTGGATGATCATGATTCACAGCTAATGGTAATCTTTTAGGTTCCTAAAAAAACTAATTCAATTCTTTGAAGCAATTCTTGAACCTATGTTAGCTCCTCCTCACTAGGCTTAGGTTTAGTCTCCATTTCTTTAATTTAAAGGATTAACCTCTTTACCTTTCTCTTCAATTTTCTTAGAAACCTCGGCCCTTAATCAATTTCTGACTCTAGACTTCGAGTCTTTCCTTTCATAAAGAATGGTATGATAGTTATGACACTGCTATCCTCATAATAAGGTATTTCTTAAACTTTCAGTGCCTACATAACCTTGTCATAATCGATGTACCTTTTTTCTATGGTAGTATTTGTGAACATTTCTTGCTTATGGCATATCAATTAGGTCTTACTTTTTGTAATTTCCTTTACTAAAAAGTCCTTTTTGGTTTAAAGGTAGCCATTGTTATATTAATTTAGAGAATAGGTCATCATACTCCTTCATTTTCTTTTTTAAAAAGCAAATATGACAAGCTTGTAATGTGTAACAAATTAGGCTTCTTAAGACAACACAACTATTATTATGATGTCTCAATGAGTCAAGGCATTTGCAATACTTATTTCTCTTAATGATCAATGGTAGGGATTGTATGATTACTAAATAACTTGATTTCCCTCCATACATTAGATGGTCAAAAATTTCTTCAGCATTTTTTTTATATCAAAAGAATACTTTTTATTCTCATCAACCACTTTGGTAACACTTATATCTTTGATACTAAGTTTGTTAGCCACTTTAAGAATTTTTTAATGCAACCATCTTAAATGGTCTTCCCTTCTTGAGTTTCGCAATAAAAAGTAGCTAATGTTATACTTCCTTAATATTTTGATCAGATTTTAAGTGATTGATTGTGTATTTTCAACATAATTCAAATAGCTAAATGGCTATGTTCCTCTAAATGGATTGTTTCTCCTTATTTTGCTAATATCTTTTAATAGTGGATATTATCTTTTATAAGGGTATAAATATATAAGTAATTGATTATCAGCTCTTTCTCATGTTCCACTATATTTGATACGATCTAAGAAAGGGTTGAATAAGGAAATTTGAATTTTTGCGTAATTATGCCTATTATCTAGCTTTACAGCAACAATCATAATTCTTAATCCAACCATTGGATCAAGCTATAAATTTACTCAGAGTTTCCTAAAATATTGTTCTATGTTGGGGTGAAATTTCAGGTCAATCGAAGTTTAGGAAAGCCTTGTGATATAGGTTAGAATAAGTTGTACGACTTTTGTTATTTATTTTCTTTTGACTTGTGGACTTTCTATTTGACAATGATCCTTTTTTTACAAGGATGTGGTAGGTTGTTTTAGGAATTTCCTAATTCTATACAAAGATCTTTAATAGGCTACAACATAATTTTCAAGTGTGACAAGGATTCATTAATGTTCAAAAGTTCTTTTTTTACAAGGATTTCTTATTCATCCTAATTACACAAGGACATAAAGGCTAGTGGTATTTAATGACAGGTTGGTTTGTTTATTTTGGAGAGTTTCCTAATCCTACAAGGAAGGTTAAATGAAGGCAATAAAAGTTTTCATATTTTGAGAGGATTCTTTAAAGCTACAATTAATTATCCTGGAAAAACAAAGAAACTAAAGGGGAGACAACTTCAACAATTAATTTCTTAGCTTATTTTGGATATTTAAAGGTGGCAACAAAGACCATGGATTTATAAAATAAACTTGTGTTTTGCGTGATGTAGCACGTTTTCTTTGTTGAGATAAAGAATAATATCAAGGTATAACTGATCTTAGAACGTCTTCCATATACTTTTTGTTTGTGATTTGGTATTCGTTGAGTGAGGGTTTCTTATTCCAATAGTACTGGTGCCTTGAGACATGTTTCTGTTGTGTTACATTCCTATCTAACCTGATTTCTTGGTTTTCCAGGAGTTGTATCATCTTCATTGTGAATTGCTTGACCATGTGATTAAGAGGTTCACATCATTATTCTAAAACAAGTTTAATGTACTCTTGCTTTTCTATAATTGTAGTGCATTTAACTTTTAAAGTCCTAAATAGAATGACATAAACCTTATACATATTCTCCTAGATCTTATACCATCATAGTTAAGTCAGCCAATATCACATCTAGTGTTTTTTCTATAAAAATGCTTATCGAAATGAGTCTTTATATCTTCATAACTATTGATAGAGTTAGAAGGTAATGTAGAGGACTAGTGAAAGGTTGTTCTAGCTAGTGATGAACAAAATAGTCTTAGCTTTACAAAGGGATTTGTTGCACCATTGCCAAATTGATTAATGAATTTAGTAAAGTGCTTTCTTATAAATTAGTTTTATTCACCATACAATTTTTTAAAATCAACTATTTTATATCTTTATTATTTAGGTGCAACCTATCCACCTTCTCTAGATATGAACGATTATAAATAGGCTTATTTATTCATCCAATTTCTAAAACCATTTTTCTTTAGTGTTGAGCAAACTTAACTTTATCAATTACCCTCTTTACGGGTTAATCAACACCATGCACTTAGGGTGATAGAGGATTAGGGTTTCTAAGTTGGTCATCAATATTCTCATCTATAGGTTATTTTTGTTGTAGATAAGATTGTTGGACCATATAATTGTCTTGGTATTTCCTATAAACTTATAGAGAAGCTAGGATATTAGAAGCAATTGTAGCCAAGTTAGTATGCACTTGTAGTAGTGTATGGTATGTGAGCATGTTATATCTTTTATATAGTTAAAAAGCTTTCGATGCTCTAATATAGGTGCTTGTGACTGTAGAAAATCTTTAGCTTTTCCCCTTAGAGGTTTAGATAAGCAGTGTTCTAAACCTGCTCTATTTAAACTCATTCTGAATTTGATTGAGTTGATCAAATATGGTTTGTATAGTCTTATTCGCTACCATAATTTTATTATGGTAAGTTGTTTTCTCAAGTTCTTCATCTCCATTTAGATAGTCCTCATATTAGCATAAGTTAAATTTACTAGTTAAGAGAAAAATGTTAATTTAGGAGGAACTAATGTAAGCTGACTAGAACTTATCAAAATAGGTTGTGACCATCTAATAACATCATTGTTTCCCTAGAAAGGACATGTTTGGGAATAATATAAAGGCATAAAAGCGCCAATATGCCCTAATGGTTGATACTAATAATGATGTAAAAAAAGTGGGAACATAGAGGGCTGCATGAGGAAATTAGGACTCTGCCTCTATGCATTTTTCTATGGTGCAAAGAATTAGACGATGAACAATCATCTCATAAAACATCTAATATTGGTTGTTTCACATGAATTTATGGTGATGATGGATTATTAGGCTTGGATTAACATCTATCTATTACATTTATTAAATGATCATTAGGTATTGTGACAACAATTTTGCTTGTATTCTTTTTTGGTGGCATGATTGCTAATCAATGAGATAAATGGTAAATCTAGTCCTATTGAGCGTGTCAATCTAGTCCCCCATGATTGATAATTGTGTGATTAATCGCTGACTAGTTTGTTTACCAATTATTAATTCTGTAATTAATTATGCTATTTATTCTTTGTTTTTTCTTTCTAATTAAGGAGAAAGTATAGTTATGAATTTATTCCTGAATGGAGACAAATAACAGCCTTTCAAAACCAAACAGAGTGTGGGAGTATCAAGATTTTAGACCTTAAGAAAAATGACCATCATTCCTAGTAATATAAGTATTGAAAGAAATTGCATAGGTAGGGTTGGCTATCATTTCCAATAACTAGGTGACCTATTTATATTGGTACAAATTTTGAGTTTTACGTAAATATCTAATTCTAATCTCATACATACTGTTTATATATATATATAAAAAAGTGTGACACTATGTTGTCATACCTGAACATAAATTGAACTTGCCAAAATAAAATGAAAAAAATATAAAAAATTAGAGTTGTCACCTAGTAAGTAAAAGACACCAGGGACTCTAATTCAAAGCACTAGTCTTATAGATTTGGATAGAAGGGTTAGTTATACCTAATAGAAGATCGACGTCACCCTTACTACATTCATTTAAATGAAATATTACTTTTACTTAGTTTTTCTCACAAATCTATTTTTTAGTTGCTATCAATTTCCTAATTATTTTAAGCTCGTTTTCTATTTATATTTTGAATTATTTCTAATTAGTTAAAAAAAAATCAATGCTAGTCCCTTAAAAAAAGATTTGTCAATTTGATTGTTCATGAAAATTTTGACATCAATTATTTTTAAAAAAACTTTGGTTTTCAAGAAAATTCGATATCGGTACTTAAAAAAGGAACTTAAAAAAAAAGTCATTCGTGAAAAATCGATCCCTTAAATTGACGACATGTAATTCACAAAAATTTATATGGAAGGAAACTATCCCTCATGCAACTAAGAAAAATCCAGACTGTGTACGTATGTATTTTATATGGAAGGAAGATGCAAACCTAAGACATGAGCTTGCTAAAAACAAATGGAAACTTAACCTCTAAAAACTGTTTTTATTTTTTCATGCAAAGGGAACTTTAGTGGAATTAAATGGATCCTTGGAGAAAAGTAACAGGTTTTAAGAATGACAATAACATGGTAAGCTGGAAGTTGCATGGCTTACACAAAAAAAAAGGTTTTGATATTGCTTTTTGTAAAGATAATGGACATGGTATACAGAAACTTTATCTCCCTATTTATTTCAAACAAAAGGCTTGGAAGACTTGAAAACTGGTTTCATATGCCGACTCTTTTTTAATTTGTGTTAGTTTAAACCTGTCATCATGATCTTGAAACATTGCAAGACAGATTCAGTGAAAGACACAAAAGTACCCTCTCATGCAGTAATTAAATTTCTCTAGATTTGCAGGATAAGAAGCTTACGTGCACAGAAAACAAAAAAGAAAAATCCATAGCTGGAGTGTTTTTCTGTTCACAAATCTGTTTTCTTTCAGCATCACAGTACATTTCCCCTCACAGTGTTTTCTTTTTGCTTAGTTTCTTAGATAGTACTGAATTGCAGGGTTTCAAAAACAAGATTTCGAGTTGCAGCAACACGTTATCGACTGGATTATGCTCTCATGACTAAAAAAACCAACGATGATGACTTCTGTAGACCCTTAACTTTTTTTATTGGGTTTATCTTTTCTTAAGATCAACGGATGGGTATTGCTTAACTGTTGATGATGTAATTCTTGAGTTGAACTAACGTAATTCAATGGTTTATTCCGTCTTCATCAAAGTATTTAAAGTGGGATCAAGTTAAAGCGGCTGCAGATGAAACATGGCTGGCTCTGTCAATGATGACATGCTGGGAAGGCTTGAAATCGTGGGTTTCTGGGCTTAAACCAATGTCCAGATTCTGTCAGAAGATTACCATCTGCCGTTTCTTGGGCTCAATTAGACCTACAGCCCATTTGTTTTTATACTCGTTTTTCTAACTCATCCTTTATTTTAGTTTCCTCTACCTGAAATTTTGACCTGAATGTTGCTCCTGGATCCTGGGGAATTTCAATTAAAGCTCCCTGGAGGCTGCTGTATAATATTACTTACCTTTCTTATTACAAATATGTGGGCGAGTAGATAGATTTTTTCTGGTTCTTTTGGATATGCCAATGCATGTTGGACTACATAATGAGAGCAATCCGTTCTGTAAAATTGCCTCGAAACTTCATTGAAAGAAGATTACACACACTGGCGCTGTATTAAGTCAAGAGAGTGCGTAAATAGATTGGTTCATATCCGATGTATTTTAAAGAAATACCCTTATGGGATGTTTTTGAGATTTTTCTTGGATATATGTTATAGGATGATTAGTTCATTAGCTATGGCCTATAAGTGTGTTGTATTATTGTTAAAGCCCTGCCTCATGATCGGCAGCGGCACCAATCTTTTGTAGAGTAAGCTTTTGGACACTGATCACATAATAAAGTTCATGTCAATGACGATCATTCACAGGAAAAGGTTCACTAAACTCTCATCATGATATTGTAGCAAAAAACGAGATAAAACACGTAATTGTACCTGGTTTGTAGAGTTAACAATCCTTGTTCGTTGATGAGACACTTGAGCGCATTAGAATTAGAGGACACACTGTGTATCTGCCTTGAAGGTCTTGCTAATCCTCCTGCCTTTTGATAACACGTCTTTTTTTTGCTTCTTTTCTACTCTTTCTTGTTTTCTCTCCTTTAGAATTTTCCTCCACACTCTGTCTGTCTCTTCATGTCTCCTCCTGTGTGTCTCACCGTATAAGTCTGCAGGGATGGAAGGGTATTTATAGGTTAACCTTCAGGGGTTGTAGAGGCGGTGATTTGGAGTAAAGAGGGCTAAAAATCTGGGAATTAAGGCCGATCGTTGGCATGCATTTGGAACAAATTTGGGGATCGGTTCAAGGAATCAATATTCATGGTTCTTCGAATTTTGATTGGAACTGGGGTGTTAATGAAAAGAATCGAAGATATTTTGGGCCATTCGAAGATCAATTATGGCTGGGAATTGAAGGAGAAGATAGCGACTCGGGCTAATATAACGAGAAACTTTTTTCCAGAATTGAAGAGCAATAGAACGACATGTCGTTCCTTTCAAAGTGGAATGATATTTTGTTCTGGGGTTTCGACCACGCGATGTTTCACTTTGAGTGGAACCACACGTCGTTTACAGTTAAAATTAGGGTTGTGTAGAAAATCCAATTTAGTCCCTTGATTTCGATGTTTTTTTGGTTGTAATCCTTGGTTCTCTAGATTTTTAATTTAGAACAATTTGGACTTTTATCTTCAAACTTTCTTTAATTAAACCCTCGGTTAACCCAACTTTAAACCCCTAAATTGCCTTATTTTATAGTTGGTCCTTGATTTGTAATTTTAACCAATTTGACTCTCTATTTGATTTTATTCTTCAATTAAGCTGACTTTTCAATTTGGTCATTTATTTCAAATTCATCATTAGTTCTTTAATTTTTATAATCTTAGCAAAATTAAATCAAATTAAGCTATATTTCTTCAATTAAGTTTCCAATTATAACCCCAACCATTCCTGGATTTATTTAAACTTTTCAAACTCAAACCTTGACTTGTTAAACTCAATTATGGGTCAAATTTTGCTCCCAACTATATTTTTATCTTTTCAACTTTTTTTCTAACTTAATTTGACACATAAAATTAAATAAAAGTGACAAGTAAAAAAAGATTAAAATTGACATGATTTATTAGAAAGGCTATATTTGGATTTTTTTAAATTTTTTTTTTCAATATATATAAAAAAATAAGGGGTCAAAAATTAGGTTATGACAAAAAAATTACACATTGAATTCTAATACAATATAAACTTCTCCTTATTGATAATAATGTCAATAATATTGAATTATGAGATATATCTTGCTCATTTAAATTTGTTTTTCACATAACCATCCATTGGTGAGTTACTCGAACGAAAGCCCATGTTCTTTCTTGTCATCTCATCTCTTTTGTTTATCTTGCAAGCTAACCTAGTTGTGTCCATTGGATCGTGGGAGGCATTAAGTAAGGATTTAAGACCAACTTTGTCTTCATAAATTGAAATGAAATGGCCTTAAGTTCTTTTTTATTATTATTATTCTTGTAGGTCTAACATCTTAGCTAAAATACGAAAAAGTTTTTACTAAATTTATGGTGAAAAATGTAAGCTAAAATATAGATTTTCACAAAAATATTACAATTTAAATATGTATATGAAATATATTAGTTTCCTTAGGGATATCTAAACAAAACTATTGTGGAGAAAAAATGCTTTACTAAAAAATAATAGATCTATGTATGGATGTTTAACTTACTATAAGACTTACAATAAGGTTATATCTTTTTGGATAATCATATGAGTTTAACACAATAGGATGTTATAACCTAGTTCTACCATCTTACTTGCCCAATGGTTTTGAAAACATGTGGAAGTAATTCATCTTTGAAAATCTCATGACACAAGGAGATGCTACTTTATTTTATTTTTTTAAAATGAAAAATAATATATTTTGACTTTACCTTGATTAAGGTTGGCATAGAAAGAGGACGAGTGAATGATTATATCCGGTCTGTGTTTAGGTCAAACATGTCAACTTTAAGGACAATGCATGGCCTAAAAGCTTGATCATTTCTTATATAAAGCATTATGCAAAGCAAAAACGTAAAACATTTTTTTTTGTTATATATATGAGTTTTGTTAAGTTTATTATTCCAAAAAATATAAAACCCTAGATTTATCATGTATTTTAAAGAAGATTATAAAGAAAACCTAGTTTGCATGCTTATTATGCTCACATGTTTAACATATAAATATCAAAAAGTTATTGCGAAGAAGAGATGCATGGACAATAATATCATAATCAAAATATGATTCTAAATTTAAGGACACATAAAGTAACAAAGTGTAGATCTGAATTATCATGTTTTTGCTTATTCAAAAGTTTGAATTATCATGTTTTTGCTTATTCAAAAGTTGGTTATGATATTATATCTCAAGTTAAACATATAACCAATTTATATATGTTTGAAAAACTCAATTTGTTTTTGTGTAAGTTATATTCTATAACCTAAAGAAATTTATCATTTTATTTTTCAATTCATACACCCATAAGGATAGTATAAAATTCACATATTAATTTTAACAATAATATTATACATAATAACAATATTGAAAGAATAAAGTACATTATGAAGGCTTTTACTTTTTCCTTTCGCTTAGCAATGCTCGTGTAAGGTTAAAGGATCTTATGACTCCCTAATTCCAACCTAGGTTTGCATTTGACAAAAGAATTGTTTTTCTCTTAAAAATAACTTCTTGAGATGGATAAGTGAGCACTATTTTGCTTAAAATGATGCTACGAGACATTCAGATATATATATATATATATATATATTTGGAGAAAGAGGAATAGATGTTTAAAGAGTTGAATTCTACTTTTATTTTTTAAATTTAAAAAGGTCTCCATATATTTAAAGTATGATGTTGATGTGGTGCTATTTATTTATAGAGGTTAAAATGAGACGAGGGAAAAAATGTTTTGGGATCAGGGTTAGGGTTAGGGTTAGGGTTAGGGAAAATAACCCAAAACACATAAGGACTTAAAATTAACGTTATAGGGATGGACAACCAATCATCTGTGTGCACTGATTTTTGGCACTAATCATTGATGTTTGGTGGTCCTCTAACATCGATTAATGAATACTAATTTTAATTGATAATGATAAGGTTCCAAAAAATCTAAGTTGTTTGGAGGTAAGGCTTATATCTTGGATAATCAGTTAATCTCTTAATTCTAACAATCTAATCCATTCTTATTAGCCAAGGTGGCTGAAGGTAGGTGCCTGATACCTGCAAAAGGTCCTATTTGATAAATTTTAAAACTTTTTGATGATTAAGTCAATGATGTTTTGAGAGAAAATACAATAATATTACAAAGAGATACTCTAGAAATAAGTATGCAGTAGAGAATGGAGATTCTGAACCTTTTATTTAAAAGATTTATGGTTTATTTATAACTCATATGTCTTTTTATGAAAATAAGGGGCTAAAGTGTAATATTATCCTAATAGTATTAAAAAGAGAAAATATACTTGACACATGTATTAATATGGATGGAAATATAGTGGGCCCTTAAAGAACTTTTACACACTTTCTCTTACACAACATTAATATCAATGAAAATATGGTGAGCCCTTAGAGAGATTTTATACGCCTAATGAGTGTAAGATCCAAAATATAATTGTACCTAAAATAGATGGGTCCTTCATTTACTTGAGCCTAATGGACGTACGTCATTCCTTTGGTTGAGACCAATAAAGTTGGGTCCTTTCTTTGGTTGAACCTAAGGGAGGTTGAGTTTTATAGAGGGTTTTTTGGGCCCTTCAATTTGAGTTTATCAATAGCCCCCAAAGTCTTTGTGATGTTTATATGTAAAGACTTGTAAAAGTATCTGGTATGACGAGTTTATCAAATTTGTTTGTATGAGAAGCAAGATGAAAACCCAGTTAATATACTAGAGAGCCTATGTGTAGGGGTATGCCCCATGTTTTAAAAAAGAATTTCTAAATATATAGAGGTGAACCATAAAGGAAGCCATAGAAAATTTCCAGGCGGGTTAGTTGAAACCATAGAGGAATCCATACTTAATTTTTATAATAGATGGAGAAATCCAAAGAAGGTAAGCCTATATTTAGAAATTTTTCTAAGAGGGTAAGAGGAACCCATGGAGGGTAGAGCTTGTATTTAGAAAATTTCCAAGTGATTGAGGGGAACCCAAGGAAGGTGAGCCTATATTTAAAAAACTTTCTAAGAGGCTATCAATGCCCATACTTGAAAATTCCCAAGGGGCGAAGGAGACGTACCCATGTCGACACCCATACTTAGAAAATTTTCTAAACGATGAGGGTGAACCTATACTTAGAAAATATTATAAAAGGTTGAGGGGAATGAATCCCTATTGACATCCATACTTAGAAAAAATTTTAGGGGCGGAGGGAACGTACCCATGCCGATGCTCATACTTAGAAAAGTTTCTAAGAGGCGATAGGAACCCAAGGAGGGTGGTGTTATTGCATTAAGGAGACCAAGTCAATCCCTTTCTTGAAGAATTATTATATTTGTTTAAGAGATGGAGACTTGTGGTATTTCTAGTGATGATATGGGGCATGAGAGCCCCTCACTAGAGAGAGAGAGAGGCCAAACCTAAAAGTAGGAGATTCAAGATCATCCTTGGAGATAGGATGTTCGAGAGCCTATCTAGAGAGTTGTGTGTAGTTCTGTGGGTTCCAATTAACCTTAGTAGTATAAATTTTGTCATAGAACGTGGGTTCTGTTGCTTTGTTGAAATTGGTCATCCCAAGTTATCATGAAGGGTGGAGAAACCACACTAGGAAGAACCTTTTCCAATGAGATTGTGTAGTCGCACTAGGGAGAACCTTTTCTAAGGAGATTGTGCGGCTGCACTAGAGAAGGAGAACCTTTTCCAAGAAGAGAGTGCAGCTGCATTAGAGAGAACCCTATCCAATGAGATTGTGCAATCGCATTATAGAAAACTCATTCCAAGGAGATTGTGCAATCGCACTAAGGAGAGCCTCTTTCAAGGAGATTGTGCAAAAGTTCAGAAGCCCTCATTAAAGATATATAGATAGAAAATGTATGTCAGAGAGACAAGTATTTTAATTTAAAATAAACTTACTTCATATCAAGAATAATATAGCTTGAGGTGATTTGTTGAACTTTAGGGAGCCCTCTCATTCATCCCTTGGAGAGTGGTGTTATTAAATTAGAAAGATCCCTAGTCAATCCTTTCTAAAGATAGGGATGTTACAGGTGCCAATATTTACTAAGCTGCAAAACTTGATTTTACCCTTGATTGACCAACACAACTCGGGTGATGGGTTGCACTTGGTTGATAAGTTATTGGAAGTTTGAAAGGGAAAAAGTGTTGATGGTAGGGGTGTTCAAAATAACCGATTAACCGAAAAAACCGATACAACCAAAGAAAAATTAACCGAAAAAACTGAACCGAAATAAAAAAACCGATTAAATCGATTTTCAAAACCATAAATTTTAACAGGTCTGGTTCGGTTTCAGTTTTCAACCAGAAACTGTACCAAACCGAACCGAATCCACTAAACAATTAACAAAAATTTATGGTATAAATAGTTAACTTGCGCTAACCCTAACAACTAACATAACCTTCCTGCCTCTGGCTCTCACAAAAAGTCGTCTCCTTGCCCAGAAAAATTCTCAATCTTCCTTTCCTAGTTTCTTGACATAGATAAGCAATTGTATATATACGAAAAGTAGTGAGGCAGCCATAAAAGACATCAAATGCCCTTTGCGTATAAATCTCCTTTTGCTTGTACTGTTTGCTGTTTGCAAGATTGGCGATGGATATTTAAAGGCTCGAAGTCATCTTTATCTCAAGTATCTGAAAACTTGGCACATATTTGATCAATTCCACTAAAAGATTGAAATAATTTATGTTTTCTAGCCATATGGGACAATGATTTTTCACATGGAGGATCCAATACCACCGATGGCTTGTCCAACGGACTCCTGAGCGACGACAGTGCTGGCCTCGAAGGAAGCAGAGAGATCATAGTCGACGCGTGAAGCGACATCGCGGATAATAGAGGATTCATTTTTCAAGCCGGATTCGAATTCTTCCAGGTCTTTCTTGTAGATTTTGATGACGGATTCAGATTTGGTTGCTAAGGTTTGGTTGAGAGAGCCAAAGGACCAGGTGGAGTTTTGGGTTGGCGGGTCAGGGTTTGGGTTTTCAGAGCTAGGAGGAGGGGATTTGGGGGAGTCTAGATGATGGGATTAGGTTTCCTGGTTTTTTGCCAAAAAAACCGGATTTAACCGAATCGGTCCGGTTCGGTTCGGTTAATATTCCATAAAATTAATGTAATTCGGTTCGGTTGGTTTTTTTAGTCTAAACCGAACCGTGAACACCCCTAGCTGATGGTAATGGGTAGATCTATCAAGCGTTTTAACCCAAGTGTTTTATGGTTGTGTGTTATGGAATGACTTGGAAATGTCATTAGAAAGAAATTGATGGTTGTTTTTATTAGTTTCCCACAAACGGTGTCATAACTCAATCTTGGATCCCTAAAATTATTTATAAATATATATCTTTTATTATTTTATTATTATTAAAATAAAATAAAATTTTAGAACACAATGAGACAAGCTTTAAACCGCAGAAGATCAAGAAGTTAGAAGAATGACTAGATTGGGATATTTTGACAAGATAGGCTGAAGAAAAACTTAATTTAAGACAAAGTTTAAGGTTGAAATATTATTTGACCAAAATTAGAAGAATTAATTAAGTTTGAGAACTTAATTAAACTTTTAATAGGTTAAATTGACTTAATTAAGGAGTTAATTGAAGCAAATTTAAGTTTAAAATTCAATTTGGTCAAATTTGGAAAAATTAGTTGAGTTCAAGGATTTAATTAAACTTCTAATGAGTTTTAAGAATTCAATCACGGACTTAATTGATGGTAAATTACGTTTTGAGGCCTAATTCGGGTCAATTCATAAATATTGGAAGAATAGGGACTTAATTGAAACCTTAAGGAACCAAATTGGTGTAATCAGGGGTTCAATTGAAAGAAATTAAAATTTTAAAGGATGTTGGAGGGTCAAGATTGAAGACTCTCATGACCAAGGACCAACTTGTTTAAAACGCGTAGCTTTAGGGATTAAAATTGATCAAAATAGGGGTCAATTTGAAAGAAATTAAAAGTTCAGTGAACAAATTGAACAAATTGAAAACCAAGGACCAATTTGAAAAAAAAAGCAATTGAATCAAAAGAGACAATTTAAAATTTTTAATGGTACGATTGCATAAATTAAGAAGTTGAAAGGCCAATTGAGGGCACACGTGATGAAATTGAAACAACAAGGACCAAATTAAAGATTACTCAAAATCCCAATTAAGGAACCCTAATTTCTAGGGTTTAAACAGACGATGTGTCATCTGCCTTTATTCCCAACCGATAGAGCTGAATGAGTTGCCACCTTCAAGTGACTAAACATGATGACTCCAACCACCTCTTGGACTCCAACCATCATTGATCGAAAGAGGAGTTTCCCTTCTTCACGGTGGTGCCACCCTTGTTCGATGTTTGTACCCCACCTGCCATGTGCAAACCCTCAACTTCTTGTCCCAAGTCATCTTTAACTGATTCAAAAATCTTGACAGTTTTCATCCAACTTTGAATCAATGGCAAAGAGCTATACGTCTCCCAATGAAGTGTGGTTTGATTCTAATTGAAGAAAAACATCCCCTTTATAATGTCTATGGCTTAATCTTTTCCAATAACTTCTCATCTGCCACGATTAAATCAAATAAGAGGCACTTCCAGTCAACTATTTTTTGACCTGTTTTAGCTCTTTATTTTCCAACTCTTTCTAAAAGCTCCCAAAGTTTGTTAAGGACCTGGACACAAGAAAAAATGAAAGGAAAGAGATGAAAAAACAATCTCTAACACAATAGATAAGAGAATCCTCTATATGCTAGTTTTAACCAAGGATGAAAGATGGTTTTGTAACCTCCTGCCCTTGAAAGGCTATAAAAAGGAAGAGAAAGGACAGAGGAGGGGATGAAAGGGAGAGACGTGGAAAAAAACACGGAAAAGAAAAGAAAAGTTAGATAGCAATCTCTAGAGCTTTTAGAATAAAAAAGAAAGGGAAAGAAAGAAAAAAAGTGCCAAGGAAGGAAGGAAGAGATTATTGGTCATTTAGAGCTCGAATAGAAGCTAGAAATTTAGTGGAAATCAATAAAGAATCAAGAGGAAATCCATTACTCTTCTTGATTATGTAAATTTTCAACCTTTGATGAAGGTGTAGAGCTCAATGCAATCACCCCTCTCCTCCCTTTTAATCCATATTATAGACTGTTATTTGGTGGCTTTATGTTTATTTTTCTTGTTTTAACAAGTTGATGTTTAAGTTTAAATTCATCTTTGCTTTTTCTTGGATTATTGAGTAGATATATGTTCTTGTTTGAATTATATTTGTTTTGTTGTGTCATGAGTATCATCTTGATGAAATTAGTTGGTTTAGATGCTAGGTTGTCAAGATTTGATGTTATTTTGATTATTTTAGTATGCTTGTTAAGTCATTTAAGGTATTTTTATGTTTGCTATTGTTTAGGTCTGTTTTATGGGCTATAAGTATCATAAGTTTATGTCTTTGTAGCTTGGAATGTGTGATGATTAATGATTTTAGCTTGTTAGATTTCTAAAGGTTTTTGTTAGGAGGTTTGAGCATGACACTGTTACATTTCATTTATGGGTTTTAAGGTTGTTTAAAGCATGTTCTTGTCTCTTAAGTTTTGCTTTAGTCTTGTGTAATGTTAAAATGTTTGGTTTGAATCCAAAATTGCATATATGAACTTGTTGTTTTTTCTTAGCTGTTTTGAAGTTTGGACTTTATGTATGAATAATGATTTGATGTTGTTTATTGTTGATTTAGATTCAAACATGTTTAGTTTTGATAATATGGTGGGTTGGGACTAAAAACAGTATGGTTTAGAGGTCAAAATGCATGTTTCTAAGTTTGGGCAGTGGTTCAAGCTTTCTAGACACTTTGGGTTCTGTTTTTCATGTTCTTCCAAGAACATAGCCGTCTCTTGGTATTTTGGTTTTGATATGTTTTGTTTCTTGGCATAAATATGTTAGGTCATCATCTTTAGCAAATAATCTAAGAAATTTCAAAGACCATTTTCAATTAATTTTTTTCTCCTATATTTTTTTGGCCTTTTTATTTAATATTAGGATAGTAAACTTATATTGTAAGGTACTGACCCGATATTAAAATCCCTGCTTTTCATTGAAAAATTCCAAAAAAAAATGAAAATTTCTTATTTAAAAAAATACCAAAAAATATGTGTTTTATTTGTGTGTATATTGCCGAATATCTCAAAGATAAAATCATATTTGCATAAAAGTAATAAATGGTACATGGCATGATTTTGCATTGTTAAGATAAAAAAAATAGTTTTTTACTTTGCATGTATTTTTTTTATTTAATAACTAGTTTATTAAAGCCATAAGAATTTGTCTTGTATTTAAAAAACAAATACAAAAAATAATAATTTTGGTTTCATTTTACATTTGGAATTATGAACTTATACGTAAGATATATTCCCGATATTAATATAGCTTTCTTCCCTTTTTATGCATAGACTTTAGAATAACTAGGTTTAAACTTGATAAGATAATGACCTCCTTACTAACAAAGATGTTTCTTAAACTTTAGAGAGATCAATGGTTAGAAAATACAACAACCTTAGTTTTTTCAGATAAATAGCAATGCAGCTTACTCTAGGTAAGGTGTTTTAAGGGTGATACGTCCCCCCTATTCACAACTTGTCCCCATATCTAGACTCTCGCATACCAATAGATTTCCTAGTGATCATAATACTAGGTGGCAACTCTTATTCCTTTGGTTTCATTAATAAAGGACAAGAATTCCTTATTTTTTCCACTCACACCCTTTCACGATAATCTCGCTCCTGAAGGACGGTCATTGCAACGTCGCACACATGCGATATATGGCGTCAATAATGAGGTTCCATAAAATCCAAGTTGCTTAGAGGAAAGACTTATGTCTTGGATAATCGGTTAATCTCTTGGTTCTGGTAATATGATTCATTCTTCCTAGTCAATGTGTCTAGAGGTGGGTGTCTAATATCTATAAAAGATCCTGTTTTGTGAATTTGAAGACTATTGGATGATTAATTCAGTGATTTTTTGAGAGAAAAAGCAATAAAATTACAAATAAATACTCTAGAAATAAATACACAGTAGAGAATGGAGATTCCGAACATTTTTGTTTAAAGGATTCATGGTCTATTTATAGCTCATGAGTCTTTTTATAAAAAAAATAGTTAAAGTGTAATATTGTCCTGATGATATTAAAAAGAAAAAATATCTATGATATATATATTAATGTGGATGGAAATATAGTAGGCCTTTAAAGAACTCTTACACACTATATCTTACACAAAATTAATATCAATGAAAATATAGTAGGTCCTTAGAGGACTTTTATACACCTAATGAGTGTAGGGAAAATATGATTTAAAATGTAAATGTGTCCAAAATAGATGGGTCTTTCCCTTGTCTGATCCCATGAGAGGAAGGTCCTTTTTCTTGGTCGAGCCTAAGAGGAGGTGGGTCCTTCCCTAAGCTGAGCCCAAATAAGGGTGAGGTCCTTCCCTTGACTGAGCAAAAGGGAAGTGGGTCATTCTCTTGGCTGAACCCAAAGGAGATTAGGTTTTATGGGGGGGATTTTGGGCCATTAAATTTGAGTTTATCAGATTGTGAGGATTTCAATTAGCCAACCTCGTAATAATATAAGCATGTACAATATATGAGATTTTTTGTATTTTTATCATTAAGAATGAATGCTTATGTGATTATTTTATATTTTAGAGGGTTCTTTTTCTATTTCGCAACCAAAACACCACCTAGGATGCCATGTGCACCTACTTGTTTCAAGTTTGTCATGAAAGTGTAAAACACTCTTCCAACAAAATTTTCTCTTTATTTTAGTCATGATAATGTTTTATTAGAGCCCCTAAGTTGTTCTGACAAAGCAAATGCATCCCTGATATATGCATTCTCATTCCTAAACAAATGATTTACTTTAATCCAATCATGGAAATATCTCATTACAATCTTTAAATTCTTATGTTATTATGATCACACCCTTAAAATTGAAAATTAGGTGTCTCTACTATGATAAAATAAGAATGCACAATAAAAATAAAATAAAAGTAAGAACTCATCACTAACTCAACATCAACACTAGAATTATATATCAATTTATAAATTTAGTCTTTCCATCATCCTCAAGTAAGGAGACGGGACGGGTACACAACCCTCCAAACTCAATCTCATAATAATATAAACTACGATCATCAATTATAATCTAGTCAATATCAATTAATCAATGCAACACAATTAAAATTAAGGATTTGTTACCAAAATTGATTACTCAATGGACTAAATAAAAGATTTAAAGATAGAAGTTGTGATGATCAACACATTTGTTTTTCATCATTACTATAGTGGCTGGATTAGATATGATTTAAGTCAATGAAGGAGGAAAGTCAATGGATATATAATGAAGTCATCACATAGAGGCTAAACATTTTGATCTCATAAAAAATATCATTGAACTCATTGAAGGAGAGATTATGTCTTGAATATTGATGATTCTAGAATCAATATTGATGGTTGGACAATGTTGTTGCTTGAACAATGTCATCTAATGCAAGGGAAGCTCTTATCTAGATCAAGTGTTACTTATTAGAGAAGAACTATGATAGAGGATTGTGTTTGGAAAACTTTGAATTTTTATTTTTAACATTTGCTATTTTTGTATTTTTATAATTTTTTGAAAAAAAAGATATTATAGAGGAAAATAGTATTTTAAATTAAAAAAAAGGTCTTCTAGAATAAAAATTTCATTTTTCCATCACACTTAGACGCACTATGGATGACTTCATTTTCATCATGTTTTAGTACTTAGGTCCTGAAATATGAGAAAAAAAGTCATTAAAAAAGGATGAGGGGAGAGACAGTTCTCGACCAACCACATTTTAGCTATATATATAAAAAAACTCAAGTTTGATGTCAATGGGTTCATTTTGAAAAAGGAAAGTTTTATGGAGGTGATTTGAAACTTTAATTCTTTTAGAAAAAAATAGATCATGTCTCAAAAAGCTTTTTTATTTGATATTTTCTTATAAGATTTTAGACTGATTTTAAATGCCTTATAAATAGGGTTATTAAAAGGTTATTAAAGTTTGTGTGGTGTTTTATTATTTATTTTTAGGTGAAAATGAGTTTAATATTGGGTTTTGTAGGTTAAAATGACTAAATGCCTGATTTTCTAGCCATTAAAGGTGGCAACAAATGGTTGTAGAGGATGGCATGTCACTTGGTCAAGTAGATGACAAGTCGTCCATCATATTTTTTTTAAAAATAATATATAAGATGGATGATTTTCTAGTCGCTAACGCACTTGAGCCTTCTTCCTTAAGGCCAAGCACACAAACCCATCCTTCCAAACTCATTCATGTTTGGTCCACTTCTCCTTTTGTTTTTTTTTCCTATAAATTTTATAATTAAATTCTATCTAAAAAAACTATTAAAATGATATTTTGAAAATGATCTGATTATGCCATGGTTTTAAAAAAAGATAAAAGGTTTTACGATAATATTAACAAATACTTTATGTATTATTATATGTGAAATTGAATTATTAGCTCCTTTATTTTTTTATATAGTCACATTAAAATAATCAAGATATTTTTTGTTTCCTTGTTAAAAATTACTTTTCAGATCATGATAAATTTTTATACGAAGAACCAATCTTCTTTTAGAAAAAAGTATTGCTTATCAAAATATAAAAAAAGGAATTAATAATGAAAAAAGAAGTTGTTTTTATGAAGAAATACATTTTCTTATAAATCTAAACCATTTCAATTCTTATAAATTTATATTTTAATTTCTTTAGGATTGTATTAAAAAACATCAATACTATTGATGAAAAACTCATGGTCATGTTAAAAAAAAAAAAATGCATAAATAAGAACACATAATGTTTTTTTAATAAATAAATTTTTCTTTGGAATTTAAATCACTAAAATGTTTTCAATTATTTATTTTAATATTTGTAAAATTAAATAAAAAAAGGTTTTGAGAATAGTTTTGCAGCATCACACATTTGTAAAAAACTAGTTATTTTCCAAATTAGGTAATAATAATGAGTATTTGTGCAAGAAAGAGCCTTCTTTTAGCAGGAAGAATATTCTTAGTGGCTAAGTAATGATCATATTAGTGGAGAATACTAGATATTTTTATACGAGCTTAATGATTATTCGTATGGGTAGGAAAGGGTTTTTATATGGAAATATTCTTAATAGATTTTGTTCTTGATATTAAGAGTAGGATTTTAGTTTAATAGTGTTTAGAGTAAAAATAAACATTCATGTGTTGGGCTGATAAAAACAGTGAATGTTCATAACAAAAAAAGGTAAGGCAAGTTAAAATTGATTATGAAAATTAAAATCAACCAAGTTTAAAGAGTCCTAATCGACCAAGAAAACTTAGAAGTAATTGACTAGACGACCAGGATTCATGATTCACCAAAGAAAAATGATTGACCATAAGAGTTTAATTGTGCATAAATAACCAGAAGGTTCAATTCCACTTAGAATAAAAGTCCTACACGTATTAAATTGATTAGAGTTAAAGATTAAGTATGATTGATATGGTTATTAGTAAGAACATAAGATATAGTTTAATTTATAATATGACTTCTCAAGTAATCTTTTTATCTAATATGGGTAAGTCAATATTGTATTAGATTAAGTATTTATATGAAACTTGAACATTATAATAATATAAATAGGTCATTTCAGCTATTAAGAAAGATTATTAGCCTCACATATGCATTTTCACTATAATTTGTTTCCCTTAAATTTGTTTTATTGCTTTCTTTATAGCTTTTATTTATTTTACTGCATTTTAATTCTTACAACTTCTTTCTCTTTTTCTGCATAAACTTGTATTTTTCTTTGCGTGATGTTGCTTCAAAGTTGATCACCTTTTCTAAAGGTTTGAGTTTTAAAATCTCCATTCTCTACTTAATTTTGCAAGGTTGCTACCTATTTATCTCAAGATTCTATTTCTTATTGCGTATTTTATCCTCTTTAAAATATAAAAATGGTTAATTGTAGCATATTGATCTCAAGGGTATCTATATGATTAATATTTTTACATTCTCATTAGGACAATATACAATATTTTCTTAAAAAACCATTAAATATGTCTCTAAATAAATATACAAGTAAACTTGTCATTGTATTAGGTGAGTAGTTAGTATAAGTAATAGAGAGAGAGGTTAGTTTTTTAGTCATGACAAGCTTGATAATCCACCATCTTTTTAAATTCTAATGGATCAACCGATATTAGACATGCCTAGAGATGGGTTTTATTACTAATTCATCAATCCAACATAGAATTGCTTTTGGTAACACTTCTAGTATCCTTATGCAATCTACATGTTTCTATTGATTTCATTAAGGACATCACCATAAACCATATGTGGTCTTATTATTGTCTCAATACCTTATATGTAGCCATATAAATATCTATTTTATGGATCTAAAGATGTTGTATAATGGTCAAAATCAGCTATAGAAAATTCAAGTTAACCAACCATAGTTTCTTCTAAAGTAGCATCTTATTATCAACATATAAATCTCTCTCACATTGATATAAGCACTTTCTAGATAGAGATTGAAAATGTAACAAACATGACCTACCACACATAACATTGAGGTGGTCAATCAAACCATGTAGACCATATCTCATAAGTTGAATCTGATACAAAATGAGCTATATTAGAATAGGCTTGGTAATGCATGGTCTTATACACTTGGATGGCATATTCTAGAAAGTTTTGCAACCATAAACACTCTAGTAGGGGTGTTTAAAACAACATACCTTATACAAGATGGATCTTTTAGAGTGTCAGACAACACAACAAACATAGTCAAATTTAGGTATGATAACCACTAACAAATTAGTCACTTCCTAGGCATACAAACAACTATAGGCTAATTTCTTGGTCTCAAAGAACTTTTATCCATTCCTACAACCTGCTACTGAATAATTTTCATGCTCAATAAGTTGCCTTACAATAAGGCAATCTCAATCATTTTTATACCCTAGGGACTTGTTATTGACCAACAAGTAAGAGGAAAATACCTAATTGGTTACTTAAACAAAGTTGTCATGACCCATTAAATGACCAAATAAAGGTTTGGTAAGGAGTTTGAAAGTGATAAATAGTAACTAATATTAGTCATGAATGATTAAGAAAATATACGGCACTTGAACCATTTTTCTTATGTAATAATTGCAATGACTGCTCTTGAGTTAAAAGTACTTCTTGGTAAAGCATAAATATAATGGACTAGGCATGATCGACCATGATAAAGGTTAGAGTTGTTCACTAATGCTATTACATATAGGAGGTAAATTGATCACGATAAGGCTAAAGTATTAACACAAGAAAATCATGATGAACATATTTGTGAAGTATATAGGTACCCCACTTATCATATAATTTTACCTAATGAAGATGATTTAAAGGGTAAAAGCTAAGCATAACTCTATTGACAAGGAATGGTATAAGATTAGCCATAACAAAAGTCATCAAATCTCAATGATGAGGATAAGAAAGTGGATAGAGATCGCCACTATCTCCTAAACTTGGAAACAAGATAACTTACCATTACTTGAATCACATGTATTGATTAACACACAAGTAAGCTAAATATTGACCATGTAGTTGCTATAAACTCTATTATAAGGTTTTTTTTATTTCATTTTTGTTTTTTAGTAAGAGAAAACAATATAAAAGTTAATGACTCTGATCAATAAGGATCAGGATATAAAATGGTCTTTAATAATAGTGATATCATCACTGTGAAAATTGTCGTTTAATCAATTATTACTCATATCTAATCTGGATGTAATGATACACAAAGTAGTACAAACTCTATGGTAGACCAATACACTAAAAAGTGAAGATAATATTAAACTAAATTTTATATGAAGATGCATTGAAATATAGGATTTCTAAATGATGTGAACCTTGTTGATATAGAGATTCAAAAACCCATGATTAAATCAATCTTTCCAAAAAAATGCTAAATCCGGGCTTATGATTAAGTTTGACATAACCTATACTAAGACACCAAGACTATAGAAACTAAACTCTCATCCAATGCCTAAGAAGAGACGCAAATAAGTAGTATGAAAGACGTCATGAAGCTTGGTTAATTTTTTGATAAGTCAAAGTAGTTCAATGAAGAACTAAATTAAAAGAATTCCTCCCTCACACACATAATAGATGTGGTAATAGTGTATTGCAAAATAATATTTATACTTGAAATAAAGTAAGTTCTAATTTACCTAATGGGCTATATTCAACCCAAATTAAAAATAAGGCCCAAGGTATCTCAAATAAGACCCAAAACATGAAAAGTAATAAAAATAATAATTCTAAGAATTAATGCTAAGTTGTTGCACACAAAGAATAAGAAGAAATAATTGTTGAATGAAATCCTTTCTTGAAAAGGACTTTTGGCCAAAATATGTGTAATGTCACCCCTTTGGATTCCAAAACAAATAAGGAAAACTCTTATAATTAATTCTTCCTTAGACTCCTATGTTTCCACACATAATAAGGAATCTTCTCATAGTTTGCAATTCATAGATTACATGAAAACACAAAAACCCCATAGTTGGTGAAACTAATAAATGCCTAGAAGTAAATGGATCAGACCCTTTTTGTATATAGATTAAGTTGACTAGGGTCTGACCATCACTTATTGAAGTTGTAGCCTCTTGAAAATTCTTATTCGCCTAAATACTCTGAATAAACTCATTAAATGCATCTTTGATCTTCTTTTCCTTTTATCTTGTAATTGGCCCAACGACAACTTCTAATTAATCCTTTGGTGTAGTTTGGATCGAATCATCCCCGCTCAAAAAAAAATTGACCTTAAATCATCACCTACATAAAACAAAAAGAGATAAGAAAAAACATTAAAAGTAGATCTAATGCCATATTTATCTTATAGATCCACTTTATAGGCATTGCCATTAATTCTTTTAAGGATTTGGAATGGACCATCTCCTCTTAGCATCAATTGAGATCTTCTATGTTCAAGAAACCTCTTTTTACACATATGCATCTAAACTCAATCATCTAGTTCAAATATAACCTTTTTATGGCTTTTATTAGCTTTGAATGCATATTTCTCATTATTTTTTAGTATTTGTCGCCATACACTCTCATGAAGAGCCTTCACTACATATGTTTTTCTATTTCCATCAAGATTAACTCTTTCATCAATAGGTAAAGGAATCAAATCCAAAGAAGTTAAAGGATTAAAACCATAAATAATTTTAAAAGGTGAATAATCAGTAGTAGAACACACACTTCTATTATATGTAAATTCAACAAACAACAATTAATCTTCCAGATTCTTTAAATTCTTTTGAATTATAGTTCTTAGCAACGTAGTCAAATTCCTATTAACTATTTTAGTTTGACCATCTAGTTATGGATGAAAAGTAGTAGAAAATAACATTTTTCTTCTCAACTTACCCCTATAAAACCTTTCAAAAGTGGCTAAAAAATTTAACATCACAATAAAAAAACAATGCTTATATGAACCTCATGAATCCGAACTATCTCCCTAAAGAATAGGTCTACCATGTTAATTGTATCATCAGTTTTATAACAAGATATCAAATGTGTCATCTTAGAAAACATATCTATAGCCATAAAAATAGAATCTCTATCCCTTTTGGCCTAAGTAAACCTAAAAATAGCCCTTTTGACCTAAGTAAACCTAAAAAAATCCATAGATATATCAACCCAAGGTTCCTTAGATATTGGTGAAGGAATATACAAACCATAAGGTAAAACTTTAGACATAGCTTATCTATATGTTATGTAGCTATCATAAATTCTTTGCACATTACTTTTCATCTTAGGCCAATAAAAGTACTCATATAAAACGTCTAAAGTTTTAGCAACCCCAAAATATCTCATTAAATCATCCTCATGAGCTTTACCAATACACAATTAATGCATAGAATAATTACGCGCACACAATATGTTTTTTCTTTAAATAAATAACCATCAAACATATAAGATTTTTCAAATGTTAAATTCTCACATTATAACGCCCATACTTTTATGACCATTTTAAATATAAAATCACATAATAGATTATTGAAGAACCATGAATTTTTTTTCAATACATACACAAGCAAATGTAAACACATAATCATGATTAACTTGAATACCATACTTCAATCCTTATTATATTATCAAATATTCTACCAAAAACTTGGCAGAGTTTTCTATACTTGAATGGTACCATGTTATTGACATAAACTTGTACACTTTTAAAACCATTTCACAATCTCTAATCCAACTTTCTTAGATCATATTTCATTCTCCTGGCATCATCTTAATAAGATTTTCCATATATAATATAAGCTTAACTGTTAAAGTCGACATTATAAAAATAAACGACTAAATAAGAAAAAATTGCATTAAACTTTAAATATCATGTTATATCAACTAATTAAACCTTTTCTATACACACACACACACACACACTAAAAATAATAACACTTAGTTCACAAGCATAAATCTATAATTATATTTAATTTAATTTCTTACAAAATAATATTAATGCTTGGAATAAAGTAAACCCTAGTTGACCTAATGGGCTAACTTAAACCCAAATTAAAAATAAGGTCCAAAGTATCTCAAATAAAGCTCAAAACATGTAAAATAATAAAAGTAATAATTCTAAAAATTAATGTTAAGTTGTCGCACACTAAGAATAAAAAGAAACAATTGTTGAATGAAATCCTTGTTTGAAAGGGACTCTTGATTGAAATATGTGTAGTGTCGCCTCCTTGGAATATTAAAACAAATAAGGAAAACTCTTGCAATTATTTTTTTCTTAGCCTTTTATATTTTTAAACATAATAAATAATACTCTCATAGTTTAGAATCCTTAAAACATATGAAAACACAAAACCTCATAGTTGCTGAAATTAATTAAGCCTAAGAAGTGGATGGATTTGGCCCCTCTTGTATATAGATTATGTTGACTAAGGTCTGGTCATCTCTTATTGAAGTTGTAACCTCCTTGGAACTCATATTGGCCTAAATACTCTAAATAAACTCATTGAATGCATATTTGAGCTTTTTCTCCCCTTGATCTTGTAATAAGCTCAACTGAAACTTCTAATGGATCCTCTAGTGTAGTTTGGATCACTTCATGAAAACAAACTAAACAATCAACTTGGAGATCATATGTGTGAAGCGGCTTTAGATTTCCATTATTTGTACTTTAGGCCTAACCCTTAGGCTATTACTAATTTATAAGTTACTTTTTTTGTTTTTTATTCTTAATAACATAAAAAGTTGAGTTGTTTATAGAGTACAAATAGTTAAAAGTTGACATTGCAAATTTTTTTCAAGAAAAGCCAGACCATTATCAATATTTGAAATAATTAATTAGCTAAAATGTCAGACATTATCAATATTTTTAGGTAACAAAGTTCATTACTTAGGTCATACATAGTCATAATTGATTTCAATATTAAATGATGGATAATATTCCTCGATGTGTTAAAAAAATAAAGGAATATGGGGGGTGTTATTTACACCAAGAATAATCTACGTGTTAGTCTAAATAAACAAAGAAAATTGGGCTAAAATTGACAAAAATTAAGAAGACATAATCGATTAAGGGAACTATCAAGAAGTCAATCAGATGATCTAAAGTTATGGTTGACCAAAGAACAATGATTAACTACAAAAGTTTATGTGCACGTGAGTAACCATAAGGTTTACTAATAATTAGAATGAGGGTATACCATAGATTAAATATTCACTTAGTCTTAAATACCAAACAGGGCGAAAATAGTCCTATGTCCAACTAAAATGTATCAAAGTGTGAGTAGTTGATGATTGTGTCTATTACAGGTTAGGAACATAAAATTTAATCTATGAGGGAAATTTAATTTGATGTTTTCAGGGAAATTTAATAAGATTTTATGGGTATTGGCATCAAGCTATGAACCTAGAAAGTCAAGGAATGAAGCATACTTCCTTTACTGCTAGAACAACTCCTTGAAGTTTATTGTATTTTTTTTTAATAAGCATATTATATTAGTTTTTCGATGTTGCAAATTGAACCAATCAATTATCAACCTTTCTCACCCACCTACACCCCCACAACATCATAATTACAATCACACCCCCATCACACAACCAAATAAATCCCCTATCATAAAAGCATAAGCTCACATCGCTACATCATCATCTCATAAATTTATCCATTCTTCCTTGTTCAAACTAACAAACTTAAACTCAACATCCTTTAGTTTAGAACCTAAATCAAACATACCAATAATGAGTCGAGGATTAAGCCTATGATAATGGTCATGATTAAGCCCAGGATTTTCCCATCTATCACCAAGACTTGGAAAAATATAAAAAGCAAAGCCTATTGAGAGAATCGCCCAAGAGCTGAGGGGCCTTAATTCCATCTAGTCACACCATGCTTGGGTTGGATGTGTTTCCTTTTTTAGGTCGAGACACCCCAATGGGTACACGTTCTTTAAGGTGGTCTAAGTGGCACAACTACCACAACCCTTTAAGTGGTCTAGTTGTTCCAAGTAGCACATTGAATTTGACCCCTTATTTGGACTCAAGGTACCCGAATTACGATAAACATTGGTGCAACATCCTTACATCCAAGCTAGGATTCCTTAATCCAATCTTTTCATGCCTACCATATATATAATTGATACTTGCCTTAAATACTAACTTCACCTCATTTCCATAATTGGATCCATAAAATGGTGTTAATAAATGTCTATGTTAGAGCATGACTCACCTGACATTATACTTTCTCATTCAACAATGTGACCACCAATAATTAGGGAATATTATCCTAGGTATTTTTCTTGAACAAGGTCAAGTATTTTTTTTCTACCTCGTTCTTCCTCCGTATAAGTTGGTGTCTCTCATGGATATAAAAAAATTCATGAAACACTAGATAAGGATTAATAAATTCATTCATTCCACGTACACATACATTTCTTCTTTTACAACATATGTATTTATCATCTTATCCAATTTTTTTTGCATAGAACACATTGTTGGGTTTTTTAAAAGACATGAACGTAGTAGGAACAATATTTTTTAAAAACAATGGAAGTTACATGTATCTCGTTAGAAAACATAGGATTATTTAGGGTTTGATCAAAGATTACCTGAATATTACTTCTTCTTTTTAGGGTTTGATCAACTTTTTAAGGTTAGGTTATCATAAATCATAAGTCATCCAATTATCTAGCTTTCAATAGTAATCACCATAAACCACTAGATTAAGAGTCTCCTAAACTCTTTTAAAAGAGAGAGATTATTATGCCTTAATTGCATACTTTTATTTAATCTCAAATTTATTGTATATTGTTGTTGTTATACAGGAAAAATATGAAACATAATATTCTATTTATAAGAAAAACCTAATATAACTATTGATGGTAAAATATTACTTTGCTCCTTAAAAAATATAACATATTTAGTCCAGAACAATTGTCAGAAATTTATGTAATCAAGTCCTTATTTGATTTTTCTAAGTCTGAAATTATATTTTAGTCCTTAATTTTTATAATTTATTTATAATCAAGTTATACTTGACCAATCATCCTAGTTTAATTTCACAGTAATGATTCTTGATGTGTGTGACCCATTAGATTTGTAATATTTTTTTCTCAAATATAAATCATAATCCAAAATAAAAACATGATTGAATAAATTAAATAATTTAACTTATTATTAATTCAATATTTTAATTAATTTATTTTTTAAAATCAAGTACATTATTTAGCAACGTGTGATCTCTTAAATGTTATAAAAATTATATGTTGTTTGACTTAACTTTTTAGTAATTAGTTTATCATTTAACTATTATCTCCAAATTAGACATTTGAGCATAGAGTATGAATGCTCTATCAAATCATATTTGCTCTCAACATCATAGTAATTGATTATTTGAACAAGATTTAAAACTCTTTTCAATCTCATTTCATCTTGTTTAAGGATTTTTTAATCAATATTATTTAAGTGAATTTGAGAAAAAAAAATTATAATTCACTCAAATATCTTCATATAGTTTATGTTTTACCCAATATCTGTGAATTTATTACATTTGATTAAGACAATGTGTAATCAGGATCAAAACATTACATTTTCTATATAAGATAACTTAGTAATTTCAGATCTAAGAATTACTTAAACGTGAGTTTTTCCATAGATACATGTAATCTCTTCATATAGAATCCTCGTAATTGTTTAGTTCTCTACTTGTCATTTAACATGCATCCACATACTAGTTCTAATTATTGAAAGAGCTACTTCCTTTAATAATAAATAAAAAAGTACATAGTATGCATCAATCTCAATAATTCTAATTAATATCCAGTCTTAATAGAGTATTGATAAAAAATATTTAAGAATAATGTTTTGATGCAATAAACATCTTCATAACTATAACAATTGTATAATTTTCTTTTAAAATACATATATAAAATACTGAATGTAGGATAAGATTTTAGTGTTTCGAGGAAAATTATTGAAATAGGTAGTCGGCAATAACAGCCGTTGAAAAATTCTCTCTGTGAATCAAGATCAAAACATTGCTCTGTAGAGCCTTAGCCGTTGTCAAAACTCAGAAATTAAATCTATCTGCCTTTGGCGTGTAGGAGGTTTCACTGTATATAAATAATAAATGGACATGATAGTGCCGCATGGATAACAACTACGCAACAGCATTTCTCAAACAAAGATATGTTAGATGAATCTTGCATGATTTCCTCGACCTTTCTCGTTCAGTTGAAAAGCACTGCGTAGATCAGAATTGAAACATTGCTTTCACTGCTTAGATGCCGTTAACATCAAACCCTTTATGACCTGTAAACTGTCCTTTTAAGATTTTATGATCACTGCCATTAACTCCATTGGTCCTATGCATGTGATTTTCAGCAGCTCCCTCAGAGATGCACTGCATTCATGCAATGCCAAGTTCTAAACTGTCAAAGAATCTTGGGTGCCAAGGAGCAGGACCTACAAGAGAACAACCGATCAGAAGTGTTTGGGACCCTCTTACTAGTTGCGTACGTGTAGGATGATATATTGTCTTCCACATTGCTATCTAGACTAGCTCCGTTTTGCCAAGACCACAAAATTTGTCAGAGGGCAAGTCAGCTAATGCAATAGACTGTGACCATTTAGAGAAACAAAACCAAGAAGGAAAACACAGTCATAAAAACTCTCCAGGCTACGAGCCTAAGATAAAGAAATTTTTTTAAAGTGCACTATTCCAAATTAATATGAAAGCTGAATACGAATAATTATCATTTTGAATTATATCTCTGCTTCAAATTTAGATGACAACAGTGCTGTTTAATTTATTTTAATTTTATTTTTTTTGTAAATTTAAGTGTAAAACTTCTATAGAAATATTTGAAAATGAAAATTAATAAATTTGATGGGGTTAATTGAAAATAGGGGAAAGAGGACTCTCCTTTTAAGATGACGGCATTGGCATTATTGGAGGGATCCCACTTATTAGACTTCTTAATTATACCACATTTTGGTGCCCACGGTACTACAATGTTAATTATAACATTATAGGGAAGGGATATTACAATAAATATTTTACAAGTTCTAGATTCAATCCTTTACAATATGATAGCTATTACTTAATAAATAACACAAAGCAAAAATAAATATTAAACTTTAGCACAACACTAATATATAGTTATATATGAATGATTCTAAGATATATGAATCCAATAAAAGATTTTTTAAAAAATATCAATTGTTCAAGAAAAATACTTGATGAAAGATCAAAAATAAAATATATGTATATTTATCAATGGATTCGGGTTTTACATGGAGTAAGGGGCATTTATGTATATAGAAAAACATTTCTCTATATCCACCATCATTGGATTTGTAATTTTTCAATCCCTATATTATAAGTCTTTATGGATGTTTTTTTAAAAAAAAAAGGTAAAAAAAAATAATAATTAGGATTAATGGAACCACATTTGTGCAAAATTGGATGTTTGATATAGAGCCCATCAAATGACATTTGGACATAAATAAATAAATAAATAAAAATTACTAATTTTTCCCTATAAGACTAATTGTTCATTATTTATCCTTATATTGTAAGTCATTCTCAAATTTATCACTCTAATAGATATTTTCATGCAAACTGATAAGAATATCATCATTTAATAAATTTAAACCCTACATAATTTATTAGAAAAAGGCTATGACATAATTGTATAATTGGTGTCCAATATTTTATTATTTTTTGTTTAAATATCTCACATTTAATTTTACCTATTTAGGTTATTGACCTTTAATTTTTTTTTTCTTATTCTAGTGCATAGTGTTAGTTAAGTTCATTAATATATGGAAAAAAGTGGACTCCAAGAAAAAAAAACGTATTTGGTTCATTTTTTTATTGTTTTTATAGGTGAGTTCCCTATCTTTAATTTTACCTATTGAATTATAATTTTATCTATTGAGTTAGGGACACTTTTTTGTAACCTGAGTGAATTGAAAGCACTAACCTATCCAAATCCAAGAGGGCAATGAAGTGAAAAGGTACATGAATTAACTAAACCTGGCAAAATTTGTTATAACCCATTTGTACCCTCTTCAAAATATTCAAGAAAATATTGTCAAAAATTAAAACCTCAAAAAACATATATTCAAAAATTTTCAAAGTTAATTTCAAATAAAACTTTCCAAAAGTTTCAAAAAAAAAAAGAAGAAGAATAACAAAAACAATGTGGGGTAAAACAAATTAGACAAGACAAAAAAAAATAACTTGGGATGTATCTAAGGGGTTTAATTGAAACCAAATTGAAGAAAAAGTTTAAAAATAGCTAAAATTGAAAGAATTAAATGATGAAGGACCAAAATGACAAGTTAGCATGACTTGGGAAGTCTTATTAATTAAATAAAGGGTATAATTGAAAAACAATATAAAGTTGATAGTTGATTTGGCTGAAATTGAAGGAATCAAATAACTAGAGACCAAAAAGCAAAAGGTAAAGGATTTAAAGGTGCTATTTGATTTCAACCAGGGACCTAATTAAGAAAAAAAATTATGATTTGGTTTGATTTGTCATTGATTGCACGAATCAGAGGTGGTGGAGGACTAAAGTGTAAAACACACTGAATATCATGTGTTTATACCCCTTTTGTCTCTTTCTTCCTCTTATTTCTAAAAACCCTGGACGAGAATACTTTATCGTTCTCCTTTTTTTCTAGTTGATTAATCTTTTTTGTTGTTTCATCATCATTCATCATTGTTTTTTAGTGTCATATGCCCTGATTTTGGCGTTGTTTGCCTCTTCTGTAGACACGACAAAAGCCACGCATCCCATAATCTTCTAATTATACCTACCTCCCTAATGGTTAAACCATGTCATACTACTGCAAAAGCCATCAAAAGCTCTATCATGACCTTTTTTTTAGGCTATCAGTTTCGTCGTCAATGCTGAATAGTGAGGGTTTAGTTGTGCTCATCCTAGGGTTTGAAAAGGGTCGGGATTCTTTTTGTGTTTGCTTACCCTTTTTCACTATAAAATGGGAGGTAAAAGTTACAATGAGTGGAAGAGACAGAGATAGAGAGGTGAGAGTTAAAGTTAGAGTGAAGGAGTGATAGTAAGAGGAAGTTGGAGAGAAAAATTATGAGAGTGACCCAGCAAGTTAGGGTTTGGTTTGAATAATATTGTCGGATAGAGCAAGAAAAAAAAAAGAGTCAAAGAAAAAATTTAAGAAGGAAAGAGGTCTAGAAACTCTAAAAGTCAAATAATCCAACCTAAACTCTAATTTTCCAGCTTAGGTATACCTAATTCCTTTTATGCATGTTGGTGTTTATATTTCTGTTTATGTTTCTTTATTATTTTATAATCTTTATATTTCTCTCTTTATAGTGTTTTGATGTCTTTGTTTTTGTAATATCTTTTGTTTCAATTTGTTCATTATCTTTGATGTTTTTGTTTATTCAATGTTATGTTTGGGTGTTTGTAAGTTTTATACTGGTATTCTTGTTGGTTGATAAAGACTGGAAATGTTTATATGCCTTCTTGCAATCCTCTTTTGGTTTAAAAAACTTGATTTTTGGAATGTTGTGGTTCACATTTTCTACTATTATTGGTCCTATATTTGTGAGATAAAATTGAGGATATCTGACGTAATAACTACGATGGTTTTCAATGTGAAAGTTAAACTTTTAAGGCTTTGAAATTTATTAGCAATGTTGGGGTTACTAAAATACCTTGTTTAAGCATGTTTTGGGTTTTCTTTTTGTTTACTTTTCCAATAGACTTGATATTATCTATCCAAGATTATTTTTGCGACTCTTTAATAATCTTATGAATGTCTTTTTGGTTTATACTTATGGTTATTGTGTTTGGTTTGTGACTAGGATTGCATTATAGCTTCGGTAGCAATAGGTTAATGCTTTTCCTTTCAATCAGTCGTGTTAAAATCCAACCAAAGCAGGTTTTCTAATGAACTTATCTATTTTTCCAAATGCGTTTTCAAATCTTCTTGGGTTTTTTTTTATTCATTTAGATAGAGTCTTTTAAGCTTGTATCTTATTGTCGTATTAATATTTGTATTTATGGTCATTTCATTGTCATGTCTAGCATTACAATATGTTTCTTTTCTATGTGTATGGACATTAGGCATTCATCAACACGAGTATGTATTAGTATCATGCATACATATTCATTTCTTTGTATTTACAGTGCATCTTGTTTTTTTTTATTAGAATGCCCATTATACAATAAGTTTGGTTCACATTAAAATCTCTTACTTAGCAAAAGCAGACATCCTATATTTTTTTTAAATATTCCATCTTTTATAAACAAAATCATCAATACTTTTTTTTCCAAATGAAAAGGACTAGTTTTTTAGTCTATTACTTACCAACGATGTCAAAAGTAAATGATCCATCATAAGGTCATTATTTTTTATATCAGATAGGGGTATCATATTCATTCCACTTCAGTTTTCAAAATGAAAATTTTCTTTTTGAAAATTCATTACTCTTAGGTGTAGATTTGGGGTAACAAGTTGTTCAATTCATTTGTTTATAGATATCATTTCCTTTCAAATAATGATGATTAAAAATAATGATAGTAATTATAATATTACATATTTTGACCTGGAATGATTGTTTATTGACAATGTCTAGGCATAAATGAGTTTTCATAGGTTGGTATGCACAAGCATTAATTGGGAGAAACATTATAAGAAAAGAAAACAAAAAATATGATTGTTAATACAATCATGCACTTTAGGATAAATGAATCATCATAAATCATTATATTGAAACTATAAAAATTTTAGTCCAATAAGGGAGGTCCATTTTAGATACCTCTATATTTTTTTTTCAAATATATAAACCATTAGCAATCACTATCTAAACTCAAGAAATGGAGGTATATGAATCATTCAGCAAAGATTGTGTTTGATTTTCTCTTAAGGGTGAATAAACTATCATAGATCATTATCCTAGAATCTTTGTGTCATAAATCGTCCCAGCCTTAAGCTTAAGGCTAGGTCAACATGATGACCCCTGTATAGGGTAAAGATGTTTTAAAGATTGTTGTTTGCGATAACCCTTGATTGAGAATAATCAATTCATATGTGATCATGTTAATTCCTTATCATTCCTAAAGTAAATGAGTTATTACATGTCGTTATCATGGTAGAAATTACAAATGGTAAAATAAACTGATCTTCATATATAATATAACTTAGCCCAACCAATAACCCTTTGCCTTTAGATTTTTTTAGCGTATTTTTTTACCATAGGTGTCCATATAATAGTATCTTTTGTCTTTGTATTTTATTTTTATGGATTATATCTCTCTATTGTAGGTTTTGTTAAGATCTTTGCCATTTTGTTTAGTTTTATTAAGTGAGATGCCACATGTATTACATGTATGCGTTTGAAGGTTTGAAAAATTATATGCAAAGAATTGAAAAAATTTATAAAATTAAAACAAATAAAAGAATTGAGAATTAAATTATACAAAGCATAATAAAAGTCCTAATTGTTGTTAAACCATATCGTCCTATTGAATTCAATTCTTATTCTCAAGTTCTCAAGTAATAACGTTTCATGTACAATACCTATTTTAAGTTATGTTTTTTCATTTTTTTCATTTTAGGTTTTTCTTATTTCTATGTGAAATTTTAAGCTTTAATATATAGAATCTTAACTCATGACATCTCATTAATTGGAGAAAGGGCACAAATGTTAACGAAATTTATAATACAATGATAGAATCCATAAAAAAACATTTAGTGGGGTGTAATACATGAAAAATCAAGAGTACAAAGACAAAACATATCATTAACTTCTTCTTTTTAAGACGCAAGTGTTTAAGATTGAGACATTGAATTTCAATTTCTACTTTCTTTCTTTCTTTCTTTTTTCTTTTCCAATTTTCCTTTTTCTTTTTTTTTATTTTAGTATATATCTTCTTTAAATTTCCCTTAATTTTTTCATTAGGATCCATGTTTTTTTATGTGTCATCAGATAACTAATACACCAAATTAAGAGCATACAAATTAATCTCATATATGATCGAATGATCAATCATGTTCCAATTTATTAATCTACCATGATTTCTTGATCAATATGTTATTTGATATTTATTTCCAATATGGAGAAATTAAAAGCATAATCTTGAATAGAGGCAGATGGTAGTCTCACAAATCAAGCAGAATGTTGAGTTCTAGACTTGATCCTAATAGATTAAGAAGAAAAAGAGTAACCCCAAAGATATAAATTAAAAATAGATCATAAAAGAAAATAAAATGATAAAGAAAACTATAAATATATAATAACAATAAAGACAAATTATGAAAAGACAGAAGATAGCAAAAAGTTTGTGAGTAAAACTACATATATGAGGCTAATCATCATTTCAAACCACTAGGTAGCCAGTTTATATCGATACAGAGATAAAATTTCATGTAAAATATAATTCATAGTCTTGTAGAAATTGTTTATAGCATATTAAGAATTTACATTGTGAATTCTAATACAATTTGTATTCCTATTAGCACGTTTTCTTCTTGAAAATTATATAAATCCTAATTAATATGCAATACTTGCTATTTTAATCGGCTGAGGACTTATTTTAAAGTGAACTTTATCTTCTAATCGATCATGTGAAGTGTTATCTTTATAATGGATTGCATCATAATCTCCTAGATCTACTGACTCTTCGTAGACAATGGCTGATTCTACTACTTGATAGTCAAACCAGCTTTCCTTTACTTGTTTGGTTGAAATATAAAATAAATTTGGATTAATAACAAACAATAAAATATAAAAATAATAAAAGGTCAATGACTTAGTGAGGAAAAAAAAGAGGCACTCATATAAGAAAATAATTAGATATCTTACCTTAAATTTGCAGATTTCTCATAAAACAATATATGATAATACTTTGTTTGTAGTCTTATATTGCCCATCACACATTAAAATGTTTCTTTTAGGGAATCTATTTTTTATTAATTAGTTTTCCAAAAGAGTAATTATTAGGAGGAAAGTTATATTTTGTGAACAAAACCGTACTCTTTAATTATACTTTCTCTTTCACAGAGTCCTCAAGGAATGAAAATTATTTCTTGAAGTGTTGAATATTTGATTGTAAAAAAGATATTTTTTGTTGATATTTAAATAAATAATGGAGTGGGATGCATGTTGTGTATTTTGAGTTATTTTTAAAGTAAAAAAAAACTTGTTACTTTCAAAAGTAAATGTTAAGAATTGAGGGTGTTTGAAAGTATGGTTGTGGTAGCTTTTCAAAGTGTTTTTCGCTTAGAAATATGTCAAAAGAATGTTTTTTTAAAAAAAAATATTTTTGACATCAGTATATCATAACAATTCAAAAATATAAAAAAATAAATTTTAGCAAACCTCTATTTAAGCCGCACTTCTAAACGGAGGATTTATATAGGGATTATTTATAGTGAAATAACTTCATGAGAGACGATTTACTCTTCGTATTCTAATATAAAAGGTATTGACATATTTTATTCAAATAATGTTTTTCATAAATGTTCACAGTAACTCTTTAAAAACAATGTAAAACAACTTTATTGTTGATGTAATTAAATACATCCTTCTCAATATACTTCACCAAAGAAAAGACATAAAAAAAGAAAAGTAATACTATAATGGCTGCATTCCGTCATGGGTCAAATTAATTTTTAAAAATATATAAAAAAAAACTACTAAGAGCATGAAGAATTTTGTAATATTGTTATCAAACATGATCAAGTGGATTAATTTTGAACCTCCCAACTCAGCTCTTTGCCTAACTCAAGTTTTTAATAAAACTATGTGAGAGCTAGATCGACTTAAATCGATCGATTTTATTGGTCTAAACACAATCTTAATGATCGATAAAAACATGACTTGACTTTTAAAAAAAAACTTCAAGATGAAATTTTTAAACAAATATTGAGATAATGACAAATTAGATCAACCTCGGTCCTCATGTGACTTGGGTCATGGATTCTATTGAGTTTAATAACTTTTTTTTATAAAAGTTTTTATTTAATTATATGATAAAAATAGATGCTCATAAAATTCAGCATCAACCTAAAAATAAACACTTATTTGAGGCAATTATCCCTATAGAAAGCAAATAAAAATCAATAATGTAGTTTATTTCTCAATCAATGCAACATTAAAGGATGAAATCCAAAAGGAATAAATTAAAAACAATTAAAAGACCAAAAACAAAAAAAACAAAAGCATATCCTATCAGTGAGTAAACTTGTCAAACATATGAATCGGGTAAGACGGGCTAGTATGTCAAACTTGTGAACTGGGTTATGGACTCCACTAACATTATAATTTGTTTTTTAAAAAAAAAACTATTTTTTATTTAATTATATGATAACAAAATTAGATGATTACGACATCAAACACCAACTAAATGCCAAGATATTTTTTTAGATCGTGATAACCTTATAAAAAGCAAAGCGAAACCAATTATGAAATTAAATTCTCAATTAACTCATTATTTAAGGATAAAAAAAACAGGTTAAAAAAAGTTAAAATTATCAGACCCGCTAACTAAGTCAACTAGACAAACCTGTGAATAAATCTATAGACTTTATAAATTTTATAACATAACTTTTATCTGAAACTTTTTTTTTATAGACGATAAAAAAATCAAGTTCAATCATGCCAATAATAAAAAATAAATTTGGAAAAAATAAATTTGAAAAAACAATCATAACAAAAATTCAAAAACGAAAAGAAAAGGAAAAAGAAAGAAAGCAAAATAATGTGAATTAGTATTGTTATGCACAGTGTAATGAGTGTTGGATGAACAATGATTTCACCATATCCTTTAATTTTTGATACTTTATAAAGTTTAATAACATGAATTTTCTCAAAAAATATTTTTTTAATTATATGAGAGAAAAAATACACTATTAAAAAAATCAAATTCAATTAAAAAAACAACCCACCAAACTCTTAAACCAGTGCAACCTAGTTTACCTTAGCAAACCTGTAAATCATGTTAACCTCAAATAAAGACAAAATAAAAAGAAGAGAACTGTGAAGCTAAATTCTCAACAATCTCAATTTTAAAAGATAATATCGACAAAAACATATTTGACAAAAAAAAATCGTAACAAAAAATCAAAAACAAAAAAAAAAAGCAAAACATTATGGATTACTATTGTAATCCACGATGTAATGAGTGTTGGATGAATAGTAGTTTCTCCACACCTTTTAATTTTTGTTACTTTATAAAGTTTAATAACACGAATTTTCTCAAAAATTATTTTTTTTAACTATATGAGAAATGAAAAATAGACTATAAAAAAGGTCAAGTTCAATTAAAAAAAAACCCACCAAACCCAATAACTTAAGTTGTTATGTGAAGTTCCAAGATATAATTTATATTATTCTCTAATACACCGGCTCACATCACATTGTGCTTAATTTTTATCAAATAAATGGGAATGGTAAGATTCGAACTCTTGACCACTTGGTCATCAAGGCTTTGATATCATATCAAAGAACCTTCTCAACCCAATAGCTTAAGTTGTTAGGTGAGGTTGCAAGATATGATTTATATTATTCTCTAACAATCTTGGCAAACATGTAAACCACGCTAACCTCATATAAAGGCAAAACAAAAGGAAGCAATTATGAAGTTAAATTCTCAACAATCTCAATTTTAAAAGATGAAATCGACAAAAATAGATTTTTTAAAAAATCATAACAAAAATTCAATAACAAAGAAGAAAAAAAGCAAAACACTGTGGATTACTATTGTAATCCACAGTGCAATGGGTGTTGGATGAACTATTGTTTCCCCACATCCTTTAATTTTTATTATTGTATAAAATTTAATAACATGAGTTTTCTCAAAAACTATTTTTTTAAAAATACATGGAAAAAAAAAACCAAGTTCAATTAAGAAAAAGACAACTCATCAAACTCGTAAATCGGAGCAACTTGAATTATCTTGACAAACCTGTAAATCATATTAGCCCCATATAAAAGTAATATAAAAAAAAAAATTACAAAACTAAATTCTCAACAATCTCAATATTAAAAACTGAAATTGAAGAAAAAAATGACGTATTCAAGAAAAAAAACCAATGAAAAGAGATATTATAGTGTTTCACGATAACGGCAAAAGCTAAATTATATTTTATTGGCATTTATCTAAAAACAAATAAATGGTATGAAAGATACACATTATTATAATGGCATTATTATATAACTCTAATGGTATTTCTTTTAATTTTAGTGACAATTGTGGTATATCTTTCCCCACAACGATATTTTACTCAAATGTTGGTATATCTATATATGAAACAATTGCTACTAAAGTCTCGATTTATAATGATGGATTGAGATTGTGTTTTCTATATGAACTTGAATGCTTGAGAATGCTCGTTTCGTTACGTGGAATTGCTTTAACACAAGGAAAAATGCGATGTGATGTAATATTTATGATAAAAAAATCTTTAATGGAGTCACTTCAGTAACATAACTTCTTTAAAAATCATAATTACCAATAAATATCTTAATGATCTTAAAAGATATTTCTCTATTTGGGATTGAGTTGTTGATTTTTTATTTTTTTATGTGAAAATTATTAAAATAATTTTAAGAAAATTATTTAAAATTAAAGAATTATTTTTTCAGAAAAAACACTGCCCAGCAGGAACAAACAGGAAGTAACTTGACCCCCTGAACGTGACGGCATCCGTGACGCACACAGACAGATGAACCGAAGGAAGTAGCTGAGGTGTATAGTTGAAAAATGATAAAAGTAGATAGTTTTTTCATGTAGCTCCGCCCGCCATGGTTGCAAATTGCAATTGCAATCTCAGAATGACGTACAATGTTCGTGCTGAAATCCCCCAATTTAGATATTAGGTGCTGATGGACTGATAAAAGTAGAAAGTTTTCGTGTACTTGGATTGGATTGGATTGACCATGGGATATATCATCATCAGGCATATTTGGGGACGGTGTTTTACGTAATCGTTTTGTTTTGTTCAATCATATTTTAAAGAAAATTTTTATTTTTATTTTTAAATTATTTTAATATAATATTAAAAATTATTATTTTAATATATTTTTAAGTAAAAAGCAATATCAAAAAACACTTAAGTGTTTTTTTTTTCAGATTCCATCTTTTTAAAATTATTTTTTATCTAAAAAAATATTAAATTAATGTTTTTAGATGGTTTTTAATGTATTGATACAAAAAATTAAAAAAATCATTTTAATGTATTTTTAATTAAAAAATACTTTTAAAAAACATAATATATTTACCCCGACGTACACGTCTAGAAGTACGGGGATTATTTTGGTTAATTATTATCAATTAAATAAGGTAGAAAAGAAAAAGAATTGCATAGTTGTAGGATATGTGTGCAGAAGAGAAAAGGATATGTGTTGAAATGGGACATTATTGTTATTCAGGAAGGGTCTTCTTTTATAGGCGCAGGAGAACTTGAGAAGAAGTGTCATAATCTTAGCCTAGAGAACAAGAAAGGTATGGCTATGTAGATATTTGCTTCTTCTTCTTCTTGTCCCGTAAAGTCACTTTCTTTATTTTATTTTATTTGTATGTATATATGTAGATATTTGGTCCATTGAAAGAGCCACAAAGATTTTTTATTTTTTTATAATCATGGGTGTCGAGTTAGTTTATTCATATCTCGATTAATCCCCCGAGATTCTAAACTTAATGACCATATAAGTCTTCAGTAACCCTGAGATTTGTAACATTTCAACAAGTAACCTCTAGGAAGCAAATTCAGAACTCGACTAGTTGAACTACATCCCTGAGTTTTATTATTATTATTATTATTATTATAGCTTACTCTTCGCTATCTGCATATTGCTACTTCTAGAAAATGAAATGGTGTGTATGTGTGCTTTGCATTCCTTAAAAATTTAAAGTTGCAAGATTTGGTTTCAATTCCATTACAATAAAGAAGTGGGAAAGGAACATCTCAATTATTTTCATTTAAAAAAAATTAAACTTGCAAAATTTGTCCAAATCCCGTTAGAATAAAAAAATATATATATGAAAGAAATTTTACGGTACAAGAATAATTAAAGCTATCAAATGGGAAAAAAATGGTTTATGAGTAAATAATTAATAACAATAATTTATTTGATTTTTAGATTTTAACCATTGCAATAATTTCATGCTGAACGTATTAGAGTTGAGAGATAATGAAACCATTTTTAAAATATAAAAGCTTTAGTAAGTGTCTTGTTGAAAAGATTTTAGAAGAATTAGCTATAAAGTTAAGGATTGGGAGAGAACTACCCGTTGTTTAGTATTAATTAGATCCAACTAGTGATATTTCCCCTAATAGTTTCTGTGCGCTGCCGACAAGAAAAATTAAAGTTAACTTTTTATTTAATCATAAAATAATAAAATAGACATTCATGGTAAAGATGACGAAAAATATTTGTAAACTCTTGTGTGTGTGTGTGTGTGTGTGTGTGTGTGTGTGTAGAGTAATGAACACTTTATCTTAAAAATCTATATTAGGCTAATACAAATCATCATAAAAAAAGTTTCATATTCTTAAAAAAAATGGCATAATTTGATACTTGCTTAAATAATATTTTAATACATTAATTTAAAAAGATTTTCTTATTAAAAAATAAACAATTAAAATAAAAAATTTTAAAAAAAAACAAGGCGCGTCTAAGCTTGGCATTCTAGCCCAATCATGCATGACCGAAAAAACAAGGCTAGGCCAGCATGGGCTTGGAAGGTCAAGCTTATAAGCTTGATTGTTTTTGTTAACACCTGTCTTTTCTTTTAAATAGTAGACAACATTTCACTTATTTGGATAAACAATAGATCTTATTTTAATCTACTTGTTGGCCATCTCTATTATCAAGAAGTCATAGAGTCAAATACAACCTTTAATAAAAAATGAATCTAATGATATCAAAATCCAGTTTTTTTTAGTATGGAATTGACCAACAAAACACCTTCTCTCTCATCTTTTTTTTTTTTGCAACAACTTTATTTTTTTCCTCTCAAAATCCAAGACTAATGCATTCAAAGTTAAAGTTTAAGACTAAAACATGAAAGATTAAAAATTACAAGGATAAAAATACATAAAATTTTTCTATTTTTTCTGTTTGTTTGGGTGTTAAAAATTTGGTCCATGTTGTTTCTATTTTTTAAAATTGATAAAATTAAACTTAATTTTACATTGAATATCAATTTAATGATAGGATATTTTTTGACATCCTATAAGTTTAATTCCGCAACATGAAGTATCAATTTAATGATAAGACATTTCACCATAGAATACAAATTTAAAAAGTGGGGCTGATATAATTGAATTTAACAATCTACGAACCTGTTTGTTTTTGCATTTCAAAAATATTTTTGAAAAAACTTAATTTTTTATTTTTTTTCTTTGCTTCCAGTTAATTTTTTGGTGTTTTCAAATCATTTTGATAAAATGATACTAATGTTAAAAATAACTTTTTTTAAAAAAAAATATTATTTTAATATATATCTAAACAAAAAATATTATAGAAAACAACTGATACTATAATACCAAACTACTTGCACCACAATAAAATAAATAGAAAACAACATTCTAATTTAGCATTTCTACGATGAGCTTCCGATTGACAGGAAAAAAAAACATCTCTATGGATTATCTCTTATAATAAAAAAAATTAAAAAAAATAATGATGATTAAGCTCTCGGCGAGAGTTAAGATTGAAGGAATTTGTGTCTTCACTCATTTCATTAAAGTTTAAAATAATGGCTCAATTTTTTTTTCTATTAATGAGAGCATCTAATTAGTTCATCCCTTATTGTACATATAAACCCTCGAAGTTTTTTTTAATCCAAATCAACACATGCATGCCTGCAAATGACCCAATCTCTAATTAGACAATTAATTAAGGTTTTTAACAGCGGCCGATGAAGCTAAAGTAGTTTTATTAACAAGAAAAGTGATTACATGAAGTGTGGAAAACAAAAATTGGAGAGAGTCGAGGAAGACCAAAGTAAAAACAGAAAATACAAAGTATTGATTCCTTATACGTCTAATAAGCCTTTCTAAACCTTTTTTTTTTTTTGACGTATTTGACAAGACCATTTACCAAACATGCGAGACTTGATTTTGTGTGCTTACGAGGCTGCTATTCTCTCAAAGAGGACAAGCCTATTATCAGCCAATCTGGAGCTGTAGGCAGATCTTTTGTACTCGAACCATGTAAATTCTTTGTACAAGCTTTCCTTTCCTTTTATGAGCGAGGGCAATGGAGCTATTTTCTCACTCAAAGGTGGTCCACCAAAATAAATCATTGAAACTCTAGCTTTCATGCTGTTGGTCAAAACCCTGTGCCTGACACTCTTAAACCTCCCATTAGTCATAACCTGCAAAGCCACCCACCAAACCAAGATTTACTCCATTAAGTCACTACATTCAATGTATGGAAGGAAGGAAGAAAATCAGAAGTTTCCCACTCTTTTAGTTGACTTTGACTATTAGGATGGCACACAATTTCACTAAAAAGGACATTGGAGCCGATCCCTTAAACGTGTACGGAAGAGGGTTTCGCTCTTAAAGTCACCTGACATCATTCCATACATCTCCAGCTAAGCTAATATCATGTTTCTTCCAAAAATAGAAGGAATTTGAAGTCTGAGGGCTACCCTTCAACGCCTCAATGTCTACTAAGGTGTCGATGTAAAGAAGAGTAGAAAAATTAGACGGGCAAACTGTAGGGGATGACACCGTTAGATTTTATTGGTACTGGTTTTGTGGAGCAGAAACTTGTTTTTTACAGTATTGAAAACAGCAGTTTTGATGTACCTGTAATGAGTCACCAACATTGACAAAAAATGAGTTCTGATCAGGTGGAACTGAAATCCAGCTGCCATCACTGAGAGAGATTTGCAGGCCAGAAGTGTTGTTGGATCTTAACACAGAAATGATTTGTGGGTCTGTATGCTCTCCAAATCCAATCATGTTTTGGTCAGTCAATGCTTCAATTTCTGGGCATGGAGGGTAGTGATTTAGCCTAAAAACAGAGTCACTCTGTTCATCCATCAAAAGTTTACTAAACACATTTCTTTGTTGAAGTTTTAGACCATCAGCCATCATTTCAAGAATCTCACATGCCATTTTCTTCACAGCTGATACATAATCATTTAAAGCACACCTGAAACATCCAAACCAAAAGCAGAGTTAATTAACAGTTTTTTTTATAAAAAAAAAAACCATGATCACCATAACTATGGTTCCGTGGGTAAAAAATCAAATTTCGATTGATTTTGTTAGAGTTTCATACCGAAACTTTTCTGGGTTATCACCAAAAACTGAAGAGAACCTCTGAGAAATTGATTCTTGATTAGTGGTTAAGAGAAGGTATTCTACCCAGCCCACATCACCATTTTGTCCAATGCTTTTGTTACCATAGCCAAAGGGGCTAGGAGGGCCTACTTTTTCTTTCTCAGAGAGCGGTAATGAGAAGAAATTGACAGCTTCAGATTCCAGCTTGGATATGAATTCCATAGGCACTCCATGGTTGATTACCTTGAAAAATCCAAATTCCTCGCATGCCTCAACCAGTAGGTGCTTGGAATCAGGTTTTGAGAGGTCTATTAGAGGGATTCCAGAAAAAACTGTGGTAGGTTTTCTGTTTCTTATAAACGAGAACTGTTCAAGAGCTGGCTTGGATATAAGCACCATTGTTGTTGTTGTTGTGTGGAAGCAGGAGAGAGAAAGAGAGAGAGGTCTAGGTTGAGTTGATGGAATGAAATTTGTTAAGTCTTAGCTTTGTACTGAGAGACAGATGGGCATTTGCCTTTTAGGTTTTCTTGGCTATTTATAGAAGTGGATTTGCAAGAGAAAGAGCCCAATTTGAAAACCAAAGTTACAACCTTTTCCATTTACTTCCTCATCTTTTTAATGCGTTTATATATATATATATATATATATATATATATATATATATATATATATATAGACACACACAGACACAACCATGTAAAATAGGAGGGACATCATAATCTTTCACAGCAGAAGTCTAGTCACCAGTCGGGACCTCCCCTGCTAAATTAGTTGCTAAATTAGTTGTTGGAAATAATTATTTTTTAAAATATTTTTATTTAAAAATATATTAAATTAATAAATTTTTATTTTAAAAAAATTTATTTTATTATTAGTATATTAAAATAATATAAAAAATTTCAAAATAAAAAAAAAATTTAAAACATTAAAATAAACGAACTATTGTTTGTGAACATGTTAGTGGTTGTATTTTAGAATGTTTTTTTATGTGAAATATATGAAAATAATATTTTTTATTTAAAAAATTACATTTACTATCAGCACATTAAAATAATTAAAAAATATAATTTCAAATAAATAAATAAATAAATAATTTAAACATCACAAAAAATACAATTTCAACAACTTAAACAAACAAATAATCTAGTAGGATTATCAACTCATCTCAAATTTCATTATCGTGGAATAAACATAGCGGGCATTAAGAAGGGCATTGCCACGTCAAAAGGACTGTTTGATTTTTATACTTATCCATTGTTCTTACCACTTAAGCCATGGTGCCTTTTATACTAGGTAGAAGTAAATAATTGAATGGTTGACGAATTTTTCTATCCTTTTTATTTATTTATTATTTGTTTAAATCGAATGTTGAGATCATTATATAGAAGAAATTGTTTCCCTAAATCTAACATCTTATCTAGGAGATATGTTCTTAAAAATTATCCCGTGAGAGAATTTAGTTTCTTATAAATTTAATAATTTTTAATTCAACTTTATAAATATAAATATCTGGTAAAGGCTTGGTTTTTATTTATTTATTTTTAAAAAAGGCATTATCCTTGATAAAAACACGTGTTTGTTTTTCATATAGTGTTTGTTTCCTTTCAAATAGGCTAAGCCGTGCAAAGATTCCATATACTATGTAACCATTCCAATCAACACTCTCTTAACAATTTCTTTTAAGTCATGAGGTTGAATTTATACACTTTCTCCTAATTTCCATTTAGAAAATCCATTTAAGAGTATTGTATTTCTCCATGGAAATCCCAATTTATTTAACTAAATTTTTAAAAATCATTAATTTGGTTGATTAGAAAAATAATAATAATAATAATAATAATAATATGAGTATGTTAAAAAAGAAATACAAAGAAACAATCATACAAGAGGATGTGCCCATCCCAAGCAAACGGTATTTGTTTATTTTTGCATTTTAAGAGTATTTTTAAAAAATTTAAATTTTTTTTATTTTTTTTTCTTTACTTTAAATTAATATATTTTTTAGTGTTTTCAGATTATTTTGATGTACTGATGTCAAAAATTATTTTTAAAAAATAAAAAATATATTTTTTGATGCATTTCCGAGTGAAAAATACTTTGAAAAACAACCGCAACCACTCTTCCAAACACGTACGAGTCTCGTAAAACTGACATGATTCTCCACTCTACTTTACTTCCTTTAGTGAATTGTCAACAAAAATATCCTTTTTTCAAGTGTGTGGTAATAGTTTTTCTGCATAGTTTGGTAAATTATAATTTAAAAGTAAAAAAATGAACCCAATTCTTTTTTTTTTTGTTACATTTTGGTCCTTTTTAAAGTTTGAATCGTGGAAGATGATCGTCTTTCTCTTCCACGGTCTACCTGCTACCACAAGGATATTTTATTTGCTAATTACTAAATATGTGGATCGCAAGCTAAGAGTTCAAAATCGTGCCAATATTGACAGCAACCTCTTCTTTTCTGTGAGTCTGCATTTGCTCCTTACGATTTTCCTCCTCCTAGTTTTAATCTAGAAGTAGTGGAAGAAAGCGAAAAGCTATTTGTTTGGGTTATATATCCATGTCAAAGTTGTTAACTAACATATCATCGTACTCATCAACTTGTAATAAAAAAGTTGTGTGATTTTCTTGAGAAAGTGATAGAAAACTCAAAATTTCTTGGGTGTGCATATTCTTGGGTGTTGGTGTGGAGGTTGCTGCTAGGTTTGTGGTGGCGTGGTTTATTGAGGTGGATTTAGGTGAGGTGTAGATCATTTATTGAATATTTTTGGTCTACGAATTTTGATTTGATAAACTAAATAATTTATACTGGGCTTTGTTTAAGATGGCAATGTTGGTGACTTAGAATTTTTTATTTTTAATTCTCAAATTTAAGTGATTTTTTTCTATGATTAAGTATAAAAAAATCATTTATATTAGATTTTGATGGAGGTGGCTATGTTTACTGGTGGCCAGACAATTGGGTTATTTGTGGCGGTGAGGTTGCAAAGAAAAGGAGTTGGGTTGAAGAGAGGGAAAAGATGAAGAGAGGGGGGAAAAAGGTTTTGTTTGAAGAGAGAAATAGAAGAATTGCATTTCTAGGACATGAGTTATTAATATACGGGAGTGTTTTCATCTTTTTATTAAAATTCTAAAAAATTTAAAAATATCAGCGGAATGTTCCATCCTTATAAACACGTTAATTATATTGGAATAAAAATCACCAATGAATTTATTAATAGATATAAACACACTAATTTTTGAAATGTATTTTTGGGAAGTATCTCGTCACTCATATCATATTTATCGGTAATTTAGTTAATAATTTTTATATCGATGAATATAGGGACAATTTATTTTATTCGGTCCTTACAAAAAAGTCGACCAATATCTGTAACCAAATTCATTGGTAAATATTACCAAATTGTTTTAAAAAAACAAATACTAGAAAACAATTTTACAATGACATTAAACAATATCAAACAACTAATTTAAATTGAAGAACAAATTTTTTATAATGTAAAAATCAATCACAAGCTCTAGCTACATGTGGAGGTGGAGGTGGAGGTGGAGGTGGAGACAGAGGAAAATGTAATTGAGGTCCATAGGGGTGGAGGATAATGACTGGAAAAGTATGTTTTATGCTTTGTCATGATATCTTTTAGCTTCTTTTTTTATGCTTCATACTTTACCTCCCATTTCACCAACCCATTGGCTAACCAACAACTGGTAACGATTGACTCGGGATAAATTATGAGGTGCTTATAGTCGAGACACTACAACTCGATCTCATATCTCGAGTCATAGTCATAGAGATATTATAAACTCGATTCCTATTGGGTTCACCAGTTGCTCTAGCCTCCAACCACAAATCTGGAACGTATTTTGGATGAGTTGAAGCGTTCTCTCCATGTTTTGTGTATATGACGATGTTATATTGTTCCTGCACCACATAAAAAACAAGTAAGAGATATGGATGCAAAAACATTTGTCCAAACAATATACAAAAAGGTTTCGTAGTCTACTTAGAATAAACGCCTTAGTTTAGCTATCGATAAATTGTTGCACCCTTTTATGTCTATCCTTCATGTGTATATATGTTTCCATATACAACTCTATCAAAGTACGCTTGCATCCAAGCTTTGTAGCCAATAAAATAAACTCATCGGTTATTAGTTAAACACAAATTATAGATACCATTTTTACAAAAATACTTGAATTTAAAATAGACTCTCTTACCAAGAACTTTGCATGGTTTATAAAATAAAGATACCCACTAGTATGCTTGCTAATAGAACCGTGAGTCTATTTAGGTTTAAAAATACATTTTCACATAAAAAAATATAAAAATTGATGGGTTTTTTTTGTATTTTTTAATGATTTTGAAGTGTTGATATTAAAAATAAAAAAAAATCTAAAAAATTATATTGATATATAAATATGATTTAAGAGACGTTGCCTTGTTCATTGAAATCATAGACATTCTCGAATTTAAATCTGGGTCGGCATCTGTGATTGAATCAACTTGCAACATTGAACAATTATTTTCATGTCAGGAGAGAACATATTCGAATATTAAGAAAAAAGAAGAGAAAAAAAGTATTCCATTGTTGACTGGTCATGAAGGCAGATGTCACTCCCGGAGCGTGGGGCCTCCAATCAAGAAGGTCGTTGAGGTTTAAGACAGAGACCCCTCAGAAAGATCCTTTTGTACCCTTTCTTTTCTTTTTTATTTTTCTGTTTCGATTGAGGGACAGTAGACACACGTGTTTAAAGGCCAGCCTCCACTCCAACAGTCTGGTTATCTATTGCGCTTGGATGGCCTCGACGGCCTCCCATCTTTATCTTATATTACGTGTCCTTCTCTCGTTCCTACCTTTCTCTGTCGGTCCATTACCACTCGAGTGTCTACTATGCGATCATTCCTACTTTAGTCACCACGAACCTTCCCTATCCTTATCACATCTATGCATATAATTACTTTACTGTTACTGCTACTGTTACTGTTACTGTTACTGTTACATGATTTTTTACAAAGAAATTGCAATGTGAACAGTCCAGGCTTCTTCTTTTTTGTAGTCAACTAAACTTTTTTTTTGTTTTCTTTTTCGTTTTTGCACCGATCATGGGAATAATGTTTTTGTTTTTTTTTTTCACCAATTCATGCAAATTTTTTTAAGGTTGTTCATTGCACTATTCACATGATTATTATATTTTTTTTCCTTTATTTTTAGTCATTCACATTAATAAAATGTTACGAGCGAGAAAGAGATTAGTCATGCGTATTATAATAATAAAAAAATTAATATTTATATCAATAAATTTGTTTTAAAGAGAGGAGTTCAATAGATATAATTTAGAATTTTTATCTTACTAGGAAAAGTAAATCGAGGCTTAGTAAATATTTTTATTTGATTTAACTTTTAGTTTTTAGACTGATTGAAAAGTTTTTAAGCGTTAAAAACAAGTTTCATGAGGTCCCTATAATAGTTTTTCATGTGTATTTATATGCGAAGACAGGTTGAAAAATATGTTGTCGAGGTACAAAATCTTGAACCTTAATTTTATAGTGGCGAGAGTTCAAACTAATGAATAACATATTATTTGTCCAAGTAGATAATGCATCGTCCATTCTTAAAAATATAAAATAGTGGTGAATGACGTGTCTTTTAAAAAAATAAAGTTAGGTATAAACCCTCTATAAGCACCCAAGCTTATTTGTTTGGGTCACGTGTGAGGGCTATTTTTTGAAGACTAAGCACGCCTACTAAGTTTATTATGTAGCCATTGCTTTTTTAAAAATTAAAATTATTTTTAAATTAATTTATTTAAAATGATATTTAAACAATGATACAATTATTTCATAGCTTTCAAGAATATTTTAGCTTTTTATAATAATATTTATAATTACTTTACAAATAATTATATATGAACAGATAGAACAATTGTTTAAAAGTTTTGTTCATTAATATTTAATAATATAATATTTTTCCGTTATTTTTTATTGTATTTTTTAGATTGATTATTCTTAGATTTATTCATACAAATATGTTAAAATGATTGATTGATGATTTTTTTTTATTGGAATTTACTTTCATAATAATAATAATAATAATAATAATAATAATAATAAGTTTTATTTAAAAAAAATGTTTCAAATAAAAAAAAACATGTTTTGTTTTCCCAAAACATAAGAAAAAAAATACATGAAACAAGAAATAGTGTTTTTTTTATTAAAAAGATTATTTTGTTGCTTGTTAATTCTAGTCATTATAATTTTGATTGATATTTTTTTTAATTATCATTAGTTTTTGTTTCATAAACCATGCTACTAATAAAATGACATGTTATTATGAAGAAAAAATATTACATGAATACGAGAAGACAATTTTGACTAATTATTTTCCTCTAGATTTTAATAATTTTTTTAATAAATATCTATTTTAATTATTATATAATTAAATAAAAATAGATTTTAAAAATTGTATTGTATTACAAGGTAAAATATTTATTTTTGCATCTACCATTTATGTTTTACAAGGTAATCTTCTCATTTTAGTTTTTAATTAGAGTTAATAATTTTTTTATAATTTATCAATTTATATATTTTTAAATTTATTTTATTAAGTATATACATTTTTTTTTTAGTTTTTAATTAAAAAAATTATGATGCTGGAAAAAGTATTAATAACGCTGATTTTTACATATATTACTTTACTTGGTATCCTATCTCTAGCGTAACGTGGGTGCATTAGCTTGTTAATATATGTACATATACGCACGCGCCCGTGACACTCACTATAAATCACTTTCTTCTCTTCTTTTGTGTCGCATCCTATTCTATCACTAACAATCATGATGATATCAAGCTAAGTATATTTTTTTTTTCTTTTGATGTAAAATATTTGGAATTTTATCGATTGATTGCTTCGTTCTTCTCCTTTTTTTTTTTTTTTTTTGAAGAAATGTTCAATTTGTTTATTAACTTGTTGGCCGCCATGACATTTCATCATTTGAAGTTTTTCCATTGACTTTTTTATGTTAATGTTTTTATACAATGATAGTCAAGTTTTTCCTTTTTCTCCCTATTTATATGAGTGGGATTTGACTTAAATTCTTTTCTAATTAATTGTAGTTTCTTAATGTTATTTTATGTCATATATAGGTTACATTTTTTAATGGTTGAAATTCTTCAACCTATGCCATGGGCACAAATTGTTTTTCATTAAAACAAATATTTAGGTATTGCAAACAAGTTTTATTTTTATAAAAAGAAAAATTTGCGACTTAGTTCATAGAACTAACTAGGTCAAATAAGTTAGTTTTATTTTAATTAGAGAATAAAAAAAATAGACAACAACAATTAAATAAAAAGGGATCACAATAACCTGTAAAAAAAACTATGTTTCCAAAAGAAGATAATTCCTAGCCATTCAATATGGAAGGATAAATTAGGGTAAAAAATGACCTAAAAAAATCAGCCCGAGTCAACTCGAGTTAATATAACAAATCTGTAATCCTGGTAATTAGGGTTGAACCAACCTGAATTATCCTACCAAACTCACGACTAAGGTCATAAGGTTAGGATAACATAATAGAAAAGAAAATGATGAAAATCACAAAGCCATTAAAAAAAAAAAAAACCAATGTCAACTTTTGTTAACTTTCCAAACCTGTGACTCAGGTCATCCTGCGAGAAGCATTCTATCTAGAAAAACCATGAAACTCAATTCTCAATCAATTAAATGTTAAATGATGAAATTAAAAAAAATAAAAAAAAATAAAAAAAAAATAAAAAATAACAATTAGAAGAATGGGAATCATAATTGAAATACAAAATAAATTTTATCTTTGATTAAAGGGTGAAATTAAAAAGAAAAATTAATTTAATAAAAAAGACCTGAAAAATAAAAATAAAAAGAATGAAGATCAAAATTGAAATAATAAATACATATAAATTTTTTATTTAAGGGTGAAATTGAAAAGAAAAATCAATTCAGCAAAAAGCTAAAAAAACCAAATCAAAAGAATGAGGATCAAATTGAAAAAAATAATATATGAAAAATTAGGCTTGAAGGATGAAATTAAAAAAAATAAAACTTTTACAAAAGAGTCAAGAACAAAAATTAAAAATCAAAATAAAATAAACCCACATTATGCTGTAAGCTGTTTCTTTTGTGTAAAAAAAATATGTTCAAGTGTTGCAATAGCATTCAAAAAAATCATCTCCCAATCTCGATTTATTTTTTCTAGCAATATGAAAGGAAAAACACACTTTAACAGAACTCCACTCATCGAATGAAACCTGTTGACATTAAAAACGAGTTTTTTCTTAGCCAGAATATGGTCAATCGATAACTTTCTCTTCTTTTCGCTGTTTTTCAATAATTCTATCTTTCTACTCAAACCTAGAGACCACAATGTAACAAAATGTTTGGGACCAAAATATTAACTTGTCAAACTGAAGGGATATATGCCAATAATTATAGTAAAGGAGAATAAAAATAAAATTCAGATGTTGGTTGCTTGCAAGATATTTCATGAGGTTGATTGATGCATCTACCGTCTTAAAAATCAGATTGTAGGGGGGACTACTCTGGTTCCAGTAAGGGTGTTCTCATTGTAGCTTTCCTCTACCAATTGTTTTTTTTTTTTGATCCACCATTACCATTTATCCCCCAATCTCTATCCTCCCTTCAATCATAGTCAATTATATGTATTGAAAAGCCTCATCAATGATGGCATTGGATCTGAATGGGTCCCCAATTGAACATTGTACCAGTAAGTAGGTTCAACTGAACTTTGTTAGCATATGCCTTTTGGGATTCAGGAAAGGCAGCCCTACCATACCACAATGATGCAAGGCTCTAAGTTGAATATGGAGTTTTTGATTTTGTCAATGTAATCCGCAAGGGATAAAGATTTTCTTCAAGTTTAAAAATCATTTTCTTTTTGATTCATATGAGTTGAATTAGCGAAATTGAGTTTCATGGGTGAATCTGATAAATTAATGATCCTTTTTTTTTTTTTCAAAATGAGGACATCATTGGGTGGGTACATGTATTTTTGACCATGAAATTAGGTTTTATCGAACTAATTGCTTGAATAGTTGAGAATACTGATTATGACGTGAGTGCTCATGTTGAGTTTCTTAATCAAGGCGCTCGTGACCATAGTTTTTTCTTTGAAGGAACTGTATGCAATTTGAAATCTTGAACTTGGAAATGGGGCGTGCATGAACCTGCCTATAAGAAAACGCTTTGTGACACAAAATATTTTAGAGTTATCATCATATACTGGACCTTTAGTTTAGGGGCATGGACCTCTTTCCAAGCACGCTCAACAGCTCCCATTAACTTCATCATGCTGGCTAGCTAGACGCGAGCTTAAACTGGGTCTAGATAATAATGTCCGCGCGCAGTCTAAAAGCATGCATGGTATGTGGTCAATCTACCACCAAACTCATCAAATGGCTACTATATAGCTGTGGAAATAATCGAAGAACAGTTCGATTACAGGACATGTGGGGGTAATTGAAGCACATGCAATCCTTGGAATCGTGAAGGCCCCGCCCCCAGTATCCACAACAGAAGATACACAAGCTGATCATACGCGCACCACAATTGTCGATCCTAGCTACATCTTGTGTATTCAAATCATCATCATAGAGTACAGCAGAATAAATTGTGTATGCATGGTGCGTTTTCAATGAATTGGGTTGGGGCACCAACAGCTCATCTACAGATGTGTTGCATGCGGGCTGGATTGAATTTGATGTGACCCTGGACCAATAGCCACTTTTACAGTTGCCCTATATTGTATTGGTAATGAGGTAAGCCTACATGAAACAATAGAAAGCTAAGAGAAAACTCTCTCTTGTCCATCAAACATTGGAGATGGAGAATGGCTTCAGAATATTGCATGGGGGGGGGGCCGCCCCCCCACAACA
>Ga0307517_10000764_pt1 | contig 55333 bp, 53 predicted proteins | sample 23_EM_MG_FD_194515 | JGI IMG/M metagenome (GOLD analysis project Ga0307517, IMG submission 194515) | Populus trichocarpa ectomycorrhiza microbial communities from riparian zone in the Pacific Northwest, United States - 23_EM | ecosystem: Host-associated > Plants > Roots > Unclassified | place... | reverse complement strand
CAAATAGAAAAAAAGAGAGAGAGAAGAAGAATCGCTAGAAAACGGAAACCTTATGTGCAGGAGTGGGCAGCAAGAGCACACAAATTACTAAGGGAGAAGGAGAGAAGGGGGGGGGGGGGGGGGAGGTGGGAGGGGGAGTGGGAGGGAGAGAAGAATAGAAACGGTAAGTATGAGGAGCTCGAGGTCAAGGTATCTCAGGTGAGGATGCGTAGGTGAGAAAGAGGGAAAGAAAGAAGAGCGGGGTTTGGCGTATTTTTACTTCTTCCTCTTCCTCTTCCTCCCACTCACTTTATGAACCACTTTCCTAGCTGGAGTAGATAGCTAGAGAGACAGAGGGCTAGACGGGCAAACCGGGGGGGGGGGGATGGAGAGAGGGAGGGGGGGGGAGAGGAGAGGAGGGGAGGGGAGGGGAGGGGAGAGGAGAAGAGAGGAGAGTGACAAGCTAGCAGCGCATGGAAGTCAAGCCAGGTTAGGTTGGGTCTAAGGCAAAGGAAAGGAGAGAAAAAAACAACAATAGCAATAAAATTTAATCAAGTATTGGGCTTTGTTTATCGCTTATCGCTAGGTGGGGCCGAGACTCTTTTAAACTTACTCTTCAGTCGACCTTGTCAGATATTTGTATATTCCTTTTTCCTTACTATTACTTCTCCGAATCTCTTCGTCTCTTTCTTCCTCCTTGATGCTGTTGCTCCTCGTGAGGGTAAGGGGAAATCTATCCTATGGGTTATAGTTATATGTTGGACAATTACATGGGGACTGCAGCATCCGGATCACGGTTAGGTAGCAAGCGCGGCAGGAAGGCGGAAGACAGAGTTGAAGGGAGGGAGGAAGGGAGAGGGAACGGGGGTGGAGGGGGGGTGGGGATGGGAGTGGGAAGTCGTTCTGTAGAGAGACATTGTGATTGAGCGAGTGGCAGAGCGTTAATCGATGCACTGTACTGTGTTATGCAGAAGCAGGTGGGAGAGAAGGGGAGCAGAGGCGAGATCTGGAGTTAAACGTTAGAGAAACAAGGAGGGTCAGGAAAGGTAATGGGGGGGATGGAGCGGATGGAGGGTGGAGGATAGTAAGAGCCGCGGGCGTCAATACGGTACTGTAGCTACGGATCCAGACACCGTAGCCAAACTGCGCGTAGAAAAAGTTACGGACTCCATCCATCCTACCTACCTACCTCACCATCCACCTATCCAACCCCCCCCTCCCTCATTCTCTGACAATACAAGTAAAATAGAAATCCAATTCCGATTCTATGCTGTACCGGTACATCCCACCAACAACCCCTCCAAAAGCAATAAAGGGATCCCAATTTCATCCAGATCTTCCCTCCCCACCCCTAGCATGAGCGAAAAAAAAAAAGGAAAGCATCATCTAAATCTAAATCTACCACCGCCAAAAACGTGGAAGCGTGCAGTTGGACTAACCAAAATGATATTTTCTCTCCATCCCCACAATCAACAGGGTTCACCATGCAGAAGATCAATTTCACGAAAGTCCCACCTTCTCTCCCCCAGCTCTCTTCTTCTTCCCCCCTCCTTCTCCCCCCTCCTCCCCTCCTCCCCTCCCTCCTCTCCCGGGTAGCTCAACTCAACTTATGGCATGGTAAGGGTAAGGGTATGGCGATATTATACGGCACGAGGTAACCACCTCAATCACTAGCTGTCTCGTTTGTTGGCAAAGCAAAGAAAAGTAAAAAGGCCCTATTTAATTTTTTCCCCCCCACAAGGAACGAAATAACCCCACCACCCACTCCACTTGATTGCTTAGATTCGAAACTACACTGGGGGGGCCTCTTTTCTTTTCTCGTCTGCAGTGTTTCGTTTGGCTACAGGTATTTTCTTCTCTTTTTCTCTGTCTCACTCAAGGTAATGGCCTAACCGGTAAAAGCACAGTCCGACCCAGTACTCCCACTGTGCGGTGTTGTGCTGTGTTCGGGAAGGAACTGCCTCATACTGTAGCCTTCAAGAGTTCTAGACCCGCAGGCCGAAAGGAAGGGGAGGATTCAAAGTGGGGCTGAAAAAGGGGAAAAAGGGGAAAACGGGGAAACGGGGAAGGAAGGAAGAAGGAAGGAATGAAGGAAGGAATGAAGGAAGGAAGGAAGGAAGGAAGGAAGGGAAGAAGGAAGGAAAGAAGGGAGGGAGGGAGGGAGGGAGGGAGAGGAGATGCGGGGGCGAGAAAGAAAGGATAGAAATATAAAAGAAAAAGTCAAAACTCACATAAATGCCGTGCCCGTAGCATCAGGATCAAGATCAACAACGAATGATCCGCACCTGCTGTAGCTGGGATCAGATATTAGCTATCATACCTCTCGCATTGCAGCTATAGCAGCCTTGCAGATCTCGGTGTTAGCTCAGGTCTCCCTTTTTCTAATTCATAAGGCTGAGGAAGGAAGGGGAAGTGTGAGAGAATGAAGGGAAAAAATGATATTTTCGCTTCCCCTGCTCACCTCATTTTCCTACTTGATTTGGGTAGCATCGGACTCCAATCATGATTGCAGCACGGCAAGAGGTTCTACAAACGGGAGAAGGATTCCAATACTATACGGAAGCAGAAACTGGTATGCCGTAAGGAAATATATCGTGCCCTTCCTTCCCTTCCCTTCCCTCCCCCCCCGCTTTATGTTTTTCCTTCCTTTTATTCTTTTTGCTTCCGGATCCTCTTTGATTTGAGGTATGTTGCCGATACTAAAGTATAGTGCTTACCAGTCACGGGCAAAAGCTTTTTAGGCTTCAGGGAATAAACTTCCCGGGCGAAACGAAATGAAACACATAAATCGTGAGTTTGCAGAAAAGAAGACATCATAGAACTAGAGGAGTGCCTCGTGTTCACAATGCTTCGTGTTCACAATATGGTTCACTTTTTTTTCTTTTTCTTCCTTTTTCCTCTTTCCTTTGTTCGATACCTCTCCACTCTTGCTCAATTATTATTGTATAATTCTGCACACAGGATGATCACTAACTTTGCTCCTACGGGATACTCGCCGCCTTGTTTGTTCGCTGGTAGTCCTGCCAGAAGACTTGGTGACTATTTGAAACTGCACTGATAGGAGACAAGAATGAAAAAGTGAAAAAAGTAGCAAAAAATAAAAAATACAACGCCTGATTAGAAACACCTCTTCCCGAGAAAACTAATAGGAAAAGAGAAGGGAAAGCTTGCAGGAAAGTGAAGCTGCAGCGGCGCCTAACAAGAAGTTTCATCCGAAAGGGGAAAAAATTCATGAAATAGTTATCATTCCGTTTTTTGCGCTCATGCCTTATACATCCCAGAAAACTTCCAATCTCAATACTGCGTCCGGGAAGAAGATATCCAACACCATCTCCTCAAGGCTCTTGGCTACCTCCCTGATTCTCATCTTATCACCCCGCGCACTTCCTTCCATTGGCCTCAATTCTGTCCGCAACCTGCAGCCTACTCGCTGCTTGATCTCTCCTGGCCCCTTCCTATCGCTCAGCTTTCCGGTGAATAGCCTCTCCCCAAGTGGCGGCTGTCCCGGCTGCGAGGTCTGGTTTGCTAGGTATAGGGTATACTCAGTTTCAATGCCACCGGATTTATTACGGGTGCTTCTGTGGGCTCCGTTGATGTTTAAGAATGAAGAGCTATCCTTCGGTGGCGATGGTGTTGGAAGCTTTGATGGCGATGAGGGTGAGGCCTTTCTTCTGCTGCTAGTCCTTTGTATACCGCCCAACCCTTGGGGTCTCGGGTGTCCGCTGTTTTCTGTGTTATTCGCAGATCTTACCGCCACTGCCTTCAAGCTCCTGTCTTCGCCTTCCACATATCGCCTTCTGATGAATGATGGCTCCAACTCCTTCTCTGCACTAGGCTTGAATTTCATAAGTTTAGAGGGAGGCTTTAGGCTGCTTTGAACACTATCTTCGATGATGGTGCTTTCGGCACCACTTCCTCTTCGTGATCCGGTAAGTGATTCGCCCTCTTCGTTGCGTGCTGCAACGTGGACCTCCATGGAATCTCCTCTGTTATTCTCCGGGGATTCTGGTACGCTTAACGCTTCTGGAGCTGTGAAAGGGAGTTTGGTGCCGGAAGGTGGCTTGACTTCGTTTTTCTCTCGGATAGCTTGTGCTAAAATAGATTTGTTGGGAGTAGCCCCGGAGTGTAGCGCAGCCGCTGGAGATGTAGAAGCATGTGTTCTTGGTGAACGAGCAAGCGCAACACCCCCGGAGGAGGTTTGCCCGCTGTCAGAAGACACCCTATCATCTGGCGCGGTTCCGGCGGCTGCTATGCGAGACTTAGAGGCTTCGAGGGCAATTGCAGAAGTGAGCATCCCGGTCTGAGCTTCTGAGACAGGAGTTCTCCGCGAAGATCTTAGCGACGGCGACTTGGAAAGTCTCGGGGTGGAAGCTGCCATTGAGACTGCCATTGCCGCGGTTTGCGGAGGTGTTTGCCTTCGAACAAGCCTGAGCGAGGAAACTGGAGAGGAATACTCTGTAGAGGGTGGTGGTGGCGAGGGCCTTGTTGAAGCCTTGGAGGAAGGTCTGGGAATGTGCGTTTGTGTCGGGGGACTTGTAGCTCGCCTTCGGAACGAGCCCGCGCGGGTCGGAGGATTAGCCGGTGTCGATGGGCGGGAAGTCATGGCAGCAAACGACTTAGGTGAGGTTGACGGCGCAATCGTTGAGGCTGGGAGGCTAGTTGCCATCGAGGTTTCCGTCCGAGCTGGCCACGGAATCGATGAAGTAGCCTTGCAGGAGGAAGGAGGTGTAGGTGGGAATTCACATGTGGGACGGGAAAAGTTGGCCATAGGTTTGATACGGATTGGCTCTGACTTGGGGAAATAGGACCCCGAGGGCGGGGTTGGGCTGTCCGCAGGAGTGGGAGGAAGGCCAACTTGTCTAGTTTGAGCACGGGCATTCCAAGGCTTTGATAGGGATCCAGTGGAGGAGGGTGGCGACGGTAATGGCGCAGGGCCAGATGCAGGCCGGGGAACTGGCGGGGGTGTAGTTGGCTTTGCGGGCAGTGTTTGCTTTTTCATGGGATGCGGGGGAGGGGGAGGGGTTGGAGTTGGAGCAGGGGATTCAGCCGAGTTCACAAGAGGTGAATGTTTCTGAATTGGCAGGACTAATAGGTCGAAGGGGTCTTCTGAACCTTCACTTGTTCCCCCCCCTGGTGAGTCTGGTATCTGTGGGGTAAGCCCACTTTCGAATACTTGGTCTTTTGTTTGTGTAGGTTCTGTATTTGTAAGAGCAATCACAGGTGTTGGCTCTCGTTCTGGAGTGAATACTTCGGGTTCGGAAAGGGTTAAGGGAAACACTGTCTTGAGGGCTGGAGGTGGCGGGGTATGCCTCCGTGGCCTTGGGGAAGGTGCAGGAAAGGGAACTGGGAGGGTTGTAACGGTTGGCGCAGTAGTAAACTTTGGAATTTCCGGAGCTTGATTCGAAGGTTTTACAGGTGTGGTCGGGATATCAAGTGCTGATGTTTGCCTTCTGGGTAGCTTTGCAAGTGCCATTGGAATCAGACCCGGCGACTGTACCCGCGAGCTGGGGGTGGATAAGAGGCCCAGCGAAGGAAGATTCCCAAAAAATGTCGGCGAAAGTGGGCTCAAAGGGATAGTGGTAGGTGTAGTTGCCCCGGAGGATAGATTGTAGGACGACGCCATGCGGGGCAACGCCGGTATTGACGCACGTAATGTGGACACCATACGGGAAACCGGTGCAGGCGACGGCAAGGGACCACTAGGAGCCTCGAATCCAAGCACCTGTGAGGTAAGCGGGAAATTTGAAGTGAAGTGATTGTTGTTAAGTTTAGCCTCCTTGCTGCTATTCTCCCAGAGTATTGTCTTGCACGAGTCCTCCAGGATTCTGGACATTTTGTCGACGACAAAGGTGTACATAACCGCATTCTCGGGACTGGAGCACTTCATTGTGGGCACAGTCCAACTGTTGTGAAGGATGGGTTGGTAGTGGCTCTGGGACTTCGTAACCACATCAAACTTCCCTTCTAACTGAATAAAAAGTGTGCAGAGATAGCACGCTTTTTTGCTGCACCCGATAAAGGTCGGACGCCCGATATGTGGATTCTCTTCGTAGAACTTCACCATCTGGATTTCGGCATGTACCGTGAGCTTCTCTTGGCAAAGCTCTTGATATCGAATCGCAAGCTTTCCACCCTTCAGGTCGGTAACTGATTGAAGGCGTTTCAGGCATTGTTGCTCGCTATTTGCAGTCAATTCTTGGGCGACATCGCCGACGTAGATACCATGAAATCCCATGGATGCTGCAGCTTCCGGGGCAAGTTGGGGGACTGCTTCAACCTCGAGGTTGGTAAACATCTCGGGGTATTTCTTGGCTCCCGTCACCAGAGCCACGCTGGCGGACTTGTACCTCCCTAGCTTCTCGATCATTTTTGTAAGAGGTCTCCGACTGTGAACCGATTTCAAGAAGGCTCGGAAATTTCTGGACACACGAAATCGATAGCAAGTGTCTAGTAACCTCTCCAAGTCTTTTCCGGTCTTCTCTCTATCTAAAGTAACAACTCTCGTACATAAGTCGTAGATTTTCTGGAGCACCAGTCTTGCTTCTTCGTCGACGAGCGATTCGGTAACGTTTGCATCTTTCGTGCCCAACGATTCCTCGAAAAGCTCGGATAGTGGTCTGCTACCCTTGGAAAACCTCTCTTCCAAGTCGGCATGGATCCTCGGCCGCTCAAGTTCGAGGACTCTTCGCCAAGTCTCTGCCTTAACATCGGCTTCGGATGATTCTGTGGTGAAAAGGTGAGCAAGAGGCTTCCAATACTTTGCTAGGTTCGGGCAGTGCTCTTACCACCCCTCGCAAGCTTGCTAACTTCACTGCAAACACCTCGAAGCCCATCCAATATCCATTGAGAGACCCCCTCCTTCATCGCAACCCTAAACCTGAGCGTGCTGCCGACATCGATAACATATTCCTCCTCTATACAGCACGCAGTATCACCAGCTCCTGCGGCAACCAAGAAGGCGAAATGCTCTGTCAGATCCCGTTCGACTTTTGGTGGTAGCATGCTCTGGTATCCACCTCTCTTCTCTCTCGAATCGGCATTCTGATCGACCGGTTGGACTATCTGTCTCGGGGGTGTTGGATTAAGCAAGCATTGCAACGCAACGAGTTGAACAAAGTTCTTCCGACTCCTCGCCGGCCACACAAATGTATTTGGGTCGACAATTTCAAGAGGCTCTGCCCTGGTATTCCGTCTTGGCCTTCGTCGGACCGAATTTGCTCGCACCGAGTTTCCCCGTACCGTCGACATTTTCCGCGTGATTAGGTGTGATCTGAAATAAGAGTACTAAAAAGGGCTTTGCACAAAAAAACTATACTCCCCAGCTAAACGCAGAGGTGAACGATAAAAAAAAATAGACTGAAAAAGAATTGAATAGTGCCACAACAATTGGAAAAAACAGGCACCGCCCGGTAATCAAGATGTTGTTAGGAAATAATAATGAATTTTCACCCTATCGCCCGCGTCGAACAAAAACCCAACAGCCAGCTCAGGGGCTTTCCCCCCATTCTCTCGTGGCGAGTATATATATATACTAGGCCTCAAGTACGTTTCATGGCAATGAGAGATAAACGAGGAATAGCCTGGTAGCATTCTGAGGCTACAGCAGGAGGCAGACGGCAGGCAGTCCATCACCGATCAAAGGTAACCCCACCCCAATAACTTCTTCCACGTCAGTCGAGCCCACCTCCTCAGCCTGCGCTCTCACCTGTTAGCGGAAGCAGCAACAGGAGGAGTAGCGCTCATAGGAGGAAAAATAAAGGCTCAAGAAAGAGTAGAAGAATCGGATTTTCACCACTAAGGATCTGGGCCATTTGACAACATGGCAAAACTGTGGGTGGAATGAGGTATGGGCAGCGTTGCTCTCGTCCCGGGAATGTACGGTACCAACAGCAAAGCCCCCTGAGAATCGATGGTGGTAGAGCATGGAAAGTAGGCGTGCATGCAGTTGAAAACGTACAAGTATCTGAACCCAAGTGAGCTCCCGGATTGGCAAATCACCTGCAGACCCGCCTATGGATAACTTTAGACCACCAAGAAATAAAGACCACGCAAGTCGTCGATGGAGAGAGCTGTAGGCGGAGATTTTTTCCTCTGCAACAATCTTGTCGGGTGTGGTATTAATACTCCCGCCGGTTTCCTATCAGTATGAAGAGTCCTCCGGTCGAGTAATGGGAAAACCACTCTTCCCCCCCTCCTTACTTTCCCTTCTGGTTCCGACCGTTCTCCCGTTCTCCCCTCCCTCGCTTTTTTTCCCTTCCCCATTAATTGATCTATCGCCCATGAGACCATGAGCCGCAGAATCGGTTAAGCGAGGGGCGTGGGCGGTAAACACGAATCGTATAGTCTCTTCCTGGCACTCGCACAGGTAAGGAGGGAGTGGGGTTGTGAGTTTTCGAACAACCAGCAAGCGCCCAGGAGCGTTGGCAAGTACCGTACCGTAGGAATTGTGAACGTTAACTCATGTAAGTTAAATTAAGTTATGGCTAGTTGGCCAACAGGTCTGAGAAAGCTTCGGATTGGTCCATACTCATGTAAGGAAGGAAACTTCAGATGAACTAACATTGATACAGGTCTGTTCATTTTCCCTTCTTTCCCCATGACCGCGAGTAGCCAATTACACCCGAGTAGCATGCGGGTTCCCCGTCCAATCCGCTCTTCGAAACCTCTTCGGCCAATGTTAAGAAACCGATAGCCAGTTGACCAACCGGCCACTAGAGTGGCTTCACATCTGCTGATTTTATTGTGACATTTCTCGCCCATTTTCTTCATCCTGACGTAATACATGTTTAGCTGGGGAGTGATTGATCAATTCCTTTGCCAATTTGCTATCCCACTACATCAATTGAAACAGTTATCAAACGTTGGGCCCAAGGTGGGGAGGGGATAGTAGCTAAAATTGTTCTGGTCCGGATCTGTACAAGATGCCAAGAGATTAGATTCTGGTAATGATAACTTAAAGCTAGCTCCAGGTGCCTTCTAGTAGGGCTGTCGCATGGAATTACCCCCATGCCCAAATTGTACCTCTAAAAAATACCTCGATCTGGCCTAATAGATCTACATGCGCTAGTGCCGGGATAGCCTTGACACAGAATTTCTCATGCCGTCAGGATCGAATGCGTGTAATTCGCCTTGCCAGCGTGCTAGGGCCCGGGGAGAGAATTCGGGGAAAAGGTTGAACTGTGCAGGACGTTGACCAGGAAGAGTTAGGATTTTAGGTGTAATCTACAAAGCTTTTATGCCACACATTTCGGAAAGATTGCCCTTGGGGGGGGGTATGTGCATCTGAACAGTTGCGAGTGGTGTTTGGCGGTTTTTCTATTTCAAGTAGGTGGTCGGTGAGTAGATACTGTAATAAATAGCACGACAGTCGAAATCCCTGTCATTTTGGGAAATACCAAACCTGAGAAATTCTGGCTATCACAGCACCCGAAATGTGAGGTTGCGCTGCACCAAAATGTGCCTGGGCGTCATGCAATTCGCTATATTCGAAAGATATTCTGCACCAACCGGGAGTTGGAATTTACGCTGATATACCCATCGCCACCCTGCGGTGTCAGCAGAACGTCTGGGGAGCTACAGCGTGCAGACATGGAAGTGCTCTGGTAATCGAGAACAGTAATGCAAACTAGAGAATAGTATGCAGTAGTGCATGGAGATTCTGTGTGTGGTAATAAGTTAGTGAGCCCCGTTGCCAAAATGATTATAAGTGCCTCTGTTTCCCCCAGTCGGAAGGATATTCAACGGACTTTTTATTACCCTAGGTCTGTCTAGCTAATGGGATTCGAATCGGATCATTTGTTCTCATTATAGGGCATCGCCAATACGATATTACCTGAGATCAGCAGACACTAGTGGCATCAAAGTCCATGCCAGCTTCTTCACCAAATATGATACGAGTAATGCGGTTGGCCTGCCCGCACGACTTCAGCTTCAGATATCTCGCTAAGGTGATCAATCATGTAGAAACTCTTATATCTTTTGATCGAAAATTAGGAACTAGGGGTATCATCTTTTTTGTACTGTATATTCCTACTCTATTGGCCCCTTCGGTTTGGGATGGAATCTCTGTCTTAGGGAATTTCTCTCCAATAAGAGGATCTGGGATTAAGGCCCCCCTGTATTAGGACGTTTGAGAGAGTGCACATAGGCCAAATCTTGAGCTATCATAATAGAATGGGCTAGCATAGATAAGGCATGAACACAGTGAGGTATCATACCCCATAATTTCCGGCCCCGCAATCTGGATTGCCGTTGTATAGAGCTATTGCTAGAATATTGAAAGGCGCTGGGCTGCTTACCTGATGCTCTCAGCCTCAGCTGAACGTCCTAGTGGGAGATATTAGTTGTGACGAGTTGGGCGGCGATGCTGGTAGAGACTGAATAGTGACATTTCTAGAGGAAGGATCACTCTCGAACCGTCAGTGGCCCTGCATTAATCGAACTGCTAATACTCTCGTTCTCGGATTACCTTTGTCAGCGGGCCTCCATGTAACTATAGAGATGGCAGCATAATAAGCCAAGACTTGATTCCGGAGGCTAGTTCTGGAGCGGGGTCAAAATTGATAAGATGCAGATATCTTATCAAGAGTGGCCCCCAGGGGAGACCATGCGGAGAAAGTTTATAACTGCATTGTGGGGGATACATACATTTTCCAACACGAAAAAGAAGTGCAGGAACCCCCCGCATGCGAACCGTAGCACGAATATGGTAAAGACAAAAGTGCAAAACCCAGAATTGCAACTTTCTTTTCGTCCCCCCCCCTCCCCCATTGCAGCCACTCCACATGTCACGCATAACCACAGGAAGAAAGCTCTTCATAGGTCAGTTGCCATACCATACCCGCGAAAAAAAAAACTTCCGTGACCGAATAATCAACCTAAGTTACTCCGATGCGCCTAAGCTTATCGGCCGGGGCCTAGCGTGCGGGTTTGGCTCACTTCTCTTCCAACTGGACGGATTCACGATTTTGATTCCCATCTGACTACTATAGCGACTGCCAGCCCAGGAAGAGGCACAACCAACGGCGCTACAATCCCGGCGCAAGCCAACTCAACCCGCCTGGAGGGAGGATAATGAGGTATACTTAGGAATCTGACAACGCATATACCACTGGAACTCCCACTTGTGGCTGTAGTCGTAGAAAGCATAAAATGGCTGGTTGATTGAGTGGACCTGGTAGTTTTCGCAGGAGGAGGTGGAAAGATATAGCTCATGGCAATTGCGCAATAGTATGCCCAAGAATATTATTCCTCCTCCACTCCTCCCCGCTTATACAATTTTTCTGCTCCCTTACTCGTCACTTTGGAATACTGTATGTATGGTAACGGATATTGTTTGTCTCGTGACTGACTTAGCGCATCCAATCCTTCCGTGCGTGTCCGGGGTTTATTCGAAACTTCACAGCAGAATTTCTAACTAGCTTGTGTGGGTTCGTTTGTCGTGTACTTTTCTTTCTTTCTTTCTTTCTTTCTTTTTTCTCTCCCAAAAAAAGAAAAGAGTGGTTGTGTGATCGTTGAATGATCGTTTGCCCATTGTGGAAGCACCAAGGCGTACCAGTAGAGTGCTGTGATTTGCTGAAAGTCTACGGGTTTCGGGGAATTCTGTTGGCGATGGGTCGTGTGGAAGGAAAAATTGATTCTTGTGTTGTACAAAGGCAGGGAAACTACCGGTAACAGCAATCAGTGTCTCACCAGTTTCTAAAGATTTTAGCTGGCAAGCCACTTTGGTGTGTGTGAAGACTTTATTCCTTTCCCCCTTGGGTTGAAGGGGGGAGCTCATGTGGGATTCCGGTGGGAATTACTCGAGTGCTTGGTATGTGGGTCCTGCCTTAGCAGGCAAAATGGTACGAGGGGAAGAAGGGACAAGTAGGGGAGCTATGTGCGATACCAAAGCTAACAGTCTAAGATACATGCCCTCTTAGTAGCACTGTGGATGATCACTTTTACTGTGGTCTCGGAGATTAATTGAAGCCTGTATTCTGGTAATTTCACTAGTCCGCTGGCTTTGTCATTTTCGAGCAGGATCTTAAAATACTAGTGTTAGTTTCCATTCTTTTTTGAATAGCTGGCCCTATCTCGTAGGCGCCATCCCGTCAACCCCTGGTGGCATATTGTAGTTTGTATCAAGAGGCTAATTCAGTCGGCCCCTCCCCCCGAAATTTGATGTAGCCCAAGTCCTGAGGATCCTCCCCAGAGTACCAATCCTATATCCCGCCGAACAGGTTAGAAGTCAGTCCCTGAATTCGCGGCAACAGGGGCTTGGAACGATTCGCATTGGAAATTCCAAAATCGTGCTTTCTAGACTTGTTCCTAGAGCGTGCGAATCGACCAGGATCCTACGGTGTAAGTAAGTAAGTAGGCGGTTTATAAAACTGCCCTGGAGATCGACGGAATGGTGGAGCCGCTGAACCGCTGAGCAATACCGATAGGCAAGCGTACAAGTATGATCATCAAAAGGCGATTGAGAATGTTTGTCTGTCCGCTGACTATTGGGTTTGTGTTTGAGGGGATGGAGGGCAAAATCGGAGGGATTAGGTTGGAGCGCCGTTCTAGACCACACACTTCGGGACTCTTGTGGAACTTTGTTCGGATTGTGGATCATAGATAACTTACGATAGGCGCTTGCAGCTTGGTGTCACTTGAGCCAGGGATAGGATGTGTGTGACCAAGATTGTGCTAGATCCAGCTTCGGAGGTATCATATTCGAGTACGGGCACTGGTACAATATTCGTGAGCACTCGCTGCCCTAAAAATAATACAGAGGGAGCAGTATCTGCTCTGAAGGTATAAATAGGGCCACCTCGTTTCCTCAGACATTCTTGTATAAAATGGCTGCCGCTATCACAGAGAAAAATCCTTATCCAAGCATAATACATTGGGCCATGACTAAACCAAACCTCCAGCTCATAAGCTGAGTGTAGGGATTGCCGGTTTTATAGATTAATTCCGCAAGGAAGTATGCCGAGTGATCCAGCATAGGAAATATAGAAAACTTTCAACCCCAGCTCCGAGTGCTAAGCCTGACTTACTAAGCTACCAATTCCTTGGAGATGCAGTGATTGGCTGGGTTGAGGTATTCTAATGGCTTAGGAAGCAATATTTCCGCTAGATATACCATCGGTCCTTCTAATTAACCGTTCGGACATGGGTGAGTAGTATTGTTGAAATTAGGTACCGGTAAGGAGCCTGTTAGGAAGTTTCCCTGCAGCGGACTCAACCACAGGCCACCGCACATGCCATCTTACTATGCATGGCTTATGTGCGGTAGATCCTCGGTATGGGAAAGGATCCAAGAGCGGGATTATAGCATTATAGCTTCTTCTGACAAATATACTCCTATCCCGAGGATCTAGAATAACTAACTAAAATTCTTGATAGCCAATATTTACTCCTTTTCGACAAATATCATTACGGGATTGATATGCCCTACAGGCAGACATTCAATAGCACACTTACTCGGCCGCCGTGATACACTAGGGGAAGGCTATTTCTCATTACTGGATGCTATTCTAAACAATCCCTATCTCGCACTCGTTCTCTCAGAGAATGTGTAGCTCTACCGTGCGTGCATGCCTAAACACCCGACATGACCCATTTTCGTAGACAACGTGCACCAAGTAAGAAATTTCCCCTTAGCTAACTCAGAGCTATCGAGTGCGCTCGAGCCAAGAAGCTATATTGGGTAACCCCAGTGACACCTACCGCAGAACAAGGTAACGCTCACAAATTCTCACTCGCCTGGAAGGGATTTTATATACCTTGTTGTATTAGGGTGGCACCTAACCCCGCCGCACTCCCCCCGGAGGATTGAGGGGTCGCTGGTGCATGCCCCCCGCCCACATAACTTAACAGCTCGGGATGGAGAACTGTACGGTATTTTTCTGGCGATTATGAGTCCACCTTAGCCAAGGAAGCACTATACCGCTCTGAGTTAAGGATAACTAGAGCGCGTATAGTACTCGTATAGGTAGGTGCAGCAGGGTTAGCATTGCTTATTTGATAGTAGGGGAATGTGCACGCAGTATATTTCTGAGATCGGGATTTTGGCCGTATCGGATTGTGGAGTATCGTAATTCCATTATGTACTTTCTGCGCGTCAGCAAAGGAAATTTTTGAGGTGCATATAGGGCTGAATGGCCCGCTTTGAATGTGCGGGACTGTATTGTACTAGTACAGTTCAAGCAGGAATTTACTAATTTGGGAATGTCAGTGGGTCATGCACAATCACTCGAGATCATCCCCCGGTGGGTAAAACGTAAACGGTGAACTGCATAACTATTAAATACTGCCTAATTGATTTTTCACTCACTAACACGCGCGCACATGCACACACACAAAAAGCATACCTCTAGTACATTAACTATACACTCAAGCCACCGCTTTAACCTTCTTAAGGGGGGACGTTAGCATTACCCCTCCTCTCCCGCCCGCAGACGCCTCTTCATCGCTATCATTATCGCCATCGCCTTTTCTCTTCTTCTGCCCCCTGAACCTCCCTCTAGCCTCCACCTTCCCTTCGACCGGCAGCACTCGAGTACCAGCGAACACCACTCCCTCTGCCCCTCCGCGCGCGGTCATCACAGGATGCGTTCTCCCGGGTAACACTTGCCACCTACGAATCCTCGTTTCGTGTACGGTAGGCGCAAGCACAATGGTTGGATCCCCAACTCCATCTTCATCATCCACCACCCCTTCACCTTCATTCATCCACTCAGCTTTACTACTAGCGGAATAGCAATCCGCGAGTTCTATCACGGCTTCGCGGTTCTGACTATATGCCACAATTTGCGCGGAACCTTTGAGGAGCGGAACAGTGTGGCGAAGGATGCCCTTTAGGTCCATGAATGCTGCTACCAGTAGGCCGTCGAAACCACCTTTTTGGGCCTCAGCCACTATACGCGATGTTTTTTCCCAACGACGGCGTTTGCGCCAATATGCCGCACGCTTTCCTCCCTTTAGTGTGGCGAGGATTTCGGCCGGAATTTCTTCGGGTTTTTCGAGGGAGCTGTCCGCGCCTGGGTCGACTAGTTGTAGCCAGTTTAGTGTTCTGAGGTGCATATGTAATGGGTGGGATGTAGCGGGGTTGTTGGTGTCATAGGAAAAGTATTTCAGTAGTGAGAGGTTTGGTTGCTCGTTTGGGTGAATGAGGGTTATTGTGTTTGCAATGGGGAGGGGGGTATCTGGGCAACGCTTTCGGGCAGTGTCTTCTTCTTTCGACTCTTCGGATCCCGTAGGCGTGTGTTCCAGCAGGCCCAGTCTCTCAGCTATGGCAGAAACTAGTAGCCCACCAGATTCGTCAATTACCAAGTAGCGGCCACCGTAATGGACATTGGCGAGGGAGAGCATCATGGCAATAGTTTCGCTACGCATTTCGAGGATTTTTATGGGCTCCTTGGTGTCGAGAAGGTAGGTTGTTAACGAGGTAACGGTTAAAGGGAGAACAGTGAATCGCCGAAGAAACTTCTTAGTCTTGCGGAGGGTATATTTCTGTAATGCGAACGGAGTCTTCTGGTGGATCGCTGTGTGTGATTCCAACAGTCTCTGAATCAAATCCTATCCGATCCCCCCATTAGCTGGGAACTCAATTAAGTATAAGAAGAGAGATGATACCCTCCCAGAACCAGTTCCCTCCTTCTTAAGCTGCTCAATCTCCACCCAACTTAATTTCTGACTGAGAGGATCATCAATAGTCTCCTTATTTGTTCGCATCACTTCGCCTCCATCCTCCTCCGAGTCGACCGCGACCTCCAAATCATAATGGCCCATCCCTTCCACTTCAGCATCCTCACCACCTCCGAGTATGTCTCGTGTTACCTCTTCTGCCGAGACAAGTCGTAGTCCCACGGCCGGGGGGTCAAGAATGTCAAAGGTAAGGTTGTAAGGTCTGTAAAGTAGGGAATTCGAAGGGAAAGAACCGAATTTCCCAAGCGAGATGGTGATGTCGGGTATAATTTGCACCACCCGAGGAGCACCTGACGGGAGGCGGAGTAGCAGATGGGCGTAGGGAAGTATTCGTTCGCCCGACATTTGGAAGGAGTGGCGGGGGAATATTTTTTTGGAGGCTCATCACTGGAGATTTGGCTGTGCTCTGATAGAGTTATCTTATCGAAGGAGGATCTTATCTAATCCAGATTATCGGGGTGTCCGGGTGGTCTGTCTCTTGATAGGTGGTAAAGTAGTTTCTCACCGGAGCGGCGGAGCCGCTGATGTCGTTTGTCTCGGGAGTGGAACAAGGCACCAATAGCCTTGCTTCCAGGAGGTTACAAGTAGCGTACCGTAGCCTATCACTGTTGCATGGCCACCGGGCTGTGGAAAGAAGGAGAGATAGCCAAAGCTTGGATGCAGCACCGGTGCCGGTATCATAGCCTGTTTATTAAAGAATCTCCATCACTGCCACATCTCATGCCGACAGATTGCTCAGTCTACTTGTATATATCCACAGAGCTCGCATAGGAGGCTTCCTGCGCTGTCATCACCGTACCTTTTGCCTTTAAGTAGGTAGATACTCATACAGCACGCACAATCACCATCTCCGTATCATCACTACCGTACTATAATATACTATCATTTTCGCTAAGAACTGCCTCGCCCTCCCCTCTTCTCCCTCTTCTCCATCTCCTCTCCGCTTCATTCTTATCTCATCTTATCTTCATCTTGCCACTAACACCCCAGGAGGGAGTCAAGTTTGTCGTGTTTGCATCATAGAAGATAACAAGAACTTTTCCTTCCAAAAAGGCAAACACTTTGAGCCGCGTCACCCCCTACGCCAGCGCTAACGTAACCCGCCGCGCCACCAACACCGTCCCCCTCGTTCTTATCTGCTGTTGACCCATATCTTTGCTTAGAACTTGGACCGCCGTCATCAGCCTTGCCCTCTGTTTTTCTACCAAACAATCTCTCAATGGTTCTCAAGAAACAGAAAATTTCCAGTTTAACTCCTTCTACTCGTCCACCCTACCCTATTCTCGAAGGGGCCAATCCTTCCTCTTCTGCTCATTCTAATTCCAAAGTCAACCGTAGTGAACCCTATTCTCATTCTCCGCTCCAGTCATCAGCCTTTGACTTGCAGGGTCTCGATCAAGTCCAGAGTATGCCAGGCGGAGAATCCGCCGGTACGGTCATTCCCGTGCTGGAATCTCTCAAGATCGGAGAAAGCAGCGGTGAACTGGGGAGGCAGCTCAGCTCGGGCGTGCGAAAGAACATCGACAGCGGTAATCTTCCTGACATTTTACGACCTGGAGCGAAGGTCACGGTAGAGGCTGTAAGAAGAAGCTCCGAGGCCGAGAGGAAGGATGAAACATTTATGCACGGAGCCTGCGACAAAGGAGAGGTCACTAATGAGAAATCTGCCAACTCCGTTGCCATTGATCAGGAGAGTGAGTTGAAGGAAAAGCCGGAGCTTCCGGAGGAGAACGGAGCAGTTAGAGAACAAACCCCGAAATCTGATGCCTGTAAGCTCCTTCCGTTTCCATTTCTCGTCACCTGCTATTTCCTTCACTCTTCGCCTCGCTCCCTGGCTAGTTCACTTTTCCTAGTGGGAAATCCCCAAGTGTGTTGCACTAGAGGAGCACGGGCTAATATTCTTCCTCCCCTGCAGCCCTACCGGCCCCGCGAATGTCAGCTACACTCTCTTCAGCCGATAGGCCATTCACTAAATTTGGTCCGTTCAACAACCCCTTGGATCCGCCATTCCCAGATGCCCCTCAAGATCCGCTAGTCCCTTCGCAACAACCACCCAAACGACCAACGATAATTACCACTACACCTTCTGGGTCCGAAATCGAACAGAGACATCCCTCAATCGCCGAATCTACTACCTCTCTCTTTGAGCCTGGGACGGACTTATCTTCTTTTGACGCGTCCATTGCCCCCGCTTACCCCGGCCAACGAGGCCAACCGATTGTCGATATGAGTGGCTGGACCAAGGGGATTGCGGAGGAACCTGTGGCCAAAACTTGGGAAGAGGAATTGGATCAGAGGGCCAAGGCTGGTGCTGAGCTTCAACGACGCACTGAGGAGGCCGCGAGACGTGAAAGAGAAGAGCGCTTGCAGGCTGAGTTCTGGGAGGAGGAAAGAAAAGGTCAGGAGAGAACGCTTGCTGCTCGTTCGGAAGTTCCAGGGCCTCCCAAGCCACCCAAGTCGCCAAAATCAGATCCTGCAGAGAAACTCACAGAGGCAACTCCGAGGCCGAATTCGAGCTTAGATTCTAGGCCAGTCCCCCCACCCCCTACTGCCTCGAGGGTCTCACCTCCTCAACCTTCAGCAAATACCACAACTGCTATATACCAGATTAAACACATTAATTGGATCGATCCTTCTCGGCCCGGGTCGGCGCTCAGGCGTTCTCCTATATTACTACAAAACGCGAATGGACCATGCCCCTTACTTGCCCTGGTTAATGCCCTCGTGCTTTCCACTCCCGATGGCGTTAAGACGTCACTTGGTGAAGTTCTTCGACTTCGAGAGCAGGTTTCGCTTGAGCTACTTCTTGATGCTGTATTCGAAGAACTGATGTCTAGGGGTTCTGGTTTGCCGGACGTCGGTGACTTATTCGCTTTTTTGCTAACTTTGCATACTGGAATGAATGTTAACCCTCGCTTTTTGCCCCTGGATGACGAGCGCCGGGCTTCAGGTCTGTCGGGCGGATTCGAGAATACAAGGGAAATGGCGCTTTATGGAGCATTTAGAGTACCCCTTGTGCACGGATGGCTGCCTGAACCTACAGACCCTGTCCTCGACGCAATGCGGCGGCGGGGCGCCGGGAGTTACGAAGAGGCGCAGACGTTGCTTTTGATTGAAGAGGAAATCATCATGAAAATTACCTCCGGAGCCCAATCCGAATTAACAAGCGAGGAGGAAAGAATTTGTGATGATGCCCGGATCATTAGAGAATTCATGGAAACAAGCAAGACGCAGTTGACCACTCATGGGCTGGACGTACTAAGGAGAGATCTAAAGGCAGGACATGTTGCCATTTTATTTAGAAATGACCATTTCATGACTGTCCTTGGTGGAGGACGAACTGGAGGGGATTTGGTTGGACTGGTTACGGATATGGGGTTCGCAAGCCACGAAGAGGTGGTCTTCGAGAGATTAGCAGATGTTCAGGGGCGCCAAAATGAGTTCCTCAGCGGAGACTTTAGACCTGTCGGTGGTGGAGGTTCCGATTTGGGTAACAGCAGCAATAGTTCCAGACGTCAAGCAGCGCCACGACAAGAGGTTAGAAGCTTACTTGGCGACGACGAAGGATGGGAGACCGTTGGGTCCAGGAGAAGTCAAAATAATGGTCAAAGCCTAGCTACCACTATCGAGCGAGCACCGCCGCCGCCGCCCCCTAGGCCTAGTTCTTCGGGTAACCAACAAGACTACGATTACGACACTGATCTAGCACTCGCAATGCAATTGCAGGAAGAGGAGGACGAGAGACATAGACGTCGTCAGAGCCGTGCTAGGAACTCTACTTCTGCTATTCCTGCAGCGCCAGCAGCTCCACTCTCGCGTCCTGCTGTACCTCAAAGACCCTCTACCCCCGTTCCTCCTCCACGGGCCCAACCAGTCCCCTTCCAAACAAACAGACCAGTATCAAGTTCCGAGGAGGCACCACCTCCATATGAACGTGTCCCGAGCACGCCCACTGCCGCAACGATTCCTACACCCCAGTTATCCCCCTATCGGCAACAAGCCCAGAACGCTGGTCCTTCAGCCCCTCCCATTGTCGGTTCAAGCCCTGTAGCTGCCGTTCGACGCGGCGAACAGGCTCGTGGGATGCTACAAGAGATCAGTGGCCGCAGTGGAGGCCTACCGCCCGCCCGTAGGAGTAGTATGGGCGCTGCAGCTACCGGGGGCGACTCCTCGGGAAAGCGTGAATGCATTATTTGCTAGCTGGGAGGAGTTTTCTGGGGTTATTCGTGCTCCCGTCTGCACAATGGGGATTCATCATCGCTACTAGGGATAAGGAGGGTGGGCGCGCGATGTATGGCATTCCCTTTGATATCGATATATTTCGCAGTTGGTGGTTTGGTGTGCTCTTTTTACGATGTTTGGGTTTCGGGTTTTCGGTGTGGCCTGTTTTTTCTCTTTTCTTTTTACAATGAAGTGGAGTGGAGTCAATGTAGTTGCTTGTGTGGCTGAGGAGTCATTGTGGGATGTATGCATACACACGGTAGACTACGATATGTATAATAACTAAATCTCGCAGAATCTTCCTAGGGGCCACGGTCTCCCATCGCTTGGTTCTATAGTCCGTGATGTGAGATCACTGGTCATCACTCTATGATTAAAGCTTTTTCCCCCCTTCCATTCCCAATGAGAACATCGAGCGCTGTACCGTGTAGTGCACAGTGCTTATATCACAACCAAACAGCCCTTCTGATACTAGAATATTTAAATACGTCACAAAGATTACCACAAACACCGTGCAAACGCACCCCGCGGCCCCTCTCTGGTGCTCAGGAGGATAGTTCTGACCACAAGTACACAACACTCTATCAGCACGTTCATACTACTCCTTCTCGGAGAAATAGGCCCTCGGTGTTATCATTTACGCTATCAAACTTGCTCAAACATCCATAGCTCAGCTACCGCACCCATATATCTCCTGTGATCGCCAGTCCGATACACGCTATAGTACTCGAGTACATCTTGAGGTCTCGGCACTATGGTATGTTATATGGAGGAATACGCCTGAGTGGACCGCAGATCACGAAAGCCCGTGGAAGTAGAAGCGAAAAAAGCTAGGAGCAGTAAGGTCCACAATTGCCGGACCTGATGGTGATGGTGGAGCGGCGTAAATCTTGCGGCCAACTATGACGGACGAATACTACACGGTACAAATACAGTAGTTACTTCTGCGAGGTAGGCGAGAAGCCGTTCATTTCGAGACGGGATACGGTACATACCAGCGCTACGGAGTGAGATAGAGATTCCAGTGACGTCATGTAGCAGGACAGGAAGTGAGTGAGAGCGACCAACTTGCCAAGTGTGTACGCGCTGAAACACAATTGCTGGGCAAAAAAAATGGGTGATAGAGACAAGTCGTCTCCCCTTGCCAGGGTGTAATTTCACGGGCCAAAATCTCCCTTAGTGAAGATCACACGTGGAGTGTCGGTATGATATCTACTGTACTGTACTCGTATTATGCACACCAGATTCCTCACTTTTGGGGATGTCCATTTGCAGGGAAGGTCTACTGTAATGACATTATAAGAGTAGCTTTTTTTTCATTTTCATTAGAGTAGATACAAATCAGAGGTATAGGACTCGAGTGATCTTCAGTGATGCTCTATTAGCTGTTTGGGGGGTTTTTTTTTCGAGCCAATTTCTTTACTCAAATCCCCACCATCAAAGATCTCTCTCTAGTAGGTGGGCTTTTTAGTTAGTCCCTTGCAGTGAACTACTTTGTAAATCTTCGGATAAATGCTCTAAATAGGGAAAATCATATCTTGGGGAACCCCCAGTTCGAGGCAAGGGGGAGGGGCGAAAAAGGGAAAGGCACGAGTCTCGGGAAAGTCATAAAAGTGTAAACACGGCACATTATAGTAGTTGTAACAGAAGTGCCCGAGAATTGGCGGTCTCCCCGACGATTACAGTAAGCCATTGAAAATTTGGGGTTATGTATGACATCTAACGGGCGGACGTACCGGTAACTGGGACTTCTATAGAGCCCATCCTGTGAAAGGCTTTTTTTCTATGAGCGAGGGGTTTAAATCTCATGCACCTTAATTTTCGGTGCGGGAAAAGTTTGGGCATTCCTTCCTTCCTTCCTTCCTTCCTTCTCCATTGCTCTTGATAGGAAGACAGCAGGGGGGGGGTCAAACAGTTATCCTCCTCACCAAAATCTCCATCCGCGAATATACTCCTGAAACAGGGAGAACAAAACTACCAAGAACTCCCCTCGCCCAAGAAAGGAGAACAAACACCATATGTTCCAAGAAACCCTTCAGGTAACCATATAATATTATATAAAGCTCAAAGTTGCCTCAATTCTTCCCTAGCTCGAAACATATACCAATACAAACTCCTCCAACTCATACCAACTCAGCCATACCAAGAACAGTGCTTAAACAGTGATAAAATATATATATATATATATAAAGGCATATTTCACTTCCGCAATGTTCACGACGAGAATAGGGATCCCAAATACATACTCAGCCCTCACACTTCCACTGGCTTACCACCACCGCCTGGTGCTGTGAACCCCCCAACCACATCACCAATTGAGCCCCCTAGCTAACCGGATAACTTACCAAGTAATTTACCCCCCCCCCCCCTTGCCCTTCCCAAGGAGCGCTGTAGCAAATCTATACCATCCGACACGTTCCGAAACTAACTTACCGTATCCATCAGCCAACATGGGTTCGTAGGGGGAAAAAAAAACAGCAAAACCCGAAGATACCGAGCGCAACAAAACTCCTACCCCCGAAACACGCTTCCATAAACTCCAGGACTGGTATTTATATATTATATCCAGGCGGCGCATGAATGATACACAAGTACAGTACGGAACATCCCATCGGACACGTCGCGGCTGATGGTTATTTATAGATATAATATTATCAAGTTAATCGTGGACTGGACAGGGGAATACATGCCTCACTGACCAATTGATCAGATGGATGTTCTGTAAGATCGTGGGGTTTGGTAGATGTAAAGAGAGAGGACAACTCATTGGCGATCTGAGCTGGCTGATAGGGCACTGTCTTTCTCGGGTGGCTGTGGGCACTGGGGAGGGGTCAACTGTGAGTGGGAGTGACATATCAGTAATGAGTAGAGTTGGTACTTGGTTCGTGAATAGATACCAAACTAGAGCTCCTAGAAATAGCCTACGAATTATTGATCCAATTTTGTCTAAAACAGAAGAAACTCTAGTGAACATTACAATCGAGTGATAATACATGACCGCTACCTCCGCACACTTGCACTCCCGCTCGGCCCCCCACGGTCAACCCAACCCCCGCCTCTCCCTCCACTGCCACTTCTACTACTCGCACCCCGCCCCTCCTCGTCCCTCCTCCTTCCCCACTCGCTTCCCTTGCCTTTGCCCCCCCCCTTACTCAGAATTTCCTTCCCTTTCTCTCTCGGATCAATAACCACCATCTCCTCATTCCTCTTCTTCCAAGTTAGGTCCTTGCCTAGTCGATCCTTTTCAAAGCTTAGCGCATGAGTCCACAGCCCCGCCGCACCACCGTCAACATCGTTCTCCTCTTCGACATGTGCGTTGCAGGAAAGACAGTTAGGTATGAAGTGGAGGTCACAGAGGTTAGATTCGTCATCATGGTCAAGTACCTCGGTGGGCTTGTCGCTCGTGGACGCTTTTGCTTCTGCGGTTGCGGTAGTGCCGGTAGTAGTGGTAGTGGGGGAAGGGGCGGAGTTTAGCTTTGATTTGAAGCGTTGGAGAGCGGCGTAGCCGTCATCATCGTCTGTTGTGGCTTTTCCACGTTTACGTTTTCGGCCCTGAACGGATGTTGATGGTAAGAGTGACTTTTGGATGCTTAGAAGACTCTTCTTTGCTTTTGGTTCTGCTGGGGGAGGGCTGGTTCGGCGTTTTAGGCTTTCTTTGACAGCTGCGATCTCGGCATTAGTTTTTTGTAGCTTTGTTAGTTTTGGTGAGGGAGCCCTTTGGATTGTTTGTGGTGGGGGTGATGGGGAGGGTGTCGGGTCTGGTGTTTCTTCGTTTTTGTAAGTAGCTTTAGTGTTTGTTCCTACTGTTGTTATGGGTTGTTTATCGCTTGTTTCTGATAGCTTCGACGCGATTTTTTCCTGCTGAACCACCATATCATCCTCACGCGCATATGGGGCCGCAACTACTAGCTTGGTGTTAAACTTTGGCTTCCTGGCAACTGCCGGCCCTTCCTCCCCTTCCTCATCCCCACTAAAACTCAGCAATGCCTTGGCCTTCTTTTTCTTCCCGCTACTCTTCTTTTTGGGCTTTTCCTCGGGCCTCTTCTCCTCTTTAACCTTAGCGACCATCTCCTCAAAAGGATTGACCAAAACCTCTGCCGAGGTGATCTTAACATTGTAAACCGGCTTCTCGCTCCCCTCCACAACCTCCATCTCCCCAATCCTAACAAGGTTATACAAGGTCTCACCAACCACCTTCCCAAACATGGTGTTCCTACCCGTCAACTCACGGCACTCTCCCAGTGTGAAGAAAAACTGACTCCCATTATCATTTTTCCTCCCAGAATTTGCCATCCCAACCAGTCCCCTCCGGTTGAACTTGAGGCGGGGGTGGAACTCGTCCGCGAATAGACCACCGGGGTAGATCGCCTCGCCGCCATGGCCCGAGGAGGTGGGGTCACCGCCCTGTAGAATGAAACCGGGGACGAGACGATGGAAAATTGTATCGTTGTAGTACCCGTCCAGACACAATTGCAAGAAATTGCGGGTGGCCAGCGGGGTCTGCTTTGACCAGAGTTCTAGGGAGAGATCGCCGTGGGTTGTTTTTAGGATGACTTTTGCGCTGGACGAATCGGAATTAGTATTTTGCACAGCCTTTGTGGGGTACAACCCTAGGAAAAAGAAAGGAGGGGGAGGGGAAGAGATTGTTACTCTGTTTGCGGCTCAAGATTGTACTGCGTAGCCATGTTTGTGTTGGAAGAACAGCTACGAGCACAAAGGTTGGTTTAAGGATGGGTTCAAACGAAACAAAACGTGAGGACGTGACGGGCGAGGCACAGTATGGTACAGCGCAGCACGCCCGTGAATCAAACCCAACGACTCTAGAGCTTAGTAATCAAACACTCGCCACAGGGACGGGACAGCCACGTTCGTAAAGCTCCCACATCCCCCCCTCCTTGTACCTCCTCAAGAACAATAGCTATTAGCAATAAGGGAACAGCAAGAGCCGCTTGGATAACTGTTTTCGAATACGCTTCTAGGGATATTGTGTAAATCCTATCACAACCTGTTTCCCTGAAGAACAGAAAGAGAGGACAAGCGGGGCCCCCAAGTGTTTCTACTGGTGGTACTTTGGAGGGTGTCTGTTGCTGACTAAGTTTCTACGAATGAAAAAAGGTATTGAGACGCCAAGGGCATCTCTTCCATTTCTGGAGGAAAACTCATGTGCTGGCAGCTGCAGTCTGCACCCCATCGATTCTTGAAATCCGAGCGGAAGGAGCAACAACTGGCAAGTCTCCACGTCACTTGTTTCGGTGGGGGTTACTCCCTTGACCCAGTGACACGTCGAGGCGTGGGTCGGGTTTGGAAGGAAATATCCTAACTTACCGCTAACCTGACGCTTGTCCCGCCGTCCCCCCCCCCCCCCGCCTTCAGGAATCCCTCAACACTTTTTGACCTGCTCCGGATACTCCGATTAAAAGAGCAATTGGGATGTGGGGAGTGTGAGGAAATATCGAAGAAAACTGTAACTCTGGTTTCATCTCAATCGTCATCGTCATTACCGTTTGATTCTATACTTGTAAAGGTATCATACCCTCTTCATGTTACTACAAGTATTGTTACATGGGAATCTTGAGAACTGCACTTGAGCTTGCTGTAAAGCTCCCTTACTTATTGCTTACACCCATGGCAACTTACCCTATTCTCGTACTACTTGATTATCCCAGGTCAAGTAACGCCACCCACATCAGATAGTGACCCTCTGTTCCACTCCTTGTACTTGTAGAACCTGGCTTCCTTCTGGCTCAATTGCCGCTTATCCATTTGAATACAATTTACCACTTTCCTATTGTCCCGTGTGGTCGCAGCTGGTTCGGTAATCTCTCGATTGAGAGTTCCGGGTCTTTTCCCTGTCCTTTGAGTGGAACAGGACAGCAGTGTAGCTCCCCGGAGACAGCTCAAATACCCGTGCGTGCCCTCTCCCCCCTCCACTCCCCCTCTTCTGCAACGCTCCATATCACATTGCATATTCATCCCCGCGAGACAGACAGACGAGGCTCTGTTTCCTACTCATTCTCATACTTCATACTTATCACCTGTACCTACCACTCTCTAGCCTGTACCTATCCTTTCAATTCATTATACGTATTCACTCGCACTCAAACATTCTCACACACTTTCAATAAAAAAGATGCCATCACCCCTCAAACGAAAGTCCAACCCGGAGGTCCCACATGCTCCCTCCAAACGACTGCGAACAGATGGCCTCTTCACTCCGCGAGTGAAGACCCCCACCGGTGCCAGTCGATCCATTCCCCGAGCTTCAAGATACCAGCCCTCCTCGACGAGCCCCGCTAAACGTACCCTGGACGAAGAGCAGGTTGAGCAAGGCCTAAGCAGTAAAGTCCGAATCCTAGACAACCGGGAATGCCTCCACCTCTTACCTTCACGCAAGCCATTACCAGTGCCAGCGCCAGAACTACAGAGGAAGATCAAGCCTCGCAGTCCACTCAAGAACGCTATAATTGCCAGATTATCACGACGTAGAGCCATCCTTTCACAAAAACAGAAACTGGAGCGCCTGACGGAGCGTATGGATTCCGACAATGTATATTACTTTTCCGAAGGTCTCTCAGATGGCATCAAGCGCTTTACGTCACGCAGCCCTGCTTCCTTCTCAAGTAAGTATTGGACTCACGGGCTCTCACTCGAGTTCCTCCTCTGATTGATGTATGATAGGCTTCTGCGTAGATATCCCAGATCTGGAGATGGGCGTTGAGGAGCCAACGGATTGTACCACCACTACTATCTCTGGCGGTCCTTCTCAGCCAGCTTCTGACCCTGAATCTCCCGCCGAAGAGATTACTGGGACAAAAGTGCATGAGGAGGGGCCCAGCAAGAAGAGTGGGGATGTAGACGAGGAATTGACCCAAGAGCCTGAGCCCAAGCCGGAAGAAAGAAAAGAGGAAGAGAAGGAATCAGTGAAGGATATTAAGGTCGACCCGGAGGAAGAGAAGGATTTAATGAAGGACGAGGAGGCTGAGGAGAAAGAGGAAGACAAGAAGGAGGCGTCCGAAACCCTATCAACCAAGGACAAACTTGTGAACGACCGAATTAAAGAAAGGCTTGGGGAAGGTGGGATGGTTTGTCTTAGTGCTAAGACAAAACAGGCGGAAGAGGAGAAAATCACTGTACCAAAGAAAAGCCCTACCAAGAAGAAAGTTAAGATTGTCTTGCCACCAACTCTCGAGGAGGACGAGGATGAGGAAGGAAAAGAACCCGAGTCGCCCAAGAAGCGAAATTCAAGGCCCTCCAGTCCACAAAGGAAGAGAGAAGAGGTGGATGATTCGTCTGATTCAGAAAGGGAGGACAGAGAGGAGAAGCCTAGACGAAGAAGTCCAAGATCTAGCGTAAAAAAGATCGAGGATGAGGAGAAGGGGGAGGAGGAGGAGAAGGAGAAGGAGCCAGAGGACCTCGAAGAGAAGGTTTCTCAACCAAGGCCAAAGCATGAGCATGAAGATTCCAATCCCTCGGATACCGAGAAAGATGACGATAAACGGAAGCAAGAGGAGGGAGAGGAAGCAGCTGCTCATGTAGATAAGATGGAAGAGGATGCGGACGCCGACGCCGAGAGTACCGGAAGCAGCGGGGAAGATACAGACATGAGCACAGATGATGAAGCTCCCACCGAGACCACTGAGCCCACTGAGGAAGAAGATGTGGCCATGTGTGAGGATGGCAATGAAGCACTTGGTTCGAGGGACACTCCGGATGAGAAGAGAGATGAAGAGAGACAGGAGAAAGGTTCGCATCGCCCTCTTACTATTCCGAGTTATGAGAACTAAACAGATTAACAACCTATGTAGATGACGAGGCAGACAATGAAGATAATGAGGAATCGTCCACGCCCATCAAGACTGACCCCAAGCCCTCCGACGACGAGGCCAAAAGGCCAAAGCGAGTTAAGTCCCTCGTTCTCTCTTCCCAACCTGAAGAGGTAGAAGGTATGCCTTATGCCTATGCTCATTAACTATTCCCATCTAACATTTCCTAGTCATTTCTACACCAAAAACACCCAGCAGTGCAGCCACTCTCCGCTACAACTTTTCCATCACAAAGACCCCAAAGTCACCTCGCTCACCCCGACTCTATAAACATGATTTAGTCCCTCCATGTCCCCTAGGTTTTAGCGGCTTTTCTAAGAAGAAGAAAGCCTTGCTCAAGCCCGAAATCGAAAGGGATGCCAATTTGTGGATGTTAGGGAAGAGCAGTGGTCTTCACACCAAGCGGAGGCGACAGCGCCCGTTCATCCCAGCCAGTAAGATTCACCCCCCCACATATATATTCGCCATTGATTTACTTTATTAATTATCTGATAGACGTTTCAAGACATGCATACCGCGATTCCGATTCCGATGATGGAGAAGACATGTATACCCACCATCACCATGGCTTCCAATCATCACGACGAGAAAATGACGAAACGGAGGACGACGACGTATACCTGCGTGTGGACTGGCCTTGGGATGGCCGCGGTCGCTACAACAGTTGGATGATGGAGCACGGAGGCCCTCTACTCGAATTTTGCGTGAGGGGGCTTGAGGGGTTTAATATGGCTTGGTAGTTGGTCAGACTAAGTACGGTATTTCATTTGGTTTCTTCGGGTCGGAGTTGGTCTTTTTTTATGGATTTACGGCGTTTAGAGGTTGGGCAGCGTTTTGGTGATGATAACGATGGATGGATGATATTATGGGGCCACCAAGATATGAAGGCGACTGATGGATTTAATTTCTCTTTCTTTCTTATCCTCATTCAGCTGTATTTCATCTAGCCATTCCGCTTCTTTGTTCGGTGGGTGTTTGTAAATATTCTTCTGTACCATAACAGTTTTGGGGCGGTTTAGGTTTGCTTTTCTGTTTGATCAGCGAGAATGAGTGGCAGGCTAGCTCTAGTTGAAACCAGAACCATTGCATCACATGATGCTCCAATCGAAGAGAATCAATGGATGATAAGTGACAGTTTATTGTCACAATCCATTTGTGGAGTATGAGGAGAAAGCCCAAAGTGGGGGTCGGTGTGCGTGGTTTTTCCCGGGACTTCAAGGTCAGCAGCGATTGGAACAAAGGTCGTGTGCACGCCCAAGCGTTATCATCTTATGCGAAAGGCGGACGCACATTCCTTTTGGCAAAAAAACCGGCCAACCAACCGCGAGTGATTTCTGGTGGCACGAATGGTTTCCACTATTGATGGATTGGGTTGGTCCATCCGCTGGTGGATGTATTCGGGTGCTCATTCCCAATGACATGTCACGCATAAAAAGGCGCTCCACAAGTCCGAGTGTTTAGGCTGACCGATACTAATTAGAAGCAATGAGTTGATGGCACATAAGTGAGAAGTTGATCTCTGCAGCCAGAGTGCCGAATGGGCAGGAGATTGCAGAATTGGGGCCATAAGTGAACGGTGTACGGTACTGTATTGTACTGTATTCGAGTACGGTATGGTTGCCAGGAAGACATCGGGTCAGATCCAAGGTCCAGGGTTAGGGCTTTCTTATCGATAAGGAAGAGACATGCAGTACCGGTACCGGAGGTAACAGGAGGGATGGTGGGACAGAGGCCTTGGGGCCGCATATGCTCAAACAATCCTTGCGAATCGCTCCCACCCATAACCACCTCTTCTTCAGCATGTCCACACCAGCCCCTTTAACGGGAGGTGCTTCTGCGGAAACTTTCACTCCATTTCCACCTATCCCTTCCCCCCCCAGGGCTTCTTCTCCACCTTCACCTACAAATCCAGCATATGCTACCACCACGGACGACAGACCAACCCTCGCCAACGATGCTGTCCTCAAACCTTCGGACCCAATACCTTCGACCTGGAACTCGCGTGTTGTCTCGGGGCCAGAATTCAACGCCTTACATCATACCCCGATCACGATCTCCTCCTTGATAGATAGCATGGCAAACATAGGCTTTCAGGGTAGCGAACTTGCTCGAGCGGTAGAAGTAGTTGATAGTATGCGCACTTATGTCTCCCCGGAAGGCCGCCGAGCAACCATTTTTTTGGGTTACACTTCGAACTTGATTTCCTCCGGCCTTAGGTCCACCATCCGCTACCTCGTCGAGCACAAACATGTCTCAGCAATTGTTACTACGGCCGGTGGCGTGGAAGAGGACTTCATCAAGTGCCTCGCACCAACATATCTCGCCTCGTTCAACCTGCCAGGAAAGGACTTACGTGCAAAGGGCCTCAATAGGATTGGCAACCTTCTGGTTCCGAACAACAATTACTGTCTTTTTGAAGATTGGATTATTCCGATTTTTGATAAAATGCTCGAAGAGCAGGATGCCTCGAATGGTGAGCTAATTTGGACACCCAGTAAAATCATTCATAGACTAGGGAAGGAAATCAACCACCCAGAGTCAGTTTACTATTGGGCTTACAAAAACGACATTCCGGTATTTTGCCCTGCACTTACGGACGGCAGTATCGGTGACATGCTATTCTTTCACACATACAGGTCTTCGCCGAAACAGCTGGTGTGCGATATTGTGGGGGATATTAGGAAGGTTAATTCGATGAGCATGCAAGCTGAGAAGGTCGGCGCTATCATTCTTGGGGGCGGTATTGTAAAACACCACATCGCGAATGCTTGTTTAATGAGGAACGGAGCCGAGTGGGCCGTCTTTGTGAATACGGCGAGCGAGTTTGATGGATCCGATGCGGGAGCGAGGCCAGATGAGGCGGTTAGTTGGGGGAAGATAAGGGTTGATGGGGAGAGTGTTAAGGTAAGCCCCTGTAGTCCTTGACTGAGTGGTCGGAGGCTGATATGGGTAGGTTTATGCTGAGGCTACGATCGCTTTTCCCCTGATTGTTGCGGCGACGTTCGCTAAGGATGGTATCACTGGGGAGTAGGAGAAGGGGTGAAAGTATTACATGGGGAAATAGTCCTTCGGGGTTTGTGCTAGAGTCTTGCAGGGTTAGAACTGGGTGTTTTCGTTTTTAATGATATTACTGGGCCAGAAGCGGCTTAGAATGACTCCCTTCTTTGCTGACTTTGTGAGTGAAAGCTATTCGCTATTCTACTACTGTATAGCAGAGAAGTGCCGGGAGGCCGTGTTTACCATAAAATTAATTTCGTAGGCGTTATGGGTGGAAAATGACTAGACTATGGAGCCAAAGATGATCGATGCTAATAATCTATCATCTCTTGTCACTCGGGTATTTGATCTCCGATTCCCTGTGCAGGCTAGCCTACCCTGAGCACTATTGCTTTATTCGCTTTGCTCTCCTGTCGCCCTGTTGCTGTGCTTATACTGGATTTAACTCTGACGTCTTCTGGCTTTATCCTTGTTGATCGATCCGACAACGCTGAATATTGGCCCGTACCCGCCTCGGCTCTTGGAAGAGCAGGGTTGAATTCGTTGGGGTGTTTTCCACGGGATGGGCTAGCCCGGATTTGGGGTCGGGCCAACGATACAAGTACTTTAATGCTGGGTTCCTGGCACTTTGGCCTGATGATATATTACATGGGGATTAGTGACTGGAGCCTTGGCATGAATTGAAGTGAAATGGTAGGGCCCACGCATCAGAAGAGCTGATGACAGTACAAGTATCATACTGTAGTCGTGTGATATAGCCATCTTCAGTGAGATGCCCCTGTGGTATCTTTTGGGGTTCATTAAGTTCACCCATACTGAGTATGGATGCGACTGGAAGATGGGTATGCGTTGATGAAGGAGCCGGTATTGGCCTGGGAGAGTTCGGCGAGCTAGCTGACCTCTAGATATTTTTGTCATCTTGGGAGGGTTCTATCTCTATATTCCATGCTTGATGCTAAGTTAGGGTTGAACAATGCAAAACTAATTTCCAAGCAGATGCCAACCCATCAATCCAAGAGGGTGTCGATACAAAGAATTACTAGTAACTCCCCGATACCAGCCTAAAAACTGGTGGAGATCTTGTTAATCAAAATCGGCAACAAGTGTCCAGCTCCCGCCAACCTCCCTAAACTCCGCCCCTTGATCAAAGAAGCCATGCTGATTCCAACCAGCCATAGCAGACTTATCGTAGGGCCCATGGGTGCCTCCACCATCCCGTCCGTCTGTCCATCTAAACTCCCATTTCTTCTCCGCAGTGTCCTCTGTAACCGGTACTCTCGGCTCGACCCAGTCTTCTCCAGCTTCACGACGGTATTGTCGAATTAGCGACTCGCGAGACTCATCGTAGATCTCTGGTTGTCCGCGTGTTAATAGACGATCGGCTGCACCAGTGATCTGTTCAACGGTTTCTTTCCGGCGGGCTTCGATTGGGTTGACGGGAGCTTTTCCTTTGTCGACGTCCATTTCTTCCGAGTTCGCGGCGGCCTTCTTCTTCTGACGCCAGGAGTTCTTGTTGGTTTGCTTCTTCCTCTTTTTGTCCGTTGTACCGAGGCGCGCAAGTGCTTCGAGGATCGTCTCGCCCTTTTCCAAACAGGGAATTAAGTCTGCGAGGACCTGGCTTGTAGGTACTGCATCGTCTTCCTTCATCTTCTCTCGTTTCTCGGCCTCGCGTTTTTCCATTGCTTCCTTCGCCCTCCGCATATCCTTCCTACTCACGCCTTCCAGCCAGCTATCATGCACCGCGTCCCTCTCTGCAGCCTTTCGAATAAAGTTCCCCGCTTCGTCGAATCGTCCTTCGTCCATTTCGTTCTGCATGTTGAAAGCGTCAATTTTGGGAGCGCCCTTTTTCTTTCCGCCAGCTCCGACCTCGGGATCGATCTCCTGCTCGTTCTGCTCATCACTGTCATCGCCCCGACCTTTATCCTCATCGATAATGTCAACAAACTCCCTCTTACTCGCGAAATCTTCCCCCTTAATTTTCTCTGGATCCAGAAATTTAACATCCTTCTTCCGGCCTTTCCCCGGACCACTCTCCTTGTCATCGCCGTCTTCCTCATCGCTCTTAAGATCCGCGAACATGTCGTCACCTTCGTCTTGCATCGTGTCTGTTTTCTGGTCGGCTTTCCGCCATGCCTTGTGCGTCGCATCGAAGCCTTCCTCTGATGAATCGCTCTCGTAGCCTTCGATGTCGACCTTGTTACGATTCGATTTGCGCTTGCCGATGGCACCTTCGTCGATTTCTAGGAAGACGTCTTCCTCGTCTCGGGTGTCGGGGGCTAGTTCGTTCGGGTTTCGGAGGTCGAATTTAGGGCGCTTACTATCTGGGAGACCGGCGCCTGAGCGTATGGCGGCGTCGATGGTCGATGGGCGTTTGGGTTTTGGGTAGGAAGACATGTTGTTGGAGTCGTTGGGGGATTGTGGGGTGCGTTTTGTGGAATGAGCTAGGTTACACATATTATGGATTCGGTGCGGTTACCCGGATTTTGAGGTGACACGAGTCCTTTGCTTGCGCAGAGTGATGTGCATCTGGGAGCAGCACTCGGATTTCGGATTAATCGATCATGGGAGCCACGAGAGATACACTCGCATTGGGCGGATTGGATCGCACTGGGGTATAAGTATAGGGTTGGACTTTAGAAACGTGCCTTTACTCTACATGGACCGAGAGAGTTGTTGGCTATTCAACAACTGACCTACTGGGGTATTATAATGTTTCTTCTAAACATTAAGCTTGTGTTCTGAGTCCCTTATATAAGTTAGCATCCTCCTCACTTGCCTCTATCTGGGCACATACCCATCTACAGTAGTTCTGCCTCCATATTCTTGTATTTTTATCTTAAGGGTGCAGCGGATTACAAGGGGTCACCCTTTCACTATTTTATTTTGGGTTGCTTTGGTTTTCATTATTTTTATTCCATTTCATTATATAACAATATTATGAGTTCTAAAGAAATGGATGTTTGTTGTTGTGTTGAGCAAAGACCAAACTGCCCTACAGCACCTCTGCTCTGACCCGGCGTAGCAATCGGAACTCTGCTGCGCGCTGATCTGCCCGGAATGTACAAATCTAGTGTCCACAAAGCTCTGATTGAGTACGATAGCAATTCCCTTGCCTAGTATGGAGCTTTATTCTCCAACTCTGTGACTCTTGACAAAACCACGGGTAGGAACCTCTAGCTAGAGTGGGCCTACCCATCTTATCGCTTTGCACGTGTACTAGTACAGTAGTGCGGCCCTGGTGACGAAAGAAATGACCACTCCCGGGGTTTCCATAAAAATGCTCATTTCCAAAAGGTGCCTACTTACCACTGTGGCATTGGGAAAATCTGGGGATTTTCCAGATAGTACAGCTTTGCATGAAGATTCACATAATTTGACACTAGGTTACAGAAAGCATACTAGGAATTCTGAGTGCCAGAGCCCGAGGGGAGGTGCCCAAAAACACTGCCAAGAGAGCCAATTTGTATGTAATTTCTACATGGCAACGATACTGGCTGGATTCACATACTGCTAGCACTTGGCAGAGTGAGAAAAATAGGCAATCTTATTTTCTGAATTCTCTGTGATTCCCTTTCACTTGGTTGCTTTTTGAAGGCAAAATTTATCATCTGCCTTTGTGGTTGTTGGCTAATCTTGTGTACCGTAGGCCTTCTGAAGGGCAGTCCCTGTCAGTCGTCCTCGACCAGCCAAAAAATGCACTAGGGGTTAATGCGCTGGTCAGTCGTAGGAGGCTGAGGAAATGGTTGTAGCGATTGTGGTAAGGTGGTTTTGAGTAAACCGGCTCTTCATTGATTGCGCATCGTCGCGCTAGTACAAGTATGTATTTAAAGTGTAGTGCCTCTGGTAACATTGATGCTTCAAACAGCAGCTAAAATATGGGCTCCATGATCGGACACCGATGTGAGGGCCTTCTGGTTCCCTGAGGATCAAAAGATTTGGAAGACCGTCAAAAGGGCTAGTGAGCAGATAATATGTTGTATCATAGTATCGTACTTGAATGTCAATGCAGTTGGATGAGGGTTGGTGTGCGCCTATTGGCACGAGCGTGTGATGTGGGTTAATTTGCCGTAGGCCGCAACGGTTGAGCTTTCGCCTGCCAGCCCTACGAAAACCTTAACCCTTACCTTGAACTACAAGCACCGTACGGACCCAGATCACAGGCTCAACGGCGACCCTCACCCCACACCGTCTTTCCCCTCCATCTTTTTCTTCCTTCCTTTCTTTCCTTTTTTTTTTTTTTTTTTTTTTAGAACTGCACCATACCGACGTATACATCTTGCCTTCTTTATGTTAACAATTCGGACAGTCTTTTCTTGACCAAAAACCACCTCTCTGCGCTCGTAGCAGCCTAGTCGCGTAAGTAAACAAGCCCCTTTCTTCCCACGTAAGGTTGCCCGCGGCATTTACCGTGATCATCCTTTGTCTGGAGATACACTGCGCCTGCTTACACTAAATTCATTGCAGGAATTACTGCCATCTCAAGCGGATTGCTTCGCTTCGCGGCGCTCGCTGCCTTACCTACGCTGCAATGGCCGCAGGCGAGAGCCTGCGAACTAAGTTTACGGGCAACACATCCTTATATGTCTTCATAGCGCGTTTCCGACCACCCATCTTCCTCAAACGCAACATTGAAACGGTTTTACGCGAGTCAGAGAGGAGGAGGAGGAGGGAAGAAGAAACGGCTTTACGGCAATGCGGGCCAGATAGGACAGAAGAAGAAACGGGTTTACAACGATGCGAGTCAGAGGGGACGGAAGAAGACAGTGAGGTGTCATCTGTTTCTGAAGCTTCGATTCCTAGTGCTCGATGGTCCTCAACGAGTGCAAGATTCCCCACGCGTCGTACGGAGTCGTTGAGCCAAATTATTAACAGACTAAGGCCTCCTATTCCCATTGGTGGAAGGCTGGAACCTGTTTTGAAAATCGAGGGGAGGTCTTTGAGGCGCAGGCGGCTATCTGAGCCCCGAACTCATCCTCCAAGTTCAGGTAAGCTTGTCAGGATTTAAAGAGAAAATAGTACTGTGTTGGAATTAATTCCTCTTGTGTTAGATGATGGCAGTCTAAATTCTTACATCGGCAGCCGCCGTCGTCCCTTCGATAAACGAAACATCCGTTGCCGGTGTGAACTCACGATCTATGAGAAGCCTGATCCGTTCAGGGCCGCACAACCCTCCAATGTACGGCGAACTAGATCTAGGGCCAAACAGGAATCACGCATGAATCCACTTGTTCGGAAGAGGCAGTTTTGCACTATCGCTTATCTTTCTGAAGAATTTGCGACTATCGAAATGCCGGATCCATTTTATGTCAGGGCCGGTGAGCTCTTTGTATTTACCAATCGGGGACCAATCCAAAGTTTTGGCCTCGCAGAGAGTTATACAGCGGAGTTCGCTTTGCAACCAATCAGTACCAACCAACACTGGCCCCCCTTGGCCTCAGATAACTCGCTGAAATGGGAGGACCCAACCGTTGTCCAGCTCGTCGGAGTTTTCCATTCTCTCCCTATGGCTCCCGCAACGGCTTACCATGAACTCGAATTCCGAGTTCTAGGTGAAACTAGCAAGTGGTCAGATATCGACCTTGAACTGGACTGCAAATGGGATAAACAAGGAACCATCACACGCAGCGGAGAAGCTTACCAGCTCATGCCCCCAAGATTGCCAACTCCGGTGTCAGAGGGAGGGCGTGATTTCTCGCCTGTAGACTCTACAGTAACCCGTTACATTTTCCACGCCCCCGTAGATGATGAACGCTTTCATGGATATATTGGGCAACCAACTATCAAACACCAGCACCCGTTCACAGTCCCCAGATATACATGCCCTTTTTGCGATGGGAGAGAACTCACAAATCTAACTAGTTTACATTTCCACCTCATTACCTCCCACGATTTATTTCAGTTCAAAGTAAGGTCAAGAAAAGCAAACAGTGGTCTCAGGGGTAGCGAGAGGCATGAAAATTATGTGGAGGTCTTTGTAGACCTAGCCAAAGATGCTGTTGTTGGAAGAGCGAGTGACCATGTTCCGGATCACAGGACTTTTCGCTGGGTTAAGCCTCCAGAAACACTTGATGTCGATAGAATACTTCATGGCGACTGGAGTTGGTTGAACGACAGGAGGGGCATGTCCCTACACCATCGGAAGGATATGGCGACTGGAGGGGCCCTTGTCCCCTTTTCTAGGAAGAGAATCAATTTGAGTGATGTTGGGGATTTGCCTGTAAACAAGAGGCGGAAATATCGCGTGCCCGTACCCATCAACGGGCTGCAAGGGCTGGTGTTTATAAGGAGTAGATCGAAAAGATTTGTACATCCGGGTGAGGATCTGAGTGAGAGTGACGATGATGTCGACGAAGGCTGGCTGCAGATGGAACATAAAGAAGTAAGTAGAGATTTTGTAGGTTTCAATATAAATACTGATGTTCAACTTTTTGTAGATCATCGAAGACTTTACTGATGTGGCTCGGAATGAAATGACCTTTATGCAGCTTTGGGACAGCCATCTGTTTTTAGAACGGTAAGTTATAATTCGCTTCTCGGTTTTTGCCCCCATAGCTAATCTTGCGTAGACCGATAGGATATTCACACATCCCACAGGTCTTGATTCGCTTTGCTCGCCAGCAGGCTGAGAATATGAGAACCTCTCAGCTTCTGGTTGAATTTTGGAAACATTGCCTGAATCTTGTTCAATACGGAATAATAGATACCGAATGTGTAGCCTTCTGTATGAAGGTCATCAAAGGGGAAGACCAATGGTCCTCTGCAGGGCGAGTTGAGTGGGGAATTGGGCTGTCAGGGCCACTTGTATTAGATGCCCCGGAAGCCGCCCCTACCAAAATTGAGGATGACACAGACACCATAGACTGCCTGCAGGCGCCAGAGCTAAACTCGGGGTTTTGTACGTGCGGAAAACCCTTCGATAAGCCTGAAATGGTGCTTTGCAATGGAAATGTGAGTACTTCCTATCATTCCAACCACTCAACACTCGCTCTCCCTTCTCTGTCTAGATTTAGGGGTTCTAGTCTCCTCCCAAATTCATGACCACAGGCTAACTTCTCCAAGAAATGCAAAACGCGATGGTTCCATAGATCCTGCATCAACGCAGAACGAATGCAGGAGGGCTGGCGGTGTAAATTTTGCCTGGAAGACGTCCTCCAGAGTGGTAGCTGAATTCGGGTCCGCAGGTACTGCTCATAAGTACCCGATTAACCAACCTTCCATAAAATACTAATTAGGAACGTATTCTTAAAATAGCAGAACGGCCAATTAGGCCCCAGAGAATCACTGTCCTATCGTGTTTTGTTATACAACCTCTTACCCATGTCACGCTGTTTAAAGAAACACCCTCTCTCGCTGCTTGTCTTCTGCCAGCCCAGCTGACTAATATGTACTAATAATACCTGAACTGGGGCGTTCGATGTACTTTTATTTCTTCCGGTTCGTCGTTGTCCTTTATTTCTTTTTTATGTCTGGGAGATCTCATAGACGCGCCTGACTATGTTTTTCACACGAGTTTGCATATTTTTAGGGGTGTTTAGGTTTGGTGGAGGATTGTACACTACTGTCTATAGATCTGGCGAGGTTTTACTCATCGGAGACGATCCAGTTTTCCTGCCGTGCATGCTTCTATTGCCACTTGCTCCTGAGGATTGTCGGACCCTCGAATCGTGTTGTAGGTAGGTTTCTGGTGCCGATCTCTGGTACCTGATCCTATGAGCGATTGCATCCTGACCACTAAGAATCCACGACCTGCAAATGGTGAGTGAGAACCAACGATAAGCATGCTCCGTTCTAGGACGGTATACTCACCCGGTTGTGTGTGGTTTTCATACCCCCAGACAGCCCGCGGCTGGCCAGGCCCAGGTTTCTCTCTAGAGCCCTGGCAATAGTGTGGGATCACTTGCATTTCGCCGCGCTGGTCGTAGGCATAAAGGCGCCTGAGAATCAAAACTCGAAGTGTAAATTCTGCGGTTACCAACGAGTGGCCTCCACAACAGGTCTTTTGCATCAGCCCCAGGCAACTACGGCTCGCTGCGAGGGGCGGTTCGGGGCTCTAAGGATATTGAGCTCTTTGCGAATCCTACGCAGAAGCCGCATGTTATAGGACATCAAGGCAAGGATGGAGGGGACAATTGATAAGCAGGGATATTCAGAACAACAACTAAAATATGGTTCAATCAAATATTGGTATGAATCACACCTGGGGTTAGCCGCTTGGTGGATAAGGCTTACTAGCTATAGAAGCATGGTATGATAATCTCCTGGCGGATTTTTCAACATTATTACTGTCCTGCAGATACAGGACTGCCGGAGTTTAAGTCGTCTCTATAACAAGAACAGATATTAGTGTATGGCACCTGTCAAGGGACAACTCTCCTTAGGCACAGTCGTCCTAGAGAGCATCATCTTGTATCCTTAAACAAAGTCAGATGGTTTAGGTACTTGTTCATCGGATGAATAGAAATCTCAGAACCAGAAGGTTGTTCAAGATACTTTCTTGATGGTTTAGGAGCGGTTTTTCTTGAGTAAGGGACTCTGTAACAATTCTATTGTTGATCTGGGATGCAACAGGCAACAACAGTCGTCTCCTGTGTAGGTGAGCCTTGTTTGCTTGCACCAAGAGATTGGAAAACACTATCTCTTTAGATAGTACGAGACTGGCTTGCTTGTCTTGAGGTTCATGATCTTGGCAGATAGTAAGAAGGGTGGATTGTGGTGCTTCATCAGCAAAAAGATGGCCTGCGTCGGATACAGGAGTGTTGCGTCCTGACTCTCCTAGCCTGGACTTTGCGTCCTGTGCGTCCTGTGCGTCCTGTACCCATGCGCCCCAGCTGGTTGCGTCTGGTGCGTCCGGAGACCCTTGCCTACACTTGGTTCCGTCCGGACACATGGCACTAAGCAACCCTGCCTCCCATGCATCCTGACTTAAACCTCAACACCATCGCACATCAGGATTCACCACTACCCCTGATTCTCCTTCAGCCTTCTTTGTTTTCTAGCCCGGATCTGAGTAAGGAGTATTTCTTGGCAAAGAAAATATTGTTAGTGCTGGCGCCTGGTGAGAAAGCCATCATACCCTTAATCTTAAATTTGCGCTAAAGACCCCCGGGCCATGTCACACTCGCACTCAGAGTTCTATTTTTCAGAACTTCATCTTTGAATGAGCGAAAATGCCAGTTCACTCTAGTCTGAAAGCGAGTGATAGCCATAACACTCTCAAGTCTAGCATACTGCCTGGTGGGTTCTCGGCACTTAGCCTCAAACCGGACGCGACGCGACACTCTTTTCATCACAAAACTCAATATCCACACTCCCAGGCTACAGCTGCAACCCTCCACCACAGCCAGACAATCAATCCTGAATCCGACTCCTGGATGTTCCTGGGCTCGATGCCAGCTATACAGCGGTATAAAGGGCGTCTCTGTGGCATCAAAACTCAGGAAATCGCGCACCCTTTTGAGAGTTGTCTTTATTGATACCATGGCGATCCCAGAACTCAATGGCAGATTCCTCCACAACCACTGCTCCGATCCTGAATCTGATTGCGGGAGATTGTCGGGCTCGACGCCAGCTACGCAGTGGTATAAAGAACGTCTCTGTGGCATCGAAACTCAGGAAATTGCTGACCCTTGTGACAGTTGTCTTTATAGATACCATGGTGATCCCAGACCTCGATGGCAGATTACTCCACAACCACTGGTCCGATCCTGGATCTGATTGCGGGAGATTGTTGGGCTCGACGCCAGCTACGCAATGGTATAAGGTACTTCCCTGTCGCATCAAAACTCAGGAAATCGCTGTCTTCTGTGGAGAGGATCTTTATAGTAGCCCTGGCGATAATTTACTCGATGGCAGATTACTCCACAACCGCTGCACGGATTTTGATTCTGTTTGCGGGGGGTTGTTGGGCTTTACACCAGCCTTTCAACGGTATAAGGTACGTCTCTGTCACATCAAAACCTAGGAAATCGCTGTCTTCTGTGGAGAGGATCTTTATAGTAGCCCTGGCGATATTTTACTCGATGGCAGATTACTCCACAACCACTCGACGGATTTTGATGCTCTTTGTGGGAGATTGTTGGTCCTGACGCCAGCCTTCCAACGGTCTAAGGTACGTCTCTGTCGTATCTGAACTCATGAACTCGCTGTCTTCTGTGGAGGGTGTATTAGGTATCAAGTTGGCGATATTTTACTCGATGGCAGATTACTCCACGACCGCATGACGGATTCTGATGCTCTTTGTGGGAGGTTGTTGGCCATGGCACAGGCTTCACAACAATATAAGATACTTCCCCCCGCAATGTTTACACATGAAGTTACATGACTGAATGGTGTGCTGGCGATCCCAGAGCTCGATGGCAGATTCCTCCACAACCATTTGTCCGATTCTGGATCTGATTGCGGGAGGTTGTTGGGCTTGACGCCAGCTACGCGCCGGTATAAGGTACGTCTCTGTCGCATTACAACTCATGAATCCGCCAACCCTTCTGAGAGTGGTCTTTCTACAGGTCCCAGAACTCGATGGCAGATACCTCCACAACCACTGGGCCGATTCTGGATCTGATTGCGGGAGGTTGTTGGGCTTGACGCCAGGTACGCGCCGGTATAAGGTACGTCTCTGTCGCATCAAAACTCATGAATCCGCCAACCCATCTGATAGTGGGCTTTCTACAGGTCTCTGAACTCGATAGCAGATTCCTGCACAACCACTGGGCTGATTCTGGATCTGATGGCGGGGGATTGTTGGGCTCGACGCCAGTTACATGATGGTATAAGGTCCTTCCCCCCGCGATCTTTATTCATGAAGTTACAGTGCTAAATGGTTTACTGGCAATCCCAGACCTCGATGGCTGATTCCTCCATAACCGCTGTGCCGATTCTGGTTCTGATTGCAGGGGATTGTTGGGCTCGACGCCAGCTACCCTGTGGTATAGGATAGATCCTGAGGCGCCAATTTCCCATTGAGCTACACGGTATCGGGTAGAGGATGAATGTGTCCGAAGACTTCTTATGACATAGTGTTTCTTTGTGAAATGACCTGTATATTAGAACAATAGAAGACTACTAGTAGTAAATTTAACGGTTTGACAGTATGAAATGTATTGTGACCCAGGTCAGAAAAAAGTAAAGGGGGGACCCTTCGCTTATCTCTGGAAGATGTGGTCAGGCGTCAGGTAGCGTCCTGAGTATTAGGTGCTGCGTCTGGTGTGTCCTGAGTCTTAGGTGCTGCTGTTGCAATTCCGTTATATTTGCTATGTGCATTTCATAACACTACCGTGTATTCTTTTACTTAGTTTGTGTTTCGGCTCCGCCTGTACACCGCTTACATTACTACAGCTAAGATATGTATTATGGTGTTTTATTGATTGTTTTGGGATAATATTTGGGGATTTAACATGTGCTTTTCTATCCGGTATTAAGGATTTTATGCATCTCTTATGCACTATTATTGGTCATGATATTTCTAATATTCACATCACACCCTCATAGTTTCACGCATATTGTTTAGGACTACTTGGCAGGATTTCAGGGTCAAACATGTTCGCACTTATGTTTCTTACATAGTTTTTCCTATATTTCTTTCATACATATAGGCGCACACTTTTGTATAAATATGCTTGCTACCGCCCACCTGTTTTGGAATAATTAAGAACCAGAACTCCTACCAAATCTGCTCTCTACTCCTCAGCAAGCGTGCCTCACAACCTGTAACAATCCTATTGTTAGGTAGTTAGGCAACAGGCAACGACAGTTATTTCCTAGAGTGAGCAAGTCTTCTGGTCTACGATAGGGCTTAGGGAGAAACTATCTCTGCAGATAGTACGGAACTGGCTTGCTTGTCTGAGTGATCCGTTGAAGGAAACTATCTCGTCAGATAGTAAGGTGGATGGATTGCAGTGTTTGATAAAACTATCACAATAGTTCTATGTTCGCGGGGCCCATCAAGACTATCACAATAGTCTCCGGGTTCTTATATCGTAGGGGTTCATAGAGGAGGATTTGTAGGTAAAGAGAGTAGAGTATAATCGTATTGCAATATCTTGAAGTATAGAAAAGTACTGAGATGGTTGCGTGAAGATCCTATCCCTTGGTCGGAACCAAGCGCCTTATATAGGCATCTTCTCACAACCCTAACCCTGGTGACTCATCACCTCATGCTACATAAACCTTTATGACTCGTAGTGAGTCATAGCGTGAAATCCATCGATGACTCATATGAGTCATCGCACAACATTCAGTTTTAACCAATCAAAACCCATAAACCAAATCATGTGCTCGAACGAGTCACATGCGTGAAACCCATGACTCATAGTATGAGTCATGTGCAAAAGTCATTACATCATATGACGTCACAAGCGTGAGTCATGAAACAATCAACCAATCATCATATAACAATAACTTGCGAATGGGTAGTTATGCGAGAACTATGAGTCAAGCGACGTCATAGTGTAAAATCCAACATACCTTATGACTCATAAGTATGAGTCGTGTGAAATCTGCCTTGCTTAGTCACGATTCGTGACATTAGCTCCCGTCTCCCCCTAGCATCGGTCCCACAATACTACACTCCCAGATCTAACAAGCTCGACCCAGCTCTTCTGAGCTCCTTTCGGAGGCTGTGGTTCCTGTGTTCGAGCTCCTCGTTCGCTCGCTTTTTGACGTCCATCTTGTTCCTCAACCTCACCATGCAGAAACCAGATCCCGCGACGGTTCTGTGAAGTCCTGGAGTTCTTCGCGCATTCGTCCGATCGTGGTTTGGTAGTTGGCTAGCTCCCGTCGGGTTTTTTCGTCCCTTTCCAGTGATTGTTGTCTTTCGTCCAACAGTTCCTGGATTTGCCTTTGTAGGGCTCCGACATCTGGTTGAGTTTTTTCGCTCCCTTCCCCCTTCTGCCGTGTCCTCACGGCACCAAATTTCCTTCGTTGTGCTGGCTCGGGGTGTCTTCTGTGCCATTTTGAGAGGGGTTTCCTCTCGCCGTTTTCCTGGGGATAATATCCCGCTTTGATCTTCTCTTGCACATGTACAAAGCATTTGTCGTCGTAGCATTTGTACCATGTCACGCTCTGCCCATGACGTTTCCTCTGCTGTTTTTTGTTCCGGTGCGATACCGGTACTGATGGCACAGACTGAGATCGGTCTTGGGGAAACCATCCGGATGCTTCCTTGTCCCTGTAGTGCACTTGGCACACATCGTCGTAACATGCTGTCCATGACAGCACATCGTGCTCCTTTCGAGCTCGTTCCTTCTTTTCCGCTTCTTCCCACTCGTGTGGGGCGCGGTTTGGGGGGCTCGTGGGTAGTCCCACGGCAGTTTCCCACCCTTCTTGGGCGGTCTTCGGTGTCGGGGGTCACGGTGTCGTCCTTCGTTGAGGTGCTGCTGGTGGTGCGAGTTGCGGTGGTGGTGTTATGGAGACCCAAGTCTCCCCGTTTTCTTGTTCCTCTATTTTGATCGAAAGAGGGCTTCCCGGGGTACTTTTGGTGGAATTGTTGTTTTGCGATGCCTGCATTTTCGAAATCTTCGTAGGGGTACCAGACTTTGTCGTGTTCAGGAGGATAACCGGTCCACTTGGCCCGGTATTGTAGTTTTCCGTAGCGTAGTCGAGAATCGATGATTTGTTCGAGTTCGTACTCCGGTTCTCCTTCGATAATAATTGGAGGGAGTGGTTGTGTTCGTTGAGAAGAAAACTTATCGTCGTGATAAAGTTCAAGAAGAGAGATGTGGAATGTATTGTGGATCCTCATCGATGGCGGAAGATTGAGCTTATAAGCACTTTCTCCTATCCTTGCCAAGATTTTGAAGGGTCCTATTTTCTTGTAGTCCAGTTTCTTGCATTGCCTTGTCGTCCGTATATTTCTTGGCAATAACCAGACCATATCTTCTGATTGTAAATTCGGATCGGGCTTTCTTCCTGCATCGTAGTATTCCTTGTGTCTTGGTTGCGCTTCCGTCATTTCCGCTTGTAGGGTATCATGTAATTGACTCATGTTTTCCGGTGGTGTGATTTTTCCTTGCATTAGGTGCCCGATGGTCTGATATTCGGGGTTGACTCCGTAGTTTGCAAAGAAGGGTGTGCTCTTAATGCTTTCTTGATATCTATTGTTGTATGCGAATTCTGCCATTGGTAGGAGCTCCTTCCAGTTGTCTTGTTGATAATTGACGTATGCTCGGAGGTATTGTTCCAAAGTGGAATTCGTCCGTTCTGTTTGTCCGTCCGTTTGAGGGTGAAATGCCGTGCTCAATCTTCGTTCTATTCCCAGTCGTTTTGTCGTTTCTTTCCATAGATCGGAAGTAAATATGGATCCTCGATCCGTTATGATATCTTTGGGCAGCCCATGTAATCGAAATATTTCCCTCATGAAAAGATCCGAGAATTGCCGTGCATTGATTTCCTTATTGCATGGTAGGAAATGAGCCATTTTTGTGAGTCGATCGATGATGATCAGAATTGTGTCATCTCCTTCTGATTCCGGTAAGTCCGTGATGAAGTCCATGGATATCGATTTCCACGGTCGATCCGTGGCTTCATTTGGCTTCATCAGGCCATAAGGTGCATGCCCTACCACCTTTGTTCTTTGGCAAATGTCGCAATTCTTGACGTATTGTTTTATGGTATCGCGCATATGAGGCCAATAGTATTTGCGTTGTAGGAGCTCCGTCGTTTTTGCCGTTCCTCCGTGTCCTGCTTGCGGAATATCGTGATGTTGACGTATAAGGTTGGTCCGATTTCCCTCTTTGTTGGGAACCCAAATTTTTCCTCGGTGCCATAGGTATTCGTCCTTCCATTGGCATAGTCCTAGGGCCACTCCCTTCATTTATCTGTCTCCTTGTTCCAAGCCTTTCCTTACTGTTTAAATTTCTTCGTTTTGGGCCGTCTCGTTGCGAAGTTCTTGGTAACTTGTTTCTTCGAGTCTCATTGTCTCCATTTCCTGGATGCCGGTGTCGAAGTATTTCTCTCTTGGTAGGAGAATCCTTTCTTTCTGTTTCAGTCGTTCATCTCCTTCCAGTGGCATATCTGCTTTTCGTCGAGTTAAGGCATCTGGCTTGCCTCCTTCTTTTCCCGGTCGATATTCAATTTTGAAGTCGAAGCCGCTCAAAACTTCACTCCATCGGATTTGCCGTCCAGTTAACTCTTTAGTGGTCGTAAATCTTATCAAGTTCTGGTGGTCTGTCAAGACTCTGAAGTGTTGTCCGCTTCCTTTAAGGTATCGCCTCCATTCTTTGAGCGCTTGAACTATTGCTAACAGTTCTTTGTCGTGTACGTCGTAGTTGCATTCGGCCGGTTTCATCGTCTTTGATCGGTACGCTATCGGTTTCCATTTTCCGTCTTCGTCCTGTTGGGACAATATGCCTGAGCAGACATATTGTGAGGCGTCGGTTTCGACGAGCAGTGGTCTTCCCGCTTTGAAGTATGTCAACACTGGGGTTGAGCATAACTTCTGTCTTAACTCGTCAAAGGCGGTTTGTTCCTTGTTTCCCCATTCCCAGATGACATCTTTCTTAGTTCGATCGTATAGTGGTTTGGCTGTTCTTCTGAACCCATTTATAAAGCGTCGATAGAAGTTGCAAAATCCCATGAATTGCTGAATTCCCTTTTTGTTGGTAGGTGGTTTCCAATCCCATATGGCTGCTGTTTTGATAGGGTCGACTTTGACTCCTTCGTTATTGATGATGAATCCTAGGTATTCTGTTTCTCGTTGGTGAAATTCGCATTTCGATGGTTTGAGTTTCATTCCTTGTTGCCGTATGGCGCGGATGATGGCAGCCACGTCTCGTTGGTGCTGTTTCAGGTTGTGTGAGTATATTAGGACATCGTCCAAGTACACTATGCAGCATATGTCGATATATGATTGCAAGGTTCTGTTGATCCATCTTTGGAATGCTGCAGGTGCATTGGTTAGCCCAAAGGGCATTACCAAGTATTCGTAAGTGCCGTATTTTGTGGTGAATGTCGTTTTCCATTCGTCTCCTTTTTTTATTCTGACGTTGTGGTATGCGTCCTTGATGTCCAATTTGGTGTAGTATTTTGCCGTTTGTAGCTTGTCTAAGGCTTCCCCTATGAGTGGTAGGGGGTATCGATCCTTTTTGGTAACATGGTTGAGTGTCCGATAATCGACACATAGTCGAAGTTTTCCATCTTTTTTCTTGACGAACATGATAGGAGATCCCCCGTCCGAGTAGGTTTCTCTAATCCATCCTCTCTCCTCGTTCTGCTTGATATAGCTCCAGAGTTCCTTTAGTTCATCCTGGGAAAGTGCATATATCTTCTTGATCGGGAGTCCCTCTCCTTCTTCGAGTTTGATTTCCAGGTCTACCCCCGCTCGGTGAGGCGGTAGCTTAGTTTTTTCTCCTTCTTCAAATACATCCAAGTATTCGTGATATTCTGGAGGTACCATTTCTTCGAGTTTTCGTTGCTTTTGATATTTTCCGCTTTTGATGGCTAGCTCAGTGCTAATGTTGACTGATTCTAGGCTTATGCGTCCTTCTTTTTTGCTGTACTTGAGGATTCCTGTAGTCGTGTCCGGTCTTTGGTAAAACTTTCCGAAGTCTCTGGCACTGATCTCGCAGATCTGTGCCTTGGAAGTTCCTGTGCTTCCAAATCCTTGTTGTCCTCTGTTGGTTTCCTTTAGCGTTCTGACCTCGTAACAGGCGCTATCGACTATTTTTTCCGTGATGAGTTTCGCTATCCGATCTCCGTTTTTGACTTGATAGTCTTGGTTGCCCATGTTGGCTAGTACCACTTTGATTTCCCCAGTATAGTCGGAGTGGATCACGCCTGCATTGACAGCAATCTGATGTTTAACTGCCATGCCGCTTCTTGGCGCTATCCTGCGATAGGTTCCTCTTGGTGGTGTGATTGATATTCGGGTTCGGACAACTTCTTGTCCTCGGGGCGGTATCGTCTTGCTTTCGTTTGCATACAGGTCGTGTCCTGCTGCTTGTGCCGATCCTCGAGTCGGTATCTTCGCTTGCGGGTCAAGTTTCTTAACCTTGACTCGCTGATCTTTCTTGCATTGAGCGACGCCGAACTCGACTTTCAAGTTCTCTTCTCGTGCTTCGTTTTCTGGTATCGCGTATACCGTGGGTGATTCTTTTAAACACCATGTCGCACACCTTTCACTTTCAAAGGTGATCTTTCCTTGACCCCAGTCGATTCGGGGACTGTGCTGCTTTAATCATAGCATTCCGAGGATGACCTCATGGTTGGGTAGTTTTGCCACTTGGAAAATCGCCAATTCCCTATGGCTACCGATGTCCATAGGTACCTTCGCTGTATGGGTGATTGGTCCCATAGCGCTGGGTCGACCGTCCGCCAGGTAAACTTCTAGTATCGTCTTTGCTTGTGTTGTTCGGATGTTGTATTTGCTGCAGAACTCTTTGTCGATAAAGTCCTCAGTTGCTCCCGAATCGATCATCGCATTGATCGTACCTTGTCTTTTTGTGCCGTGTAGTCGTATCTGGACCATAATATGGTCGTTCTCGTTGTCCAATGTTTCCGTGTTGTTCAGTGCCGCGTATAGGTTCCTCATCTCAATGGGCTTTGGTTTGGTCCTGTCCCTCAGACCATTCCCTACTGGGGACTTCCGTCGTTTCCCGATTCTTCTTCCTTTGAGACCTCCATTTCCCTGGCTTTGGCTGGTGGTCTCCATTGTTTCTTCTTGTCGTTCCTTGGTTCCCATGTCGCTCCTTCCTTGCTGTTGGCCTGGCTTCGGCATGCCGCCGCTCGATGTCCCGGCTTAGCGCATTTGAGGCATAAATTGCTTCTCATTCTTCGTTGGTATTCTTTGGCCGAGATGTTGAATCCAGGCCTTCTTCGGGTAGCATCCAGCTCCATTGGATCACCCTGGTTGTAGTTTTGTGGTCGAAAGGTCCCATTTTGATTCCGTAGGGTTCCTGGAGAGGTCGTCTTTTCTTTGCTGATTGTCCCGTGACGCATGTGTTTGATGGTTGCCATCTTTGTCTCTTTTTTGATGGCCCAGTTGGCCACGAACTGTGGTTCTTGCGAGTCTGATCCGTCCATTCCCCATGCGTCTTGGAGTTCCGCTTTAAATCCCCTTATTAGGTGGTAAGTCAGGGTTGCATCGTCCATTCCGGTCTGGCTCGCGATAAGTCTGTATTCGTTCCAGTATTCTGTTGCTCCTTTCGATCCTTGAACCATCCTCATGAGTTTTGCTCTTGCTGCTCCTTGCTCATCGATTTCTCCAAACTGTCCCTGCAGTTCATTCTTGAAGTCATCCCAACTGCTCCAGGTTACATCTTGTCGTCTTTCGATGTATGGCGTAGCCCATTTCAGCGCGTCTCCTCTCAGAAGGCTAAGCGCGTAGACAATTTTGTCGTTGTTGTAGTCGAATTCCCATCCTACTCCTTTGAAGTAGACTGACAGCTGGGCCAGCCAACCTCTGAGTTGATCCCGTTCCCCGTGAAATGTGCTGGGTTCCTTGATTCTGGGTTTCTTTGTGTTCCCAGCTCCTCCGGTTAAGGCTCCAATAACTTGTTGTATCTGTTCTGGCGTGAGGTTGGGAAGTGGGGGTACTTCCTTTCCTTTGGTATCTGGATTGGGATTGGATGTGGACGCCATCGTGTTCCTTCGTGTAGGTACTGCGTCTGTTTCGTCCGAGTCTGATCCCTCTTCCGAGCTATCTGTTGTGGAGCTCACGGCTCGCGAGTGTTGAATAGACTCGGCTAACGCTTCTCCTAGTCCTTCTAGGTCGATTTCTGTTTCAGTAAGGTCGATCTCCTGATCGACAGGCTGTTGAGCCGTTCTGTCGTTGGGTGTTGCGATGTGACGCAACCAAATGTAACAATCCTATTGTTAGGTAGTTAGGCAACAGGCAACGACAGTTATTTCCTAGAGTGAGCAAGTCTTCTGGTCTACGATAGGGCTTAGGGAGACACTATCTCTGCAGATAGTACGGAACTGGCTTGCTTGTCTGAGTGATCCGTTAAAGGATACTATCTCGTCAGATAGTATGGCTGGATGGATTGTCGTGTTTGATAAAACTATCACAATAGTTCTATGTTCGCGTGGCCCGTCGAGACTATCACAATAGTCTCCGGGTTCTTATATCGTAGGCGTTCGTAGAGGAGGATTTGTAGGTAAAGAGAGTAGAGTATAATCGTATTGCAATATCTTGAAGTATAGAAAAGTACTTAGATGGTTGAGTGAAGATCCTATCCCTTGGTCGGAACCAAGCGCCTTATATAGGCATCTTCTCACAACCCTAACCCTGGTGACTCATCACCTCGCGCTACATAAACCTCTATGACTCGTAGTGAGTCATAGCGCGAAATCCATCGATGACTCATATGAGTCATCGCACAACATTCAGTTTTAACCAATCAAAACCCATAAACTAAATCATGTGCTCGAACGAGTCACATGCGTGAAACCCATGACTCATAGTATGAGTCATGTGCAAAAGTCATTACATCATATGACGTCCCAATCGTGAGTCATGAAACAATCAACCAATCATCATATAACAATAACTTGCGAATGCGTAGTTATGCGAGAACTATGAGTCAAGCGACGTCATAGTGTAAAATCCAACATACCTTATGACTCATAAGTATGAGTCATGTGAAATCTGCCTTGCTTAGTCACGATTTGTGACACAACCCCCCTCGCACTTGCGCAGTATTATCCACATAGAATAGATTGTGCCCCTGGGGTTCACATTTTGAACAGCTGCGTCAGGTTGCGTCAGATGCATGGTGTGGTAGGATGGTTGCGTCCTCGTTCGCGATTTGCATTCCAGCGTCCGGTGCGTCAGATGCACAGAACGCACAGAACGCAAGGTATTATTTTTGCTAATGTTTATAGAACTATTACAATAGTTCTATGTCATGAACCCATATACTGAGGCTATCACAATAGTCGTCAGGTTTTACTTCAAGTTGTATATTCTTGTAGAGAAAGAGTGTACGTAAAGAGAGAAAAGAGTAATTGTATTTCAACTTTTGGTATAGAAAAGTACTTAGATGGTTGTGTGAGGGTCTTATCTCTTAGTGGTTTTTTATTTTATTTTTATATCTCTCTTGTGATATTTGTTTAAGGTAGAACAGTCACGTCAGTGCTAGCAATGTAGACAACAAACCTCCAACTACAGTCCATCCCACTTCTCCCCGCTAAAACCCTCTGACTCTGTCCAACCTGTTAACCACTTTAAGTAGAGGTGGAAACAAGGCTTGGTACTATGGGTAGAAAGTACAAGGAAACCACAGGCCTGAATACAACAAACCAATAAACCTCCACAGACATGCAACTATAACAATCCTGTTGTCTGCTCGTTATATTGCAACAGGTAACGATCTTTCTTATCCAAGCGTTTACTATCTCTTCAGATAGTACAGGACGGCCTTGTCGTCTGCGCATCCTACTATCTCATCAGATAGTATGGGACTGTCTTGTCGTCTGCGGACCCTACTATCTCATCAGAGTAGCACAGGACTGTCTTGTCGGGATATAGGACTATCTTAATAGTCCAATATTATCGTTACGCCTCTTCAGACTGTCGTAACAGTCATAGGCTCTGAGAGCTTATCGGTTGAGTATTCGTAGCATTCAATAGCTTAGAAGATAAAGAGAATCATATCACAAATTCTTAGTATAGAAAAGTACATAAATGGTTGCGTGAAGATCCTATCTCTTGGTTGGTTGTGTTTGTTTGTTTTATCCGTTTTATATTTGTTTAAGGTACAACTATCACCTCAGCTCGCGCTATGTAGACAAAAAACCTCTAACTACAGTCTATCCCGCATCCCTCTCGCTAAAACCATCAGACACTGCCCAACCCATAAATCACTTTGACTAGAGGTGGAAACAATGCTCGGTACTATAGATAGAAACTACGGTGAAATCACAGGCCTGAAGATCATGAACCAATAACCTCCACAGACGTGCAACCTAAAAGAAAGAAACTCCTGACAGTGAACAAACAAACTCGCAAATAAGGAAAACCTCAAGCCCATCCAGAAAGGAAATACAGTTAAGCCCAAACCTGTAGCCAACCCACCGACAGCCCACGACGAGACCAATTCCTTCGAAAAGGGAGAAGGGCCAAGGACCCAGGAGGACAAAGGCATAGGACGGCACCATACAGGAGAGGTAGATGTATCTAGAGAATATAGCCCGGGAAGCCGAGGCGAGCGCAAACACCAGAGGGAGATCAGTAACCGAGCCAGCACATATGAGAGTGTGTGGCAGGAGCAAGTCGATCTCCAGGTCTACAGGAAAAATGGCGGGGGGGTGTTCCATATTCCTGAAGGGACAGAGCAAAAGCAAAAAAAAGTACCTTGAGTTTTGTCTCTCCCCGCTCACCGGGTGTGGCAGTCGTTCCAGGCACGTATAACGTAAAGTCCTGTTCCGGGTGCGTGTGCCCGGGGTCATTCCGTCTGGAAGTGAAAGGTCTGGGTCCGATGCGTCCGGACGGGCAAGTCAGCTTCCGGACGCATTGGACACGGCCCTTTTGTGTCTTGAAGTATTTGACCCCCCCTGGCGCAGCCACCCCCCTGATACTCTACCCCCAGCGCCCAGCCGCTTCATCCCTTCGCTCACAATACACCTGTTCCCATGCTGCCCTTTTGCAGATGTAGTGCGGCCACGACATCTCTCGTTCCGGCCTCCTCCTCTGATACACCTACCCACCCGCTTTTTTTCCATGATACCCTCTCTCCTTTAACCCCGTCAATAACCTCGCCCTGAATTGATTTCGATCCGGAACCTCACCAACATCACCTTTGCTTCTCCCACACTCCCGGATTCCCTCAGTGCTCTCGCGTATTCGGCGGACGTTTTGCTGTCATTACTCCCTCCGCCCTCATCCCTTCCAATACGTCCAGCCCTTCCGCCTCCACCCTCTAATCCTAGCCTGTCTTCTCCCATATACGGCGGACGTCCCCCTTCTCATACCTTTTCCTGTGGCTCTCTTCTCAGCTCTCTACATCCTATCTCGTCTACTCCATGCCTCTGGCCGGCTTCCGGGCCTCTGGCTGGCTTCCGGGCCTCTTACAGTCCACTCGCGGGCTTCCACTGTCTTCCCCGGTCTCTTACCGTCCACTCGCAGGTTCCCACTGTCTTCCCCAGCTTCTCACAGCCCCCCAGACTCATTCCCGTGCCAGTCTACCTACAGCGGCCCGCTAGACGACTTATCCAAGCATGCGCAGTTTATAACCATCTGCCTGACACATTCCCATGCCTTCTGAACCAACAATTACCTACTAGATGCCTTACTCATACTTGCGCGGTTTATAACTATCTGTGTAATTCATTCTCAAGCCTTTTCTGCCCACCGACCCGCACACTACTATTGTTTGACTATTCCTGACCCTTTTACCACGCGTAATTTGCCAGTGATTGAATATTATTACATATATATACATGATCAGCCAGTGGTGATAAAACTATTCTCCCTATCCTCTCGATTGGTTTCTTCAACAGGTGATTTCGTCTCCCCACGGCCTTGGAACTGCACTGCATCAACGACTGCTTCCAGATTGGGCCCATGTTCTCGCCGCGGCGCGTGCCGACCATGTCCTCCTCCTGTATTCATGAGGCCGCCAGTGGCTGCCAGTGGCCTCCAATGCATCCAGCTCCGTATCACTACCAAACTCCCGCCTCAATGCATCCTCATCATTGTCATATTCCGCCGTCCACTCGACCCGCTTTCCCCGCTCCTTCGCAATTCTGGTCTCCAATGTCGTTCTTATCCGCTGGATTATTCGGCGTTGCCAAACTCTTCCTGTTTTGCCCCAGGATCCTGTCTGATGTTCCAGCAGGGGTATCTATCGGTTAGCTGATCTTTCACCCAACTCATGTACATGCTGTTTTCAAAAGTGTCTGGATGCCAGGGCTCTCAGGGGGTCTGGACACTTTCGAAACCTGCCAGTAGACATTGTTTTTCGTACCCCCAGAAGTTGCACTTGTGAAAGCCATAGTATTAATACAGATGCTGGTCTGCCAACCTCACAGTGAATGACATAATATGACGGCTGTCAGACAGATGAACGGGCCATAGATCTTATCCAGTCATCAGCAAAAAGGTGGCCTGCGTCAGATCCAGTAGTGTTGCGTCCTGACTCTCCCAGCCTGGACCCTGCGTCCTGTGCGTCCTGTGCGTCCTGTACCAATATGCCACATCTTGTTGCGTCAGGTGCGTCCGGAGACCCTTGCCTACACTGGGTTCCATCTGGACACATCCAACCAAGCAACCCTGCCTCCTGACTTAAACCTCAACACTATCGCAGATCAGGATTCACCACTACCCCTGATTCTCCTTTCAGCCTTCTTTGTCCTCTACTACCGTAGCCCGGATGTGAACAAGGTGTATTTCTTGGCAAAGAAAATAGAGTTAGTGCTGGCGCCTGATGAGAAAGCCATCATACTCTTCATCTTAAATTTGCGCTAAAGACTCCAAGTCCGAGTCACACTGGCACTTAGAGTTCTAGTTTTCAGAACATCATCTTTGAATGAGCGAAAATGCCAGCTCACTCCAGTCTGAAAGCGAGTGATAGCCATAATACTCTCAGGTCTAGCATAGTGCCTGGTGGTTTCTCAGCACTTAGCCTCAAACTGGACGCGACGCGACACTCTTTTCATCACAACACTCAACATCCACACTCCCGGGCCCCAGCTGCAACACTCCACCACAGCCAGACAATCAATCCTGAATCCGACACTTGGAGGTTCCTGGACTCGATGCCAGCTATCCACCGGTATAAGATTCATCCCCAGAGGGATATTATTCATGAAGTTCCAGGGCTGAATGGGGTGGGGTGTTGGCGATCTCAGAACTCGATGGCAGATTCCTCCACAACCAGTGCTCCGATCCTGGATCTGATTGCAGGAGATGATGGGGCTCGACGCCAGCTACACAGAGGTATAAAGAACGTCTCTGTAGCATCAGAACTCAGGAAGTCGCTGACCCTTATGAGAGTTGTCTTTATAGATACCCTGGCGATCTCAGAACTCGATGGCAGATTCCTCCACGACCAGTGCTCCGATCCTGAATCTGATTGCGGGAGATCGTTGGGCTCGATGCCAGCTACGCAGCGGTATAAAGGACGTCTCTGTCGTATCAGAACACAGGAAGTCGCTGACTCTTGTGAGAGTTGTCTTTATAGATACCCTGGCGATCTCAGAGCTCGATGGCAGATTCCTCCACAACCACTGCTCTGATCCTGAATCTGATTGAAGGAGATTGTTGGGCTAGACGCCAGCTACGCAATGGTATAAGGTACGTCCCTGTCACATCAAAACCCATGAAATCGCTGTCTTCTGTGCAGGGTGTATCAGGTATCAAGCTGACGATATTTTACTCGATGGCAGATATCTCCACAACTGTTGGACGGATCTTGATTCCGTTTGTGGGAGGTTGTTGGCCTTGACGCCAGCTTTCCAAAAGTATAAGGTACGTCTCTGTCACATCAAAGCCCAGGAAATCGCTGTCTTCTGTGGAGAGGATCTTTATAGTACATCAGCAAAAAAATCATCTTGCACCCCATTTCTCCCGGCTCACCCTGTGCGCCGGACGTTCCAGGCGCTTATAACGTAAACTCGAGTTCTGGGTGCGTCCGCCCGGGTTCATTCCGTCCGGAAGTGAAAGGGCCGCCTCCAATGCGTCCGGACGCCACAGGCAG
>Ga0307517_10000763_pt1 | contig 55372 bp, 67 predicted proteins | sample 23_EM_MG_FD_194515 | JGI IMG/M metagenome (GOLD analysis project Ga0307517, IMG submission 194515) | Populus trichocarpa ectomycorrhiza microbial communities from riparian zone in the Pacific Northwest, United States - 23_EM | ecosystem: Host-associated > Plants > Roots > Unclassified | place... | reverse complement strand
GGAATTGATACATTCCGAATCTAATTTCAACTTTGTTAAGATGCATCTAATAAGTCACTTTCGCGATCACATCTACATGTTCGGCAATATTCCCATGTATTCTACCGAGTATGGAGAGCTCGCACATTAGGAGCAAATCAAGGATGGATGGCGACGCTCAAATAAAATCGACGCAGCACGAGAGATACTAAGCAGCTACGGTCGACAACATGCGATCCGGATGAGACTTTTGAACTTGGAATTCCTTCAACGTGCAGGAGCTGATTTACCAACTGAGGTAGTAGAACATTGAGAGAAAACCAGGCCTGCGCCAACCCCACCAGCCCATCGTAGGATTCTGGAGGGACGTCGTGATAATATCCAAGACGTCATTGATTTTGGCAGACCATGCCATATATCCCCGGAGACGATTTGTCGGTAATTGATACGATATAGTCAACTGAGCCTGCCTCCCCAGCCCCGACTGCCAGAAAATCAGGTGATACTTCAAGCTTTGCCGGTGGAACGACTGACACAACTGGAGATCCCGGTTCTTGCGTTCAAGGAGTCAGGTATTTAGGACATACACAGGGCCTGATGCACGGGTGGTCGACTCTTCCGTAACCAGACCAGTCGGAACGATTGCGTTTGGATACAGGCTGGTGGGGAGAATATGTATGGTGCGCTCAGGGGTCGTCTCCCGGCAAGGCTCAGAGCTCTGTTCAAAATCCTGTTGCGCTATATGCAGTAGGATACGGTCTATCGCCTCGCCGGGGTTCAATTTATGAGCCTGGTAGACTCCGGACTACCGGAGGACGTACACGGTCTTGTAGCTGTTCAGCTCCGAGATGTTACCCGAGAGCTCACAATTGTGGATAATGGGACGATCTTAGGCCTGGCGCATCTGATACCGGAGACAGAGCGGCGCTGGCTTATCAACAGTCGGATCGATTTACGCATGTTTAGCGAGAATTATTAGGATCACAGAGGGGCCTTGTATAATAAAATAAACTTACTGAGCGACTTAGCCTAGATGTGGGCTACATCCCTCCCCGACGGAGATGTAGCGTCACAATCACGACTAGACAATAAACGTGTATAATAAACAAGTATATAGTAGAGATATAGACATAGTGGAATAGAAACATCTAGAAACAAACAAATTATGCACGATAGTAGTACTAGTAGTAGGAGGCACACTGGCAGGAATGACTAGGGTGATATCGGCGGCACGTTGTTATGAGCACGCCTGGAAGCAGAAGGAAAAGGGGGGACCTTGGGGAGGCGTCCGGATGCTGCCGAGATGCTAGGCAGGAAAAGAGACGTCAGGACGTGAGATAAGGGGCGGGAGAAGAGCAGGAGATGTGGGATGGCAGCAGAATGTCCGTCAGGTCCGACATCACGTCAGGACGCAAGCGGCATTGGAAATGGCGTCCAGACGCTATGGAGACAGTGGACGGAAAAACGACGTCAGATGCGTCCGGACCTGGCCCCCACGACTCAGATGCAGGATTAACTTTTGCTGATATTATCATTTGGTCCTCCCCATACTTCCAGTATCTCAAAGTGGGGGCTTGAGCGTCTTTCATCACTATTGTACCCGACATACCAGACCTGACCTATTTCCTCCTTGGGTTTGTAGTAAATAATGTCCTGGCCTTCCCACCGCTGATACAAGGCTGTCCGGTCTTTCGTTGTGATAATGTTTTCTGGGTTTGTCCAGAACAAGTAGGTTTCGTGATAGGGCTTTTGTGTACCTGGTTCCCTTGTAAAAGTTGGAAAGTAGTCTTGTGCTATTGAGGTGGTCCTCAAGGGTCTTGGTTCAAAAAGGGTCTCAGGTTTGGGAGTATAAGTGTCTTGTGCGAAACATTCGTATCGGTAACGATGAGAAATATCAATATAGTGTTAGGTGGTAGCTTTGCCGTGAGGAATTCCAACACCTAGGACCTGAATCATTTTAGATCGGAGAACTCGTTAAGAAGACACAAGTAATGTAGGCTAGATATAATGGTATACTTTGGTATAGATAGTCGAAGTATTCGTAACGATAAAATGTAAAAACTTGTTATATTGATAAGATCACTTCTCTGTGCTTGTTGTTTCTAATAGCAGCGAAGATGCTTTGATATTTATATTCCGCGTCTGAGCAATCGTGGTATACATGCTAACTCTATACTAACCAATTACCTTGTCCACAATTCTGCAAACTTCACCTTAGTGCGAACACGCGTAGACTCTGAAAACTCTCTACCACACCTTCTTGCTCCCATGACCAACTTATCGGTCTGTCCTTCCATTATTCCTGATGGTGTGAAGACCACGTCACGTGTGAGCCCATCCGTTTATCCGTTGACAGCACTGGTTACCAATTATCTTGCCCCCGTGGTCAGCCGTGGTAGTCTAACTCGCCAGACAGAAGATAACCATTCTTCTTTGGTTGGTTCCGTCGACACTTCGGCATGCAACCGCATGTCATATTCTGGTCTTCCATCATTACACAACTTGTTCTCTGGATCGTACCTATGGGTTTTTTCACTCCAACTCCAGCTTTTACCAACCTGTCCTTTGTGGATGCACCCGATCCACTTACAGGGCATAGTTACCTCCTTTATACTCTACGCGTCTTTGTACGTACACGGTACCTAACCTTTGTGTGAAACGTCCCGTCACCTTCGACCCTCGGTTTTGTCCATCTGTCTTCCAGTCTCTGTAACCTTTTGCGCTGTTTTCCGATTCACCTGCCCCCATTTGCATATGGTGTCTAGAGGTCTCCCCTCATATATCCTGTGAACAGGATCCGGTCGAATGGATGGCCGCGACGTATACGCTGTTATAAGATGTGTTACAATGATAGTGGTCTTTGGTGTCGGGACGCAACAACCCAGGCGGCCAGTGATGACACGCCGTCCCAACGCCATGGCTGAAGGGGGGTGTTGTTTTTATTCTTCAAAGTTCATGCACATCACGGTAGGGTAACTCTACCCTAGAAATCATTACCGGAAGTCCATGCGCCTAACCGGTATAAAGGACGTCTCTGTGGCATCAAAACTCATGAAATCACTAACCCTCATGTGAGTTCTCTAATAAGTATCCTGGCGATCCTAGCACTTGATGGCACATTCCTCAACAACTGCAGGACCAATTCTGGATCAGATTGCGGGAGGATGTTGGCCACGATACCAGCTTTACAATGATATAAGGTACTTCCCCCCACGATATGTATTCATGAAGTTACAGTGCTCAATGGTTGCTGCCAATCCTAGAGTTCACTAGCTGATTCCTCCACAACCAGTTGTCCAATTCTGGATCCGATTACCGGTGGTTGTTGGGCTTGACGGCAGCTATGCCGCAGTATAAGGTACTTCTCTGTCGCATCAAGGCTCATGAATCTGCCAACCCTTCTTTGAGTGCTCTTTCAACTATGATTACAGACAGCTCAATGGCAGAGAACTCTACGACTGCTTGACCAATTCTGAATCTGATTGCAGGAGGTTGTTGGACACCACACCCACTTCCTAATGGTATAGGTTCCTTCACCCCGCGATCCTTATTCATCAGGTTACAGTACTGAATGGTGTGCTAGCGATTCCAGAACATGATGGCAGATTCTTCCACAACGGCTTGACCGATTCCGGATCCCGTTTCAGGGGGTTATTCCGCTCAACACCAGCTACGCAATCGTATAAAGGACCTCTCTGTAGCATCAAAGCCCATGAATCCACCAAGCCTTCTGAGACTGGTCTTTGGACTAAAGTAATGGAATACTCAATAACAGATAGCTCTACGACCCCTTGCCCAAACATGGATCTGATTGCGGAGATTGTTTGGCTCGATGCCAGGTTGAGCATGATATAAGATTCATCCCTCCACAACATTTATTCATGAAGTTACAGGGTCCCAGGTAGGGGTTGAATCCCAGGTAAAGGCCGAGTCCTGTGTAGGGAAGTGGTTGCTTATGAGTATCATGATCAGTCCTGTATATTAGAACAATAGAACACTCGTAGTAGTAAATTTAATATACTAAGAGCATGAAATCTATTGTGACCGAGGTCAGGAAAAAGTAAAGGGGGGACCCTTCAAGTTCGCTTATCTCAGGAAAATGAGTACTGAATGCTCTATATACAGAAGACATCATCCGACATCAGCTTGCATTCTCCGGATTAGGTGCTGCGTCAGGTACCTTCTAAGAATTAGATCCTGCCTCTAGTACCTCCTGAGAATTACGTGCTGCATCTGGTACCTCCTGAGAATTATGTGCTGCCTCTGGTGCGTCCTGAGAATTAGGTGCTGCATCATGTTGCGTCAGGGCGTTGTGTGGTAGGGTGGTTGCATCCTGATTCGTAATTTGAGTTCCAGCGTTAAGTCCGTCAGACGCACTGAACGCACAGAACGCAAGGTATTATTTTTGCTGATCCTTAGACACTCTTGGATAGATGGTTTTAGTACTAGTACTCAAAGAAGTTCATAGGTATTCCTTAATTGTCTTTCCCTTTATCTTCTTAAGTTCTATTCAGTCTGCCTGTCTCCTTCCTCACAGTATCACAGAAGAGGTGCACTTTTGAAACATACTTCTGACACCACTGTGGTGTCACTCGTACTATTGCTTTTTCCCCTTGCATTAATTTTTATCGCATATCTAAACCTCCAGCACTATTGCAGATACCTCCTTGCCTTTCCTTTATTCCTCTTTTTCTTGTTATTGTTATTGTTCGCTTGACCTATTCATCTTACTCCCAAATCGTAGATAGTCACGGCTTTCGCCCTTTCCTTTGAGATAAAGCAATCGTGCTCCGTTCTTCCTCCAGCAATCAATTACCTTTTCATTATCTCGTACTATCATTCCATTCAATATTTTCCCCAACATTTTTAGACTCTCCCTCATCCCTCTTTCCGGACCTTGTGATTACCCCACCACATTTCCACAGCCGTTAGTCTCTGATTTTCCACAATCCCGGCCAGTATGGTAGTTCATTCTACTTGAGTCTTTTGTTCGAGTGATTATCCATGATGCCATATCCCTAGACCCTCTCTATCTCCGAAATTTCTATTACCCCTCGCTCCTGCCACTCTGTTTCTTTAGGCCATGGCCCAGACCTTAAAATACTATCCTAATCCCTTTCCATGATTCTTAATTTCCAAACCACACATCCCGCATCACATTCGCACTACTGTATACTAGGCACCGAAAAAGCCTCAAGCGGAGCTTAAATTAAATTAAATTAGTTCACAAATAACTACCCCATGGCTCTATCCCCATCTGCCCCCCCCTTGATCAAGCCCCTCTCCTTTAAACCGAGCAACAACCTTTCCTTCACAGCCTCGTTAATGACAAGTCTCACGCCCGTAGCGGCTGTGATGGCCCCGTCGATGAGTCTCTCTATCTCATCCGTGCCATCTCCTTCCCCTCCCACCGATCCTTTCGTCCAAACCAAGGTGAGCTCATCCCTAGCAGCCATATACCCTACCGCAGCCGCCGCAAGGATAATGTAACCGTCGCTTGGACTAGGGTCCAAGACCAAAGCGACCCCCCTGCTCTTTCTCTGCCCGTGTCTAACATCGCCGATACCCTCACCAACATCCATACCCTCTTCCTCATGGCCCACTCCACCTCGCTCCCGAATCAACCCGGCCACACCCCCCGCTACAAGATCAAAGCACTCGATCCCAGCATCGGCAATAGCAGCACTGGCGCAACTGATCGCTCCGGCAACCACGCCCATCAGTCCCACCTCCACCCCACCATCCTTCCTATCACCTACATCTCCAATACCACCCTCACAATCCAGCACACTAACAAACACGTCAATCGTACTCTTGGGGTACTTGCCGACATCCACGCTTTTCTCAAGCGCGATAGTCAGTTGCGCGGACAGGTCACGTTCCATGCCGTCACGAATGTACCCACGACGATGGCCAGGAGTGGAGAACGGTGAAAACTTGAGTTCGGCAGTCAGGCGGGCATTTGGGGAGAATGCTGTTGACGAAGGCAAGGGCCGGGGACCGTAGACACTTGCAGTGAGCTTTAGCGTAGGCGCTGAAGGGCTAGAGGGTGTGGGGAGTTCCAGGAAGGCGGAGCCCGTTGCTGGTGGTGTTAGGCTGGTTTTCAAGACTATGAGAGTGAGAGATTGGTCAGCTTCGTATTAGGAAGAGGGGAGAGGGAGAGGGAGAGGAGGTACAAGGCAGGAAGGAGACGAACAGATTTTTCGAAGAGCGGTTGGTGAACGTTTAATCACCGGCTTATGTGTTGAACTAGTGAGGAATACTGGCGGTGCAGTACCCTCCGCCGGGCCATTGATGCGCCGGCGATCCGTCATATTGGTGCTCTGTAAATGGGAAGGTGGTGGAGCATTGCTCGTGGAGGCCGGTTGAGCTCAGAAAAGTGTTCGTGGGTGGTGGGTAGTTGTCTTTCCCCAGCCACCAGTTGAGCCTCAGCCCCCTCTACAAGGATGGGGCAGCACCCTAGCCTCACATGACACCTCTCACTACATAATATTATTATTATTATGATATAATAATATTATGATATCTCACAAACAAGCAAGCCCGGGATATGTTCCAGCACGGGGGCTGGCTTTAAAAGCAATTCCCCGCCAGATGCTTCGAAAAGATAAATCTTTTGCATTCCCATCCCCAATCCCTCCACACATTTTTCTATCCCCAGCACCGGATATTATTGTAAGTTCAATCCCGCTCTATGTACCCATTCACCCGCTTGACACGATGAAGACTTTTCTTGGGATATTCTTCTGTGATCCACAAGATTGAAAATTATACTAAGAACAGCCATCTGATCATCCCTTCGTTTCCTGTCTCCCTAAGTTTCTATAGATGGCCCAAAAAAGGATGCTAACCTCTTCGATGGAATGAATGGGATAGGATAATGATCCTCAGACACGTACGGACCTAACCACCCGTTGGAGGGCTAACCGTTACACTTCACTACCCCCATTTGCACAATTCTTTGTTTCATTTAATATGTGTATAATATTATCATAATATCTCCATCTTCAATCCCTCCATTGCTGCCTACCTAATTAGCCATTCGCCCATCACCCCCTTCCAACCACCCATCGCCCGCGCGATGCCACCCCAAACCCCCCCATCGACAACACTCCCCCTCCAATCCCTCTACCCAACTCTCATCCGCCCAATAATCGCCCCAGACTTCTGTCAACCGCTCCTCGCCGACGCAATAACCTACCTAGATCCTTTAATAGTCGACACAACGATCTTCACCGCACCGCAATGCATCCGCGAGATTGGCGTTGAAGTCGACGGTATTGTGCGTTCGCTACGACGTGCTAACGCAGGCGGCGAAGTGAGCGGTGACGACTCGGCAGCGATTGAGGACGGGAGGCAGTTACTCGAGCAGGTCCGAAGGGGGAGATTGAGAAGTCGGTTGGATAATGTAGGGCTTTCCTCTCCTCCATGAGATAGAATGTTTGGAGAGATGGAGGCTGATGGGTTTATTCTAGCAAAGTTTTAGCGCATCTACTGTGACAGAGGAGGTTCTTGCCCGAGCGCAGGAGAGGAGGAAAGCTTTTGACGCGGAGATGAACAGAGAGGAGGAAGAATCTTTAAAGTCTTTTAAGGAGGGGCTCCGGAGGACGATCGAAAGTCGGTGAAGGCAGTGGGGAGCAGTTTCATCAACGCGGCAAGCTAATTTACTAATATACTTCGGTTTTCTGGCATAACATTGATACCACAAGTGCGTCTCGCGCTCCTTCGAAGCATGATACTCAATGATAGTATCTAGACTAGCAATCACTAAAGCAAGTTAATATTACCAGTACTACCCCAGCGGCCCAACCCTCGTCAATTCCTCCCGCTCCCACAAACAATGTCTCTCACCCAGTCAACATCATCCCAATTCACATTTCTTATATTTTCAATCTTCAACGTCCATTCTCTAGTATTATATCGTTTATTCACGCGCCCAACCACCCTTACCATAGCAGCCCCCATGAATATCCCTGAGTCAATACCCCATTGCCCACGTGCCTTCGGGACTACATATTCACCATGCAGGAACGGAGGTCCAACCGAGAAGATATCGCAAAACTGGAATTTCTGACGGGTGCCGCTGTCCATCGTTCTATGTTGGAGGACCTTCGCTATTCTTTGGTAAGAAACTTCATGGACCACACACCAAAACCGACATCCAAAACTCAATACTCGAATAAAACTTACCAAAAAGCTCCACAAGAACATCCCCTTTGAGTTTCGCCCCAGCTGCCAACGTTGCAACCTCCACTACATCCTTGACACAAAAACATGTCCTCACTGTCATACCAGCACTCAGGCCATGTATCGGTGATCTTTCCTTAACAACAGCAGGAAATGGCGGACGCTCAATTGACCCCATATCCCTCTTTCCGCCTAGACTTAGTGGCCATACTGGAGTACTCTTCTCAGCCCTACAGGCCCAGCTAGGCACATCTATCCAGCGAATTTTTCCATTCTTCACTACATCTGCCGCCCGACAATGTACGACGATAGCATCATCGTTGTTGCTCTTCGTGGGCTCGTGGTGCCCACATTTGGCACTGCTGGCCGCATGTTCTGAGGTTGGTGGAATCGTCTCATCTGAGAAGAACCCTTCCTCTGTAAAAGGGGGTAATAGCTGTCTTAGGGTAGGATCATAAGAGCTATAGAGACGCTCACACGTTGTTGAGAGTATATCGTTGCCAGCGGCTCCAGCGTTTACGTTCCAAGGACAGGTGGCTTTCCCGAACATGAATGGAGTATCATCACTACCTCCACAGGATCCAGTATCAATGTTCTTGGGGGCATACTTTGGGGATTGGCCCAAAACACCTTCCATCTTAATTGGAAGGGCCGTCCCTTCGTCTGAACCTGCAGGGTAAGGCGCTGCCCAGGACCTCGGGGCTGCCGCTTGACCAAAGAGATCTAGAACCCTAGTTCCACCAATGCAATCATGGCCTGGTATCAGACCCAACTTGCTACAATTCTGTTCGTCTTGATCGTAAAACCAGGCCTCTTCGCCATCAAACATTGCCGTGGAACCATAATCTGTCTGTGGACTTTCATGTCTACGCATATCTTGACCCCCGTCTCCACCCTCCAGAATCCTATCGTCGCCTGGACAGGTCATATCATTCCCCCCAGATCCGCTCATCGTCAGATCGTTCATACCCTCACGAGTTTTGCCCGACCCACAAACATCTCGAAAGCGGGTCTCTTCCGCAGAATGCACATGCACCCCCTTAAAGCGAAATGCATCCAGTCTGTTTTTAGACTCGAAGCCAGTATAGTTCGTACCTAAGCCCTTTCGACTGATCTCAACTGCTAAATCAGAGGGTGTGGGCTCTCCTTGGCACGGGTGCCCTATTAAAATATTAACAAATTAGAGAATAATATTATAATAATATTATCATCTATAGGAAGTTTCTAGCGAGTACCTTTGGAGAGTTCCATCCCAATCCTGCCCCAGTGGACAAGGAGCAACCAGTGATGAATAAAAAGGTACTCGATTCAAATAATATTATGGGAATGAGTCTAATAAATTTTTGAGAGGAATGATGGTGCGGGTTGACCCATCTCTATGAGAAAGCCCACAGTTTTTCCGGGACAATCGCCAATGGTGATAGCTGTGCGGTGGGAGCGAGGGCGGTGCCAATGATTGTAAGGTGAATGGCTAGGGGGGAAGGGTTGCAAACCTGCAGCATATGAAGGGGCAAGATGCGGGATGCGTTGTACCCAGCATGGTATGAGATATGCAGCAGAGTAGGCACAGAACCCGCGCCCGTCGTGTATCCCGCCGTACTGGTCCCCTTTCCTCGAGCCAAGGACGGGCCTATATTGGCAATCGGTTCCCGACAGTGATAAGTTATGATACCGATATTCGCATTATCTCTATTTTTCTATTTTGAGCCTAACCTATCGCCCATCACATGAACCCAATCTACCATAGGCTGCCAATGGACGATGACGATGACCTGCTCGCAACAAAGCAAGCTCTCCCTGATCAACTTGTGACCAACTCTTTTCTTCCTCACACTCTTTGTGAGCTTTCAAAAACTACCAACCACTCCCTCCCATCACCTCACCATCATATCTTTGTAAGGGAGGGCTGCTAGAATCTGTCACCCTCATTTGAAGATCCCCTTCTGGTTGCGAAAGCGCCCCTGTGCGCGTCTCTAACCGTTATTGAGGTTTGTGCTTCACTTTTTCCTACCCCGCTCCTTATCGCCATCCAGCAGAGCCTCTTTCAGTACTTTCTTTCTCCTTGTTTCGATGAGTCGAACCCTGGATGAAGTTCTCCAATGTCCTTACCGCTCTCCAATCTTTAACCCCCACAGCTAATTAATTCTATTATCATTTATCAGCTACCATACTTTACTACTGTAGTACTCTTTCTCTCATCTATCATAGCAACAACCTGAATCCACACCCCTCCACCACACGCTAAGATGTTTGGATCTTCCGTAATAACACTCCACCCGCCCACGCTCCTTCCGGCTTCTTGCCGCATGCAATTCCTCTCACAGCTAACGTAAGCATTCCTAGAGAAAACCCTTCTCTGCTGTTACAGTACACATCGAGAGACTCACCTCGGAAGAGTACGACGAAAACGATGTAAGCGGCATACCAGAACTTATCGAAGCTATCAAGCTCCAAGATTCCGGCCCAAGCGAGGCTAGTCGAGCTATTCGCAAGAAGCTGTAAGGCACCTTTTTATCTGCTAACCAGCTGTGAGCGATGCAGACTACAGCTAACGAAATTCCCACTTTTTAGCAAGTATGGCAACGTCCACCGTCAGCTTCGAGCCCTAACAGTCAGTGAATCCCCGACATCTCCTTACGCTCTATGTTAATGTCTTCATAGATCCTCGATGCCCTTATCGGAAATGCTGGTGTCCGTTTCCAGCGCTCTTTTGCTGACGAGCCCCTTCTCGAGCGTCTTCGTGTTGCTGCAACGGATGCTATGACTGATCCAGATGTCAAAGCCAAGATCAAGGTTATTTTCGGGCAATGGGCACGCGAATATAAGGACACACAGGGACTTACTGGAATTGCCAATCTTTACAAGCAACTTCCTCAGCGCAAGAGGGCGAGACCTCAGCCCCAGGTTCTTCGCGAAACCAGCCCTGACCTTGAGAGGGCTGCATCGCCAGACCGCCAGGCCTCTGGAAGTGGACGTGCGCCCACATCCCCCAAAGCTCCTACTTCGCCAAAACAATTACCTATTACCATTGGCCCATCTGCAGACCTTACTGGTTCCTCCAAGACACACAAGAAATCCAGTTCGAAAACAAAGAACAAGGCACCCCCCTTCAGTCTTGAGAAAGAGAAGCCTGCACTATTACAATCCCTCGCTAATGCCTCTGTTGCCTCCACAAACCTCAAAAACGCATTGAAGCTCATTAATAGAGAAAAGGAGCGACCATCCGAGAATGCCGAAGTTCTCAAGAGATTTGAAACATGTAAGCAGCTTAGACGAAGTATTCTGAGGTTTATCCAGCATGTAGAGAGTGAGCAATGGCTTGGAGGGTTGATCCATGCCAACGAGGAGCTAGTCGAAGCGTTGACACTCTATGAAGTCCTCGATAAGCCTATTGAAGAAGACTCCGATAGTGAAGAGGAGGACTGGAACTCTCCACCGGATAGGAGCATCGACCAGGTCAGTTCTGGCATGGGAAAGATGCGGATGCATGGCCCAGGAGATGAGGACAGGCCGCCATTACCGGGCAGGCCTGCCAGCACCAGTGCTAAAGGGAAAGACACTGATTACTCGCATCAAAGCGAGCCTGAGGAAGAGGAGGACCCAGATGACCCATTTGGCGATAATCAGTATCGCATGGAGGACACTCCGGCAACCGAACCTCCAGGATTGACTTGGTAAGTAAAGATTGCTAACCTTTGAAAGTCGGAAATTCTGACATTTATCAAGGCGGGTGGTCTAGAGCCGGTCAGTGCCCCAATACTGCACCTTGTCATACCTGAGCACTTCTCAGAAAGTTTCTACCAAAATGATTGTCTCTATTGTCTATTTCATGCTTGCTCGTATGTTTTGTTGGCCCAAATGGCCATGTGGCGTAAATGTCGATTTACGGGAGCAGGTGGTCTCTTCCATCTTGCTCCCTTTTTTTTATGCTCTCTACCCTACATTATTCTTTGCCCTAGATCGCCAGACGCTCTGCCAAACCGCATTATGAATGGTTCAGTTGAAACTCCATGTAAGTATAGTCTACTAAGCGCTCTCCCACGTTTTCCAATAAGCGTGATAGGGCGTGAATTTGTGTGCGTGCCCCAAACGCCGATCTGAGTGACCTTCAGTGCCTTTATCCACGGGGGTCATAATTACGCGACCGAGGGTAGGTACCCAGCGTTGCAGCGCATGTACTCGAGTATAATACTTGTACCCCGACCCAAGACGACAATTATTATGAAATGATAATAGCAATACAGATATAAAAAATAAAATAAAATGGATAGAAGTAAATAGGTGGCGCACCACTAACCAGTGTTTTTCCTCTCAGGCATGCTCCGGGCTACACTGCGGAAGAAATCAGAGCTCAATAGCCTAGACTATTACCGTAATGTAGTGAGAGTTTTGGCGGTGGTGAACTAGCTATGTGGAGTTGAGTGTTGAGTAGGGAGGGCAACGCTGGTTACCTTATCATACCTAAAGTGACTAATCAAAAGTCTTGGTGATCCCCCCATTTCACACCAAAAATGGGCGAAAGCTCCACTTTTAAATTATTGATATCTCACCAGAAACTAGATCTCCATTCCCCAAACTTCTAGTTTAAAGTCTCTTCACCTGTGTAATATCCCATAATTAATTTCAAGTATACTCATCATCAACTGAAGGTCCTACTGGCTTGTAAAGTTCTACCATTTCTTGAAAGTCATTATTTTCGCTAATTTACTAAGATAATTGCCCCAGCAACCACTCACTAACAAGGTTCCCATCTTTGATGAGGTGTACAATAAGAAGGAAGTGTCAGGAGACTCTGTAAATAATAGAGAATAATCTTGAGATATATATATAACTACTTAGGTGGTTTCTAGAAAGTTTTCCATCTAGGTTTGCTAGAGAAACTTGGGTAAGAACCCCTTTGGAAGGGCGATTTTTGGTGTGAAAGGGGCCCATCACCAAGACTTTTGATTAGTCACTTTACAAGTACCCTCGGTCGCGTAATTATGACCCCCGTGGATCATATCGTACCCAAAGCGAAGGGTTGTAGCGGTAGCGCCATTGGCTCGGCAGCACCCGAGATTCGAGATCGGAGATCGGCACCAACTCTTGTTGGCCTCGCCAAGACATTCTAGCCAACACATCTGAAAACTTCGTTCTGAAAACATGTCGCACACCTTTTCTCCCTGTCTTGTCGGTATTCCTTCCCCCGCAACCACCTGCCGGCATTCAAGTTGTCATTTCCGTCCCACCCTTCCCCGAAGTTACCGTAACTGGCTCTCTGGGAGACACCGGTACGGCATAGGAACCCACCCCAAATGGCCAGCACCGCCACTGAGACCCAATCTCCGTCCTACGATGCGTCGACACCTCTCCTCAGGGATAGTAATGACCCGAATCTCGAATCCCAAGCTCGCTCTGAGAACACACCTACCAACACCTCCTCGTATCCCGAAAACCGCAATGCAGATAATGACCTCCCACAAGAACTCACTCGCGCAAAACTTTTCATTGTCCTCCCGGCGGCTTGGGTTGGCGTCTTCCTTGGTGCTCTCGACACGACTGTGATAACTACGCTTCTGGCCCCAATTTCCACTTCGTTCTCCTCATTCAATTCTATCTCCTGGATAGCAACCGGGTACCTTATCGCCAACGCTGCTTTACAACCACTCTTTGGAAAACTAACCGATATCTATGGACGCAAATCTATTCTTGTGCTGTGTAATATTCTTTTCGGCGCTGGAACGTTGATGTGCGGGCTTGCGAAGAACCAATACCACATGATTTTCGGAAGAGTGATAGCTGGTGCCGGCGGCGGTGGATTAATGACGATTGCCTCCATCATAGCAACTGACTTGGTCCCCCTACGAAAACGTGGAGTCGCCCAGGGCGGTGGGAACATTGCATATGGAGCAGGAGCAGCACTCGGTGGAGTCTACGGAGGGCTTATCCATGACTGGATCGGTTGGAGATGGGCATTCCTCCTACAAATCCCCTTCATCGTGATTTCCGCTGTGTTGGTGTTAGCTTTAGTGAAGATTCCCGTGAAGAAGACCGAAGAAGCAAGATACCAAAGGATTGACTACCTCGGTTCAGGGACGCTGTTATGTTCTCTGGTGACCCTCCTGTTGGCATTGAATACGGGCGGAAATACACTGCCATGGACCCATCCCCTCGTGATGACATGTCTACCTTTGAGTGTTGTTCTACTTGGGGTTTTCATTATGGTTGAGTTGTGGTATGCTAAGGAGCCGGTTATCCCCGTCAGATTGTTGGGGAATAGGACTGTATTGGCAGTCTGTTTTACGAATTGGTTTATGGTAATGAGTGTTTTCGCAGTTGTACGTTAGCTCCTGCCCATCCCGACATATGCAAAGCTAATACCGCTCAAAAGTACTTTTACGCTCCAATCTACTTCATCCTTCGTGGTTACTCCTCTGCCCAAGCTGGCCTTCGCCTAACGCCCTACGCTATTGGCATCTCAATCGGAAGTCTGGGGGCCGGTCTCACTATAAATGCCACGGGCAAATATTACGTCCTCGGCCAGTCCGTCATGTTAATTTTCGTCCTAGGGGTGCTCTCAATCTGCACGTTCAACCTGACGACCCCGCTCTTTCCACAATTCTTCGACTTTTTCATGGTCGGCACTGGCTACGGCGGAACACTAACCGTCTCTCTGCTGGCACTAATCGCATCGGTAGACCGCAGCGAGCAAGCTGTCATTACATCTGCCAATTATGCGTTCCGTTCCACGGGTAGCACAATTGGCACCACTATTGGCAGTGCCATCTTCCAGAATGTGTTGGTGAGGAAATTGCGGGTCCATTTGGGGAGTGGAGGGGAGGTGGAGGGGATTATTCAGAGGCTGAGGGAGAGGTTCGACGAATTTGACAAGTTGCCAGAGGTGTGGAAGGAGAAGGCTGCACTTGCGTATATGGATGCGCTGCATGCGGTCTTTTGGACGGCTTTCGGGCTGGGTGTTTTGGCGTTCGTGTGTTATATGTATGTGAGGGAGCACACGCTGCATAAGACGCTGGACCGGAAGTAGGGAGTCTACAGGAGGAGGTGTGGAGGTGGTAAGGGAGGTGGGAGGTGGGAGCAGGATAGGACAAGCGAGAAGTTTGAAGTGGATGGGAGGGGATGGCGCAAGTGGTGGGACGAGAAGCATGACTAGATATCGCCTGGCGTGTGCACTGGCATTCCCCATATAGCATAGAACTTTTTTTAACGAATGTAGGCCAAACGAATCCCAGTTATATCCCCCGCCTCGTAAATTTGTATACTGGTAAACAAAAAAATCACCACAACACTACCTATGTATTGACGTTACTGCCCTCCTCCCCCACTACGCTTTTACTCCCCCTTAAAGCTCAGGGAAACGCTATTAACACAATGCCTCTCATCCGCCGCCCCGCCGTAGCCCTCCCCTTTGAACACGTGCCCCAAATGACCACCACAATTCGCACAAACAATCTCCGTCCTGCTCATGCCCAAGCTCCCATCCTCCCTGCGATTAATAGCACTCGGCACACCTTCGAAGAAGGCCGGCCACCCGCATCCGCTGTCGAACTTGCTCGTGCTCTTGTACAGCGGTGCGTTGCAGCCCGCGCAAGTATAGACTCCGGGGGAGGCGTGGTGGTTGTAGGTCCCGCTGTTGGGGCGTTCGGTGCCACCGGTGCGGAGGACGCGGAATTGTTCTAGGTAACGTTAGTTAGCGGGGGAAGGGGAAGGAGAAGGAGGGGGGGGGATTACCAGGGGATAGGATCGCACGCCATTCGTCGTCAGATTTTTGGGCTAGTAGGTTTGTGTCTGTGGACATTTCGCTGGTAGTTTGGTTGGCGGTAGAAGTGCTGAAGTATGAGCCCATTAACTTGCTGGGAGCGTTGATTTGGAGCGGGAGTGAGGGTGGACGGGGTATTGTTATATACTTGGGGACGGGTGAGGCGAAGTTCGTATTTGTTCTACGGAGGCTGCGAATGAGGTGCCGCATCTGCGATTGCCAGCAGGAGGATGGGAGGGCGCGTCCGGGGGGATTTACTGGTGCAGTAACGGCAAGGGTACAGCTCAGTATCATCTCATTTCTCATTTATGATACGAGTACGAGTACTGTGAGATGACATTATACTCGAGTAAAGTTGGAGGGGGAACTTGTGGTGGGGTGGCTTGGCGGTGAGGTCATCATTAATTTATGATATTTGGAATTATGATAGAAAAAGTGGGGTGGTGGGTGATATTTGGTGATTCTGACCCGGTCTGACAGATGGAGGCAGTGCAAAGGTTCGAGTGATAAAGTTACCGGTAATTGGCTTACTGTACTGGTATTTGGGTTTGAAAATTTGGAATACTTTTTGCCTGCAGTGAGCAGCGATCTACCGGCTGCCGGCACTCGCGGCGTCGGAGTTGTTTTTTAAAAGGAACTGCTAATTACCACATTGCATGCCATCCCATCCCGATTCGAGAGAAAAGTGACAAATTTTGGCAGCACGCAATAGCAGCCCTTTTTCTCAAAAACGCTTTGGCATTGCGAGTACCGGTGAAGCACGATCACGATATCGATTTCTATGATAGTTCGACCCACCAGTACCCAAGTGGAATGATTGAGCAGGCGTCACTTTCACTGCATCAGCCCCGGAAGCCGTATGATACTCGGCTGCGCACCACAGGTAGGGCAGCGTTCGGGAAGGGAGCTTTGGGACCGCTGGTCTACATATCCTATCCTACTAATTTGGGCCTCATCCAATTGCCAAAGAGGATCAGAGGCCTACGGTAGCTTGCGTTCTCCTTCGGTAGGGTAAATTTACTTGCGTCTCTCGGGATATGAATGCAGGCAGCATCCAGCCCAGCACTCTCCGAATCCCGAGGATGCGGAACTATAATACGGTAATTAGAGAGAGAGAAAAGAAGGAGAAGAAGGAGAAGAAGAAGAAGAAAGAAGACACAATCGCTCTCCGGAAATTTTCCATTGGTCGGTCTGGATACCCCGATCTACTCAAACGGCATGATATAATCACCCGTGTCTTTATCGCGCAGCGTCCAGAGCAAGTGGAATTTTACCCTTAATCTATCACGTGATCAGGCGTCAATGATTTGCAAAAAGGGTTAACGAAAAGTTTTCTTTTCTTCTTCTCCCTTTCGTGTAGTGCTTGTGTGAGAATAGGGCAAAGAGGTCTTGAATAAGTGCCCCGGGTCGTCGATGGAGGAGTTCAGATGAGTTGAGATGAGGAAGCCGAGTTTTTAGGGGGTTATCGTTGTTTTTCTTTCCGACTGCCCTTCATTGTGTGTTTATTGACTGTCGCTTGGGGGACGCTTGGGGGACGTGTTGACTGTTGTCCTAAACAAACAGTCCCTTCTGGAGCGCCTCAAAACACAAACCATTCACCCCGCCAACCGGGGGATAAGTTACGAGTACTTGGTGAAATGGAATCACCATAGCGGACACAGAGGTAACTTGGCATAATTTTGAAAATATCAAGTTCTGTGCTCGGAGAGAAAGAGAAAGAGGGAGAGAGAGATACTTTTCATCGTGATATTTTGCCTCAGCACTTGGGGCGAGAGGCTTGGAGGTTTACTTCTGGGGGGATGAAATATTGCTTTATTATTCGTTCACGCAGATATGGTACTCTCTCCTCTTGCATAATAATAATAATATTATTATTATTGAAGCCGCTCTCTCCCCCCAGCACAAGCCCTCCTCGTTTGCGCCCCGACTCAAGTCAGTCAGTCAGTCAGTCAGTTACAATTACAGTTACAGTTGTTACAGTTACAGTTACAGTATTATATTGCCTGTTGCTTCTCAAGTGTTGCTTACTGACAGACGGCTCCCCTCACTCTTACGCTTACCCTTTCTTCCCTTGTACCCTATCCACAGTCCACTTCTCCACCAACCTCCCTCCTTTCCTACCGAGTTCACCACCCACCCAGTCTTCAGTCGTGACGTTCCCTTCCTCTACCACTCGCCACAAATTATTACGTTGATGCACGTCGTGTAACTTTTTCCCCCTGCCCACCAATCCTTCTATTGCTACCTGGAAGGGGGGGGGTGGTACCTACCTGCTTTTTCTCTCTCACTCTCGCCAATCCACACCAGTTCGCGCTTTCAACTTCGCGTGAACTCCACTCTGGAGGCCATCTCATCTCTCCCCTTCCATGGCATCCGTCTCTATCCATCCCCCCTCCCCGGCAGCAATGTCACGGAGGGCACCACTGACAACTCTACCCAACGCGGTAAACTCTCCATACCACAGCGTCACGGCCGCGGCAGCGAAACGTCAGCGAACACAGCGTGACTTGTCGTACCCTCAACCAGCAGCAACCACCAAGGACCAAATTGCCGAGATCACTGCCAGAGCACCGGCTCGGGCCTCCAATGCCGAATCCAGAATTGCTCCAATTCGCAAGAGGGTCCTTGGTCGGTCTGCAGCGGGCGGTGACCCGCCAACCTTTAATGGCGTCAGTCATGCTCAGGCCCAGCGAAGGGGTGCTGGGAGAGGCACCGAGCAGAACAATATCGACAGTGTACGCGCTTGGCAACGGCATTATAAGAAGGTGTTCCCGGAATACGTTTTCTACTTTGAGAATATTCCTGAGGACATCGCGCAGAAATGTCAAAAACAACTCTCACATCTTGGAGCGGTATGTGTATAGCTTGTGCCTGCCGTCAAATATGATTGCCCATGTTGGCAACCGTCTGGCTCTTGCAAATATTGACGCGTTTTTAGAGGCTCGAGCTTTTCTTTTCTAACTCGGTTACTCATGTCGTTACAACGAGAGCGATCCCTCCAGAGGGTGCCACTATGGCACAAGCCGGTTCGAGAAGCCATGCTGCTACCATCAATCCCTCCTTACTAGATGGCGGCGTGCCAAAGGCGGACTTTACTTTCAAGGCACCTACACCCAGTCGGAAGTTTTCCACTTCTAAACAGTAAGTCATTCACTATATGCCTCGGTATATATGTGTATATATATATATATTCTAGATACTGACTGTGTTATCTAGTTCTCAAGAAGACCCACGTGGAACATCGCGGCAGGCTTATTGCGACATATTACTGAAGGCCAGGGAATACCGGATGAAGATATGGGCTCTGGAGAAATTTCAACGGATGATGAATGTTATGTTTGATGTCACATCAACTGCTACCACTACTACCCAAGGTCGGGAAATCGGTCATGCAACACACGTTGGGGCTCCCAACGTGGACCTCACCCACGTATTAAGAAATGAGAGACTCCATGGACCTACGGATCGTGACCCGAATGCGGCAGCCACAGATCTCGTTTACTTTAAAGGGCACTTTATATATATTCATGACATGATGGGAGTTAACCGTCCAATCATGGTTAGGGAGTACGCAAAGGTGGCAAAGCGTGAGTGTGGGAATTGGCCGCAGTTTCGGAGTGTCAGCGGTGGGAAATGCCCGTTTATCGAGGAAGCTGTTCATCAGAAGAGAGAGAAGGAGCGGGAGAGGCAGATTGAGAAGATGGAACGCACGAGACAGAAGGAGCTTGAGATATCGAGAGGGAGGGTTACCAAGGCTAATGCTCGTGAGGAGTTGGTGAAAAAGGCTGGCCGAAATGCACTTGTTGAGATGAACAACAGTGAACGTCGGTTGAACCGTAGTGGGGTTATTGGCAAAGACGGACTGTTTCAGGTTCCGCCAATTATTCCCGCCAAGCGCACTAACGTCCACTCCGCCAACGAGGTTGCTTTTACCTCCGCTTATCCAGACAAGAACCGTGGCGGAGAACCCGTTGCTTCTGGTGTGCAACCATCCAACATTACTTCTGCCATTCGCTCACAGATGATTTCTTCTATTGCCGATCAACCTGGTCGGCGGGCAGGCACTTCTAAAACTATGATTGAGCTTAACCGCAAAGTCCTTGTGGGAAACAGCAAAGGAATTCCAACTTCTAGACGTATGATGGATTTGACCAACGCTGCTGCAAACAATCAGAACCTAGCTGGAGGAGGTATGGACAAGAGGCGAAGACCCTGTTTGGACCAGCGGGCGGTTGTGCGGGAGGATCGAAATGAACAAGAGAGGAGGTTAAAGGCGAAGGCGAAAAGCAGTAAGGCTGCTGCTAAGAGAGAGTGTCGTCCAGGATATTGCGAAAATTGCCGGGAGAAGTTTGAGGATTTCGAGGAGGTATATTTCTTGAGCTAGTCTATTTGTTTGCTCGTGCAGCCGTGCTGACATTTTGATTTCCAGCATACCTTCTCTCGCCGTCATCGTAAATTCGCAACCAATGACGACAACTGGGCTGACCTTGATGATCTACTTTCTGAGCTGAAGAGGCCACTCAAGTCCTCTGCCAGACGTGGATAATGGCACTTATTGCCAGCCTTGTGCGACTGCAACTTAATTCTTTGCATCCTTGGTACCACTTGTATGGTCGCATTCTGTCTTGTATTCACTTTTTCTTTTCTTCCTCCCCCCTTAACGCTTTACTGTTTATTACTTCTCTCAACAGCTTTCAGTAACCCTTGTTCCCTATATCCCAAATCCTAGGTTCTATCATTTTTCTTTTAAACCTCTCTCTCTCTCTCTCTCTCTCTCTCTCTCTTTCTTCCTCGCTTCTTTGACACTGTATTAAATTCTGGTACTTTTGGAATAGTGCTTGGCGAAAGTAGTTGAAAAAATGGTGGGGGGCATCGTGGGTTCTGCATTTAAGCTAGCTGTTGGATCGGTGGGTTTCACGCGGGTTGATGTGCCGTCCTCCGATTGTTTTTGCTTGTAGGTATTATAACCACTGTAGAAATCAGGCTATCGTGTAGTATACCGGTATGCGCTTTGAACTGTTTTCCTAGAGTTGGCGCGATATGTGCCCAGTGGACATCGGTGTAATCTAACCATCGGAACTGGAAGCTCGTATGGTTTGGCGTTGTGCCTTGGCCCACCCCGAGCCTGGGGAAGATTCATTCAATGGGTGGGCGATGCGGGGGTTTATTGGCGTGCAGGGTACGGTAAAGGATGATGGAAGGGAGGTTGTGGCAGATGGTGCATCACGTCCAATGCTTCTTGCGAGTCGGCATTGAATATTGGAGGCTTAGGACTTCGGGTCAGCCATCCCACCAAAAAAAGCAGCTAAGGCCGAGCCTTGTGGGGTTGATGGAGGGAAAGAAAAAAAAGGGCTCGAAAACTAACCCCGTGTCCTTTTTGACCTTTTTCAACATCTCGTTCTTGGCATTCGACAAAGTCAGCATCCGTGTTCTTTCTCATGTCTTCCCCCAATAACATAAAGCTCAGTCCGCTGGTCTCTTGCCCTTTTTTCTGCCCCCAATAGCTCTCTCACTCTCATCCTCTTTCTCCCTCCCCCTTTCTCTCCTCTCTCTCCTTCCCCGCCCCCTTACCTTTTAAACGTGGTGTAGCAGAAGGGTCTTCTGTGCTTTGTCTTGTGCCATCATCTCCTATTGCAAGGAATCCGGAATCGACAGGTACGATGTTGTCCCTCGGGTTTCGTAATCCGAGCCATTTCCTTTTGTTCCCGCCTTCGATGTCCTAGTCTACCGTTTATTCTTTCTGGGCTCCCCCTACCTTTTTCTTTCTGTCTGAGCGTTGCTTGATTTGAAGGTGCCGGTAGAGTGAATTTGATGATCAGTGCTATCGGGGCTTCTTTATCGTATCTCTTTTCCCATCCGACGACAACTTTTTTCCCTTGTCTTTAGGTATTTGTGGGAATTTCTTGGGCTAATCGTTTTCTCAATTGTGAATTCCTAGTTCTCCGCGAGGGGAAACCCATACTTTCCACCTGTATTCGAAAGGCTTTCTCACCACAGCGATTTTTAAACCCCAACTCCATGTCTGAACAAATCAACGGCACTGGTGGTGCCACTCCGGTCGAGGAGAGTGCCTTCCAGGTTGTCGCCGTCGCTCCAATTGGCGGAACCCCCGTCGAGGCTTCCAAGGAACTCTCCACCGCCGAAAGGCTCATGCAACAGCACGCCCTCGTTGCTCAGGAAGAGGCTGCCACTTCCGAGATCAAGGATGAAGATGCCACTGTCACTGATGCCCCCATTGCCAAGGCTGAGAAGAAAACCCCAAAGCAGAATGAGAAGCCTAAGGCCCGTAGTCTCGATGTTTCCTCCGATGAAGCTTTCCCTACCCTCGGCGGTGGTCCCGGTAAACCTACCCGCGCACACGTTTCCTTCGGATGGGGGGCCGGTATGGCTACCCCTGTGGCAAATGGTAGTGGGCGTAATGGGGAATCTGTGAGAACTTCTACTGGTACTTTCACTCCGGCGGTCCAGGGGTCCAGTGGTCAGTCTACCATATACCTCTTGCCGACTCAGAAAAGGCCTATGAGCGAGCTGAGGAAGACTCCTGTCGAATTGGTCAAGGATATTATGAGGAGCACTAGTACCAAGATTGAAATGCAACAGACATCTACGCAAACTACTGTCTTTATTATATCTGGAACCGAGGCCAACAGGCAAAGGGCTAACAGAGAAATTCACAAGGAAATGTCTGCTAAGGTATGATTCACGAACGAGAGCGGGCGGCTTAGGCTTGGAGATTCGGTGCTGATTTAGATGTCAGAAAACTGCCACCCTCAAGATTCCAGCTATTGTGAGACCTCTCATTATCGGGAAAGGCGGGACCAAAGTGCAAGAATTGCAGACCATGACGGCTACCCGGATTGAGGTTCCGCGGCTGCAGGCTTCCGATGGACCAGCTGCCGAGTACGACGATGAGGACACAATCGACATCACAATCGAGGGAGACGAATACGGTGTTCAGATCGCTGTCGACAAGATCAAAGCGATCGTTGCAGAGAAGGTAAGTTAGCCTGTCCATTGCGTACGGCTTCGTTGGCTAATATTTTGCAGACCATCACTGTCACTACTCGTATCCCTGACATCCCTGGCGAATTATATCCCTTCATCCAAGGTCCGCACCGACAGTTCATCGAAGAGTATGAGACAAAGGTTCAGAGAGTGCAGGTTCCTGACTACTTTTATTCGGCCAAGAGTCAGCCTTTCAGCCCTCCTTCCGGCCCAATTATTATTACTGGTGAAAAGAGAGCGGTCCAGGAGGTTCGTGCTGAGATTGAGCGCAAGGTTGCAGAATTCAAGGCTGGCTTTCATTTCGTCTTGGTTCCGGTCAACAAGGCGAAGCACTGTTTCTTCACTTCAAACAGAGGCCAACTGATACACCAGGTTCTTGCCGAGACTGGGTGTACCGTTATCCTACCCGAGGGGGCCAAGGCTGACAGCCTTATCGTTTATGGGCCGAGTGATAAAATCCCACAAGGCTACCAAGAGGTCCTGAAGGCATCCAATATTTATCAACAAGCTGCGATTGATGTGTGCAAGGCCTACCCCAACGCTCCCGGTGGGCCCAAACTCCAGGCGCGGGATATAACTCGCTATCTTAATTCCAAGGGAGAATTGGTATCGCTCCAGTCCGAGTTTGATCTTGAGATTACGGCCCCGTCCGGTGACGAGCTATATGACCTTAATAAGCCATGTGTTATTCGTATTATCGGAAGGCTGATGGATGGCGTTAGTGGCGCGAAAGCTAAGATCCAGGAACTCTACAGCACACTAACACCAGGCCATGTCTTGCGATTTGAGGTTGAGCCTCTGCATCACAAGTTAATTGTTGGGAAGGACGGCCGAGGTGTGAAAAGGATTACTGATAAATTCCTCGGGCTTGGTCTACTACTTCCGGAAGACGCGGGGGAAGGGGAGATTGTTTTGATCTATGATGGGCCTTCCCAGGATCCTGAAGAGATTTCCAAGTCACTTGAGGAAGTTAAGGAGCATATTTTGTCGCTGGTCGAGGCTCAGAAATTTGATGTTGTGGAGAAGATTATTACTATTTCACATGCTTTTCACGCTAAGGTCCAGGGAGAGGAAAACACCACTCTTAATGCTCTGAACCCAACCTCCGCTCATGTACATTTTGGTGCGCCGAAAGCACGGCCCGGAAAGCCAGCAGTAGCTGCTTTGCCAGGCGGTGAGGATAAGATCACTATCCGTGGAGCTAAGGCGAATGTTGATAATTTAGCCGTGGCCATCCAGAAATTTGTTGCAGATATCCCCGAAGATGGGAATATCCCCATAGTGAACGAACAATTTTCTTATCCTCCTCAACTGACTGCTCAGCTGATTGGTACAAAGGGTGCTAATGTCAATAAACTGAGGGCTGAACTTGGGGTGGGGATCGATCTCAAAGAGGGGCAGGGTGAGATTAAGGGCATTCAGGTTGCTGTGAATGCGGCCAAGAGAAAGCTCGACTCACAAATCAAGGAGCACTTGGACAGAGCCATCGAACGCCTCAAGATTCCTCAAGAGTTCCATTCTACCATCATCGGGTCCGGGGGAGGTTCGGTTCGCAAGTTGGAGACAAGATATGGTGTTCGTATTATGTTTCCCAGGTCAGGTAGAGAGAAGGATGCCGATAGCGCCGATGTTCCCGCTAAGCAGGATGCGAACGAAGTCATTGTCAAAGGTGGCAAGGATGGTGTGAGCAAGGCACGTGCCGAGATTCTTGCGTTATTGGAGTATGAGAAGGACAAGAGCTTCACTGCCACCATCCCTATAACAGGTCGGGGACTTGAGTTCATGTTCAGGAATGCCTCCAAGGAGATCAAGCAACTCAGGGACGATTCGAGTATCAGGCTTGATATCCCACAACGCGACGCTGTGGAGAAGGACGAACAGGCCATAATCAAGATTCGTGGAACTCAAGACGAGGTCAAGAATGCCACAACAATCTTGTCTAGGATCGTCAAAGAGGCGGAACAGACAACGCAGCGAAGTATTAGTGTCGAGAAGAAGTACCACCGTTCTTTGATCGGCCCGGGAGGTATGATGCTCTGAATGTACGGATTTGGTGGGTTACTAATTGCGTATAGGTCAAACTCTCAGGGAGATCGTTGTTAGTGCTGGTGGCCCTGATGATAAACAGGCGCTTGCCCGCACTGTACGCTTCCCGAACCAGGACTCCGAGAACAGCGAGATCATTGTTCAAGGAAGCTCTGTAGTTGTTGATAAGATCGTCGCCGCGATTGAGAATATCGTAGAGCAAAAAAAGAACCAGATCACCGGGAGCGTCGAAGTTGCACCCGAAAAGCATGGGCATCTCATTGGACGTGAGGGAAGCATTCGCAAGGAGTTGGAAGCCAAGTTCAGGGTTACCATCGATATTCCCCGACGGGAGCCTGGTCAAACCAATACCAACCCTGATATCAAGATCACTGGTATCGCCGAGGACGTTGATAAGGCCAAGGACCATATCCTCGAAATGGTCAAGGAACCTGAAAGTGAGACAGTCGGGATCCCCGCTCGTCTGTACCACGTCGTTGTCGATGGTGGCCAGTTTGTCCGTCGCCTCCAACGAGATTTTAAGGTTTCTGTCGATTACAATGGACAGCAGCCCCCCCCGAAGCCTGAAGAGCGGACGCCTGATCTTAATGACTCTTTGCCTTTGATCACTGACAGCGAGGAAGACGCCTCACAACGCTTTACTTGGGAAGTTGTGGAATCAGATAACCAGGGTGGTACAGAGGGGGACTTCCCATTGCTTATCAAAGGGAAGCTAGAGCAAATTGCGAAAGCAAAGGCCGAGATCGCGAAGGCTGTCGAATTGGCGGAACAGCAGTCATTTGTAGGATACCTTATCTTGCCGGACTCTTCCAAGTTCCGCCTGATCATTGGGCCAGGTGGAAGTCAGGTGGGGGAGATCCGTCGTGATACTGGTTGCCGCATCACTGTTCCCCGTAGCCAGGATGTCGGCGAGCCGATTGTCATACGTGGAAGCGAGGAGGGTGTCGAAAAGGCCAAAGAGATAATCCTTGGCCTCGTCAAGAATGGAGATTCTAACGGGCGTGGGCGTCGCTATGGTAATGGCGACGACGGTGCCTAATTTGCTCACTGTATCGGGTCATAATATCCTAGTGGAGGTTGGTAATCTTTTGGTGTTTTGTTTTAGGGATGAGGTCGGTTGGCTGTGGTGCTGGAGGTTGGGTCGGTTCGGTATCGGTCAGGGGGTATTGATGGAGGGGGGGAGCGATAAAAAATAGATAGTTCTCATGTTGAACGGAGTGGGTGGTTTTTCATTGTATTTGGGGATAAGTGTTTACCTCATGTCCATACTCTTTAATTGTTGGTTTCCAACGTGACGTATTTTTTTTGCTCCTTCTCTAATATTTCCCCTTTATTCTTCCCTTTCGAGTTTTGATGGCATGGGTGACGTTTTGTTTGTTGTTGATGCTTGTCGAAAAAGTTATTGTATGGTTCACATGAATATACGGCTTGGAGCGTGAGTTCACTTTGGCTTGAGCTTGAGGTTAGGATCCTGAGGTTGCAGTGAGGTCAGGAGGGGAGCATGGCGGGGTACCTGTTAGCATACAGTCTCACGGTTTGTTGTACTTGGTAAATACAGTATTTTGGCCCATACATTTGAGATCACCGTAATCTGGGGCTGCGAGGTGCATTCTGTTTAGATACCTGCTAAATAAGAGACGAGCTGGGCCTGAATGGTGCTCTAGGGCTGTAAGAACTGTAGGTTATCATGCCCCACCAAAAGAAACCCAGCCACAGCACAGCTCCGATATATGATAACGACTTGATGAATGTCAACGATGACCTTGTGACCTCCTGTCTTCAAACGGAGGGGTCACCTTCGAAAGACCCTGAGAGCGGTCGGACCCGTACCCGAGCTGAGGGAACCCCCCCCTTGCTTCCACAAAATAAGATTACCGTACTGTACATCCATATCCGTCAGCCCCGGCTTTGAACTACTTGTAAACCTGGGCTCGAAATTTGCTCAGCTTGCCACTCCTACCATCCGTCCAACATTTACATTCACAGCGAACAGGAAATTCCAGCATCAAAATGGCGAGCTACGAAGGTAAGCTCAGCCCCGTCCTTCCACTTCGTATGATACCCCACCAATATTCCACCAACTAACCCATCCGTATAGATGAACATAATGTCCAACCCCAAAGCACCCGCCCTCCCCGCTTGAACATTGATTTTTCAGAATTCTTCTCCACCCTCCCTACCACCACTACCTCCTCCACCACTGGCGCAACTGCGACTACCGACCCCCCCAACGGATCCACAACCTCAAACCTCTTCACGACCCTCGCCGCCGCCTACCAATCCAACCCAGACTCCAACCCAACCGCCACTCTCGCGCTAATCGTCACACAACTCCTCTCCTCCGCCACATCGCACGAACCGGTGGACGGCGTCCCGGACGGGTTCCTGGACACATTAGACCGCGTGCCGAAGAGTAAGCTCAAGGCGGAGGACGAGTGTCCGATCTGTGGCGAGCGGTTCCTAGACGACCAGTTCCCGCTTGTGGTCCGGCTGGGGTGTCGGGGGAAGCATGCTTTTGACTTGGAGTGTATTGCACCGTGGCTGAAGATTCGGAGTACTTGCCCGATGGATCGGGAAGGGTTGGTTAAAAAGAGGGAAGTGGTTGTTGTTGGTGAGGAGGAGGAAGAGGAGTTTGATGAGAATTATGGGTAGGTAACGGTTGAGAGGGGGGCCAATGGATAGAAGATTCGACGGTCTCGTGAAGAAAGGGGGTTTGGGAGGTTAGTACGTCGTTAGGCGGAGGGCAAGGTTGCAGAATGTACCCGCATATCACAAGTAGACTACCGGTTTTGCCGGCTACCATTTTAACACCTCCGAGGCCCATGTTAGCATAAGTGCTGGTACCTTAACCCGATGGGAATAATTACATTATTACAAGTTCTTTCAACCCAGAACGTCTAGCTATGGCGCCGCACGATGGCTTAGAACGGAAGAAGTGCCAGCAAGTATCTGGAACTCTAGAAAGCACTGCGTCGACAGCAAGTCAGAGAGCGACAAGAAAGAAAATACGTCCTAACGATGTACTCGAGTACTGTACGAACACGATGATATGTCGAGCTCCTGCGGAGGTCAACCCCCCCTCCCCAACAGCTCCCATCCCGAACCACCAAACTTCTGACAAAGTCTACGAAGAAACGAGAGAACAAGAACACGATCATAGCTAATTTAGGACACTACTAATTTGTGGAAGGTCCAAGAAGGGATGGTTTTGGGGGGGCTATTACGCAAGAATTTGGTCCAGGATACTGGACCAGCCGTGCAGTTGTGAGTTGAGTCGTTTTGTACTGTAATCCCCCCATCCCATCCCATCCTATGCAGTATTATCAACAGTACTGTACTGTACTTGTACGTACGAGAGCGACAATTGGGGTCGTTTGGTAACCAGACAGAGGCCGGAACACACCAAAACTGCTGGCTTTCGGGCTATAATATCTTGCCCAACCGCCATAGGTGGAAACATCATGGAAAAAAATTAAAAAAGTAATTTACTATAATAGCGCCCACACAAAATAGTGTGGGATTTTCCTTCCAATTCTCCTAGAGTAGTGAAGAGTGGAATGTCCTTTCCCTCAAGGCATCTGCCAAGACCGGGGCTTTTGTATGGGAAAGATGGATCACAACTCACCTTACTCAGTTCATGTGCTCACAGCTCTCTACAAACTCCAGATAAAAAAACCAAATAAATATATATTATACTCCAGATATACTATATATTTTTTAAACTCCTCCAAAGCTAAGTTTCCAGATGTCTTTGGAAATAATATAATAGCAGGAAAGCCTTACATTTTTGGTGTGTTTTGGCCTCTGTCTGGTTACCAAACGATCTCCATATTGGCCATAAAGTTCGAGTGATAATTTATGACGGGTAGGTCTGAGATTGGGATGGGGAGGATGGAGGTTTGGAATGTGTTCGACAGACTATTGTATCATTGAAACTACGAGAATCTATTGCATTTAGAAAGGGGCCCAAAAAACAAAAAACTTCTAGATCACGGTGCATTAAAGCCCACGAAGCTCATCCCACCTTGCCGTCCCGGGGCCAGCAAAACGGTCCACCCCCAGCTCCCCTGTGCTGCCTTCTCGGTCTCGAATCTCTCTTCTCTACGTGTTCGTCGTCGTCTCCTCTCTTGGGCGGATCAACTATCCGACAACTCTTAATTCGTCTAGACACAGAGCCCTCCCATTCCTCCTCATCACGTCACAGTTTTTCAAAGATTGGGGCACTGTTATGGGGCATCGCTGGGGCGGCTGCCTGGGCGGGTTGCTGATAGTGATGACCTTTAATTGCGAGTTTGGGGGATAAGAAAGGGGATGCGGTTTTCCACCAGCTACCAATGGCACAATTGAAAAGTGCGGACTTTGCCTGTTGATGGTGTGAAAGGGGGTAATTTCCAAGACCTTTGCTCACTCGCTGTGGCTGTTGTGTCCTATATTAGCTGATCTCTCTAGGGGGCGGATATTTGGTGGAGGGGCAACTATGGTGGTACTATACTACCACCCCGGGTCTACTGGTATTGTACGCAAGCTGCAAGTTTCACGAAAGTTTTAAGGTCATTATGTTACTGTCTTACCTGTTCTCAAGGAGTGCGCACCTGCTACTGAGGACCCTCAGTGGCACTTATCACCCACTCTCACCCTCAAGCAATCAATCCCCCGACAGCACCTTAGCTTGAAAGATAGGGAGTTTGTCTCCGGGATCTCGGGGGGGGGGGACGTGGTCAATAGTGTAACATGAGCACTGGATTACCGCTATCAAGATATTGTGGTGGAAGGGTGTTGTTATTAGGTCTATGCCAGAAGGCGGAGCAATTGCGGCATTCGCCTTTACTTCTCCTGTTAATTACTATGAGAACTTGAATGAATAAATGAACATTGTGCTAGACATTGGTGTTGCCTCACCCAGGAGGGTTTGTTGTTTCCCTCATCTCCCCCCCCTTTTTGTTTCTTTTCATATTTTTATCTTTTTCTGAAAGCAGGTTTGTTAGCTGTATTTTTCGGAGAATAAAATTGTGGATTAAGTAGCACATACTCCGTTTATTCGAGTTCTTAGGCATCGAAGAATGGTAAGTTTAGAACCGGCGACCAACGGCTAGGCTAGCAACAGTAGACTAAACACTGGGGTAAGATCTGCAAAAACCTTCTACTGAGTGTGTTTGGGCCTCCTTCGTTTCCAGGAACAGCTTGGCCATTTTTTAGTACGGTATTGTCGTAGGTCCCTGTCACTACAGGCGTTCTTTGGGTGGGAAATAGGAACTTCCGAAGCAAAGTAAATCCCCTTCTCTTATCACAATTTCACAGCCAAGGTAAAGCAAGATAAGGATCAATGAAAACAATAATGAAAATTCGATAGGAAGGGGGTTGTCGATGGTTGCGTTCTCTCACTCCGTTTTCCCCTTCTTAAACCCCCCCGTGCTATGGAACTAAGCTAAAGAAATGCCGGTACTAAACATTCACGATGTTTCCTGTGCTCCTGCGCAGTTTCTGTCATGTCCATTCACGCGACTGACAGTATCATCGGACTCGTTTTTGTGCTGTGTTGAGTCGGTGACTGGCGGTCGCCGCTTCCAGGCACCTAATCTCACCCCAGCATGATACTGGAATGTTGGTGAAACTTGCATTGAACACGAGTGACATATGGTGAGCAGTGGCTGACCCCCCTATGGGAACTGTGGATTTGGATGGGGTGTATATCTAGGTGTTCCGCCATTGTAGCAGGCCCTCATCATGAGCACGGGGGGTTGCGATCGTTTATGATCCAAACACATCAATACGGCGGGGGGGGGGGTCGGCGGCGAAGTGACTCGGCAACAGACCTATCAATCCCGTATGGCCTCGGAAGCCCGCCTCTTGCGGAGTCGGCCGCTTTTTATCCTTACACGAATCCAACCCCAACCCCACTTCCTCATCCCCCGGTTCCGCGCAGCACGTGACTAATGCGAGGGGCTCCCAGTCTGACCCTCCCACCTCGCAGATCGCAGAACCTGCGTCGACGCCTTTTGCTTTCCGCTCCCCCCCCCCATTGCTGTTACACACCTCTTCCCTCTCTGCTCCTTGCCGAGCCCCACACTTTTATTTTCTTTGACATGCCCCGGACCAGCACCACCGAGGATTCCGATCCGGACAAAGCATCTGCCATGTCTCTCCTGCCGGAGCTTCTTCTCACAGTACTCTTCGGAGCGCAGGCCAGCTTCACTCATCCTGGCATTATCCTTCCCCCGAAAGAGCTGTTGGGCGACTCGGAATTGAAAGCGATAATAAAGAGGACACAGAAGAGTCGGGACGCTAGGTATGCTATTGCGACAGCGACGTTTTCTTTCGCTGCCTCTATGTTGGAGAGTCCACTGACCGCTACTGCTCCCTCTTTCTTTTTCCTGTAGAGAGGTTTTAGGATTCTCGCCTAGAATATGGGAGGCCTTGGCGGAAACGCTCCGAGCCGGCAACGATCAATTGGCCATTAATAAATATAACCTGGTTCCCAGAGTACGTGACCTGGTGATACTTGGGAGGAATCTTCTTGCGACTAAGGAAAAGGCCCAGAATTATGCTTCGTACTGCCTCCTCTGTGGCCTCTACTTTTGGATGGAGTGCTGCTAATTTGTTTTGTTTCCACAGAGATGAGGGGTTCGAAGCTGAGGTTCGAAGGCTGCTGGATATATGCATTGATAAAGCTAGTAAACCTATTGCGGCAAACATTGACAAGCAAACACACGAGACGGAGATGCACATCAAAGAAAATTGTATGTACCAGTCCGTTTATCAACTCTTAATTCTCTATCGACAGGTACCAGCAGACTTACATCAACACTTCAGACAAGAAAGTCATGATCACCACGCTCCAATTCCTAAACAATCTCATGAGCCAAAATGAAACTCGCAAGTTACACGTCTGGCTTCACATGTTCGGTACCCCAGCTGCATCTGCTCCTCCGAATCCGGTAGCGCAGACCAAGGGGTCACAGAAACCTAAAGGAAAGAATTCCCAGGCAAGCAAACCTTCGTCCGGCTCCGGTGCAGGCATTGTTGGCTCAGGTGCGCTTGGCGCGATGCACCCACATAAGGAGACCGTGGCCAAGTGTAACTTTTTATCAGCTGGCTTCAATGCCAAATATTACAAGCCTGGATTCCTTACAGAGGTACCCCGGTTACTCCAACCAGATGAGGTTCAGCCTTTGCCGATGATACTCCAGAATGGGGTGGTGCCGTTGGAGGGGACAGATCATGCAATGCAAGCTGTTAGATGTAAATTGATGCTAGCCCAGGGCTATGGGCGCAGCTTGCTACGAGAGATTCTTGTCTTTCTTGGAGCTTGGGAGGTTGACGAGGAGGACTTTTGCTTCAGGATGATGTGAGTCGTCTTGAGTTAAACCTTTCGGCCCTTAGGTAGCTAACCCACCTTCATTGTAGGGCACAAGTCACTGAAGCTATCCTTCTCAATGGCTTAATACCATACGCATATGAATCTTTTAGAGAGTAAATCCCCCCTGCAGTCCTGTTTTACCATCTACTAACAGTGTCTCAACGTAGTGAGAAAGACATTGTTACTCCAGCCCAATCGGTACTACTAAAGCTTTTAGCATTTGTGTATCGACAGCCAGAAACCGGAAGGGACCACGGCACAAACTCCTCAGTTCACTCTTTCAGCATCTCCCCTCCGTCGATGTCGTCGGGGTCATCGACCTCACCAGCCACAGACTTCGGGGAGGCCTTCGATCCCCCACCAATAATCGAAAACTCAATACCAACCTTCTTCGTTGCGGTTCTTCGCAAGCAAGTCATACCCCCGACAATTGCGATCATTAAACTTCAGGGGGCTATTCGGGAAGACAAGGCAAAGAAGGAGACGTTCGAGCTGAGCCTGTGGGACTTGGATCGTATCTACGAAGGGCTCTATCAATTTTTCGAATTGCTCGTATTGTTCTCGGAGGACGAGGAAGCGAAAAGGGTTCTAGTATCAAGCGACAAGGGGATAGTCGGAGATCTAGTGGTATTCCTGAGGGAATTGGATAAGGCTATCCCCCGTTGGGTCGCATCGAAATCAATCCCACAACCGCTATCGCCCTCGCCGCCACCTCCACAAGAGAAGGAAGCAGGAAATGAGGAATTGGATAAAGCACTGAAAGTCAACGAAGCATACCGTGTGGAGCGACCATTCGACGTCTACCCCGGTGATAATGACGAAGAAGGCAGCGGTGACGAAAGCGAGGACAGGGACGATGAAGAACCGAACGACGATAGGGGGCTTTCTGAGCCAGAGGAGTTCACGTGGCCCCATATCAAACGGTACCTCGTCATGCTGCTCAGCAGCTTCTCGTGGCAGAACAAAGCTGTGCAGGACCTTGTTCGGGAGAAAGGAGGTTTACGAGCAGTACTGAATCAGTGTATGATTGACGATGACAACCCTTGTAAGTTTATTCTTCCACCTTGTGGGCTTGGGATAGCTGGAAGATACTAACTCCTCACATAGACATCCGCGAACACGCAATCCTATGCATCAGAAACCTCCTAGAGAACAACCCGGAGAACCAACAAGTGGTGAAAGAACTCGAAGCTGTGCAAGCCATTCCCAACGAGGTTCTGGATCGCCACGGATACGAACATTACATTGATGATGCTGGCCGGGTGCAATTAAGGAAGGTAAAGGGGAAAGGGGTTTCTCCAAAATAGTTTCAAAAATAGTTTCCAAAATAGCTTTCACCCGGATCTTTATTTCCCCTACCGCCTGATATATATATAGATTTATATGCTTTATATGCGTAATTCGTGTTTTGGTGGTGCGGGCTGTTGTAATTTACTTGTAATGATACTTTTACTATTAATGATAGGTGGTTGGTTATTAGACCTAGATAAATGTCATATCCATTCCTGTAGTTTGGGTGTTTGAGGTAGAGCCACTGCGTAAGGGTGATATCTGACCTCGAGGATAATAGGCGAAAGTAAAGCGATTAATACGCGAAGTTAAAGGGCAGGATGGCCACAGATTTTCAGGGCCGTAGCCTTGAAGGGAATTAAAGGATTATCTTAAACTCGAGGTCTTTCAACTACTGTACCGTGTCACTACATAGGTATTGGGCGTGCGAGTGATGCACCGTGAACTTTCATTCCCTTTGCATGCTGACTGCTAGGCAACTTGTTCTAGTTCCAGCACTTTAAAAGCTTCCCACTAAATCGCTCCAAGAAATTGCTCACTGAGCAGTAGGTGATATTGCTAAAAACCTCGCCCTAAACCCGCGTGATATGAGGTGGCAAACGACTAGACTTCGGGAGTGTGTGATCAACTGTGCTTGTAACCTCATGGTACTGTGCTATAATCCCTTGAGTTACGTATAAGTGTCCTCGCAAGGTGCGCTCTGATTGGATGCGAAAATTTTCTCTCCCACTCTCTGCGTGCTTTTTTTTCGCTGCCGGCACTTCAACGAAAGATGGCATATCACTCATTGGTGACCCTAAAGGACTCAACCTGCTTGCCAGCTTTAAGGGTGTGGAGTGGAGAGGCTTGGTTGGGACGGGGGAATTTTGGCTAGGCCTTTGTGATTTTGTGTTGCTGGCGGTGTGAACCTTGGGTTTGATTTTACTAGATTCCGCAGGCTTTGGTTGAGAGCTGAGCTAGCCCGCATCTGAGGTCATTATTGTAGGGCATTTCCTCTGGTATTCTGGATTGAGGGATGGTGATTTGGCCTATCACTCGAGGAATGGAATTTATTTCAGCAGATACTGGTATCATAATATTATCATAGGACATGGCCTTGTGAGTAGGCTTGGCACGGTCCACCTTTAATGTTGTAGAGCGCTTGTTACCGTACTCGAGTACCTACTCGAGTACCAGTAGATGACTTACAGCTATCTGATATGATACACTGAATTATCACATTTTTGTCTGACTGCTCCTCTCTGCCTCCTCATTCTCATCCTGGCAAGGCTCCGACGGCTGCGAGGACTTTTCTTTTTTTCCCCTCGATCGAGGCAGCAAGCACGCAAGCAAAGTAGGCGAAGCACCGTCCATGCCCAGGCTCCTCCATCGATCAGTACCGTACTTTTTTTCTTTTCTTCTTATTCTCAATCATTCTGAAGGCTCCGGGACACTTGTTCAGCGGATAACTATTTTTTTAATTTTTTTGTTATTGTTATTATTACTATTACTATTTTTTTATATTTTAACAAAACAGGAAGGATAAAACGGGTACTGTACATCGTACTATCGGCAGTCGATTTGACTATTTATATCCGACCCCTTGTTCTGCCTTGCCCGGTCAACGGATATTAGCTTTGAGCAAGCTTCCCCTAACACGGTATTGCAACCTCAACCACCTCTCGCCCTCTTTCCATTTCGACCGTTACACGTCCGCTTTCGCGCTCCCATCATTTCCTCTTCTGTATCACCTTTCTCCTGCCTCGGCCTTCTGTGTTTATCGATCCAGACCCCCCCCCCCTCCGCGGCACCCTTTGTCATTGAGTCTGCCAGCGCGAGACAGGTCAGGTGCTGCAGCGGAGCGAGCCTCCAACAAACGAGTTCCTACAATATGACGGCGAGCGATAGCGGGAATGGCAACAATGGGGGTAGTAGTAGCAGCGGTAGTGGAGGCATCAGCAGTCTACAAAACTCGGTGGGAAGCCTCAGATTATCACCGGTTACCTCTCCCATTTCGCCCACATCCCCGCCATCGGCTCCACATTTCAACCACTCTTCACAATCCATCTTTAATAATCCCGGGATCGGATCCCCCGCATCTTCTCTGTTGGCGGTTCCATATAGCAACGCCGGTGCTCGACTCCACTCGTTCACTTCTCGTTCTCTGAGTTATAGTGGCGGAAGTGGGAGTGCTCTGGCCATTGCGAGCTCGAACGTGAAGGCAGTTGTTGAGGCTGGGGGTTCGAGTGGAGCTAGTAGCCGTGGGACTGGTTCTGACCCTGCAGTGAAGGAGGTGGACGATCCCACAACTCCCGTGAGCCACTTGGACAAGGTTGCCGCGCCAAACACCTTCTCAAGGCTCTCTGCGACACCCACCCTGCAGACTACGTTTGGCCAGAATGGTAGGAGTTACAGTTATCGAGGTAGCCGGCCTTTCACCCCTAACATGGCCTTTTTTCCTTCACTCTGTAGGAAAGTTTAGTTGACGTGATAATAGGTTCCGATTCGGTCAAGTTGGAGGACTTTCTCTACACTCGTGGTTTCTTGGAGGGGGCTTGCAGCGATGTCACTATCATCGCTTTCGGCTCTCGATATTGTCTGCATCGACTTATTCTGGACCGGTCGCCTTTCTTCTCATCCTGTTTCAATGGAGGGCCTTGGCTAGAATCTACCTCATCAGAGATCTCACTATCTCCATCGGACCCTAACATCACTCAACATGCGTTTGAGCTCGCCCTGGGAAGGTTGTACGGCCACGTTGATAGGCCTGAGGAGGACCGCCACGCGCTCCCACTGCTGGCTGCGGCGAGCTATTTAGATCTCCAGGACCTTGCGGAATCTTGTGTCAGCTCCCTACTCAGAAACCTCAAAACAAGTAATATCTCTACCGTCGTTAGATTCGTCACAAACAGCTATTACGGTCCGCTCACAGATAGACTAATGGAGAGTGCCAAGGCTATGCTATACCGGGATGGGTGGGAGATGAGTTTTGAGGAGTGGGAGGGGATCAATGGCGAGGTTGCGGCTGAGATCATTGGGTATGATGGGTTCTACGTTCCTAGCGAGTGGTTGAGATACTGCTTTGTGAAGGAGATGATTGACTGGCGGATTTGCCATTCTTTCTCGTATAATCGCGCGGCTGGTGAGGGATGTTCTTTGGATGACGAGGATTACGATGCGGATGGGGCTTCAGTTTTCGATGACGAGGAGACTGACGTCAAGCCCTTGAGAGAGCTCTTGGAAAATGGCATCTACTATATCCATATGTCCTTCGAGGAGTTGCAAAAGATTGAGATGGACCGAGATGTTCTCGGAAGAAGCACGGTTACTCAGGACACTATCAGAGAAGCTTTCTGGAACCAGACGCGATTGAGACAAAAGGTTATGAATGTTCCACTGAATAGCCCTGATCTTGGCATTACCGAGACGGAGACCGTACGCCAACCCACTCCTCTGGGAAGAAAGAGCTCCCAGAGATTGCCGACTCCAAGGTTTGGCGAGAAGTTAGGCGAGTCGGGATCCGGACGAGTTACTCCTACGCGGCAGGATGATGGGGACGATGGGCCTGATACGCCAACTACCATACGTGGGCGCCAGACTAAGCGCAAGTATTATATTCCGACCGAGGATACAACCACAGTTATTGGAGATTGTCAGGATACCCCTCAGCACCTGGTCGTTTCCCATCCGGTACATAGGGCTTCTACATCTAGGGCTTCTGAAGGTCAGGCAGGCGCGGAGAGGACCGGTGGTGACGAAGACAGGGACTCGTCTCTCCCGTTCGAAGAGTTAAGGTACTCTGAGTTTCCACCGTTCAGATTCTCGGCAGAGTTTAAGAGCGTCAGAAGCCTGAAAGAAAAGAAGCGAGTATACTCGAAGACGGTATTTTATGCGGGAAGTCACTGGAACATTTATATCCAGAAAGTCCGTAGCAAGAATGTTCAACTCGGTGTCTACCTCCACCGAGCCAAAGACAGGGAGACTGCAGGTGGAAGTCACGGTAACTCATCCACTTCGCGAGAGTCCGAAACTGTTGGTCAGGTTATTACCGTGGACGAGAGGATTGGTACTCTTGAGTTGCATACTCGCAACACGAATCATTCAACCGAGGACCTTGGGGACGTGACTGTTACCACCGACGGAGATGTCACGACATCCACCTTTACCGACGGGAATGTATCGGGGAGGCCTGGTGCCAATACTAGTGCTACAAGGTCTGCTATGCCTCAACCTTCGTCTTCGGAGGTTGGTGTACCGGCGATTCCGTATTACGTTGATTCCAGGCCTATGATTCAGACGTACTTCAAGATATTTAGTCCCAGTAGAAAGGGTAAAGTCTTGAGTATGTTTTCTTCTGGGCCGGATAGTTTTAATTTCTCGCAAAGCTGGGTACGTGCCCTTTAACTATTGCAATACAGATACTGACGGTTAATATAGGGGTGGAAGAGTAGTAGTTTGATACTAGAAGAGGGGATGATCGGAGGGGATGTGGATAAAGATGCCAGACTGAGATTCATGGTTGTTCTCGGTATGTTCCTCCTCCCCCCAATGAGTCACTTTCTCTCCCAAGGGAAGATGGCTAACGGAACTTGCGGAATAGGTAATGTTTAAACGACAGGCTTGTTTAATTAATTAATGTTGTATCGATTCCTACGAAACTGTAATTTTCTACGGATGCTCTTTCGTTCTATCATACTTAGCTCTTTTCCCCTTCTTTTTTTTTAATACAGGCTGGCGCATCTCTTGGATTTTTTAATGCCTTCTCTGTCCTCCTTTCTCCATCTTTCTCCTTTACTAACCTTGTAGTGACTATTTTGTTCTCGTTATTTGATTTCACTGTAGCTGGTAGACTGGCAAAGGGGTTATGTGTGAATTTAATTATTCTTCTGAGAAGGGGAATGGATTACTTGAAGCATACCGGCAGCCCTCATTTGGTGGCTGTGATCCATGACTCCCGGTTCCTGCTATCTGCACTTCCCATCACTCGAAGATGACTCTAGGCGCCCTGTTGTAAAATAGCTTGATTGAAGTAAAGTAAATGCCCTCGGGCTTACGTAACCCCTTTCTCCGCCCCTCTTTTTCGCGGGGTCTAAATTCCTCTTGGCAACAAACCCTCTGACTGAGCATTTCTCTCTTTGAGTCAAACCTCAATTGACTCGACCTAACGTTGGAACATTTAAATAGGTAGAGAAAAATCTCTCTGCCCACCAACTTCAAGCAATAAAGCCAAAATGTCAGAACAACAACAACAGCCCCCGGCACCGGCCGAAAATACTCCGAATCTACACCTCGATGAGGTTACTGGGGAAATGGTCTCCAAGTCGGAATTGAAGAAGAGGCAGAAGAAGAGGGAGAATGACGCAAAGAAGGCTGAAAAGGCCGCTGCAGCAGCTGCCGCTGTTCCTCCGGGGGGTGGTGCTTCTGGAGCTCCAGTAGCGAGGGCGCAGCTAGATGAGGAGGAACTTACACCGAATGTTTGTCCTTCCCCCTACCTCTCCCTTTGTATAGGGGATCGGTTGATTGATTTGTCTTTGTGTGGGTAGCAATTCTTCGAAATCCGCTCCCGTTCAATCAACCGGCTCCGTGAGACCAAGGCGCCGAATCCGTACCCACACAAGTTTCACGTTAAGGACAAGCTTGAGGACATCATCAAGGCGCATAGTGGCACACTAGCCAAGGGCGAGACAAAGCCCGAAGTAGAGGTCCGCGTAGCGGGACGTATCCACGGTATACGTTCCGCTGGTGCCCGCCTCCGCTTCTACGACCTGCGCGCCGAAGGTGCCAAGACCCAGGTCGTCGCCCAGGGTCAGGAGGCCGTGGGTGATTATCAGGCCCAGCACGAGCACCTCCACCGCGGTGACATCATCGGCATCGTTGGTTTCCCCGGAAGGACGAACCCGAAGAGGGCTGACAACCCGGGCGAATTTTCGATCTTTGCGAAGGAGGTTGTCTTGCTTTCGCCGTGCCTGCGTATGCTCCCTACCGAGCACTTTGGCTTGAAGGATCAGGAGACTAGGTTTAGGCAGAGGTACCTTGACTTGATTATGAATAATAGCACGAGGGATATTTTCGTCACGAGGAGTAGGATCGTCTCCTACGTGCGTAGGTATTTTGACGAGAGGGATTTCGTGGAGGTGGAGACACCAATGATGAATGCTATCGCTGGAGGAGCTACTGCGAAGCCGTTTGTTACGCATCATAACGATTTGAACATGGACCTTTTCATGCGTGTTGCTCCGGAGCTGTACTTGAAGATGCTCGTCGTTGGAGGTTTGGAACGCGTTTATGAGATCGGCCGGCAGTTCAGAAATGAAGGGATTGATCTCACGCACAATCCCGAGTTCACCACTTGCGAGTTTTACTGGGCATATGCGGATGTCAACGACCTTCTGGATGTCACCGAGGAACTAGTCTCCGAAATGGTGAAGAGCATTACCGGCAGCTACAGGACCAAGTTCCATACCCAGGCCGGAGAAGTGTACGAAGTGAACTGGGAGCGTCCGTGGAAGAGGATCGAGATGATGCCTGCTCTCGAGGCCGCTACGGGAAGGAAGTTCCCACCAGGTGATCAATTGCACACTAAGGAAACCAACGAATTCCTCAAGGAAGTTGCAAAGGCACACGGGATCGAGTGCTCTCCGCCTCTCACCAACGCCCGTCTTCTCGACAAGGCAAGTACCCCCATTCGCTCTTCTCTTTTTCCCATTTGCTAATCCTGCTAGATGGTTGGCGAATTCATTGAAGAAACCTGCATAAACCCCACCTTCATAACCGGTCATCCACAGATGATGTCGCCGCTCGCTAAGTACCACCGCTCGCAACCAGGCCTCTGCGAGCGCTTCGAAGCCTTCGTCTGCAAGAAAGAAATTGTCAACGCGTACACCGAGCTGAACGACCCCTTTGATCAGCGCCTCCGCTTCGAAGAGCAGGCGAACCAGAGGGACCAGGGCGACGACGAAGTCCAGCTTATCGACGAGAACTTCTGCACCAGCTTGGAATATGGACTTCCGCCTACCGGTGGATGGGGGATGGGGATTGATCGTATGGTCATGTTCTTGACGGATAAGTATAGTATTAAGGAGGTTTTGGCATTTCGTAAGTTGTCACCTCCTACCTGGGGCAGAGTTTGGGAGCTGATTGTTTGATAGCGTTTATGAAGGATGACCGCTCTGAAAAGAAGAGTGCGGCGGAGGTGGTTGGGATTCAGCCGGTTCCGTGAGTTTATTTTATTTTATTTTATTTTTATTTTCCTCCTTTCCATCTATTGCTTGGCTGGTTGCTGGGATGACTGATTTCTGTTGTAGTGTCGAGAGCATTGGTGAACTGCAGTCTTAGACTTTTTTCTCTTTCCCTCTCTTTTCCTTTGCTTTTGATTCTATTAGAGGTCGAGCGAGTGATTGACTGTGATGCAAATAAATAAAAAAGCAAAAGCAAAAATGGATTCAGGGAAGTTTTTTTTATTAAATTTTGTTTTATACACGTGAGTGGCCATTGTTTAATTTGGTGTGAATTGTGGAATTCTCGTAGGTGTGGTACTGTACAGTTTAGGGGAATGTGGGGTATGCATGAAGGGTAAGTTTAGGAGTTGGGTCATATGACACCAAGCACGAGATTTTCGGAGCAACATATGATATGATTGGGTATTCGCGCCGGAAATGCACAACCTCTATTCCGTCTGCTACACGACGTTGCAGAAATCTAAAGTACAATGAGTGGGATAGCGATATATACAAAAACCCCCCGCCCTTCTCATCTTACTCCCTCCATCTATCCGCCCATTCGCACCCCATCTCACCTCATCTCGCCTCACGACCTTCTCTTTCCCCCAACCTTCCTTCCCGCCATCACCTCCAACCTCCTCCTCGCAGCACCAGATGCAGCCCTGGGCAGCCAAACCCTCGAAGCAAGCACGATGGCGCTCGTCAACAACGCCAGGCTCCCCGCCTGGTGCGTGGCCGCCAGATGTGTAGGGACCATATATACCAACGTCCCAACCCCTAAGAGGACCTGCAGGATGGCCAAATGCATCACTCCGGTGATCCCTTTTTTCTCATTCTTCGTGAGCGCTCTGGAAACGGCGGGATTCAATCTCGAGTAAGCGAACACCGCGGCGATGAAGGAAAAGGTGGATATGGCAAGACATCGGTGATCGAATTGGACGGTTGTGGGGTTCTCCAGCATATTGCGCCACCATAGGTCCGAGTGATCTGGGCGGCGGGCGTAGAGTGGGTTCATGAGTTCTGTGAGCGGGGGAATGTAGCCGTTGCCCATTTTTGGGAATTCGTTGTAGATAAGGCCTGCATCCAAGCCAGCGACCAGACCACCAGACATGGCGGTTATGAACACTAGCGCGCCGATCACGCCTACCAAACGGCGGAACGGGCGCAGTGCGGGGTTGGATAGCCTCCCGAACTCATCAATCGCGGCTTTTGGGTCCGGCACCAGGAGGCGGTTCTCGCGGAGCACTGACAGCCCGTTCCACAGCATTGCCGCGTACACCGCGAACGCGGCGCCCAGGTGTGCCGTCAAGCGGTACTGGCTGACACGCGGGTAGGCTCCCGGTTTCTGGAATAGGTCGTCCTTAAGGCCAGATTTCACCATCCACCACCCTATCCCGCCCTGCAGCGCAATTAGCCCGGATATGCCGCCCATGCGGAGGGCCATGCGCCGGCTTACACGCCCCCGCGCGACGAAGTAGATTGCTGGCAGGGTGAAGGAGAGCCCGATTATTCGCCCGAGAAGTCGGTGCGTCCATTCCATGTAGTAAATGAATTTGTATTCGTCCAAGGTCATGTTTGGGTTTAGGATGCGGTATTCGGGGGAGTTGCGGTATTTGCTGAAGTTGGATTCCCAACCTTCGGGGGAGAGGGGGGGGAGGGTGCCCGTTATTGGCTTCCATTCTGTTATGCTTAGACTAGGGGGCTGTTAGTGGAGGGTGCTAGAGGTTGTAGAATGGGGGGAGGGAGGAGGCACCCAGACTCGGTCAGCCGAGTGAGTCCGCCCAGGACTACTATACCAAAGACTAATCCCGCCGAGCCCAGCAGCCAGTAGCCCACCGTTGGGGAGCTAATATCTGGAAAGAATGGTTGAGGTTTGGCACCGGCTTTGAGGGTTTGGGAGTTGCGGGCGAATGTGTTTGCCAAAGTACCCAATGGAGAGGAGAGTTTTCCGGGGGGGGTGGTAGTGGTGGAGGTGGTGACCGTGTTACGGCTTGTATTGGTAAACGAGATGTTCCGTACCCGCGGTAGAACCGATGGAGAAGCCGACTTTGACTTCCCAATTGCCAGCAGCGGTCGCGGCAGCCCGAGCGCTGTGGTTCGGGAGAGACATGTACGGCGAATGTTCGCCCAGATACCTCGTGTGGTGACGACTGCGAAAGACATTTTACTTCTTGCTCATTGCTCTGTGCGGGACCGGTGTTCGAGATTGCTTTCCCTGGCGCAAAAAGTGGGAATCTCAGAAGGACCCACTTGTCCAGAGGGAGGTAGGTCGATGAGACATTTGCATTGTGAGTAGCGTGAAGGGGGCAAGCAGCGATGTTAGCCGATGGCGGGATGATCCGAACCCCCCCCCCTCACACCCTGTTGCAGCTGACCAATCAGGGGTGGGCAGCTCCCAACCCTTAAGAGCCTCCCGCGTCATGGAGTATCACTTGCACTTGATATTGATTTTCTGGAACCGAAGAAGGCTTGTCGTGCACTGTACCGTAGGCCAGCCGCTCGCGTGGGTGCACATATCCCGTGGTTGTTTTTCTGTCTAAGGGGTTTAGATTGGAAGTGGGGGCATCTTCCTGGGAGGAGTTAATGGGGATTTCTTTCTTTTCTTGGATAAATTCCATCGTGGTCGGGGGGTTGCATCGGTGTTTGGGAACCTGAGAGTGGGTGTGGTTTTGTACTGCGCCGATGGTAGCTGCCAGAGCAAGAGATACGGTATCACCGACGCCCGGCTCACATGTTTTTGTATTACTAGTTGATACAGAGTGTTCGGTCTACCGTTGTCTCCTACCGCTGCAATACTGGGCACAAGTGAGGTCCACAACCCATCTAGGCATAATTGCCCGTTGCCAATTTAGATAAACTTGCTGCAAGCAACGCATCTATAGCTTATCCAGATCAGCTCACACCCGTAGGATCTTCTAAAACCTTCAGTTCTTTAATGCTGGTGTCGAATGCTCACTTCTCGTTATCGCTATCCTAGCTATATGTCTAATTTGCTTACCTGAGAGCTACTGATAGAGACTTTTTGCCACCATATTATGTATCCGGGGCCCCTGCAGGGTGGGTTTATCTCGGGTTTTCCGCTGGAATGTTGCGAAGTTAGGTCGCAGGCAGGGGCGATATCGGCCCGGTCTGGGACGCTCGTGCCGATAGCTTCGCGGCAAACGCTGGATATATGAGATGACATGGTGTTTTGTACTGACTTAGTAGGGGCATGTCTGGAGTTCCAACTTAGATTTCTGATATTTGGGTTTACTATAGGACGATTGGCTACTAAATCTTGGATGTGTGCCGACCGGAACTACCCTTTATGGGAGTGATCTTATGAAGGATTTACCAGAAGGCCGTAACCCAGGGGATGGAAGGCGGACTGGATCCCCTCTGCGCTGTGGACCAATTGCAAACAAAAAACTGCCCGGGGTTCTTAGGGACCCTACTCTAAATCTAGGCACTGCCGGTCGAAGGGGGGACCGTGGCTTAGGATATTGAAGCTAGAATTCAAGACTTTTCCGGGGGCCTTAGCGGTGGCTTCTATGGTTGGATTGTTTGGACTGTGGTTGCGAGGCCTCGAATTGGGTTTATTGGGATTTTCTTCTTGACTCGTAGAGGGGGAGGAATAAACAGACAAAAGGTTGCTGCTGCTGGAGAGCCAAAGGGCTCTTTTGTCGTGACTTTCTCCTGATGTGATACCGCACATTGTCACTTGGGGGACTGCTGTATCATGGAGCATGCAACTTTGAGCTCTCCACCTTTGACTAAAATTAGCAACTCCATTAATTTTGCAAGGTATCATAGAAGGAATGTTGGCTCAATCGGGGGGCTGAAACTAGCCGGCTGGGCAAATTTTCTCAGTCTGGTTCCTGGTTTTAACCTCGCTAGTGGTCTTTTGACCACGGCAATTTTCCTAAAGACATAATAATTCTCTGGCATGTTCTCTCGAGGTACCTTCCCCTTTGGATTCCTTTGCAGGTTAGCAGTGCGGCCTCAGGCGGCTTGGGATGGATACCTTCGCAGAGAACCAGTGACCACCGGCACACGGAGTGTGGGTTTAGTTTGGGCTTGTGGAGGGTTGGAGAAGTGTTTTGGTACTAGTCTTTCTGCAAATGACTAGTATGGTATATGGAGGCACTCGAGTTTGGAATCTCGCCTAGAGATAGGCTACTGTGCTCGGGTAGTATAACTCCCACAATTAGTGGGATGACCCTGGCGTGCTAGTTTATGGGGCGAAAAGGCTCGAGCTTGGCAATCGACTCTGCTGCAATCAGAAGCCCGAATCGCGGTCGGCTGCGAGGTACAGTACAAGTACAAGTACCGGTACTTGAGAGTCGAGGGTGGAGAAGATCTCTATCAGCCTTCCTCAAAGGGCAGGTGTGGGAGGTCGTTACCTTCCCACATGGGAAAGGTGAACTTTTCCTCAAGTGCATTTTTAGGTGCCTGACAGGTACAAATGTTGGCTCACTCTGGAAAGATATGTTGTACAGTACTGGTACGACCCCCCCAGGCGGGAAATGTGGCAACCAATTAAGATGGTTTCTGAAGATTTTATCATGCTTGCTGGCTCTAACAGTGAGCTGCCAATTTTCCCCCGCATTCTTGCGACGGTGGTACGGGGGAAATTTTTACCTCCCGCCGCCACTTTGCTAACGGTCGGGATCACCGCAGCACGTTATCAGAACCCCGCTACCGGATACTTAATTGGGAGGTAAGTTAGCCTCCGAATGGAAAGGGTTACTGAAGCTCAATGCTTGTTTGTTCTCACATGCTCGCTCTTACACCCCCTCCATTTATCACGGCGAAGTTCAAAAAGCGGAGATTTCTCCCTACTCCCTTTCTTCCGTTTCCATTGCTTGCCGTGGATTGGGGGGGTTTCACTTGCCTTATTTACGGAAGATTTTTTATTTTCTCTTTAAAAAAAATCTCGGTGTGGGGTCGTGCCTGGGGGTTATTATTGCGTCGAGTATGCTTCACTGAGGGGTTGCTAAGCTACGGCACTCACAGCGCCGGTTTACTCTGCTAGTTCCCGTAATTGTATCGCACAGCCTCGGGGGTTTTAGCCAATAAAATACGTCCAATAGCCACATTTACTGAAGTGGTGAAATGGTGAAATGCCAAAGGACTCCTTCAAGCCAAGATATAATACTGGCTGTGTGTATTAAATATGAGTAAAACGGGGAAAATGAAATTGAGTTCGTTCAATTTTTTTGGGCTAGGTTGCAGCCATGGATCTCTGGTGAGAGCTCGAGGGTAAATGGTGCTATTATAGAAATCGTCAGAGCAAACCGGTGCTGCGAGTAGCGCTCGGAGGTCTGATTAGACTATGTGCTGATCGCGTTAGGTTAAACCTTGTTGGGAGACTAGTGTATCACTATGGCGATGTGAGTTTGCTCTTGCGGGAGGGGGAAACCTTCCGCTGGTTGGCGCTCCTGTCAAGTTGAATCTGTTATCCCCGGTGTGTCTGGTAGCCGGGAAGGTACCGGCAGGTCCCCTTTCAAGAGCGGCAATTGATATTCCGAGAGTGGGAATGTGATGGGCTTGCTGGTATTTAGGAAGTACTGGGTAGAATGAATGCCAAGTGCTCTTGGAAGGACGTTGGAATGCTACATCAAGTGAACGGATCGTAAGAAAGAAAGTTTGGGACTAGAGCGCTGTGCTTTGGAGCTTCCACCGTACAGCGGAACTCGCCAATCTGCGTTTAGTATTTGACAGTAGACTAGCGGAGGGGAATTTCGGGGCGCGGGCTATGAAAAAAATAGTACTGGGGAAAAAGAAAAATAGGAGCAGAATGGAGATTTCTGGAAGTGACAATCACCATTAACTCTGGCTCTCATAGATTTGTGGAGGTGGGTAAGTCGGGGTTACCGGGGAGTCGTGGCGAGAGAATGGAAGGATGCCGCTCGCTCGAACTGAGACGATGAAGGGGCGGGGGGGGGGGGGGAATGATCGGGTGGGTGAATGAAGGAGAGAAGATGCCAGGCTGCGTATTGCAGCTTCTGGCACGGCCAATAAAGATCTTATACATTGTGGTACAAAGGTAGTAGAGGATCAATAGTATTTCTTAATAGCCATGCCTATCTACTAGATCCGGAATCTCCCCCAAAACAGTGGGGGAAACACACCTCTTATCAACAACCCGCCCAAAAAATGGGCTTCCAAGGGCGACTGCCCGGGGAGGGTGTGGTTGTAGGTTATACACATTGCAGAGGACCCCACTAGACATAAAAGGCCATGCGCGCCCAACCTCGGTCAACTCTCCATCCTTCTTTACTTCTCCCAGTACCAAAGCAGCTGTTGTGGCCAGACATTGACCGCAACGAGAAGCCCCGCAGCCAATATGTCTGAACCCCCAGCTGAGAAAATGACCCCAAAGGCCGATGTGCTCGATAATGAGAAGAGCTTGTATGCAACATTCCTCTGTGAGATTCTTCATTCCAGTAGTGGAATGCTAACATGGTAAAAGCAACGGAGAATACACAACCGCCGCTGAGGATGGAAACTCTGTCGCTAAGGCTATATGGGGCGAGGACGGTGACGAGCCGACGGAGGAGGAGTTGGCTACTTTGCGCCATATCGGTGACAAAATCCCGTACAGCGCGTGGCTGGTAGCAGTCGTTGAACTGGCTGAGCGATTTACCTACTACGGTTTGACTGGGCCTTTCCAGAACTACATGCAAAATAAGCGGGACGACCCTCGCCTTCCTGGTGCGCTGGGCCTTGGACAATCCGCGGCTACTGGGTTGCAGTACTTTTTCCAATTTTGTGAGCCTTTAGTTCAAGAGAGTGAATACATTTTCGGCGGATAGTTAACTGATTGAGGAATAATAGGGTGTTACGTCACACCGTTATTGGGTGCTGTTGTCGCCGATGCCTGGCTCGGTCGTTATAACGCAATTGTGTTCTTCGCCCTCATTTATATCTGTGGTCTCCTCGTCCTGTTCGTTACTTCTCTCCCGTCATCACTAGATAACGGCGCTGGCCTGGGCGGCCTGATCGGATGCATGATCATCCTGGGTCTCGGGACCGGTGGTATCAAGTCCAACGTCTCTCCCTTGATCGCCGAACAGTACACTCGCACCAAGCCCACTCTCAAGGTCCTCCCAAGCGGTGAGCGGGTGATTGTTGATCCCAACGTCACCATCCAAAGCTTGTACAACATCTTCTACTGGTGTATCAACATCGGGTCTCTCTCCTCTATCGCGACCGTCTGGATGGAGCTTAAGATCGACTTCTGGGCAGCGTACCTCCTTCCCTTCTGCTTCTTCTTTGTTGGCCTCTTCACCCTCATCATCGGCCGCAAGAGTTATGTTATCCGCCCACCGAAGGGCTCCGTCCTCCTCGACGCAGGTAAAGCACTTGGTATCGCCGCACGCAACGGCTTTAAGATGGATGCTGCAATCCCACAATTCGGCGAACAATTTATCAGCGAACTTAAGCGTGCACTCATCGCTTGCCGCGTCTTCTGCTTCTATCCAGTCTACTGGCTTCTCTACGGCCAGATGAACAGCAACTTCGTCTCAATGGCCGGAACAATGGAAACCCACGGCCTGCCGAACGACCTCCTATTCAACTTGAATCCTATCTCCATCATCATCTTCATCCCTGTAATGGAGCGCGGCGTGTATCCACTCCTCCGCAAGCTGAGAATCCCATTCAAGCCAATCACTAGAATTAGCTTCGGCTTCTTCCTTGCTGCCTCCTCGATGGCGTACGCCGCGGGTATCCAACGCTGGATCTACAACACGGGCCCCTGTTTCGACTCTCCGCTCTCCTGCCCAGCTTCAGAGGGCGGCACACTGCCGAATAAAGTGCACGTAGCGGCGCAAACACCGGCATACGTGCTCATCGGCCTCAGTGAGATCTTCGCCTCCATAACCGGTCTCGAGTACGCCTTCACCAAAGCCCCGCCATCAATGAAGTCAGTCGTGATGGGGATATTCCTTCTGCAGAACGCTTTCGGTTCCGCCATCGGCATCGCCATTTCCCCCACTAGCAAGAACCCGCACCTCGTCACCTTTTATGCTTGTCTTGCTGGCGTTACCACTCTCGTGGGAACTGCCTTCTGGCTCTGTTTTAAGCATCATAATGCCACCGAGGAGGAACTTAACAAGATTGATGCGAACAACGAAGAATTTAAGCCTCGTCCGGCGACTGATGTTGAGACTGCGGTTGGGAGGTTGAAGAATAGGAAGCATTAATTGGATGGGGTTATTTGATGTGCTTGTTTTCTGTTTTCTTTTTTGTTTGGGTGCGATGGGATACATTTAGCTATGATGTGTGACAATCGAGAGATGGTCTGAGGACCTTTTCTGAAAAGTAGTTTTGAGCGGTTTAAATGTGTTTGTGATATGTGGGTATCTGCACGAGATATCACTCGGGCGAAAACACCACAGTGGAGACCTGCTGGATGGTGCCTATTGCCGGAGGGGAGGTGTTCGGATCGGTTGCGACGAGCTAGGCTGGTTTCACCGGCACCGGCATGCGAAGGACCTATGCCAACTCTGATATAACCACTATCAACGTGGCGCTCGTTTCCTCTAGGCAGTACTCTCATTTCGGAAATATAAGAAATAGTGAAACTCACGAATAGTCCAACTATTTATCGCTGCTTTCTCTTGTTCCCATTGCCCCTTCCCACTCAAGTTGCCGGACGCTAACATCCATGAGAATTGTGGTAGGGCGGGGACGTAGTATTAGAAACCATAGTAGTTGATAATTGGACTGGACGATACATGCTGTTTCAGGTCTAGAAAGCACACATCTGAGCTGTACGCAAGAGAGTAGATGGAGCAGGGGTAGGGCGTGTTGGAGTGGTGATGAGGGGATATCTGGCATTTTCTCCTGGGAAACAGCCGAAAGGATCTTAGTGGAAGCTACCACTATTCAGATTTGAGTGATGCCCACCACCCCACTCCACCATGAGGGTTAGGAGGAATTGAGAATCTCGCTAAGAAGGGACGTTGGGCTCGTTCCTACCTTGATAAGGCCTCATAAGACATACAAATCGACTAACTCTCGACCGGCCACGATGTTTGTCGCATCAGTGCGGCGTCCTATATACCACTGGAGTCAGTATGATATTACTTTGGGGTAAAAACACCGCAGGTGTATTTTGTATTTTTTTATAAGGGTTAAGAGGGAGATGGCCACCTGAGCTATTAATCCTGTCATCTAAGTATTAAGCTTCTTTGGCCAGAGAATTGAGGGTAAACAAAAGGGTTCTGAGTTTGTTTTCCTTTTTGTTCCGTTCATTGTCATACTTTCCTTTGTCTTCTTGCCTTTTTCGAATGTGTTGTCTTGACTATCTAGAATTATCCAGGAGAAGAATACCAGCCTCACGGGAGAGCTTCCCATAGTCTATTCCCCCTCTTCTTTCTCCCCCCTCATCTGCCCAAGGGGTGCTGGAAGACATCTTTTCGCGGTGCTTTCTTTTCTCCCATTAATGGAAAAAGGGGGGCTCTAGATGTATGTCCTAGCGCGGTTCTCAAGTATTCTGATTCTCTGACGGTACGGCAAGCGTGCGGAGATATAAACTAGTGCGTGGTAAAAAAGGAGTCAATGGGAGTGATGAAGGATGTTTTTGCCTCAATAGTTAGGGGGTTGATATATATTTTGGCCCACTGGGTAGGCCGCGGTATAAAAAACGCGATTTTTCCTGAGGATTCAATTCTTGATGAAGCCCGAATCCTATTGACCAAAGAGCGCAAAAATAAGGGAGTCATATCCATGTAACAGCTGCCCCTCTGATAGTTGTGATCAAAATAGAAATCTAGTAGGAGGCCCACGGGTTGAGCCGTAACCAACAACGTGCAATGTTGTATAAAATATTTCGTCTACAGCGAAGACGGCATAGGGTCGGGAGAGTGCTGTTTCTGTGGCATGCCAAACAGGGCCATAGTGTGATAACGTCTATAATGAATCCAATCCGGCTCAAGTACTACCCCACTACATCCCCTCCCTCAATCCGCAATTTCAGCATCTGCTACTACCGCCACACTGCCAACCTCTCCCCCCTTCACTTCTCCATCCTTTAACTTCTCCCCTTCCTCCCCAACCCTTGGCCTCCTAAGTTCCAAATAAACAGACCCGCAGACCCCCTCCCAAGTAACATATGTCCCCTCCGCCTGTCCAGTGGTCCGAAACCCAAACCTCTTCAACAACTTCAAACACTTCTCATTCCTAGGGTCCACATCAGCCCTAACCACCTCTACCCCCTCCTCCCAAAGTACTTGTAGGAACCCTTCTAGCGCCTCAGTCGCATACCCCCGTCCCCACACCCGCGGGTGCAGCAGGAACCCGATCTCGGGCCCTCGGTAGACTATTTTGCCGATCACTTCGTTGGTTGGCTTGAGCAGGATTGCGTAGTCGTGGGTGAGGGTGGCGGATCCCGTTATCCAGGTGTGGGTTTCTGAGAGGGTTGCGTGTGGTAGGGTGGACCAGTAGCGCGTCGCTTCGCGGTTCGAGAGCATCTCGTGGAAGACGGGGACGTCCGCATGTGTTATTTTTCGGAAGCCGAGCCGGGGGGATTCGAAGATGTACATTGAGAAGGAAGGGTTGGCTTCTGGCTTTTGGGGGTGGGGGTGGAGCGCTCCTTGAGATATTGGTACATGAGTGGTATGGATGGAGGCTTAAGTAGTGGGGTTTTGGAGAGCGTGTGTGGGTTGGTGGGAGTGAGTGGGTGATTGGAGTGAGTGAGTCATTCAGACTGGGTGAATCATAGCTATAGCGATTTAAGTGTTTACCGCAAGTGCAGATGGGCAAGGCCGCTGGCTAATGTGGACTGCTGAATTTACTGGTACAATGGATTTTTAGAGTTGAGTAGTGGTTGTCTGGTATTGGGAACGGTGGGGCTCCGACTACCAGTATCATACCGTACTCGGTACAGAATTGGACTTCATGTAACACAAACCGAATCACCATCCCTCAGCCGATTAGAGGGTTGAGGCTAAGCGATGTGCGTTGCCCGTGTTATCGTCAATAGTATGATAGTACCTGTATTCTATACTTCCCTCCCCGTGATATGCTGTGCCCGCTGAAAAGGGAGCTTACATAACATTATCTGAAAATCTAACTGATGTGCAGATACTCTAGGGTTGATTATAGGGTAGTATAGAATAGGGGGAAAACCTGCGTTGAGATTTTAGTAGGTATGGGATCTGCTAGGATGTCAGGGAGAAAGAAAAACTTGTATATCATAGATGCAAAGCCAGCCAGTTCAAATGCAAACGTCCTAGGGTGTTGGCTCATTAGAGTGCAAGATTTGTGCTGTACTGGAGAGTGTTTAAAAGATGTGGCATTTATCACTACCGATGCGGTAGGCACACTCAAGGTGGTGGAGTAAATTTTGGGAGATCGGTTGGGCTATCCTAAAGTGCCAGGAGATTGCACAAAAAACGCCGCTTTCCTCCAGCCCTAAGCAATCCTGTTGTCGATTGACTTTATCGATCGTCATGAAAAGTATGATAATGCAAACGCTGTATGTTAAAGTACTAGGGCAAAAGTATTCGTCCGATCGGTGGTTACCGAGCGACACCTCAAAATACCCCACCTCTACGATCAACCACTCTTCAGCCACAATGCCTCCCCTCAAGACAGGCTACCTCACTGAGTTTGAGAAAGGGCAGATTGTTGCTCTGAGAAAAAAAGAAATCTCTTTTTCTGAAATTGGAGAGCTTTTACACTATCCTAAAAGTACCATTCTAAGTTTCCATAATCACTTTCAAAAGAGGGGTGATGCAAACACACTCCCTAAACCTGGAAGACCAAGAATTATCACTCCCAGAACTTGCCACCACCTAGTCAGAGAGTCTAAGAAGGCATGCCGCCAGACTTTATCAGAATTGTGCAATGATGTTGTACCTCAGGGCTCCATTCATCAGCAAAAAAAATCAGTTTGCGTTATTTGCATTTCAGCGCACCCTGCATCTTCTGGCTGCGTTCTAAGGGACGATTTTTTTGAAGTTATGTAATCAAAAAACCCGTTTCATTTTAAGATTAATCTAACAATTACGTAGACAAACATGAATTTGCAGCCCTAATGGACAACATTTACATGTCCATTTTGGCTTCTGAAGTTTAAAATTGGATTCATGGGATGCACAGGATGCTGACCAGATGCAAACTCCACTACAGGATGCATTCAGATGTGTGTGAATGCAAAATCGAGTTTTTTTGCTGATGTTGCTACAGTTAAGAGAGCTTTGGCATCAGTTGACATAAAGAAATGGAGAGCTAGGAAAAGGGTCCTGCTAAGGGATGAGCATGCTGTTAAGAGATTGGCTTGGGTGATGGAGTACAAGGATTTGACAAAGGAAGACTTTGAGGGTGTCATCTTTAGTGATGAATGCATGGTTGAAAAGTTCAAAGAACCTAAGGGTACCTGGGGGTTCAGAACACGTGAGGAAAAGTTGCACAAAGACTGTCTTCATGGGGTCACCAAGGGGCCAGGGATAAAACTAATGGTTTGGGTTGCATTTGGGGAAGAAACAAGGGTCCTCTGATTCCTATTTTTGAGAAGAGTGTGGATAGATTTGTATACTATATTGGAGTTTTGAAGGATGGCTTAATTGATGTTTGGCAGGAGGTGGAGGACACAGTTGGGGATCCTATCTTTCAGCAGGATGGTGCAAAGATACATACTGCAAGAGATACTATGGCTTGGTTTGCAGAAAACAACTTGAACATACAGGTTATGGAATAGCCACCCAATTACCCAGATCTCAATTCTATTGAGCACTGCTCGAGGGGGGTGAAGGAAAGGCTAGACCAGCACTTTTCCAACATTCACAAGACCAAGGGGGGTCTAGAGACTGTTAGAAAACATCTAGCAGAAGCCCTCAATCAGGTTTGGGCTCAGGATATTGAAGGTGAATTTCTGGAAAAGTTGTGGGAGGCTCTGCCTAATAGAGTTGCTGCTGTTTTAGATGCAAGGGGATGGTATACAAGGTATTGATTTTTTTGCTTTCTAATTTTATATATAGCTTTCCTTGTATTTATTACATGTCTGCAAACATTTTCACTTTATTCTCAGCAGTTATGGTTGAATAGGTAATAAATTTGTAGTGGTAGTAGGGCTGCCGTTGCGTTGCCGGACGAGTACTTTTGCACCCGTACTTTAGCTAAGTCATACCAAGATCAAGCTTATATTCCACTGCCCCCTGGACATTGGCTTGAAGGTGGTTGGGAAGCAGTCCCCACTTCTTAGTCTTCCTTTTTAAGGGGAAGTAAGATGGTAGGGAGCCTTTAACTGTAGGATTAGCTCACATCCAGCTTCCCGGTATCCAGCCCCAAGCTCTCAAAAGCGACCGAACAGTCCATCTGCTATGCCATATTAACCCACGAGCGAGTTATGATGAATATTCGGTCTCCCCATTCTCTTTTTGCTTGCCCTAATTTCTTCGCTCTCAGCACATCCTATCTGATACTCGGAATGGGCATCATGGACCCGTATAACCTCCCCAGCCTATCGTACAACCTCGCCATGCGTTAGCCTCCAAAGAAAATCCCGTGTTACCAACCTTCAACAACTAACACTACAGAAGATTACAGATGTAAGATACAATACTGGAAGCTAGTGTCTCGCACTATAAATTAGATGACCAGTAACAGCATCCATTGCCGTGGAGTTCGTGTTGTGGAAAATGGCGAAAAGTTAAGTTCTTCCACATATGACAAAGCGGATTTTCGACCGCCAGCTACAGAGATTAGAGAATGGCTAGACCAAAGACTCCAAGGTGAGGCATTTGTAGGATGTGAGGGGATAGGAGGACGCTATGGTTCCAGGAGCTACAGGGGGGAAGTGTACAACCCCAGTAGCAGAATGACTTGCGTACAAACATTCAGTTCATCTTGGCTTTAATCTCTAGGTAATTGTGACTGCTTTTTCCCAATTTCAAGGAAAATTGGAGTGAGGTGGTAAGGCGCTTGCCCCCAACGGCTTCTGGCACCATACTCAGGACGGGCAAGGTTGGATCCAAGACATTCTCATCGGCAGTGGCGGGGGTTTATTACATATATCAAAACCCAAATTGGGCTTTTTATTCTCCTTTCTTCCTCATGGGGTGTTGTGATATCATGTCTACTACAGCTCGGATGGCAAATTTACAGCAATCACCATAATATAATCACTACAGTAACTCCACCCTCCCTATCCTGGGAAAGAATCATCAGAATCACATCAATGCTCTCTTTCAAGCAATTTATAAGAGTAAACTTCCCGTATGCTTTTTTTCTCCTAAAGGTGAGCTTGTGTGTAAGCACCAGAGTTGTCATACAAGCCAGAAACTTGGTATCGGTGTAATTAATTGACTAGAAAGGAAGAAAGGAACGAAAAGAAAGTTAGAGTTTGGAAGTTGGAAGTTGGATTGAGAGTCGGCTTAGTCGTGGGAGATATAATTCCTACAAGAGAGGGTTGAAGTGGAAAGTGCTAGGGTTCAGACTGGGGGAGTGTTAATTTGGGGGGGGGGGGGGGTGTTTTGGGGTGGTAGGAGGTGGAACCACATGGCACGGGAGGTTGCGTGGGGGACTGCAGGTATGAGAGCCCCAAAAAGGGGTATTCGTAAC
>Ga0307517_10000762_pt1 | contig 55380 bp, 54 predicted proteins | sample 23_EM_MG_FD_194515 | JGI IMG/M metagenome (GOLD analysis project Ga0307517, IMG submission 194515) | Populus trichocarpa ectomycorrhiza microbial communities from riparian zone in the Pacific Northwest, United States - 23_EM | ecosystem: Host-associated > Plants > Roots > Unclassified | place... | reverse complement strand
AAGCTCCAAGTTCAGTGGCCGGGATGATCGTGAGATTTGTGTTGTGTTGTGGTGTTGAACCCCGAATCGACCTTCCCGAATAGGAAGGAAAAAAGCGGGGTAGGTAAATTGAGGGAAAGGAGCTTGTCAAGTTTTTTCTTTCTCTTTCCTAGTATATATAAGATCATATTTCCACCATGACAGAACGCGGGCACAACTCGTTTACACCGCAACTCCTCCTGCAAATGCAGAACCTTCCAACCTCGAATGCGACGAACCTTCCATCATCTTGTGACGAGGAACTCGCAGACGAGGCAGATGAACCTCCTGACAATTATTCTCGCAAACGCCGATCCTTCGTCTCTGATGGCGAATTCACAAAGCACGCCGTCCACCATCAACCCAACACCATTTCACTTCTCACTCGCGCTCTACTCATCAATCCTGGCCTAGAATCTACGGAGCCCACCGAACACATCTACAGCTATAGCCTTAAGAGAGGCATGTCCACCGATTCTACCTGGAGCAACCCTTCGACAATGGAGCTTACGAGCGATGGTGGTATGACCAGTCCTTCCCGTGCCAATACACCCAGTCCGCCGCCGCCTCCAACGTTTCTCGGAGGACTGGGTGGGTTGCTACACAACGAGAAGGACTTGTTGAGCAAGGTGCCGAACAGGGTGGAGGTCGTAGGTGAGACTGATATTGTTGAGGGGTTGGGGCGAAAAAGGTGTATTACATTTGCTTGCCAGGACAAACCTGCTACATCCCGAAGACCGGTCAGTCCGATGAAGCCATCGACCCCACCAAATCCAGAGACCACCGCCGACATCACTCCTGTTAGGAGGAGCTGTGCCCTTAAGTTTGTTTGCACACAACGTCGTGATACTTCAGACTCTCACTCATCACCTCAACGACCTGCTTCTGGGCCCAAGAAGCTCCCTAGCATGGGGGGCTGCCGCGACTCGCAGATCACCGTCACCGCCACTACTACCGAAACCACTCCCAAGGGCACTACCACTGCTCCTGCGTCAATGGCAACCCAACCCTCGGTATTCCCGGACAAGTTTTACGAATTTGCTAGTTCTGTCGACGATAAATCAGACTCTTGGACACACCAGCCCTTCGACAGAAGTCGTCTTTTGAAGGTTGACGACTTGTTGAAGAAGGAGCTCGATATCCGAAAGCTGAGTCAGGAAGCTGAGGAGGAGGCTTTGCAAGAAGAGGAAGAGGAGCAAGATTTAGAGGATGCGGATGGCGATGAAGATGAGGATGAGGTTGAGGGCGTAGATGGAGATGACGAGGATGACGATGATGACGATGAGGAGGAGGAGGATCAGGACTACGACTATGAGGAGGAGGAGGAAGACGATGCATTGAGTGGAAATGAAAGTGACAATGAGGCTGGGTTTGCTTCGGATTCTGACGATGATGATGATCCATTCTTCACCTACGGGCCAATGCTTCCAATCACTGGAGCGATTAGTCGACCGGTATGTTGCCGAACCGAGTCCACGTCTTCGATCGAGTCATTGAGGAGACTCCAGGCTCGCCCCTCTCTTCGTCCTCGCACTCCTGATCTACCAGACAGTACCGACTTTGTCTGCGGTACTCTTGATGAGGACAAGCCCTTGGAAGAAGCTTACGTCTCTTGCATGGAAGAGAGGAAGCGTTCAAAGCACATTATTACTCCTCAAGATATTGACCCAAGCTTCCCTTCAGATCCCGAGAACTCGGATGATGAAGGAAACAAAAATGTCAGCGAGAGCGAGGATGGATTTCACTTTGTCAAGCCTAATTGGAGCGGAAGTTCATTTGAGGGAACCCGTAAAAGAGGCCGCCGCAGAAATGATACAATCACACAAAAGATCCTCGGTGCATCTCCAAAGGGCAAAGCAAGAGCCCACTCTCCTGCGCCCATCCGTCGGATCAATACATCTCCTCGGCCGGTTGCTCGTCGTACTATGTCACCTCCACCCTTCAACCGGACTAAGCACCGAAGTCAAATGTTCCAGCCGCGGCCGGGTATTTTCCGCACCAAATCATTACCACGCACGCCTAGCTTTTTCGGTCGCAAGACCGGTCGTATTCACTCTGCTTCTAGCTCTCCCAAGACTTCTGCTGTCAGTCCTGTCGTCCGTCGGGGAGCGATTGACATTGTCAAGGGCATGGAGAAGAGGCGTGAGAGAAGGAAAGCTCGTCTTTGTAAGGCTAGAGAAGGGGTCGATTGTCGTGCTGGTCAGGGAGTTGAGAAGATGAGAGAATTGGGATTGGAAATTTGTGGGAAGGGGAAAGGGAGAACCAAGGCGCAATGGGTACTTTCTGCTTGAATTGGGTGGGCGTATTGTCTCTCGAAAAGTGGTTAAAAGGATACAGGCTTTCTCTTATTATTATTGGGATCTATGTACCACTGTAATGGTATTTTCCTTTCCATTTCTTCTGACGGAGCTACTCGTCCATCCCGCAACCGGTTTATAAGGGAACTATTTTGTTTTTCTTGTACATATATTATAGGCTATGATTAGACACGGTGGATACCATCTTTTTACCGCGCATTTTACTCTGCAGGCGCGGCTTTACCTTCTTGTTCTTTTTTTTATATTTACTTCGTGCTTGTTGATGATGCTCATGACAGGTTACCTTTTTTCTTTCGTTCTTTTTCGCTTTTAGCGGGTGGTAGCATGAATCGTTTTCCTTAATTTTTCACTTCAGGGAGTTGTTTCATTCCATTGTTCGAACTCGTACGTGGTCTCTAGCAGTTATCGCGGAAAAGGTGGTCTCTTTTTTCCTGCTCTTTTATCGGTTGTCACCCCCGCCACGGCGTTGATAACGATTCACCGATATTTTATTTTATTTTTTCCATTAGCGAGGGAACAACAGCAGACAGAAACAGGACAGATCTGGCTTCTTTCTGTCTCTTGTTTCAAATTTTTATTCACTTTTTTTACTAGGAGTCATGGGAATGGGCGGTTTCTACTTTTTTGTCCTTGCTTTTTTCCTTGCTTCACACTCAAGAGGACAGAGTTGCTAGTACGATACGATGCGGTATGGATTGTCAAGTCAAACTCAGTCTTAGTCTAGCTTTATCAATCAATTGAATGGAATCACCAGTGGCATTTTTGCTCGAGGCCGAATAATATTTTCCATTCGGAGAAAAGGAAATTTAATTGGGGCGGGTTTACAATTCGCAGTCGGACACCCAAGGTGGCGATTCCCATACAAAGTGCCCTGTTGCGCCAACAGTAGCGAGAAATGAATATTGCCCTGCCAGTGCCATCATCAGCATAAGGATATGTTCGTCCAGCTTTTTCGGGGATGTAAAGTTATCGAAAGTGGGCTGCAATGTATGCTAGTATACTGGTACTGGGAAGGTCCCGCCCACCAGCATGGAAAATCTTAAAAAAAATTGTGATTTTAATTTGGGGCGGAAGGAAGTTGACTCGTGGGCGGCCGCATTTTATGCTCGTTGCAGCCTCCTTCACTCTTTTGCTGCCCTTTCCATTTCTTCATTCTGATCTTGACAAGTTGCCGTAACGCTTTTACTTGCAATAAGAGACCGTGCCACCACCACCACCACCACCACCACCACCAAGACAAGACCGCCGCCCCATAAACTTAATCCTACCCGCAACGCAAAAAGTTCCCTTCCACTCTAACCAAACTACTCACCTCCTACCTACCTTACCACTTTCTCTCCCCTCAATACTCGACGCTTTTTCTCGCTCTTTCCACTACTCTATTCTTTAAAACATGTGGGTGATAAATTGGTGTAAGTTCCTCCCCTTTTCACACCCTTTGCCTTGCCTGTTTCGTTCCGATGATCGATGATGACACTGACGACGACGACGATGATGGTGGCGATGAAATGAAGTCTGGGATGTTCTCGCTAGTCTAGGACTCACAAACAAGCACGCGAAGCTTCTATTCCTCGGCCTTGATAATGCTGGAAAGACCACGCTTCTTCATATGCTCAAGGTGAGCATTTTTCCCGCCCTTTTCCTTTCCGCTAACTTCACCCCCTGAGGTGTTGATTGGTTGGTTGGTTGGTTAATGCTGGTTTGGGTGTGTTGTAGAATGATCGTGTAGCTACTCTGCAGCCTACTTTGCATCCCAGTAAGCAACTTCTTTCTTTCTTTGCGCTCTTCCGGGGCGTCGAGGGAAGGTTATTTATTCCCGGTTGTCGTTGTGCGGCTTTCTAACAAATTATTGCTGTTACAGCTTCGGAAGAGCTGGCGATTGGCAACGTCAAGTTCACAACCTTTGATCTTGGTGGGCATCAGCAAGGTAGATCTTCACCCTCTTTCTTTCTTTCACACTCATCTCTTTATATATATATATATATATATTGCCTGCATAACGGGTTTTCTTATTTCTTTCCACTCGTAATCGCCCTTTCCTCCTGTCGTTTCCCTCAGCCAGTGCCTGCATATGATGCCCTGGCATGTTCTTGTTCCCGGATTTTCCCTTTTCACCCCTTCGGCTCAAACTCCTTGATTTCTTTGGCGTTACGGCACTCATTTACTGGGAACGTGGTTATCGTCGGATGTTGGGTGGGCTTATCATTCAATAACCGCGCCGCTACTCACCACTCGCGATTCACCCCCTGTCTCCATCCTTTGCACATTACTAATCATCGAATGATTGTGTGTGAATAGCTCGCCGCCTCTGGAAGGATTACTTCCCGGAGGTATCTGGAATTGTCTTTCTCGTTGACGCTAAAGACCATGAACGTCTTGCCGAATCCAAGGCCGAACTTGACGCCCTTCTCTCCATGGAGGACCTATCCAAGGTTCCGTTCCTCATCCTCGGAAACAAAATTGATCATCCCGAAGCTATTTCCGAGGAGGAGTTGAGACACCAACTCGGACTGTATCAGACCACCGGCAAGGGAAAGATCCCGTTGGACGGAATTAGGCCTATTGAGGTTTTCATGTGTTCGGTTGTTATGAGGCAGGGTACGTCTGAGGCGCTATCTAGATTCTTCAAGAGTTTTAGTGCTAATTGGTTTGGGGGACAGGTTACGGAGAGGGATTCAGATGGATGTCCCAGTATGTTTAAGCCGGTGCAATGATGCCAGCGGTCCCGAAGGGTAGTTTGGGAAAGAGAATGGAATGAAGGACAAAAACCAAGCCCCCCCCCCCCCCCTTCCCCGAGAAATGGAGACATGATGATCTGCTATTTCCTATATTCAGCCTAAGGCAAGCCAGCACCTTATAAGCAATGAAATGATTTATTTCCTCCCTCCGTGCAGTTCGGAATATATGTATGTGAGGGGAAGACCCTCGGAGGTGATGATGTCCCTGTTTTATGCTTTTTTCTCTGCAATGTTTTTGCCCTTTTTTCAATTTTATTTTTCTTAAACGTTTTGGTTTTTTTTCCCGCTTTTTTATTATTAGTTGATATGCCCTGTGTGTTTAATAGCATTTGTGCCACGATTGATCAAGCAGTGCACAGTACTATCCCAGTGAAACGATTGTAAAAGTTGAGCATGAAATCTCACTCGGAGGCTTTACCTACCTGCCTACCAACGCCCACATGCATACAAGACTTGGGCAAGAAGCCTTTACGGTAACACGTCTAGGTTAAGTACCTATATTTGTGTGCATATTCGCTATCTGGTGACCCGCTATATACATCCATAACCATGATGCCTCTTACTCCTCAATCCCAATCTGCCCAATAATTTTCTTCACCAGCGCCCTTAACAAGAACTGTTCCCTAGCTAATGTCCTCGTATGCTATTTCACACCCCATTCATCAACACTACTCCAACTAACCAACTAGACAAACGCAAGGAGGAGAAGGGAAACAAGTACCTTCAAAAAAACTTCCAAAGAAATCCTCTCCCTGTCCAACGCCTTGCCAAGCACATATATTGTATCCTCAATTGCTCTATCCTCCGTAACTAGCTCATACAACTGTGCGTGCACAACCGTAAGCCCCACGACAACCGCGTCAACGCTAGGAACCTCTCTATTCTCCGCGTCATGGATGACACCTTCAGCGGCTGCGATACGCTCTCTCAGTATTTCGCCGTCCTGGGTGCATAGGGCGTGCAGACGGGTGAGGTCTTGGAGTTCTTGGCTCATGTGCGATTGCGCACGGGTTAGGGAGTCGCGTTGGGTTGTTGCTTGCGGGAGGGTTGTGCTCGTTAGATTTGTGTGGGAGGCTATGGCCAGAGTGTGGAGGGATGTGGAGATTTTTGTGAGAAGGAGGGCGGTTTCGGGGTTTGGTGGGAGGGGCGGGGGGGCGGTCGTTGAGTTTCGGGGCGGGGGGGAAGAAGGGGGGAGTGACATTATGTCGATTGGGTCGGGGCGTTTTACTATGGGTAGAAGCTGAGGCGGGGCATTGGTGTGTGGTGGGAAGGGGGGGTGTGGGTGGTAGTGTTGGGGTGGCGGGTGGTGGTAGGTTTGTACTGGTGGTGGGGAGGTTTGCGGGGGGCGCTGGTGAGGGTGGGGTTGGGCCATTGATGGGTGGGGAGGTGGTGGCGGAAGAGAGGGGGGTATTGTTTGGCGGAAGGGTGGTGGAGGGTATGTGCTTCCTGGTGGGTTGTATGGCGGAGTCTGAAGCTGTGGAGTTCCCGACGCTCTATGTGAGGCTGGAGGCAATGAAGGTGGGGGCGGCCCTTCACCAAAATACCCTCCCGACGGGCCCCTTCCTTGTCCATTTGTATTCTCCATTGATGGTAGCGGCCTCTGCTGCTGTTGGGCATTAGGATGCGGCGGTACCGGTAGTGCCGGGGGGAGCGGTGGAGCTGGAGGACTTTGATGGCCTGGAAACCTTCCCCCCGCACCCAGACTTGGCGACCCACCCGTCATCTCCTTCGGCAACGGCGGTAATGGTGGCGGCCCAACCGGCGTCCCAGCACTCGCCGGCGCAGGAGTTGCTGAACCCCCTGCTCTCCCAGCCAACTCCTCCGGTAGTGGCGGCAATGGTGGAGGCGTTGCCTCTGCAGGCCTGGCCACGGGTGGCGCAGTCTTCGAGTAAACCGGTGGTTCCCTACCAAACACCCCTCTCAGAACATCGCACAAGTCCACAATATTCGATCTCTATCCCCGTCAGCTCCCCCTCAAAGAGTAAAAACAGGGTGTGGAACGAATAAACGAATGGCATACACACATCGGAATAATTAACCCAATTCGCCAAGTAAGGGTGATAACACCTCCCACTAGGGTCGACGTGGTTACCGGGACGAATGAGCATGTCCTTCGCTGGCGTTACGAATGCCATCGGGGGTTGGCGGGGGTATGTATGTGGTAGCCAGACGGTTAGCGGGATGTTATAGGTTGCGCCCCGGAAGAGGACGGGTATTGTCCCATAAAGGTGGAGGAGGAGTTCTGGGCGGCCGTCTTCATGAGCTTTCCCACACCCTAGGTATTAGTAGAAGCCAAGATATATCGGAAGGATAGAGAGGGTGAAGTATACTATAAACATCCGTCCTAGGCGATAAAGACGGGGTATTAAACAACGCTGTAGCAACATCGTTATAAGTCCTCTGTGGGTCCGCATACTCCTGTTATCCCCAGACCAAATATTAGCTCCCCTTTCTCCTAGGCAGGGGATGGATGGAGGAGTTTGTCGGTTTTTATATCTCACAGGAGCGATGACACGATGAAGCCACTGCCGGACTTGCGGCGTTAGTTTGTGGTTTATGGGGGTCGTCATAACGGCTCCCGAAGCATGGATAGGAGTTTTGTAGTGTTTGTGTAATGCAGAGTAGAAGTGGAAGATGGGGGGCGAAGACAAGACACCTTGGTGTTGGGTTTGAAGGTGGTTACGTGCACGCCAAGGCTCGGATTTGGCCAACCCCCCCACCGCAATATACGAGGGCTGGGCAGTGGTTTCCAAACATGGAGAAATGCATATACCGATACTGAAGAAGTAGGCAGAGCGATATTAGACCTCAATCACGATAGGAAGAGAGGGAAATATTCTTATTAGCAGTGTGATAGAATACATTTTAACTCAATCTCCCGAACACGACCAACCCTCTCTCCGTCCTCCCCCGTTCACAATAGAAATCCTACTACGCACCGCCATCTTCGATAAATTACCTTGTCCCATCCTAAGTCTTTGCACCTGCTCAGTCAGCATTCTCACTCAACCCAACTCCCCCCTAAAAAAACAAGCCCTGTCCAAAACGTCCCAAAATCCTCAGTACCCCTGCGTCATCCTCACCGCACCCCCGATCAAGAAAAGAGAGCATCCTGAAATGCCTCTCTAAAAATGTCGAAATGCTGAGACTCTTCCTATCATATTTTTTTGCAAAGTATCATCATGGAATTTTGTTCCCCCCTCTTGCTGCTTGTGAGAAAAATATGGGGAGGGGAGCATACCTGTTTTGGTTTGGCGTGGGTTGTTGGCTAATGAGTTGGGAAGGTGAGAAGGGGGTCGAAGAGAAAGATGGAGGGAGGAGAGGAGGGAGGTTGGCAGTTTGTGGTGTTGAGTACGGGAAGGTATGATATTTTATGTACAGAACAGGATGCGGGTACAGCCCTAATACCAGGGAGCTAGTGCGGGTGGTTAAGAGCCTCATTAGGCTTCCATATTTGGTAGGGTCCGGGACGGAGGTAGATTTACCCATACGATGGACAGAGATTCACGAAAACCAGGGTATGATACGTTATTTCTCTGCCATTTAACCAGCCCCTAGCGCAGCAGCCCCTAGACCACATCTCCGCCACTAAGCCTCATGAATTATCCACTTCCAGTCTCTTTCACGACTATCAACCCCCTCGGCCTCCTCTCAGAGCGCCACAACTCTAACTTCCTCCAACCCCCAAAACGGATGCACAGACACCGTCACCCCCTCTCACTCGAATAACACCCGAAAAAACAATCATCCTCAGAAATACCTGTAAAACTCCATTCCATTCCACTATGTAAGCCACTTTAGACCCCCCCCCCCCGCGCTTCCATAATACATACATACAGAAGAATCGCTCCTCTAAACTATAGGAGTTATAAAGGATAGAGAAGAAAAGAAAGGAAAAATAGGATAGTAGGCAAAAAAAAGACGTAACCAACCCCCCCCATACGATACGATATACCAAAAAAAACACCTCCCAACCGGTCAAACATACAAAAAGGGGGTGGAGGAAATTCTTGGGCCCATTTTTACAATATAAGGTTGAGAAAAGAAGGCAATAATAAGGGAAGAAGAAAAGGGGGGGGGGGAAGGAACCTCAACCATTTCTAGGAAGAGAGAAAAAGAAACCTTCACCGGTACATCACAAGAGGGCAAACAGGACATCATTTCAGCTTGACATAGTTTCCCGGAAACTGCCCTGTTCTGCCATTCAGCTTTCCAGTCCACCATTCATTCTCGTTACTAGTCCTCTGCACGATTTCAACGACGTCCCCAGTGCTGAAGCTTAGATCCCCATCCGCCTGTGCCTCATAGTCGTACAGAGCCGTCGCCTTCTCGGGCTCAACACTCAAATTTTTCGGCTTCGGTCTGGGCGGGGGAGGAACCTTCTTGCCTGTTGTCGAGTAGTTTGTTCCAGTAGAGTTGCTTCTCGCGACGCCGGTGGTGGTAGCGGGACTTAAGAGGCCGCTTCCCTCGGTTGAAGCGGGAGCGCCAGTTGATGTGTAGGGCGGTGGCGGGGTTTCTGTACTATCGCCGCTGGTACGTGACATATCCAAAGATGTTGTCCGTCGTGACGTCACGGAAGCTGTATCTGATTTGCCGGATTTCTGGAACTTCGGATTCGGTTTTGAGGGACGCTGGCTAGTTGTCTTGAAGCGAACTATGGCGAGAGCTTCTGCTTGCTCTTGGACCCCGTCGCGTTTCTTCTCAAAAGCCGCCTCGACGTCGAGAGTGAGGTCAAAATAGCCGATGTTGATAGCTTGCATTCTCTCGTGAAGAGTATAGAACACGTTCAATTGCATGTAGTAGAAGCTCTGGAACAGAGGCTGAATAAACTCTCTTTCGAGCATGAAGAGCTTTGGAAGCTCCGTCTTAAGGAGCTCGTTGTAGTAGTTGAACTCCTGCGTTGCTAGCTCCACATCACCCTCTGCCTTGTACATCGCCTTCTCATCCTTGAGGGTTTTATCCTTCTTATCCTGAAGCTTCTTGAAAGCCGTCCGACGGCGGTCGTAATCCAGTTGCTTGTGGTCGCGCTTCAAAGCCGTCTTTCGAATAACCTTGATAATCTCCATGAGCTCATCGGCTGGTCGAATTATTCGTGTTTCGATCATTTCGAGCTCTGGTTGCAAGGTAACCTTGAGGTCGTTGACGATACTTTCATACTCCTCGCAGGCCCGGATACCCTCAGGGTTCCCTTCGATCTGGATCGAATCCGGATCCGACACTTGTCCAGAGATCGGCTTGTAGATTTCAGCAATGGACTTTGAGAATTCGATCTGATGATCCAGCATGCCTAGGGTCTATCAGTAATCTGTTTAGCTAAACCGGGGGGTGATTTACCGCATACCATTAATAGCATCGAAATACCTGGAAGACAAATCAGAACTGCCCACAATAGCGAAGGACCCAGAGTAACTTTAACTTACTTTTTCGATTCATCATGGAGCTTCTTCGTTTCCTATAGCACAACAAACCTAAGTATGCTACTTCCTAAAGCTGACATCGTAGCTTCAAACAAACCTTTTCCAGCTCTTCAAATCGTCTTTCTGCGTCTAGATAGATCGCATCTTTCGTGATTTCACCCTAAACCCTATCATTAAGCAACAATTCACACCTCGACCGACCAAGCGATATATTTTCTTCTCTTTTTTTTTTTGAAAGGAAGGACGAAAGAAAGAAAGAGTCCACATCGAGAGCCATCATACCATATTGAATTTCTGCTTAATCGATTGCGGCGCCTACACTCCTCGCGTTAGCCTTTCAACTTCCGACTCCTCCCTCCCTCCTCCCTCTAAGAGTTTGCCTAGAAAGCCCTACCCGAACGACGCCCCGCTGAAACCCTTTCCAACTCATGACAAGCAAATGTCTATTGCAAACGATGGCTTGTAAAGGGAGAAATAATAATAGAAAAAGCAGTCAAAGTGTATGATTTTCGAGAGTTTGTAAATTGGTCGTTTTAGAAAAACGAGTAAAAAGAAGAGTAGGATTAGGAGTGCAAGAGAGGGGAGGGAGTGAGATAAAGAGGGAAAGCGGAGATTTGGCTTCCCGGCGTTTTCTTTCCTTTGTAAAATCGATTCCGGAGCCGGGGGAGGGGGGTTGGAGAGGCAATGACGAAAGCAGTGACACGAGCCTGGATGACAAAAGGGAAAAAAAAAAGAGAGACGAAGAGTATGGAGTCCGAAAACGGCCCAAGATCGTCAAGGGTCTAAGCCGCTGCCGAGCCAACGAATCTACGTAAGCTAGCTTAGGTTCGTGCTGTAATCTACTCGAGTAGATGATGGAACCACAGAGCTAGATTTTCTATTCTAAGTTCTCCGTTGGCTGCGCGTTCATTCTTCGCTCTGATACAGAGTCCATTGACCTGAGCGGGGCTTACGGAAGACGGCAGAGGTAGAAGAAATGCCTCTTTTCTCCCTCGTGGATTCTCACCTGGTATTACGAGATGGGGGGGATTTGAGCACCAAACCTGAAGTGAAAGAGAGGGAGAGCTTTCTGCTTGGCAAACGTGGCTTACCCCTCCGCCCTCCTTTAGGTCCCAATAACCACCGTAGAAAAAGCTCCACTCGGAGAGACTATTCTCCGACTGCCCACTTCCCATATCTTCTTGGACTTCCTGTAATGTATAACCTGAAGCCTAAAACACCGGGAGTCTTTCCGCACATGCCATCCCTCTCGTTGGTAGAATTGATCTGGGCAATTGATGTTTGCAAGGTTTCCCGAGAGATTGGTACGGGCAGGGTATGATACTCCACTGGGTTCTTGGCGTTTAAGCGAATTTTTTTCACGTGATAAACAATACGAGTGATCATGCGTGAGAAGCAATTCTCCTAAACGACCACTTCAAGGGATTGCAAAAAAGAAATGGAATGTGAATTCTAACGCTAAAGGAAAGCTGTGCAACTCCAACCATTATAGTCAAATCCTGCGCCCTAAAACTCACCACTTAATAGTACTGCTCCTCCTTTGGAAAATCGGTGCTCTCGCTGACGGACTTCCATTCTTCAACCCTCTTGCTGAACTCCTCGTTAGTGCCAATAATGCACTTGACAGCATCACTTCCGAGAGCAAGCGTCTTAGGAATTTCCCTCCCCCTTGCGCATCCCGAGCCGGTGAGGACATCAAAGATGACCTGAGCACCCCTCTTGGGGTCTCCATTTTGTTTTCTGTCATGCTCGGCGAGGAATGCCTTTGTCTTCTCGTTGATCTCAGCGTAGGCTTCGATTTTGGATTCTGGAAGCTGAAATGACGTCCCAGAGGAGAGGAGGTTTGTGCGGAAGTAGCCGGGTTCGATCAGGCAGGTTTTTATGCCGAAGGGTTTGACCTCATTGTCAAGGGTGAGGGAAAGGTCTAAGGTATGTTAGTAAGTTTGTCATTGAGAGAGTAGGGGAAGTGCACTTCTGATAGCGGCCTTGGAGGAGTGGTAAAGACCAATGAGAGGATCTGTCATTGAAGCTCCCATGCTGCCGACTGTGGCAACGATACCATCCTTTCGTTCTCGAAAATGTGGGAGGATGGCACGGTAGAGGTTAAGGATGCCGAAGACATTTGTATGGTATTGTGCAAGCGATTCTTCGGGACTACGTAATCAATTAGTCCCTACTTCCCATCCAACCTTTAAGATAGAGTGGGCACATGCGTTCGCTCCTCCAAAGTTCCCGCAACAACATAAGCTGCATTCAAAACTATAACATCGATATGTCCATAAACCGCAATGGCGCCCTCAACCTGCTTCTTGAGCACATCCAAAGGCTCGTTCTGGTCAATCCTGGCGACCGCAGCGCCGGCCTCCTTCAGAGAAGCCAATCTCGATGTATTCCTTCCCGCCGCGACAACTTTGTGACCGTTCTTGAGGATCGTGTGAGCAAGTTCGTTGCCGAGGCCGGAGGAAGTCCCGGTGACAAGCCAGACTTTTTGAGCAGCCATTTTAAACCAAGGCGTTGCTTTGTATGATAATAAAAAGTGCAAGTAAAAGTAGGAGCAGTAGGAGTCGCGTTTGTGAGTATTCAATTGGCTTTAAGGTAGTTGATTGTGGGAAGGAAAAATTGGGCGAGAATTAGGCATCTATTTATCTCTTCAAATTCTCAATCTATAATAGCTTTCAAACGTCATTAGTCCCCACATCTCCCACCTCGATGATCATTTCCTTTCGGTGCTACATCGGCGTTAGCAACAGAGCCGCTCGCAGTTTAAGGTTTTCCCAGTCGGCGTTACAGGGTCCATTAGGAAGGTTATAGAACAGTTATTTGAGGTTAATCGCCCAACAATATCCCTGCCTGTTCCGGCTAACGGGCCCCGGCCCTCTCTCCTCGGCCGGCAAAACATGAAAATATTGAGTCACCCTTGTTTATCGTGTGCCACCCCTGCCAAGCCATTTTTTGAACTCCATTCCTCGGTGACATCAGTGCAAATGTGGTCACGTGGCTCATATTGGCCGCGTTCTGAAGTCCACACATCTGCAGAATCCTAGCTATCATATTAACAAAAAAAGTTGCTTACTCAACTACTATCTCGAAAACAATATCTTGCTGGTCCAGGAGATAAGCAGTTTCTTCCAAAAGCCTCGCTATAACGAGCGAAAAACCCCAAACTCCTGGGGCTCCTTACAACGAGGTGCAGCTGCATCATATGGCGGGTATGCAATCAGGGTCGGATGTGCATAGCCACCTCGGACTCTCGTATATACCAGAGCTCTACCCTTATCGATAAGGTTTTTTTTGATCCCGATGGTTTATCTGACTCCCTTCCACTCTCCCTTCGATGTACCACTCGTCCCCCCTGGATAAATGGACCCCAATCATTATAAGCATACCTCAAGCCTCTATTACTCTTTATAATAATATAATAAGCCTCCTCGCCCTCAATTCAGTAGCCCTAGGCTACTATCAAACCTACACCATAGCTCATGCATTTAAAGTTTCCTCCAGGTTCACGCCCACCACAGCATTCGTGATACTTTTACCTCTTTGCAAATTTGAGGCACAACCCGGGGTGGGGCGTTCATCCTGCGGTTTCATATCATAATTCTCTCTGCAGCCTAAAACTATGACCCCATGTATCTGTACCCTGTTATGAGTTTCTTGGTTTAGGGAGGTGGTTGGGTTCCCCCAGAAGTTTCCCTTTCAAAACTTCCTTGGAGATCGTTGAGAGACTGGCGTTGCTGAATAGTAGGGAGCGTCAAGTAGGGAGCGTCACGGCAAATGAGCTCTCCTCAATATCACCTCGAAAAGGAGGTGACGGCCCAATGGGAATCAACAAACTCATTATAGCATCAATTTCTCCTACTACCAACTTTAGATAATAACTACTGTGTAAACAACAGCACTAATAGTAGTAGATCGGGGGGGGTTGTATAGATTCGATATATCTGGTGGGATGCTGGCGTACTCTTAAGTTTGTAGGCTCCTAACTTAGAGGTTCCTGATCAACCAGCTTACCTTTTTTTTTTGGTGTGAAAGCTAATTAAGCACATCAGAGGTTTTGGGAAGTTGGAGAGTTATTGGACGTTTGTTTCTCGTTCTCGCATGTACTGTTCAACTAAGGATTCTAGTTCGGAAGCAGGACATGCCAGGTGTTCATAGGAAACTAGCTAGCCCTACACATGAGTGGCGTGGGGAGGTCCCCAGGCTTGAGCAGCGGGAACCTGTATTTGGGTCGCGGGGTAAAATGTGGCGAAACCTTGGCTACAAAACACAGGGATTTTGCGAGCCCATTCGCCAGACTTATCCCTACACTCGAAGCACAGACGATGCTCTTCGCTCGCCATGTTGGGGCATTTAACAATGTGCCTGTTGGATATGTTTGCGTGGATACAGGGCTCCAATTTCATTGAATATATTTCCTTCCGGATTGGAGAGCCTGAGATTCAGGCCGAGTATGCCGAACATGCCATAAGATAATGCAACATCTTGTGCGAGAGTATTTTAGTGGGGGGGGGGGGGGGGGGGGTGATGCTACGCTATAGCTCAGGCGCCTGATACTTTATCTTTTGTAAAAAAGGACATTGGTATCCAATCATAACACTCTCTCATGATATCAATAGAACGAGGAACGGGGGGGTTCTGGTGTATATCTGTGCTCTGCCTCCGAAACACTCTCTTTCTTTGTCAGAGGACAAATGTTCCCCGAATAAGATCCATGGCTAGTATCCCCGATGTAACTACTCTTTAGTACAGGAAAGGACAGGGATAAAACTTTTGCATGGTAAATTATCTATGCGTATCTGACCGCCCATACAAAATTCAGACCCAAGTGTTCGGGTTCTATATGCCTGTAACTTGTAGCTAGACGCCCAAAGCCGAGCTCGCGAGAGTAGAACATTGGGGGACGCACGGGATGTGGTGTTGCGGATACAAGGCCTCATACCCATTGAATAGACTACAATTCTCTGACATTGCTTGCCTGGCGAATTTCCCTACATCACGCTAGAATACGAACTAAAAAAAGCTGGCTTCACACTTTTCTAGAAATGTCAGTCGAGTGGTACCGGTATCAGATGAATTTCAGGTCGAGTTATGATGTAAATATTTTCCATCGACAGGAGTACTAAACCCGATATGAGAGTGATGTTACCAGTAGATGTGAGGCAATGAGCCTTGATATTTACTACCAACATCCGGAGCCATGTGATAGTATTACACCTCTATGAGGCTGAATCTGCCAATCAAAGAGATACGCTAATTTCACTAATGCCTCTTTAGCACGATGTGGGTAAATCTGGTACTAACAACACTGCAGGGGATGACCCTCTACAGCCAACGCGGATGTTCTGTTATCATCAATGGGCGGGGGGCGGATGTCTCGACTAGTTACTAGACGGGAGTCTTGGTGAGACGAAACTCTACCCTGCAGGAGATTGCGGTGCCACTATACGGGGGTTATTGCGCAATTGGGGTCCTGTGTTGAGGGGCGTTAAAGAGGCAAACAAAATCCCTATTTCATCAAGACTTTCAAGTGACCGCATTATTTCCTACTATTGGTATCTGCAGCACTCATCAGCCTTTAAACTCACACCGACGAGTCGAGCTTTTTCCCACTTGCACTCCCAGAAGATGGACGTACCACCCCCTGTGCGAACTATTGTATATGATATTCTCATGAAAGTCAGAATGGCGCTAAAGTGAACTAAGGCGAAACTAAGACACGAAGGACGCCAGGTCGCCACAGCTTAAACATGTAGAGAGCAGCGGTTGGGCAGGTTCAAGAAAATCATCACTAGCGCCACTCCGTCTTTCATGATGTTCTACGGCGGACGGTAACCCCTACGGTAACCCCTACGGTAACCCCTACGGTAACCCCTACGGTAACCCCTACGGTAACCCCTAGGGGGTGATATTTCATGACGGTGGGTGCGCCACCACATGTGTGACCTTGCTCGAGCGTTCTTAAAAGGAGTTAGCATAGGAAGGGCTTGGTTAGTGGCTAACAAAGAGGAAGAAACCCAGTCTCCTTTCCGGATCGATCCTTGTTTTTCTTTTCCTTGGCCTTTGGCTGATTACTCCCCTGCACTAACTAACGTTAGTTTATAGATACAGTAATTGAAAAGGCGCTCCCCACAATACCGTACTCATAACAGCACTCTGATACGCCTTTTACAGTAGTTCCGGGACTACCCGTTGAGAAAAGGAGCCCTATTACTTGGCTGTCAGAACCGCTAATTTGCGAATTGTTGACCTGTTTTAATATGATGCAGCTCCAGCACTTGGAATGCCACCCAAAAAGGTTACATATCATCGAGGGCGGCCTGAAGCCAAAATTCACACTCTCTGATGCGGAGCATGAGCTTGGAGGAGTCTGTATGATAATTACCATTTCGGCAGACAAGATTGCCGTCTCACACTGCCCGAGCGCATGAGTATGGCACTACACATAGAGTACCAGCACCATATGTTCGCCATGCACAATAGTTCGTATGCAGTGGTTATAATCCCGCATTCTAGCTTCTCTGCAGTGCAGTACTCGAATCGGAATCCTAAATCGTACAGCTGAGCGACTTCAATAAAGGCAGTTGCGAAGGAAGCACCACCGTTCGATGCTAATAACCTATTTAGCTACTTATGCTGATTTTATGTCACCGCACCGAACCCCCCAGAATTCTAACCCCAGAACTTGTGCCACCACGAGGCAAGGCAAAGCCAATAGAAAGGCTTACTAGTGCGGCAGGCGTGTGGGGGGCATTCTCTCTGTTAACCTTGGCTGTCGCGTAAACTCTGCTAGAATGTCAACCCCTCGCTACCCGTTTGGGGTACTATACCGCCCCAGAACAGGGGGAAAGCGAAGCCTAGGATTCAATGATCATTTCTTTGGGCCTAGTCTTTTTTCGGTTTAGGGGTCTGTCATCTGCTGTCGGGCAGGTAGAGGTCAAGCATGCTGCGCTGCGCGTACCGCGGTATTCGGTATAGTCCCCGTGGGATCTTCGGCTTGGAGGCCGGCCGCGGCACCAATACTGGTGGGGGTCGCATTCCCCCTAAGAGATGGTGATAGATGGGGCTATCAAGGTGCTGCCAAAGTTTGGGACTTTTCTTCTCGTCAGAGAGGTGCTCAATTCAACCTTCACCATGCCGGCAGGCCAGGTAGTGGAGACAGCCGGCATCCAATAAGCAGTGTACCCTACCACCCTAGGTGAATATGGGTGGCCCTCGGTTATATACAACCCTAAATGGTCCAGTATTTTCACAGCTCCCCCTACCGGGAGGAGCGGAAATATCGTAAAAATGGGCGTGGGTTGCGGAGAGTGTTGGCTCTCTTGTTGCCGTTTTTCGAGGACAGGGTGGGGGAGAGCGGCGTAAATTGGAGTATAGAAACGAGGTTAGAAGGCGGGAGTTGTTGGAGCCCCGCCCTCATCCCCTCCCCCTCCTCCTCCTCTTGGCAATTGGCTCAGATTGCGGTGTGCTCGGTGCAGTGAAGAAGAACGTTAAGCGAAGCTCTTCCGATAATAAGGGAGGTTTTCGGGATCATTTCCCTAGCAGGCCTTGGCTCGAACGTGCTTGCTGCCTTGGCTCCGACTACGGCTTGTTACTACCACGGGGATCCCGAGTGCTACGCCTCATCTCGGGCCATGCGTCGAGCATCACCCATCAGAATGAGATGGTAGATTTGTTGATGAGCAATAGAGTGGGAATTGAGATCCATCAATCATGCGGCGTCGCTGGAGGTCGTCAATTTATTGCTGCCTTATCAGGGTTGGAAGTACATCCCCCGTAATATATTATATACTTGATAGGACTAACAAACTTTAGGAACTTGACCACCATCCAAAGCCATCTCCTCCACACCGGAATCTCGCAACCCTTCAAGAAGCGGCCCGGCGCCAATACAGCCACGGCCGAGGCCCTCGGCTAGCTCACTCGGATCCTCTCGGCCAGCAAGCCCGGTATGCTCCTTCACTGGGCGACATCGACGGAAACCGTGCCCAACCCGGATGAGCAGGCCACTGTCGTGGCCCGAACGTCATTTCCCCTCTCACGTACACCTCCTGTCGTCATCTCACTCAGATGTGCGCCTTGGGCTACAGTACAACGTCGCGAACTACTGGTACAAGGCAAACTTCGCCTCGGACCTACAGTATTACACCACATCTCCCACATCCTAGTGTTGACGAAGGGTGTCGTCAAGCATTATGGCGATCCCTGGGGGGCGCTCTGGGATTGGCGAAGAATGAGAATGGAGATCTCACTGAGAGGAACTCGGATTCACTCAAATGGTTTTGCCTTGGAAGGCTATGCTTACGAGGTCGGAAATCCCGGCACTGGATGTGCAGGTGCAAGGGCTGTCATACAACCTCAACTTCTGCCGCTATTCTCAGCAAGTCTAGTACTAGCACTGCCACCTCTACAATAGTGTTGCCCCTGTTGTCAGTGCCACTTCTGTCGTCCCACGGCATCAGTTACCCCAAGCACCCACCTACCCACTATTACCACCCCTCAACCGCTAACAACCACCTCTTCTGCCAGCCTCCACTGCCACACCCGCCCCGACGGTGTGGTTCACTACGATTAATTCCGAGAGCAAGAGGGGAAAAAAAGGGAAAGAAAAAGAAATTGGCCCGGTACGTACTATGTGGATCGATCGATCGCAGGAACGTTACATATGAGATATTAAGATATTGGCCACGTCAAGCATCTTCTCTCTTTTACTCTTTATTTTACTCTTCCCTCCTTTCTCTCATCGCTTCTTTCTCCCGGGGAGGTGGAATTAATTTGGATTGGGAGGGGTTTTTTCTTCACTATAGACAATTGTATTATCAAGGCCATGTAGTGGTTGTCAACCGTATATACAGTGATGGATTGAATCACTCTTATATCACACCATCCAGCACCATCACACAAGCAGACTGTCGGTAGCTCGCGCTCGATACAGCACTGTAAAAATCAGAAAAGTATTTTTACTAGTCCCATACAAGTCTCTGCTTCTATCACCAAAAGGAGGATATACCGATTCCCCACCGCGCCCCCTCCCCAACCAAGCCAGCCCACTGACACAACCCAGCACGACCCAAACCACAGTTCGCCGTCCCCACATCCACACACCAAAACTCGACAACATCAAACCCATCCATCCATTCATCCATCCATGCAGCCCTAAGATAATAAAAATAAAAACAAATCCCCCCTCATATCATATACACAAGCCCCCCCAAATCAAACCACTTCATCACAGAGCAGTAAAAACCCACTTTTCCACAAAATACATCCATTACACCCACCCACCCATCCACTTCAATCCTCATCACTCTTAAAAAGAAATCGAAAATCCACCCGAGTGATACCCCATGATCGCGATCTCGACATCCCAGTACCAGTACATCACCCACCCACCCGCATGAAAGAACACAATAGACGAGAACAGTTACGTTAAAATACGTACCACACCACACCACACCCGAGCAAGGACGTGCAATGCTTTGTAGAGTATATATGTATGTACGTATGTATGTGCTCCATCGAATGGAAACGGGGAACCGCTCACTCGTGCACTAACTATACCATTGTATGGATGATATAATACAGTACAGTACCAACCCCACCCCACCCCACCGGAGCAGGAAGAGCTCACTCAGTTCGGACAAGGTGAACAAGATTGAAAAACCCGGAATTTAACCACGTGCCTGTCCATCCATCTACCTACGAGTAGTATAATACTTGTGTATTGTAAAAATGGTTAGTCTTTCTTATTTGATGGGGGGTACTTCAGGGAAAACACTATATCACACAGTAAGTTACACAACCACCGTACCATATCTATCTAATTATCTACTCCCTATCTACCCATCAGATGAGCTGCCGGTATACTACACTACTCGACTGCCGCACGCACCAGCAGCACCTACCCACCTACCAGACAGACAGACAGACCAGTTATAGACTAACTTAGATTTTCCCCTCAGGATGCCATGTCTCCATCCGCCTGCCTGCCCATCGGTTCTTTAGGTACCGGTGTAGTATGATACAACACATAGTATTGGTGCTTGAGTGTGGTGCAGTGCGCCTGCCTGCCTGCTCGTCGGAGGGGGGTTATAAAGTGCAATGTGCGGAGCTGGCATTAGCGCCTGCGCCCTGCATAGGCTAGCCTACTGTGCCCTGCTTTATATCGGGGTATTCACAAATGGCGGTGGGGGGGAGAGAGAAAGGAGGGAAGGAAGGAAGGAAGGAAGGAGAGATTCGGACTGCTGCTCGAGATCTAGAGTATAGCCGTGTGGGGTCGCGCGGGTTGTTCGTGCAGGAGGTGTGATTCTTGCTATTCGAGTAGTGGATAGTATGATATGGGTTTATTTATTTGGTTGCTAGGGCTGGAGCAGGGGAGTGTGTGGCTCGGAATGGATGGAGCCGAGTGGAAAGTGGAGTGGAGTGGAAATCAACTGTCATAAAGTCGTAATAATCACCCTTCACATTTCCCACCCCCGTGGAGTGTAACAGGACTGGCGCCGGCACACCACAATAATAGTCAACGAAATAAATATTAAAACACCACTACAGTAGCACTCCGGTGGGAGAGCGTCTTGCGAATGGTCACGACAAAGAATGACAAGATCGCAAATTTTCAGAAGGCAAAAAAAGGGCTACTTTTTTTTTAGTAAAAAAACATATCCATTCCCCCCATCCCCCGCCGCCAAAATTCCCCAAATCCAATCCTTCCATTTTTTTTATGATACCGTCCCTAAGAAATGATGATAAATATTTGAATGGAAAAAAAAACCAGGTGCAACAAAACGGTAAAAAAAGAAAACTCGACCGCGGTATATCAAATGCAGTGCAGTATGGCAGAAGACAGACGGGAAAGGCAGGCATACAGAAAAGGGAATAGAACGATAGAAAGAAAAATGCACCCAGGAAAGGGTGCACGCATGCAAGAATCGATGGGAAGGGGGTAAGCAAAGGATGGGAATAAAAGATTAAAAGAGAGAAGAACGAAGAAGAAAAACAGACAAGCACACTCGCAAATAAACAAACCTGGAGTTGAGAATTCAAACGACAGAACGGCAGCGGAAAATGAAATGATAAGCCCAGCCTAACTCCCGACCCAACGATTAAAACGCAAGAACCTATAATACAGTAGGAAGCAGAAGAACCCCCCAGAGAGAAAAGAAGAAAGCGAGAAAGAAAAAAAAAGAAAAAAGACCTCTTCGTGTCGAATTTTGAATGAAACAAAAAAACATGCGTAAAATCGTGATGTTCGTCATTTCCGCTACCACCATCAATGACCCTCCCACTATGCAAGTTCAACCCCGCCCCAACTCCGTAGTAGAACATCCTCCTGTAAACAGAAAATGAAACAAAACACAGTTAGTCCAACTTTGCCTGAGTAGGTCCCGATGCCGGCGTCGAAGGCGATGAAGCCTTCCGCGACGGTGTCAGTGACATGCCCTCCTCACTCAATACACTCAACCATCCGCTTCCGACCTCGCTCTTGAGAGCTTCAACTTTACGTCTATACTCGTCTCCTTTCTGAGCCCAATCGACATTCTCACTCGGTGAAGAATGGTGGTTCGGAGGTGATGACTCCGCACCAGATGACGTCTCCTCTGGCGGGTGGTATATCTCTTTCGGTGCTGTCGGAGGCTTTGGTGGGGAGACAACCACCGGCCTGCTCTGTGAAGCCGACCTAACAGCCGTCGGTTTGGTATTTGATTGCGTCTCTTGACGGATCGACACATTGCTATCATCCCGGCTTAGTTCGACAACTCTCCGCCTTCCGACCCTCTTTTTAGCCCTAGCCACCTCTCCGTTGCCGATCTTGACAATCTTCTCGTTGTCATGCTTGTCTTTTTTCTTAGAATCCATGGGTGAGACGGTATTTACCGCCACAGTGGGCGACGGCGGTACCCTCATCACAGGGACAGCAGGGCTCTCCGCTACCCTATCCTTTAGGTTTCGCTTTTCCATCATTCCAGGTTTTTGTGAGTCTAATGAAATATCATCCGAATACCCAGGTGTTTCTCGGAACAGATTGAAGATAGTCACACGGTAAGAAGAGTGGGTCTTGGTGAAAGGATTCGAGGCAATCCAGATCTCCGCTATATTGGGTACACCCGTTAACCGAGCCAATTCTGTGGGGTCAGTGAGCTTGTTTTCCCGCAGATCTAGGCGTTCCAGGGACAGCAATCGCTCTACTCCCGCAATCGACGCTAGCACATTGCCACGGAGGTTAAGTGCGGTTATAGCAGGAAGTGGGTTCCGGGTCAAGGAGTGTAGAGAGTCGATCATGTTTCCAGAAAGGTTCAAAGCACGCAGATTGTAAAGAATGGAGAGACACTCGGGAATGGACTTGAAAAGGTTACCCGAGAGATCGAGCGATGATAAAGAACCAGCCAACGGGGTCAGGGCAGCAGAGGAAATCGATATTAAATCATTCTCCGCCAAAGAGAGATGTCTCAAGAAGCGCCATTTCGTATTGGGAAGATTGGCTGGCAGTGTCAGGCCATGGTTAGAAGCCGGAAGGAGAGTTGAAGTTGACGACGAGTGGCTACTACCAGAGCCAGATCTCCGCATCCTGTGAGAACGAGAATGTGAATTCGTAGCATTAGAATTAGTCCTAGAGCTAGCAGGTCTTGTGGGCGAATTGCTGCGGGGTCGGTTCTTAGAGCTCGATCTTGAGGAACCAGAGGGAACCCTAGACATAGCGTGGTAATGGCCGACAGGGGCACTGCTGCTACCAATTTGGCCTGTGGTCGGAGAGGGCGGAGTCGATGGCTCCCCCTCATTGCCCAGACCAGGGCTTGAGGAAGGGTACGAAATTATTGGCGAAGATGAAGATTTAGCAGACCTCCGCCGTCTCTTGTCCATGTCGTCCAGAACGATAGCAACGATAAGTTCGGTGGGGTCTTTGATCCCACCCCGTTTCACAACCAAACTTCGTAGCCTCTCTGCCAGTTGGTCCCATCCAAAGAATTGGCGGATATCAATATCGCAAATCTCCAATGCACTAATATTCTTGAACGCCAACAAAGGGACCGCGGTATCGAATGGAAACTCTTCAAACCCCTCAATGAGACGAGATTTCCTATCAGGTGCAAGTCTCAGGCAGGGTATCTTGGTGAATGCTGAGTAGAGGTATTTTAAATCGGCCTCTAGAGCTGCTTTCGCTTTCTCACTTTTGACCGAAGCGGACGTCCCGAGTCCTATGGAAGACCATAATGACGATACCCCAGACATGACACTCCTAACACTAGACACGGAGTGTATCGACAAGCTATCTGATGAGTGATTCCTACGCCTAGACGTATCCCTCAAGAACGAAACATAATTGCCTGAGCTCTCCGCATGAATGTTCTCCAGACGAACGCCCATTGGCCCAACCGGGATGTTGAGCTCTTCGAACCGACTCAGGAGATAGTAGAGGTGATGCGGTGTAAGCCCCAGCTTCGCCGGCTTAAGGTGCTGCGAGGTGAATGACAAGGACGGAAGTGAAAAGGCAGCAGCCAGAGTGCTGGAGGTGGAAGAGGAGCCATGGGCATATTGGAGGTTGGCGGGAGTCCTTCCGGACACGGCCGGAGCTGTGTCGCTACGACGGGGCTGTCGTCTTTGAAGCTGTAGAGCATTTGCGAGAGCCTTCTCGTGTGTACGAACGAAGTGAGCAAGGTGCTTGATGTATGTCTGGCCATCCTCAGAGTCCATTATGAATGCATGCAGGTTCGGGGAAGTTATCTCTATTTCGAAGGAGAGTGGTTTGGGAAAAGCCTATCACGAGAGTAACTTCGAGATGATGAAAATGTCAGTGAGGCGGTCGTCCCCATAGCAAGTACGAAGCCGAGACGAGTTGATAACAAGACAACAACGTAGGAAGGGATCATAAGAAGGCTGAGCGGGAGAAAACATGAACGCAGGAGCGGTCTCAGTACTTAAAATAAGGTACTTACACTGGACAAGGCCACCGATAACGGGTTTTTTAAAAAAATAAAAATCTGGGAAACTGGAAGGTAGAAATTATAACTATTTCGCAGGCACACAAGAAAGGTCCAAACTGTCGGAACTCTGAAGAAAATTCCGGCGAGATAAAAAAAAAAGGGCGCTGATATTTAGGGGTGGGGGGGTAAGGGTAATTAATCGTTGTTCGTAACAGTTCGTTATCACCAAGCGAGACTACTCGTAGGCGGACTATCCGTTCAGTCTCTTGTTTCGTTCTTTTTCTGATCTCCTTTCTTTTCTTGCCCTACCGTATTAATTGCTGTGGGGCTTATTTTGTTTCCTTTTCCACACCGACTTTTCACGAGCAAGCACCTATCCCTATAGTCCTCTGGGAGACGTCACAGAGGATTGAAAAATTAAAATCCGACCACTTCTGCAGCGGGCCCTGCCAAGTGTCCAATACCCTTCCCTTGAGAGTGTAGGTAGAAGAGCTGGTGGTGGTGGGTGGGTGAAGGGGGGATAACGGGAAAAATAGATCGAGAGGATCGGAAAAGAAGGGTGATTAAGGGGAGAGGAGGAGAGGAGGGACGGAGAATATAGTAGAGACGAGGATGAAGAAGAAAGAGATTCCTTCTCTCCTAGTAGTGAGAGGGAGGGAGAGGAAGGGGGGAGAGAGAGAGAAAGGGAGTGGTGGAAGGGACACGGGGAAACAAAGGGTGCTTAAAGGAGGAACCTGTTGCTGTAGAGCAAGGTTGAGAGGGAGAGGGTAAGTGTAGCACTATGGAGGTGCATGTGTGTTATGTAGGTAAGCTGGGGGGGGGCGTCTGTAACGCAATATAGGGAAGGGGGTGAGAAGGAAAAAGTCGTGAGAAGTGTGTGAGGACGAAGGACGAGGACTAGGACCAGAGACCTAGAAAGGGAGGGGCTGCCCGCCCATCAGCCAGTCTGCCCAGTGCTTCCCTACCGCAAAGACGAACGTCCAAGCGTCGGCTTTGATCCCCACGGGCCCTTCCTCTCTCTCTGCAACAGTGTGGTTCACACAAGATATCACAACTCTGGTATGGAGTCTCTGATATTAGTTTTTTTTCTTTTTTTTTCTTTTCACTTTTTCCATTTCTCCTCTGATGATCACTCTTCACCACTCCAGGAAAGCAAAAGAAGCCCAGTCGCTCTTTTCCTCGCCGGATCAAGCTCCAGTCATCTTGGCCAGACAGTCAACAACTACTTTCTTGATTCACTACTGTAAATGATCTAGTGCCTTCCTAACTGCGTCTTTCCTGGTCAGATCGCTCGTAAACGTGCCCTCCATCGACCACAAGGTCCACAACGCGCACACAGAAGTCACCATCAGAAAAAATTACCGGTATAATATTTTAGGGCTCCAATGACCATTCCTAAGGCACCTACCTCACGTCTTGTGCCTATGGGGAGTGAGCACCTCAGCAAAAAGAAAAGAAAAGAAAAGAAAAGAAAGAAAAAAGAATCTGATCAAGGGATAAAAAATAAAAACAGAGTGAGAGTGAGAGAATAGGAAGGGGGCAAAGGGAAATAGAAATGGGTAGGGACCCACTCCAGAGTCGAGAAGGCATGGTAGAAGGGAAATGGTAAAAAAAAAATTGAAAGAAAAGGACCGGTACAGTAGCCGCTATCTTCAGCTTTGCCCCTCCTGTTTCTGCCGTTCGTGTACGAGTACCGTGACCTAGACAGAACCTCAAACGCCGGACACCACTCTCCAAACCAAGATGCGAAGCGAAGGGGAGAGCTGCGAGAGAAAGCTGCCCGTCCGCACAAACAAGCAAGCACAACAGGAAGCAAGCCAGCATAAAGGAAATGAGAACACGCAGGAAGGCTCAGTGAAAAAATGAAAAATAAGAAACTAGAGAACGAATTAGAAAATATAAAAAAAAGGAAGCCAGATACCCGCAGCTGCTATCGATTCCCAATAGGAAACGTCTTTCTACCTCTCTCCCTCTCCCTCCTCCCTCTCCCACAGCCATGCCCAAGACAATTGGGTTGCATATCCTCGAGGGCGATGGTAGGCGATGCACCTCATTTTGCTCCGGGTTTCCAAGTTTTTTCCATACCACAATGAGACAGCAGTACTTGTATTATGGTTATTATTTATTCCCTGAGGGTTTTTGTTGCACCTTTTCTGATTCCTGCACTTGCAACTTGCCAGAACCAAGAACCTATGATGAACCCAAGTTTTTTTTCTCCCTTTCTCTAGCTCTAAGTTAGTCCGACATCGAACGAGTAGAATACCATACCGGGAGGTTGTATGCTATTAGTCCACCCTGCTCTGTTCTTCCCATTCTCTGCTCTTTGCTTTGCTTTGTTTCGTTCAGTTCGGGGGGGTTTTCTTCTCCCATTTTTTGTAAAGGTGGTGGTGGTGGTTGTTCGCTGCCTGGTTCAACCTTTGCTTCTGCTCTGTCCGAGTCTTTCTTGCTGAGGACGCATGTCTCTCATGTTGCCAAGCCGGGACTCTGCTGCACGAGACCCCTGCACATGGCCTGCTAGCCTATCGCTTTGCTCCGGCCAAGCTTTATTGAATCTAACCCATGTCACCGCTTCTAATCTGCCCTTTCTCTCTCCCCCGATACTCGCCAGCCAGCCCCCTCCTAGGATGTTAATAACTTATGATACTCTCCTTTGCTTCTTGCCCCTCGACATGATGATAAAGCCCCATTTATCTCCTGTTTTCCCACCCCCCAATTCTCCTACGGGTACTGCAACTGTAGTCTACCTACTACTGCCACCACAAATTATCCAACAATGCTGGCATTTATATCTGATCCCCCCTGCCCTGCACCCCTTTCCCAGTTAACCGCAGACTTTTCAGGGCATTTTCGATTCAAACATTCACACCCCGCATGTACACTCCAACCTGGGAAGAAGAAATAAAGGGCAGCCGCACAAAACTGCTCTATTCAGCCCATATAATGGAGTCGAATAAGCCCTTTCCCTCTCTCTCCGGCGGAAAAACATTCCCCCTAACTTGAACCACCCCTCCTTCTGCTTGTGTCCTACTTTTTTGGACCCTTAACCAGTATTTACTTTCGGCGCAAACTAGCGACTCCGGCAGGGCTCCAGATGATACGATCGGGCAGGATGGGGCAAAGAGTTGGAGTTAACTTGAGCCAGTCACAGTGCCGTACAGTGGCTAAATATGTTCACCTACTTAGAGCACGTTAATTGATTCGATTGAAATACCCCCCCCCCCTCAAAAAACGGTATCATGATAACCGCTTCCCCTTCCCCTTCCTCCATTCCTCCCCCCCTTCCTACCAGCACTTGTACCACAATCCATGCAACCCCACAAACACCCCAACGGGCGTGACCACACGCCGATATCAAGTAGATAGTGAATGGGCTCAACGAACGAGCTACTCGAGTATACAAAATGTCTTAGCGAAGGCTGGTTCCGCACGGTCAACCAAATTTTATTCTGGCGATACAAGTGCCAGCCTAGCTTCCACTAGATTCCGCATGGCTTGTTCGTTCGCTGGACTCCTCTCACATTCAATCATGAAAATGCAAGAACGCAGCCCATCCCTCCCCTTCCGTGTTTCTTCCAACACCCCATCCCCGAACGGTCAAGATCTCATCACACACCCCAACCCAAGCTCAAACCACCCGATGACGATGATGATATACGCCATTCACCCCCAACCAACCAATAATCAGTAACCAAAGCGAAGCGAAACGAAACAATTTCCAAACCTAGCCTAGCGTCCTAGGTGTGCTCGTGTATCATAGACACAAGCGTGCGCCTAAGGCGCTACCCGTAAACCCATAGGACGGAAACGAAACATAATGTAAAAAGCAATTACTAGAAGAAGGAAAAAAAATTCGGCCGAGGGTTTGGTTTGGTTCGTGGACGTACCGATGCTGGGGAAGGGACCCTGACGTTTACAAGTATTCGGGACGATCTTTCGGCACATTGAGCATAACGGCACGGTATGAAAAAGACGTCCTGCTCCTACAATACTCGAGCACAGCATCAAATAATCAAGTCTAGAAAACAAAACCGGGAATACTCCATTAACCCGCAGGGAAGGCAGAAGCCTTCCCTTCAACAAGGCCTTTCTCCGAGCAAAGTACTCAGCCCTCAATTCCTCCCTTCCTCTCTCCTAGTGCGGCGCCGAACGTCATGATACCATACCAGCAGTGGTTTAAAACACCCACCCACCCACCTCCCACCGAGAGAGAGCCAAGGTGTCTTACGCCGTCCAGTCCCGACTCCGTCACACTTCCAAAGTCCAAACCCCATCCCAACCCCAGGACCTCCGCGATACCATCATTTTCTTGCTTTTTTACCTTCCCCACATGCAGGTTTTGGCTATCTGTGCGGTGTCTGTGGTGTCAACTAGTCCGAATCAAGTAAGTTTAATTAGTTGCGGTTGACAGGATATTTCCCGAAGCGCTCGTATGATACAAGTGGTTGGATGCCACCACCACCATCTCCACCACCACCACCACAACTACCACCGACAGCGACAGCAGCAGCAGCAATGCAAGGGTTGGATGGCAAGAGTAATTCATCAATTCATCACGGTGTGAATATAATAATAAGATATCATCATCGGATCACTGACTTTGGAAAGAAAAAAGATACATATCATTACGGTTGCTATTATCATGAGGAGGGGGAGGGGCAGAGTGGACATATAATGCGACCTCTCACATTCTCCGGGTCAGACAGAGCAGCCCATACCGGCATTGTTATTCCCCCCCACATCAAGGACATGGACATAACGCTGCTCCCAGAATAGCGCTTTCGCATTGTCTCCGAAAAGTATAAAAATATTTTATGCTCATGATAGTTATCCTTCACCTCCTCCTTCTGCTGCGAATGCAGTGCCGTATCGTTATTATAGCCGTTTACTTTTTCTCTGTTTCTTTCAGAGGGAGGGTAAGTCCAGTCAAGCTGCTTGCCCCCCCTTCGCCCTACACACCCCTCCTCGTGATGATTCCTTTTTCTTTTTTGTACTGGTATGATACGGTACGGCTTGTCTGGCCTGGTCTGGCCCGGGTTGGAGATGGGCTATCTGACTGCAAAGCAATCTAGCAGTTGAACTACACCACCGCCAGAGAGAGAGAAAGAACGAATGATTGAATGAAAATAGAAATCCTCACTTTGTTTCCCCCCCCGTTTTCCTTCTTTTTTTGCCTATTTCCTTCCTTTTGCCTTGCTGTCGTGCACGTTAGCATACCTTCATCACTACCCCACGGGGTTCGTCTACGGTCAACCAGTAAATCCAGAACCAGTGTAACTCCACTTTCGCACGGACATTAGCCCCGAGACGGGGAAACCTTATCTGTTTTCTTTTTTTCTTTTTCTTTTTTCCTTTCCCTGTCGCACAAAACTACAACCACATCACACAGCATCACTCGAAAACCCGGCATCATTGAAATACTCTAACCTAATCGTTATGCAGGCGGGTAAAAAAATAAAAATAAAAAGGGACATGAAATAAAAAGTACCGTAAATTTGGCAACCCCCAGACAGACACGCTTTGCATTGCAGTTTAGAATACGTAGGTACGGCAGATCTATCCATGGCGCCTCTCCTTTCTACGTGTTTTCCTTTCAAACTCCCCTCCCTAGAGCTCACATTTGAGCGATTATGTGGGCTAAAGGGACTTACTACGATACCAATTTCGCTTCAATCGTCATACAGATGGTACCTGTATGGTACGGGGTATGTGGTTTTTCTATTACCCTTTCATCATTGTTTTGCCTCTCTCCTTCAGATTCTCTTACTTCACACCCCTAACGACCCTGCCGCCCCGCCGCCAGTCTGCAGGGAGCTCCGCTCCCAGACCAACCCAAGTACCTTCGTAACGGCTTTTTTCTTCTTCTTCTTCTCCCTCACCTGGTTTTCCTTTGTCAAGTACACGTGGGTACAGGTGCTTTCGTCATAGGAGTTCCGGGGAGGAGGAGAGGGAGAGGGAAAGGAAGAGGAGGAGGAGGAAAACTTAACCCCTCAACGTTGCGTTGTGGCCTTATAGTCGAGTTTAGTATTCGACTGACTTGAGGCATTTGAAAAACGAAGAGCCAGGGGCTTCGGGAACGATTCTATGCGGTTGTCCGTGTTATTTACAGGACAGGACAGGGCGGGATGCGATGGAATTGCTGCGGGCTGAGCAGGAGGAGCAGGAGAAGAAGGGTAAGGGGAGGTGAGGAGGAGGGGGTTATTTCGGATGCAGCGCAATTTTGATATTCCATCATCTGTAGAACCCATAACCGCCCGGGCCGACCGAAAATACACCAGCACCACCACCCACCACCGCCACCACCACCACACAAACATCATCTGCTTCAGTAGTAGTACAGTACCTATGTCAATGGCGGCCACCGGCTAGGCGGGATGAGGAAACAAAATGTTCCAAACCCACGCCCACGCAAGGAAAATACTCCTTTTGTGACCGCTGAAGGAGACCAGCGGAGATAAGAGTACCACACACAATTGCCGGTACGATATCGTACAAAAGTCTCACAGTTCGCCAAAGACCCCTCCAATGCTTCGCGAGAGTAGCTGAACTGCGACCGCTGTGAGACACTCTGTGCGAGGATCCAGCTCGCTAAGTGTGTCTTTCGCGACGATGATCGCGGGGCTGCTGGCTGCTTTGGGCCGGATATGGTGGGGGAAGGGGGGTTGCTATGTAGCGATACGACCCCATTGCCTAGAGACTGGGTACAGTTATGGTGTAATGGCGCCATCCAGCGTTGTGTTGCGGGAGGTGTTCGCGACTCCAAGGCTTGTATCATGCCAGAATGTCGTGGTTACTGAGGGGGTCGATATAGTGGCTGCTGGGTCGACTAATTGGGCCATGTCTCTGTGACCAAATCGGGGAGTTGCAAATCACCTGTCTTGTACACTTGACGCTTTCGTCCGGTCCCTTATTACCCGAAATGGGCTGGAACGGAACCGCTGAATCAGCCACACACCATCACTCGCGATGCACTACTGCTTATATTATATAGTGGTTTGCCCTGTCGGCCTTAGCGGAGTTTCGCCTTATCTCCCCGATCATATACCTCTAAAACCTATCCAAACGAGTCCCCCCCCCCCCCCCTGCCGATCTGCAGATAACAACTTCCTTATCATCATCCTCGCTATCCCCTACTTCCGATTCCACTTTCGTTCTTACCAGCACTGCACGATGCATGCAGTCTTCTATGCTCGGTACGGAGCTCGTGATTCCACTGCACGGGCCGAGTCGGCATGCCGAACATGCGGTGGGCGTATGGGTGATAACTTCTGTTTGTGCAATATCATGGGTCCCTAGGTCAAGGAAGGAGGGAAACACAGTTCCACTTGTAGAATCCCTATAAAGGTATTCCCACGGGCGCACTTGTTTGCTCATAAGTTAGTCACAGAGTAACAAGAGCACTAGCATTATCACAGAAGTGCTAATTCTAGAACATTACTATAGAGAACTCTACTACCCGGACATGATAGATACGTGCACACAGTCCGGCCCAGTGCGGTACAGCACAGCACATTGCGCCTTCACTTTTCTCACACTCTATATATACCCCTCCGCTCTAGAATATAGATAGATGGACAGAACTCCATCCACTCGACTGATCCACTAGACAACTTGTGTACGCTGGCGGCACCGTGCAGCACTCTCCCAAACCAGGTTTTACCAACCTACCTACATACTAACTAGCCTTAATCCCACCACCCACCCAGCACCATCCACGCGCTTTAGAAGAGGAAGAGGAAGAAGAGGAGGAGGAAGAATCCCTTCCAGAAGGCCCCAACCATCTCACAAAGTTGGAAACTACGAAGGGAGCACTATACCATCCCACGAAGGAAAGGAACAGAAATTAAAAGAATCGAAAAAAACCAGCCAAGTTAGAAGAAACACCAACAACGGACGAACCATATCATCAAGCAAAAGAGGAGAGAACTATCAATATCAGCACAAATATCTATTACATCTATCTACTCAACTTCCCACCTCCCCCCCCCCCCCCATCCATCCGTCTCGTCCGCCCATGGAATGGTAATTTTTAAAGCGAAGGAGGCTGGAATTCGTAGATATCATCCATCCCATCCCATGACCCACGGGACATTCTTTTATATCAATCACTATCCAGCACACGCAAGAGAAATAGGCATTTTCCCAAACCCTTATGGCATTTCTCTCTTGCGAATGAAATATTCATCGCAACAATTGTGCCCTTTTTTTCTCTCGATTTTTCGATTAGTTGGAAGTTACTTACATGTCTCCCACAACTGGAATCTTCTTTTCCATTTCATCAGAATGGTTAGAATGGCAGTTCTACTATCTAGATAATATGGACCCCTTTTTCATATAATAATAATTATTATCAAACCTGGTATGATATCATACGTGTTTCAGCAATACCCCCCCCCCCCCGAAAATCTTTTAGGAAAAATGGGGGTATGTTAAATAGGGCCTTACCATACCAAAAAAACTTATCACTTTATACTATCATGCAATCGAGGTTGCTTTCTCTTTTCTTCCTTCCTTCCTTCCTTCCTTCCTTCCTTCCAGTTTCTATTTCTCTTTACTGGTTGTGGACCGGACCGGACAGGACTGGGGCTGGACTGGATCGCTCGGGCGTATACATATTACTGCAAACTGCAGCTGCACTGTACCGCACTGTTACGTACTATATATATATATATATATATATTATTATTATTATTGTACCGTTGCAGAAATCCAACTCCTAATCGTTAGAATTGATCATTGAAAAAAAAAACTAGATTAGACTTGTAGGACACCCAAACCCCGATCACACCATGTCATTCTTCGCTCCGTTCGCTCGCTATCATCATCAAAGATCACTCGGTGGTGTTAATCGGTCCGTGCTTTATCATGGCGATAGAAAGGAAGAAAGAGAAAGAAAAAAAACGCCAACTAACCGCACCAGGAGCACGAGGAGAGGTGCGGAAGAACAATAACGACGAGTAATAGCAGTAGCGGTGAAGGTGGGAGGGTATAATACCCGAAACAAAGCAAGATGGAGACAAGTTCTGCGGAATAACTTACTCGCCCTGCACCCGGCGGCTTACCGTATTCCCGGACTCGGCGGGAGGGAGGGGGGGTTGTTTTTTTGCGTGCCGGGGTAGCCGTATATGTGCTTCTATCAGTGTGTGTGTGTATGCTGCAAGGTACTTGACCGGTGACTGGTATGTATGATAGTGGTGTTGTTGAATGGTCGAGTCATACTGTGTTTTTACCTTATTTTATAGTCATTGAGGGTGGTATTCTAAGTGTGCTTCTATAAGGCTCTTGAAGTGAACTGGCTTAGGAAATACCCCTCCTGCACCCTCCCCCCGTGCGTGTTTGTGGTGAGGGAGGGAGCATTGTTGGTGCTGTCTGTAGTGTGCGTGCGCTGTACTATGGGAGCTCTATATAACTGGAGTATACAACTCCACGCTATTAATCGGGAGTAATGAGCAGCGTGTAGCACTCTGTATGATGCTTGTGTATATAGGTTCGGCAGTGCCTGGCACGCTACGAATATTTGCGGGGTGGGTATCTTATATCGTGGCTCACATTAACAAGGCACACCAGAAACCTCAATAAACTTCATCAATTCCTTCCGTCCGTCCATCCATCCATCCATTCAAAGGCTCCCTCCTTCATTCCTCCTTCCATTCCTTCCCCTACACTCCCCATAAGCGATAGATAGCAAAGAAAAAAGCTGGTATCCTAGCATTACAGGCATTCACTCTGTACCAATCCACCAACCAACAGTAGAGACAGATAGAAAAATAGTGGGTAATAAAAGAATGTTTTCTCAGACAGAAAAAGAGTTAGGCTTTAAGGGCAAGGGAACAAAGGAAATGGACCTGGGAAATATGACAGACAGAAACATGCTCAGAACCAACTCCCCGTAGATAGAATAAATCACAAGCAAGTAAGCACGAGATAGGTAGACAGGCAAATAGACAAGGAGCAAGATGGAAATGATAATAGGATAGATAGATATAAGAACAGCACAGCATAGCCAGCCAGCCTATCTCACGCCTCATCCTCTCTCACTTCCTGACTCGCTCCAGACAAAATTCACTTTCATCGAGGGTGATGGTAACAACCCATTTCTGTTCTTTTCATTCTTCTCCCCCTTCTGCTTTAGGCTTTGCCTTCTGTGTTCCATTTGACTTCTGATCCCTCCTGACAGGGACGGTAACAAATCCGACCCAGTAAAATCCAACTCGAAAGCTCGACAAGCGGCTTGGTCGATAAAAGATTAAACAGTCCCCGGGGCATTGCTGGTCCGTTTGCTTTTCGATCAATCAATCCGGCTAGGTAGGTAGGGTAGGACCAGCACTGCATTATCGGAACGTGAGAGGACGAACACGCCAAGTCAACAGCAAGATATTCAGGAAAGCTTCAAGAAAAGGGAAAGAGAACACCTCCCGCCAAGAAGTTGCTTCGAAAAGAATACACCAGGCCTGGTAAGGACAAGAAAGAAAGAGAGGGAACCAAGAGAGAAAAAGTTCGAAAGACCTGGTATATATTCGCAAAAAGACAAATTCTGTGACACTAAAAGTCGGAGGAGTATAAAATACGAGAGAAACAGGACCTGAAGACGAAGGTGAAGATTGTGAAGAACCCGAGCACTAAAAAAAAAGTTAAAAATAAAGTAAATGAAAAAGAACACCTTTTTTGACTCCCTATTCACTAGTAAATTGCTAGAAAGACCTCCGTAAACCCCTGCCTCCGAGAGTAGACTATAGCTAGAGAAGATTGATTTCACACGAAGCAAGAAGAAAATGCCAAACTATCGACCAAAAGGCAACGGAATTAAGAAAAGGCGACAACAAGGGGCAAGAATCCAGACATCATATTTCATCAGGCTCTATGATTTGCTGCCCCAACAGAGGTTAGTACGTGTTCGGTTCGAGGTTGCCGGGTCGCCGTGCTGGTGCTGAGCTGACGGGGGAAGAATTGATTTCGAGGTATCTAATGGCTTGAAGGAAGAAAGAAGAAAGAAAGAAAAAGGAAACAGGTTGGATAAGAGGTTTTTTGTTTTTCATCAATTGACAGAAACGAGGTTCAAGAGAAGTGTGATGGCGGGTGTGATGAGGCATTGCATGAACTCCGTCGCAGCTTATATCCCTGCCGTACCTAGCAGATGACGCAGCAGCTAGGTCCATTTGTTATTGGTGCATATGGATCTTCACGTTTATCCACCTGTAATTTGAACAAAAAAGTTAGAATCTCGTCTCAATAGTGGATACACGTGGTGTTGGTATCAACCAAGAGGCTGAATACGTTGTGTGCCACAATTGAGTTTGAATAACGCGTAGCCCTGTGTGAAGATAGCAAGGAAGGAGGGAGATGAAAAACTAACTTGACCCCATGTAGAAGGAACCATAAAGTCCTTGGTATTGCTTATATATGCGATCATTCTAAACAGCATTGTTAGTAAAGGATTTCAATAACGAGAGGTGACGGGGGAAAAAATTAAAAGGACGCGATCCTGCGCAAATAGCGCTAATACAAAAGGTTTGATGAAAATTATTTTTTCAAAGGAGCGCGGCAGGGTACAGTAATCAAAGAAGGAGCAAACATACGAATGGCACGCTTCGGAAACTTTTACTCGCGGTCTCTCTAGATCCTCCCTCAGCCTTGCGTTCAGCTCTGTTAACCGCCTCAACTTCAGCTCGGCCATCGTTTGTTTCTTCTCCCTCACAGCTCCGGCGGAATGGAGAGCCATTTTATCGTTGGATTATATTAGTATCTGATAAAGCTGATGAAAGTAGACCCGCTTCCGAAAGTAGGATACTATTCAGAAGAATGAGAGAAGTGGAAAAGTTTATGTTTGCTCCGACCAAAGGGGTTGTTGAATCTCGTCAAGAGGCGCAGTTGAGTAAACGATTGCGGAGGGGAAGGCGCAGAGCAGAAATAAAGTGCGAGAAAGAATGTGAAAGGGAGCTTGACGAAGAGATGAGTAGATGAGAGGTAGGACGAAGAAGAAGGAGAGGTCGAGGTCGATTAGGTCGGAGTAAAGACTGAGGTGGAAGCCTTCTCGAAAAAAAGATGCTCCTTCTTCTTCCTCGTCGAAAAGGGGGGGTGCGTGGAGGGGTGGTGGTGGTTGAGTGTTGATGTTAGACAGGTAGCAACGGTGTACGGCTGATGAAAGCGAGAGGATGAGAAGGAGGAGGAGACGAGAAAGTTGTTTGGGCTAGTTTGCTTTGCTAGGTTGAGCCGGTTGGTTGGTGGGTTGGTGGAAGGGTGGGAAAAGAAAGGAGAAGGTAAAGTGTCGGTACCGCGACAGGCAAGTGTGGACCGGGGGGGGGGGGGGGGGAAAAAGGGAGGAAAAATACCGTAAAGGAATAAGGGTTGTGGAGAGGGGCGGCGCAAGGGGGGGGGATACAAACGGTTGCGGTAATTCAGAGGGGGCGAGGAGAAAGGAAAGGAAAATATGGGGTGGACAAAGCTTTTTCCCCCCTTCCTCTCACCCTGTCTGTATATATATATATAAATTTACCGTACTATCCCTTTTTCCCTCTTGAAATGGTTAGACCCCGATATTTTATCAGAGTTTACCGTAGAGAATAATCAATTGGAAACACCGGAGAGGAAAAAAAAGAGATACCGGTACTGTATGGAAGGATATACAGTAGACTACCGCACCGTACCGAGCACCGTATTCACGTCGTTGGCGAAGTGGACGGATAGGCGGATGGATGAGTGGATGAATGAATGGATGGATGCTCTGCTCTGCTCTTCTCTTCTCCTCTCTTCTCTGGATGCGATGAGATTTTCTCCAGATAACTGCGAGTAATTTGTCGCTGCAGATGTTGGTTACTTGGACAAAGGTCCTTAGGGTTGTTGATTACAGAGGAAGCAGAGCAAGGCGGGTTGGTTGTGGCAGGGCAAGAGTAGGGTAGCCAGGCAAGTTAGCAAGCAGGCAAGGAGGGAGGAGACACCCGCAATCGATCAACCAAGCAAAGCAAACAAAGCAAGCGGGCAGTGGACGAGGGCCCCCAGACCCAAACAGCTATATTTTTCAGGGGTGTTGACAATGTCACTGCACCCCGGAGGCAATGTAGGGCAAGGTAGCAAGCGAAAGTTAAAGAATCAGACGGATTGCTAGCACACACACACACACACACTCTCTCTCCCTTGGGTGCTGTAGCCTGTAGGTACTCTGCTCTACTCTGGCTGTATGATACCAAGCAATCCAGCATACTACGGGTCCCGCAAACTGAAAGACGAGACGAGATGTGCGCAGACGCATAAGCGGAAAGTGGAAAAGTGGAAAGTGGAGAGCGGAAAGTGAGTGAAAGGGAGAACAAGGGAAGGGTGCGGAGAGGGAAAAAAATAAAATAAAAATAAAAATGTGGGCTTCACAAATTATCCCACCAGTCCGGAAATGGAGTTTTCTCACAGAGATGGTGTGCCCGGCGAATATTATTTGTCGCACCGAACCATGATAGAGTACGATAGCGGCACCCCGAAGAAGTGTCCTCATGCCTCCAATTCCCATGATCTCCCCCCCCGGCCCCAAATGATCTGCGCTTTTGGTGGGACTTGGCATTATGCTGTCCGGACACTTGTGAGATTCGCGAGTAAAGTGGAAAGGAGGGGAAAAGAAAATAAACAGAAAGCCGAGATGAAGCTGCTGACAGCCCTTCCCTCCTTCCTTCCGTCTCATCCATCCATCAAGTGAGCTGTCGATTGAGCTGTCGATTGAGCCGTCGATTGAGCCCACGACTAGGAGGGAACAAGGTTCAAAACAACATGCTCCCGAGTCCCTCTCCAGTCGTCTCCAGTCGTCTCCAGCTCCACCCCACCTCTCCATCTGTATCACAGATGAGGCTCACCTCGTCCATTGCTAGCAAGTTGCTTCATTTGTCATCATGATGCGTGAGGTCAATAGCAGAGTGCTCATACTCGTACCGTACCCGAGCACAATGGTGCCGGTAGAATTATATAATTATGTCTCTATGGATGATTTGTTTACGGTGGCTATGCTCTATGCGGTACCGGTTGCTACTCGAGTACTGTACACGGAGGGAGGAAAGGAAACAAGGCACTGCTTATAGAGGGGGGTAGAAAGGAAACATTGACGTGCAGGAATGCATATGCGGTCCATAATGTGTGCATTCCTATCGCAAGAATACGCACTGTTGGAAGAAAGGAACACCCCATCACTCAGAGAACAATGCAACGATAAATCAACGCAACATCGAGTCTATATTCTAATAGTTATGGCATAGTGAAAAGGAATCCTATGCCAGCCCGACACAAAGGCAAAATTTCCGGGGGTACACAGAATGTCGGGTATGGAGGGGAAAGCCTGATCTTGGGGGACTCTTCATGCTTCAAAAGTTCCTCAACGCGGCAGTTTGAGGCCGTAGGGTGGTATCATATTTTGTCATCAAATTGTCTTGGCGGATGCATCGCACACAAAGCTTTGTGCCGCAGGAGTGATTCCCTCAGCAGTCACACCTACGCTACCCTTCAAAAACGAAAATAAAATAAAATAAAAAAGAGGATAAAATAATGTGATTAGTAAGTGGCATCTCCGCCTTAGGAAATTACCAAGCATGAAAGAAAAAAAAACCCCCCCCTGATCCGGCATCCTCCCCACTTCAACTTCACAACTCTCAACCTCAGAGTTAAACCTCTCAGTGATTTCTTATCACTACAATTTCATTATCAGCAATTCCTGTCGTGAAATTGCCTTTTACTCGGCATAGGGATCGGCTGGCTCTAATTTACGAAAATGCCCCCACCTCCTCATGCGAAGCCTGAGAATATTCTCAAGGTTTGTCGTCCTCCTTGTACCCCGCAGTCATGCTCTCCTCGATTGTTTATTCTATGATAAATTCGATACAAGTCTAACCCCCCCCCCTGGAATATCGTAGCGAGCGCAAGAACTTGTTGCTGTCAACAAGAATCTGAGCGCGCTTGAACTTCTCCACGAACATGTCACCGCTAAACGGTCACGACTTTCACCCATCGCTTCACTGGAACCCGTCATGGTGCTCTTTGTGGAGCTCTGTGTCAGCCTTAGAAAAGGAAAGACGGCAAAAGATGGGCTCTATCAGTACAAGAATATCGCCCAGAATAGTAGTGTCCAGACGATTGAGGTTCGTGGATGGCCTTGTAGTGCTTGTTTACTTATTCGATGATATATCTGATTAATGTTCTATAGATGGTTCTCCGTAAATTCATCGAACTTGCCGAGACTAAGGTTACCGAAGCCCAGGAGCGAGCCGAACAAATCACTTTGGATGCCATCGATGACCTCGAGGCTTCCGAGACACCAGAGTCTATCCTCCTCTCTACCGTTTCCGGCGAACAATCCCGGGATCGAACGGACCGAGCTGTTGTCACGCCATGGTTGAAATTTCTTTGGGAGACTTACCGTACCGTCCTCGACATCCTCCGGAATAATGCTCGACTTGAGATTATGTATCAGAGCACCGCCTTGCAGGCCTTTCAGTTTTGTTTGAAATATACCCGGAAGACCGAATTCCGAAGACTCTGCGAACTTCTCCGAAATCATGTTCAGAATGCTGCGAAATACTCGACCCAGATGCACGCCATAAACTTGAATGACCCCGATACCCTCCAGCGCCATCTTGATACTCGCTTCCAACAACTCAACGTTGCCGTCGAACTCGAACTATGGCAGGAGGCTTTCCGCTCCGTTGAGGATATCCATACCCTTCTCAACCTGAGCAAGAGACCTGCCAAGAACGTTATGATGGCCAACTACTACGAGAAGCTGACTAGGATTTTCTTGGTTTCCGACAATTACCTTTTCCATGCCGCGGCCTGGAGCAGGTACTACAGTTTGCTTCGAACCAGCGCTCCTCAGGTTGCTGCAGGCTCTGCTTCACTGAGAAAAGACTTTCCCGCTGCCTCCGATACGGATCTCTCACGCGCAGCCTCTCTCTATCTCCTTGCTGCCCTCTCCATCCCGGTGATCAGTCAAGCCCGATCCAAGGGTGCCCTTCTCGACGTCGATGAAGCAAAGAGAAACAAGAACACCCGCTTGACCAATCTCCTTGGCATGGGTAGGGCTCCTACCAGAGCTGCCTTGTTCAAAGATGCAATTAGCAAGGGCGTTCTTAAGCGTGCTAGACCAGAAATCAGGGATCTGTATACTATCCTTGAGGTTGATTTTCATCCTCTGAGCATTTGCAAGAAGATCTCCCCTATATTGGTTCAGGTTGCTGCCGAGCCCGATATGAAACCCTATGTTATCCCACTCCAACAGGTCATCCTCACCAGACTATTTCAGCAGCTCTCTCAAGTTTATGATACCGTTCAGCTGAGCTTTGTCATTAATCTTGCCTCCTTCCCCGAGCCATTTGAGGTTACTCCTTCCATCATCGAGAAGTTTATTATGAATGGATGCAAGAAGGGGGATTTGTCAATTCGTATTGACCATGCCGCGGGTGTTCTCACCTTTGAATCCGATATATTCTCGTCCACCAAGCCCTTGCACTCCGGCTCGGTGGCTGGATCGGCCGAAAAAGAGACGGGCTCCGTCCAGAAACTTCAGAGCACCCCTTCGGAGATCGTTCGCAGCCAACTCTCTAGACTAGCAAAAGCACTCTATCTCACCTGCTCACATGTCGATCCCGATTTCCAGCAGTACCGTTTGGAGGCCAAGGCCGCGGCCTATGCTAGGGCCCAAACAGGTGCCCAGGAAGAGCACGAGGATACGCTTGCTCGACGGACCATCATCGAGAAGAAGAAAGAGGCTGCCGAGAGCGCTCTCCTCAAGAAGGAGAAAGAGGAGGCTCAGCAGCGTCTGCTAAGAGCGGAAGAAGCTCGTGCTGCCGAGGCCGCCCGTGCCGCAGACCAACAAAGGAAGCGCGAGTCGGAGAGAGTGAAGCAAGAGCAGGAGAGGATTCGGATAGAGGAACTCAAAAAACAACTCGACGAGCTTTTACCTGATTCTAAGATTGATATCGGGGACATCGAGGATCTTGATAGCAATCAGTTGAGAGCGATGAAACTGGCCCAGTTGGAGAAGGAGAAGCGGGAAATGGCCGAGAAGCTCAGGATAACTGGGAAGAGGATTGACCATCTCGAGAGAGCCTTCCGTCGTGAGGAGGTTAACGTTTTGCCCAAGGACTTGGAGAGGCAGAGGGCAGAGGATCTGGCTGCGTATGAGGAGAAGAGGCGAATTACGCTCGAAAATTCCAAGAAACAACATGGGGAGGCAGTTGCGTTGAAGAGACGGCTCAGTAGGCTTGTGCCCGTCTATGAGACTTTCAGGGACGATATTAAGCAACAGAGGCATCAAGAATTTGAGTCGAGGCGCAAGGTTGCTCAGAAGCAGCTTGAGGTTGAGATGGAGAAGCGACGCCAGGAAGTCCGTGCTGCTAGGGAGCGAAAGAGAAAAGAAGCGGAAGCCGCTGAGAGAAGAAGGGTCGAGGAGGAGGAGAGGGCCCGCAAGGAGGAAGAGGAGAGGGTCCAGAAAGAGGCAGAGCTACGTGCTAAAATGGCAGAGGAGAAGGCGAAGCGTGAAGAGGAGCGGAGGTATGCTCTCTTTTGCTCTAAAGCTAGCTGGGGGTTGTGATGCTAATTCCCACTATAGGAAACTTGACGAGAGTGCCGCCAAGCAACGTCAACGTGAGCAGGAAGCCGAAGAACGCAGGGCTCGTGAGAGAGCGGAGCGCGAGAGCCTCAAACGAGCTGCCCCCGCCGAGGAGGCGCCTGCCACAGAAGCGCCGGGACCCCGAACCTGGGCCCCCCCCGCCAAGGCTGGTGGCTGGCGTGACCGCGAAGCTGGCAAGAGGCCCGGTGACTCTGCACCTCCTCTGAACGGAGCTAGGGATAGGGATAATAGGGATAGGGAAAGAGATAGAGGTAGTGCCAACGCATCACCAGCACCTGCTGGTGAGCGCCCGAGGCTGAACATCGCTCCGAGGACCATTCCCAAGGAGGATATCTCGGTCCCGCCTCAACTCGCCGAACGCACTGCCGAACGTAAAGCCGCTCCATCTCCGGACACTGCCGCACCGAAGCCGGGTGTTTATAGACCTCCTGCCTTTTCTGGCCGTACGCTCCAGCCTGACCGCCCCGCTTCTCCGGCCAGCGGTGGAGAGACTGACAAGACAAAGGATGGCAAGTGGGTTCCACGCCGTCGCGTTGCAGGAGACGGTAAGGAGGGGGAGAGCAGCGAGAGGGGGAGCGGGGGTAGTTGGGGGCCAAGACGTTAAACTATTATGCTTTTTTCTTCTTCATCTTTCTCACTTAGGGATATTAGAAGGGGCGACGGCGGGCTTACGGGAAAGTGGGGTGGAAGGTATTGGTGGGATTACCAAGTAGCGTATTGAAAAGGGCGATCGCTCTTTTTTTGTTTCCCCTTTCATTCATTCATTCGCCAACGGTCATTCATTTGTTATGTTCGTGGCAGCGATGAGTCTCTGGGTTGAAATGAAGTGTAGTGGGGGTGGCGGCAAAGGGACGATTGATGAAGCTTTAGTTTCCTAGGATTTCTTTCTCAATTGCGATCTATTGGTGGGAAACGGGATACTTTTTTCTTTTTCTTTTCATTTTTCCCTAAAATATTTTTTTAAAAGTATACCTATCAATCTTTAACCACTCTACCGGTATCATACTGTACCATGCCTTGTGCATTGAAAACCCTTCATGAACTCTCACTCGCGTTATAACGGTTATCTCCAACAGGGGTCGTTTGGTAGTCAAAGAGAGGCCGAAACACAAAAAATCGCAGGTTTTCGAGAAATTGCATTTCTATGAATGTCTTGAAACTCGGCTTTCTTGGGGGAAAGAGGACATTCCATCCGCTCCCCACTACTTGGTTCATACTCTAGCAGAACGGAAGGTGTGTAAAAACAATAATCAATAATCAGAGGCAAGAAGATCCCGCTCTTTTCCGTGCGGGTGCCATCATAGAAAATCTCTTTTTTCCTTTTCTTCTTCTTCTTCCATGGTTCTTTTGTCTCCGACCACGGGCGGGCGGCCGGGCAAAGGTAAATATCATAGCTCGAAAGAAAGGAAGAAAGAAGGCGAGAAAGAAACCTTCACCTTCAGCGCATTTCGGGCTCTGCTCGTCCAGTTTATTACATCATGCCAAATGAACCCCCCCTCCATCTTCCCCCGCTCCACGAGGCCAGGACATATAATAGTGGGTAGTACTGTAGTTCCCGGTATGGTATGTGTTACCTACTTACTTACTTACTTACACTCAACACACTCCCCCCCCTTTCCCTCCCCCTCCCCATCCCCAGCACCCACCCCCACCCCCTCTCCCTCCCCCCGCGTATGCCCATCAACATGCCCCAACCCCCTCCCCGGCTGAACCAAATCCCTAACGGCCCTCTTCAACCCCTTAACCTCGGGAAACCCCCCATGCAGCTTCCGATCCCACAGGAGCTTTTTCGCAGCCCCACCATCGCCATCGCCATCGCCATCGCCATCGGCCTGCTCCTCCTCCTCCAGCATGAATAGCTCTATCGTAAAGACCCCGCCGGTCGCCGGTCGTAGCGATACCTCGCCCAGGTTTGGGAAGGTGCTCAGGAGTTCTTGGGCAAAGTAGGCTGCTCCTAATTGGGGCGGGGGGTTTGTTAGGTCTTGAGGATTGGAAAAGAGATGGAGGAGAGGTAGAAAGGATATGGTAAAAAACTAACTGAGGAGCCATTTGCATTGCGTGCAGTAGGTTATCACTATTTTTGGGTATTGCGTTGGTGGCATCTTGGTGGTGGTGGTGGTGGTGGTGGTTTGTGGTGAGTGTTGATGGATGGATGAGGCTCTGGTGGCGGGGTTCGGGTTACTCGAGCTCGAAAACGGTGCCGGTATCATATTCATAACACAGAGTTCCCGACGCTCGGCGCTGCGGAAAGGGGGTGTGGGTGGTGGGGCTGAAAGTTCGCGGGAATTAGTCATGCGGAATGATGTCAGGGTTGGTGTCTGGTGTCATGTGCTTTTACAGTAGGTATCATACTGTATGATGACACTTCAAGCGACGACAGTGCTCACAATTTCACAGAGCCTCAACCAAGTCAACTCATAAAAACCCATAGCATAGCACGACTATTCACACGCATCTCGGGAAATACCTTAGGATACAGAGAAACAAACCGGTAAACGTCAAAAGCCATCATATCGCATCCTCTAGACGAGCCAGAAATCCACTCTATGAGGAGACAGATAAAAGGAGAAGAGGGAGCGAGAGAAGAAATATAGCAAATCATGAACTTCACCCCCCTCGACCCATCACGCACACAAACAATCCCCTATCCCCGGCAAGCTGCTCAAGGTTTGCGAGAGGGAAAGGGAAAGGAAGAAAAAATTAATCTTGATCAGTGCAATTAAAAAGATAAAGTGATAATCCCTTTTTGTGCGTTCCCAGGAGGGATGAAATGTGAAAAGGATGGGTACGTAGGAAAGAGGGACTAACAGACTGCATGATAAAAAACAAATGGAAAAAAAGAACACAGCTCCTCATCCGCTTTACCAAGACCAACATAAATCATAGAAGATTAAAAAGGGAAATTCATGAAAGGAATGTACACATATCACTTCAACCCCTGTTTGACGGAAGGGTGGCCCATCCTTGGAAGTTCACAAGACCGGATTGCTTCAAGACCCACAGACTCACAAAGCCTACAATACCGCCGTATCCAGCGATCCTCAAGAGCCGAACAGCTTTCCGTCGGATATTCTCATTGAGAGCTAGGAGGCCGAGTGGATCCCTGGCATTAACCACTCCATCCTGCGTATCCGTAACCGCGGTGTACTTGTTGGTTAAGGCCATTGATGCGGGTACCAACTGGCCATCGGCAATACACTCTCCTAATCTTTCGGTGAGCCAAATAGCACGTTCCCCCCTTGCCAATCGCTCGTAGCGTTCTCGCTCCGCTTTCAGACTACGCTGCAGGTCGTGGGCCCATCGGGTAAGCCGTACCTGGGCGAGCCTCTCCTCCCGTTGGGTATGGTCTGCAACTCTTGCCAGCGCAAAATTATTCGCTGCTACCTGTGAACCTGAATCGGGAATATGTATTAGACTAGAATTATTCGTAGAAAGCAACACAGAGGCCGGTGTACTCCTTATAGATCTTGGTGAGCCAGGGGTGGAATTGAAGCGTGTCAAAGACGACGAATGGTTTGATGCGGCAACGCTATTAGACCACTGAATGTACTTCTTTGCAGATGCATGTCTTAGCCAAGCGATATTATCCGGATCAAACACGTGGCTGACCAGCTCAGAAAGCTCGGAGCCAACTAGAGGCGCTACGTAGTCTGGAGACATAAGCAAACTGGCTTCCATATTCTCCGAGTCGCTCGAAAGAGCCGATGATATGGCGAAAGGTGCACAAGGCATATTTTCAGACATGCTCCTCGAAACATCAGGAAACGTCTTTCCGAAGAGAAACGGACGTACTCCTGCGCTGCGAAGATCATTCAAAATCGATAGCTTAAGGTTCTGAACTTGTTGGGGTGTTAAAGTATCTGCTTTCGCAATAATGGGCAAAACACTAGTGAAGGGTGAAAGACGACGGATGAAATCGATATCCACAGGTTTAACTCCTAGCAGAACACAAAGTTAACAATGATCAACCCACATATATCGGAGGATGCCTTACTGTGAAGAATAGCATAAAACACAATATCAACCTGCGGGGTTCCGTCACCCGAAAGCAAGGGGAGTAGATCTCCACTGTTGCCACTCACAATGCCGCGTGTGCGCTCTAGCTGGCCTTCAACATATCTAACCACAGGTTCGACACATTCAAGGAACTATAAATAGCCAGGTCAGCCCTCAAACACAGTTGATGGGATATGGGGGATGAGTAATAAAAAAAGCATCGTACAGATGTACCAACACCGTATCCTGGCGTGTCCACGAAGCAAAGGTTTCTCTCAATAACTTGGTCATCTATTCCAGATTTTGACCTTCTCTTCCTAAGCAGTTTGCTATCATCAAGTTCCGACCACCAGTGTGGATAGGGCCGGGTGCTCGCGTAAGCCTCTGTGATATCCTTGGTGCTATCTCCATTGGAACGGCTGTTGATTGCGTAGTATGAGGTTCCGGCGCGGACCCCTGTTTGGGAGTTATTGGGGGATATAGGATCGACGTGTACAATATCTTCACAAACTTGAACGATAGATTTGATTAAAGAAGTTTTCCCAATACCTTAATATACTTGGTTAGCTACCTTTCTGTGATATCAAGTGGAGGAAATGCTACCTACCAGAATCCCCTGCAATCAGAACCTTCAGCTTCCCTATCCTCTTCCCTTTATGGGTGAAAGGCCTTCTGCTCGGTATTGTAATTTCAGGCATAATTAGCTGCGGGGCATCGAGAGTTTCTTGTGATCGCCCCTTTGTAGAGGTGAAGCTCGGCCTTCTAGCGGAGGATTCTGCGCCCTGCTCACTACGCATGTCCTCAGATCGGCAAGAAACGCCGGAAGTGCTGCGCGGAGACTCTGGATCTGACTGAGGGCCCATAATAGGTGTCAGAGGTACAGAAAGAAGTCCGTGAGGTGAGCGAAATTCAGGGTGAGCCGAAGACTGAAACGAAGCTATCGAACGTTCATCAAGCTCGTGGTCATCCCCCTCGCCCTCCTCGCCTTCATCTGCCTCGTCATTTTCATTGTCATTGACATCCACGCCTTCTCCACTCTCAGTGTAAGAACCTCTGGAATACTCCACAAGCGACGGCCGCTTCCCAAAGCGTAGATCCGACTCTTCCACGGAAGCACCAAAACTCCTAACGCCAAAGTTTGAATTAGCTGACCCACTGGCCGTGGAAGCAGCGACTGTAGCCTCGTCGGCGAAAAAGTAAGTTATGGGAGCAGACGGATGGATTTGGTGATGTTCCTCTCCGGGTGTATTAGTGCTGGAAATTTCGGGAGTCACCGGGGGTTGTTGTTGACCCGTAGCAGACGACTTTCTTGATCTGCCATCTACAAGGCCCGTGTGCATGGCTTCGGAGGAGGTAGGCCTCATAACTATTGACTCCCTGCTACTGCGGGGCGAAGGTGCTGGGAATAGTAAGGTGATGCTATTGTTGTTGCTGGTGCGAGGGGGAGTTGTCTAGTAATAGCGGGGTACCTGTTGGTTGACGCGGTAGTAGGAGGCTGAACTTGATCACAAGGTCGGAACAACTATTACGGGAACGAGTTTACTCGGCCCTGATGTTGGTTAGCGAGGAGTTGAAGGTAAATATCTCGTGAGGTGTTGTTATTGGGAGGTGGTGGAGGTGGTTGTGTCGAGGAGGTCCCAACTTCGGAGCAGGTGGAGAGGACCGATGGGCACGTTATTGTTGAGGGGCTCATTACATAGGGCAGGTCGCGCGGTGGAGCAGCTTCTCAACCCTGCCAAGGAGGCTGCATGCCTAGTTAACAATCGGGACGCATGCAGTTATCTGGCCCTCCAATGAAATCCCAAGAAACTTTGAGCCAAGCCCTTGTTGATTCGCCGTCTGCCTTGGTGCAAAGCAGAGCGAGGGTTCCTCAATATAAACTCTATCCGCACAGCACTGTACAGCAGAAAGAGTCGCTGGAAATTAATACAGAGGGGAAACCGGTGGCCCTACAATCACTCCTTGCACTAAAGGACCCACGCTGGCTCTGAATTGAATTGAATTTCTGTTTTGGCTGACTTAATACAAAGAAATTATAAAGGTGATTGGTACGGGGGAGCAAGATCTAGGGATTTCCAGTAATACAAGTATGTCTGTTTCCACCACCACCACTACCACCATGATATCATGCGGTAAGTCAGTGAGTAATTGAATGCCAACCGGCATTACATAAATAGGATCCACCCTCCAACCGCCTTTTTTTTAACTGCAGTATTGGTTGACCGCATAATCGTTCTACTCGAAGAAGAGCATCGGTCCAAGTCACTGCGCATTGCAAAGCACTGGTTCATCGTTCTATCTTCCTGCCTTTTCTTCCTTTCCCGAAGCACTGTACTCGAGTACCGGTGGGCCATCTCAAGCGTTCGATCCGATTGGGCGTTAAGGAGGAAACCCCTCCCCTTGTGTGACGCTGCAAGATTGTCAGAGCTAATTAGTGCTTGTATCGTGCACTTTAACTTGAATAACTACTAAGCTATGGCACACTTGCTGGAGGGTACGACGAGCGTGGAACCATAGTAGACTTTTTATTGCGGTGAACTACATGACAAAAGCTCATCTAAGAAACTTCAAATTGATCATAGGTGAACCCCCGAGAATCGAAACACCGAAAGAACATGACCAGACCATGCATTATTTCTGCGCAATGGAAAAATAAATGAGTAAATAAAATAAAGGTAAGGATGAAGATATGAGAGAAAATGGAAGCCAAAATAGAGAAAAATAGGGATGGTTGACAGCACAAGGGAAAACATTTTTGTTGCGGGGACAGAAGGCACGAACCATAATTTTTTTTATAAAGGAAGTGAGGAGAACGCTTCAAACGCGCATAATAAAGATGCAAATGTGGATAGAGGAAGAGGAGGAAGAGGAGGAAGAGGAGGAAGAAGAGAAGGAAGAGGAGGAGGACGAGGAGGATGAGGAGAGGAGACCGAACTGAAGATAGGCGGCAGATGTAAGCACGATAACAGTCATTACTTTTCCGTTTCCCATTTTCCTGATAGCAGATAGAAATCATAATCCCTATTTTTTCCCCTTCCACCACCCCGTTGGCGATAACCCTAGAAAACTCGTTACCCATTTCCGAGGACCCGTTCCCCGGTTATGCAAGCCCTGCATCTGATAATCCCTAGAGCAAATACGAAGAGAGAAGAACCACGAACTTACGCTCCTGATCATGATAAAGTACGGAAGAAAAGAAAATACAATGACACAGGATAGCCTGGGTGAATTGGCCCCAGGCTAATGAGATAAGAATGAACAATGAAACTAAACTGAGAAATATGAAAATCATGAGATGAATCATGGTAACAGGAAAAAAAAAGCCCACTTTAGGGTGGAGGGGGGAAGCAAACAACGAAGGAGTGTACGGAAATAGAACAATAATAGCAAAACTAGAGAACCTAGGATCTAAACATTTGATGTTAGCTATCGCTGCTAGAGGACCCATAGACTGCGGATGCTTGTAAGAGAGCTAAGATCTGACAAGACTCTAAATCCCTGGACATGAGTGTTAGCACCTCACTAGCACTCCGTGGGGATAGAAAAAGCATACTTTGCTCCCACTATCAAAGAAACAAAGAACTTTTAGTTTGAGGCAGTGGGGGTATTGCTTCCTGGTCTACCACCAGCACCTCCTCGTGCCTGATTGTAGTTACCCCTAGCACCGCCTCTAGATCCTCTCCCACCCTCGCTTCTCGAACCGTCACGTGATGAGAATCCACGACCACCCTGCCCTCCTGTGCGCGAGTCTCTGTTGCCAAAAGGACCACGGCCTCCTGAATACCCAGGGCCAGAAGTGGAGCCACGAGGGCGACGCTCCTCGACATAGACATTAGTCTCACCAATCTTGTGAGGATTGCTGGCATTTGCAGCAGTGAATCCATCTAGTGTCTCAAAATCAACGAAGGCACAATTCTGCGAACGAAATTAGCCACCAACTCTAAGATAAAATGAGGAAGCAATCTTCACCTTTGGTCTGATGATCTCAACCTTCCCTGATAGTCCAAACTTATTTAAAGCTTCTTCCAGTGCCCGATCTGAAACACCTTCAGTGACATTCCTGACATATGCAGGAGTTTGGCCAGCAGGAGCATTGGCCGATCCAGGTGCTGGCCTAGGATGACGCTTGTTCTCTGTGACGTGCCATTGAGAGCCGCCACGAGGAGTTGTCGGAGTGCTTGGGGTAGCACTCGAAGCAGTACTCGAAGTGGCAGGGGTGGTGGAATTTTGAGCCTGAGGTGGTTGTGTCTGCTGTGGCTGTTGGACTTGTGGAGGTGTAACAGACTGGGGGACGGCCGGTGGTGTGCCAGTATTCCCTGATTTGGCAACAAGAGCCCAGGTTGTTGGCTTCGGAGGACCTGCTGGAACTGGAGGAGTAGCGGGAATAGGTGTAACTGCTCTACGTTCGGGCTCTTTTTCTGGAGTCGGGGCTGGCTTTTTCTCCTCAATGACCGGGGGAGCAGGTTCCTCAGCAACTGCTTCGACTGGGGGAAGAGCAGGCTCCTCAGCCTTCGGTTCCGGCTCTGGCTCGGGATCCGGCTGAACTTCGACCTCGGGTTTTTCTTCTAATGTTTCGACCGAAGAACCATTAGCGCTCCCATTGATTGGGGGCGGGAGCCCCTGAGTCTCTTGAATTGGCAAAGCTGGTTCGATCGTGGCTATCTCTTCAATAGCGACCTTGTTTTCTTGAACCTCGACCTCAACTTCAGTTGTTGTGGTTTCCTTCAAGCTCATATCCTCTGTTGCTTCGATAACCTCTTCAGCAATAGCTTCTGCGACTTCGGCATCTTCAACAACTTCTTCAGCGATATACTCATCGTATTCGCCCTCTTCGGTGTCTTCATCATCCTTCAAGTAGCGGAATATATCATTCAGAACATAGTATCCGTTGGGCTGCTTGGCCAGGAAAAAAGTCTGTGAGAATTTGCGGTTTGGAAGACCGTTGTTGCTCATCTCGCCAAGAACTTGGATCACAATTCCGCCATCAGCCGATGACTGAGCATCGACATTCGAAACACGGACTTTACAGTCGTTAAACTGGTAGGAGGTAATTTTGTCTTGGATGGCCTAATGGTCTTATTAGCCTCTAATAAAAACACCTAACTCAAGAATTGGTATGGGGAAAACATACAGTACGGCCATGAGCAAGCTGGAGGTTTTCACCCTCAGTACCCCAAACAAACGAAGAAGTCTTGTTATAAAAGAGCTATGCGCAAAGAGTTAGCAACACCACTTTCATCCAGCTCAAGGGATGATGAAAAAACTTACGTGAAGACGCTCGGGAGTCTTGTTTAGGGTGGTATAATATTGTTCAACAAAATACCAGCCAACTTCGTCCTTAGGGACATCGGAATTGCCGGTGTTGCTCTCGGAATGCAGAGAAGTAGTTTGACTCTGGTACCCGCCTGTAGGAGAGGCAAGAGTCAGGTTAGTCGAACGAAAGAGATTGGGGGTTAGATTTCTGGGGGTAGCTACCGTTGGTAGGGGCAACCGGAGGTTGAGGGGATGTCATAATTGGTGTTATCAAAATGATTGGGCTTTGAAAGGAAAGGATGGAGAGTAAGGATATGGCGGGGCGGATATTAGAGACAAGTATACAAAAATCTGCGGATGCAAACTGGTAAGTAACGAGCAGACACTCTTTCGAAGGGCGACCCGAGATAAATATCTCTGGGAGGTTATCGATCGACTGAGACGAATGTGGGGTATGAAGGAAACAGGAGATGTCTGTGCCTGGTGGGCGTATCTAGGAAAGAAAAGTACAGAAGGAAAACAGAATATAGAATTAGAGGCGCAGAGTGAAAATTGAATTGCGAGGAAATGGTTGTGAAGCCAGAGGAAAAGCGACAGAGAGGATGTGAGTGTTGATGAATATATGTGATAGAGGGGAGCGTTCTGTGCTGACGAGAGGACGAGGGGTGGTGGTGGTGGTGGTGGTGGTGGTGGAGGTGGTGGAGGGAAAGAGGTGGTTGTGGGAGTTGGTAACAGTTGTGCAGAAGAAAAAAAAAAGAGAACCCAGGCCAGGCAGGGAGGTATGAACAGGGCAGGGCAGGACGAGGAAAAAAAATTGAGCCACAGGAGGACCGAAAAATCAATGTCACAGTTACACCCTTTTTGAAAAATAATTAAAAAATAATAGGAAACGCTTTCACTGATCGCAAATCTTTGATATGGGCTTTAAATAGAATTTATGAGGACAAAAAATACAAGTTTGAGCTTCTTAACTTTCATGATTTTTTGTTAGTTGAAATCTCATGCACAACCCCTCCACTGCTTGTTACGGTGCATCTTTTTGCTTTGCTCTCGGCGTGCCACAGCAACCGGTACATGCCCCAATGACGTCCGAAGAAAGCCTACTTGTACCAGTCTTTAGGCCAGTGCGTGTTGCAGTTGTTATAGTGCAATTGCAATTTTGGTGCTTTGGCACAGGGTGAAGGCCATACACACAATGGTAGGACTTAATATTGATCTCTGAAGAAGGCGGCAGAGAAGAAGAGAGAGGAAGGGACGATCTCACGCCCCTAATCATGTAGACTGCATTTCACGGAACGTGAGCTGTTCTGTGGCTATTGCAAGCAGTGTAGACAATGAGCATAGTGAATAATTCTCGATCAATTCTTTTTGACTCGTAGGAGACACTTGGGGTGTGATAGGAGACCACAGCAAGGACAGGCAAGAGATTTGTGCGATGCCAACCGAGACAGAGAACGGAAGAAAATAAGAAGTTGTATGCAAGGAATCACGAGCTTTATATATGCGCAATAGAAAAACGTCCTGTAACAGTGCGGGGAGAAATGCTACAATACCAATAGTGGCACACGGGTCCTGTTGCATGTTTGCATAATCGAATCCCGGTCTAGGCTTCCTGTTGTAGCCAGATACAACAAGAGCGTTGGAGGCCTAAGGAAATTTTGAGAGATCCGATTGTGGTTGGTTGAAAGTTTAGCATTAGGGTTAGGCTGACTTTTCTGCCCCGATCATCAGGGGAAGAAAAAAAGAAAAATTCTGATAGGAAGGCCAAACTTGATGATTGGGATCTGCTGGGCCAGCTTTTATATTCGGCCTCTTGAGGTGGTGAGTTAGTGCGACCGCAAGCAATGCAGTACAGGAAAATGAAAAGAGTCAGACTGTCCAGTATAAGTCATATGTTCAAATAATTAATCATTTGGGAACAGTTTGGGGTAAAACATTTTACGGTTTTCATTAAATTTTGTTAATAATGTGCATAATACTGTATCTAGCTATGGGTAAGTTTGACAAATTTTCAGAAATATGAAAACCTGCAACTATGAAATTTTGATTTGAAATTTTGATTTGATCTTGAAACCTGACATTTAATAGCATGGAAGCAAAAATCCTATCATTGGATTTATGGTTCCTGGCATTGAAAAAGGAAACCTGAAATTTTGAAATTTTGAAATTTTTTTTTCATTTCAAATTCATAATATTTCATAAGTATGATACAAACATAGTAGCAAAAGAAAAACCTATTTCTGAACAAGAAAAAGAGGACTAATGGAAAATATTTTTATTTTTAGTGATTATAATTGTAAGATAGTTTATGAGCAAAAAAACAGTTTACTCAGGACACAGAGGATCTGTATTAGGAAAGAGTGTGCCCCTCTCTATACATTTTGTGAAACTGGAATATATGAAATATTCTGATATCCTAGTATAACACCTCCTGCATCTGATGTCTTTCAATACTGTTGTTCCTATTCTAACCACCAGGCCTGCTAGTCACTATATGGCTTTGTCCAAAAGCCCACCTATGCCCTCTTCTGACCTGGTGGTTTTTACAGACCACATACCTGATTCCTGGAATCTGGCGGACTAGATTTGTCAAGTGACATCCCATAATGCTTCATAAATCATCCATGGCCTACAGGAACCACTATGAGTACTGCTACTCCGAGTCTTGTTTGCTTTCACTCTTGCAGTTTGTATAGCTGGAATATGCATCAGCAAAAAGAATGAGTTTGCATCCTGATGCTTCCTGACACTTCCTCATGCATCCTGTGCATTCTGAATACACCAAATTATCTTCCGAGTCCCGTGCATCCTAACACTATATCTTGACCAGCTCACTAGTGGTTGATTTCACTTTATTTTTAGTTGGTGGCACTTTCAACGACTAACTATTTTGGGTACATGCAGGGGTTTAAAGTGCAGTGGTTAATTTTCCACGCCAATTATTTCAATCCTCTATTAGACTGTCATCTGTAAGATATAAAGTTTCAGATTTTAACTATAACCAGAATAAACTGCCATTGATCTTATAAACTTAACCGTTTTGTTCTCAGCAATTGTGTGCTCATATTTGCTTTTCAGGATGCAAACATGGATTACAGGATACAAACCGGATTTCGGGAAGAGTCAGGATGAACAGGAAGTCTCAAAATGCAAACTCATTTGTTTTGCTGATGTGGTTTTATATATTTGACTAAAGGTGGTCTGCTGCACCCTTGCAGTGCAGTTGAATTAGAGAGCCTGGAAGGGAATTGCTATTTTAAGCTACCAGTATGTAACGGGGGTACTCTATAGGAGGATGAATTCTAAGATTGTTATCGTATTAAAGACTCAAGGTAGAAGTAAAGATTCCAAAAACGAGAAAGATAATTCAGAGTAGAATCAAGCGAGAATATTTAATATCGTTAAGTCTGAAAGCTTCACTCTATAAGTTCTCTTAAGAATGCTGATTATTGGAATAGGTTGTCACTTGCTTTGGTTTTGGGTAAGATGACGTGAGGCTAGGGGTCGCCACTTAACTATTCTGACTTTTCATGAGTACCTTGTATCAGCAAAAAAACCTTCTTCTCCAGAAATATAGAGCCCGCTTCCAGGCGAATCACTTCTGCTCTTTCTGTTCCATCCTCCCAGATCTTTCCTGCATCAGCAAAAATATTACCCTGCGTTCGGTGCGTTCGGTACGTCTGACACAGCTGACGCTGGAACGCAACTTGGGAATCACGACTCAACCACCCTACCCCACAATGCACCTGATGCAACCTGACACAACACCTAATCTTCAGGAGGTACTAGATGTAGCACCTAGTACTCAGGACGCTATCTGACACCAGACTACATCTTCCTGAGATAAGCGAAGGCTTCCCCCTTTACTTCTTTCTGACCTGGGTGACCTCGGTTACAATACATTTCATTCTGTCAAACTATCAAATTTACTACAAGAAGGCTTCTATTGCTCTAATAAACAGGCAAATTCACATCCAACCCTGAGAGCGGCCTCCCCTGCCTGAGCCCGGCCTCCCCTGCCTGAGCCCGGCCTCCCCTGCCTGAGCCCGGCCTCCCCTGCCTGAGCCCGGCCTCCCCTGCCTGAGCCCGGCCTCCCCTGCCTGAGCCCGGCCTCCCCTGCCTGAGCCCGGCCTC
>Ga0307517_10000761_pt1 | contig 55396 bp, 49 predicted proteins | sample 23_EM_MG_FD_194515 | JGI IMG/M metagenome (GOLD analysis project Ga0307517, IMG submission 194515) | Populus trichocarpa ectomycorrhiza microbial communities from riparian zone in the Pacific Northwest, United States - 23_EM | ecosystem: Host-associated > Plants > Roots > Unclassified | place... | reverse complement strand
CCCCCCCCCCCCCCCCCCCCCCCCCCACGGCCATAGCCGAGCAAATAAATCAAATGACCAAAGCTTCCACTCCATAAACATGGAGCAAGACTATGTGGCACGAGTACAGTACTACCACCGCCACCACCCCACCACGACGTACCGCGTAACGTGCTTAGCACAAACAGCAGCCTAACCTACAACTTCTAGCAAAACGAACCAAACGCAACCTCAGCCTTTGTCTAGGCAATTCACAAAAAAAAGCGACAAAAGAATCACAACTCCTCACTCGCGACACCTATGCTACGAGACGGAAGAAGAAAGAAAATAAAAGAGATCTGAATTCAAGCGAACCAACGCTTCACCCCAAATATGATAGCAAAAATATTCTACAACCCCCTCCCCTTTGGAACCCATCCTCCCCCACCTCCCCTTTGGAACCCATCCTCCCCCACCTCCCCTTTGGAACCCATCCTCCCCCACCTCCCCAGTGGTACCACCCAACCGCCGACCGCTTCTCAAATCCCTCCGCCAAATTCGTGACATATGATATGTAATGAGGAAGAAAGAAAGTAACCAGAAGTAACTAGAAGTGGAAAACAAACCAGCCGAAAAAAAGCACATTATGCAAGACTCCCTCCATATTGACCCCCAAGCCCAAGCCCCAGCACCGTACCGTACCACCCGCCCAAGTTTTCTTTATTCCGTTTTGCATTTATGTACCGTTTCGTTAAATCCTAGCTCTATAATTCGCTACAGAAAGTATTCGCCGCGTCCACCTCTACCGACGGGTACGACTCTTTGGTCGTCGGGCACCGCACTGAATATGGTGAAGTTGGGGTTTAGATCTGGTTCTAGTTTCATGATGCTTGCTACATTGCCGCAGCGGTAGCAGTAGTTTGGCGCTGACCATACTGTTACTACGTCTTTGTTTTTGAAGTGGTACTAGAAGAGAGTGTTAGCTCGTTGGGGGCGGGGGATCATCTAGGGTGGCTCTTGCCTTGTATCCTTCGTTGACAAGTTGGTGGGCCCTAGCTATTAAGGTGAGGCCATTGACATGGTTAAACTATGAGTGTTAGCTAGTAAGGGGGATCAGGAGTAGTGAGATTTACCTCCGTCGCTACTTTATCTCCAAATAACCATCCAGCGCCTCTAGGTGATACCGCCCAAGTCTCCACCTCTGTTTAGCCAGGATTAGCAAACCTCCCATACCTGGCCCAACCAAACATACCTTCCGGATCGCTCCAAACTAAATCGCAAAAGGCACCCTCGTGAGGAATCTCCTGCGCTCTTGCCACAACCCTGATCTGGTCCAAGGTTCGAATTTCAGGACTCAGGCCCCCGTGCACACAAAGAACGCTACCATCGATAATCGCGGCAAGGGCAAGAAAATCAAACACTTGGCAGCATGATTTCCATACAGACGCATTCCCGTACTTTGTCTGACACTCTTCATAAAACCCGTAAACTTGAGTAATCTGCCGAGACTCATGATTGCCGCGAACTAGAGTTATCCGATCTGGATATCTGGTGGCGAATAGTGATCAGTGGTTGGCGCTTGTCGGAGGAGACCTGGTGTCCGGAATGTATGATTTTGGGGGGAAAGGGGGAGGTGAAACGAACTTGGCTTTCAGGCACATCAACAATGTGAAGGTTTCCAAAGAAAAGTAACCCCTATCGACGAAATCGCCAAGGAAGACATAGTTCACCTTATCCGGGAGGCCTCCGCCGACTTGAAATAACTCCATCAGGTCATAAAATTGACCGTGAATGTCACCGCAAACGGTGACGGGGGTAGATACCGGTTGGATATTTGATTCTGATGGTGCATCAAGACGAAGCCTTAATTCAGTTTTTGCCCTTTTTATCTCTTTTAAAAAAGTACTTACATGACATTGTCATGGACAGCGAGGCCTCAGAAGGAGGTAAGGGTAAGAATGACAAGAACAAGGGAGGATGAGGATATTACAAACCCTCCATCAAGCATTCCTTCACAAGCTCACAAAGCCTCTTCATATCACCTTCACTCAAGTATTTACATTTCTTGGCCATCTCCAGCCACTCATCCGGACCTCCACCGGTAGTCATTGCAGCCCCTCCTCCTTTCTCGCCAACGCTCATATTCGTAGCAGAAGGTGGTGGCGTAGTATTCGAAGGGGTTCGGTGATGAAAGTTTGTTGGACGCAGAAGCGGAATGTGATGGCGATGGCGATGGCGATGGCGATGGCGATGACTCTTTAGTGTGGGGAGGGGGGCGTGAGGGTGATGCGGTAGGAGCGGCTGAGAGCAGGAGGGAAGGCGGGAGGAGCTGTTTGAAGGATATGATTGGTAATTAGGGTATCGGTATCGTTATAGAGGAGGGGAAGGCGGAGAGCGATAGGTTCGGATAATGGTGTGGGGTGCCTGGTTGGGTGTTGATGGGAGGAAAGATCTGGGGAGATGAATCTTAGATTAGATCTTGATGCTGACAAGGCAAGGGGAGAAGATCAGAAATCTAATGTGGGAAATGGCTAGGATAAGGACAGCGGAAGGGCCGGAGAATTTCTGAAACTCACACAGCTGGACAAGGATGAAAGAAGTGATGTTTGTGCTAGACTCTGGGGATGATGTATCGCTGGTAACTGTGGTAACGAAATGAGAGGCGAAAGGGGTTTACACAGCACAGCTGAGATCCCAGCTGAGATCGCAGCTGGAAGAGGTTCTGGGAAAGAGCCCCATCATGTCTCTCGCTCCTCCATCCTCCGATATCCATTGATTTTGCTGTGTGATAACTGACGCCCGCCACATATCACCGGTTGCTCATTCCTTAAACAAGCTAGCTCCCCGAGGTAACCTCCGCTCATTGAGGAAGCGAGGGACTCCCCTCTTTCTCTTGCTTGCTCCTGCGATGATAGGAGAAGAACATTCTGCAATTCCAGAACAAAAGGAAATGTATGGTGAGGCCTCCTGCTCACCATACAGTCCATTTGAATCTCTGTACGGTACTCGGCACTGTGGATCACTGCCTCCAACCGATCCTCTAGCCGAGGCATTTCCGCAACTCTAGCCAGACCTTTTGTAAAAACAATGAAACTCTAACTTAGGGCATGCTAAGCGTGAACCGGTTCCCAACACTAAGGACACATAAACGTGCAATTACACCCCGCTATCCCGAAGGGCCAAATTCCCAGGGATTTGTCCAGTAGAGCAGGCGATCTTGGACAGCAGTTCAGGTTTTGGTATGATATATACAAAGAAATTTAGAACCCTCAGAGGTTATATTATGCGGCAGCAGGATATCGGGATTATTGAGATCTAGGGTCGCGGTGTGCGACTGTACGTGTAAATGCGGGCATAGGAGATACCAAAAGGCCCCTATAGCTTGCTTTTTAGGTGTAAGAGCAAGCAGAGTATGGTGTCTGTCTTTGGATATTTGTGAATTATATTCTATCACGGCATTAGCAGTAGAAAGTTTTCCATGACAGTTACTATCATACCCATATCTTACCCCATCCAGCATGCGGCACTATTACTATAATTCGGCGACATTTGATAAGTTAGTCCCCGAGAATGGGTAGGCTAACTTTCTCAAGTTATATGATTATGTAAGCATACCATTTAGAATTACGCACACAAAAGCCACCGACAAACCCTCCGCTATAACCAATTTTGTTTTCATCACTACCAGAGCCGGAGAGCGTACGCAGCTCACCATACATATCGCCTCCCCTCATCACCTCCTCTCCCTCCCCCTCTCCCTCTCTTTCATCTACAGTTGGTGCCTCTTTCTCTTCTTTCTCTGCAGTTTCACCTAACTTTACTCCCAGAAATTAAAATGGCATCCGCTTCGCCTACCATTGCAAAAGCGAAGCCCCGTGGGGGTGGGCCCCTCCTTAAGGCCAGCTCTGGTGGCAATCCCGCAACAATTCGTCTCAAAGTTGTTGTTCGCCATCTCCCAAGTTTGATGAGGGAGGACGAATTCAAGAATGCAATGACCGAATACATAAATGAGGAAACTGTAGAATGGGCTGCTTGGATTCAAGGAAAGATACCCGAGGAGTATGCTCCCCTCCCACCCGTTTTCCCTCATGTACCAAACTCACCTTTCCACAACTTAGACATACGAAAGCGCCCAAAGATTCTCGATGTGTCATCAGGTTCAAGACCCCTCTGCAAATCACTGCCCTTAGCGAGGGGCTGCGTTTGCATGGCCCTTTTACCGATAGCAAGGGGAACACTACAAATCCTCAAATGGAATACTCTCCATTCCAGAAAGCTCCAAAGAAATCGGGACGTACTGATGCCCGTGCCGGCACCATTGAATCCGACCCTGATTTCATGGCATTCTTGACATCATTAAGGGCTACTTCTGCACCTACCCCCACAGCTGATGGAACTGCCATCGATACGTCTGCCAGCATTCATCCCGGCGAAACGGCCGGCGCGTCAGCTACTATACCAGCGAACGATCCACTATCAGTTCCGTTGCCGCCGGTCGAGAAGGTCGATAAACCAAAGACAACTCCACTAATCGAATATCTCCGGACGCATAAGAATGGAAGCTCGGATAAATCTAGTTCGAGCAAAGGAAGCCTTAGAAGTGAAAAGTCAAATAAAGAATCTTCGTCTGTAAGACGTGAAAAGCGGAGACTCGAGAAATCTCGCGCCAAGGGCAAGGAGAGGGAGTCTCGTATTGAAGAAAAGGATGAATGGGCCATCAAGCAAGCAGTCCAGGCCATTGATATGGAAGCTACCACCATCTTGAAGCGCGAGAACTCCATCGGAGGCCAGTTGTCTCGACAGAGTACCAATACTACGATCTTATCGCGACAGAATACCGGTATTTCTGGTACCCTATCAAGACAAAATTCAGGTTTAACTGGCAATCTCTCCAGACAAAACTCAGGTCAACCAGGAACGTTGGCGAGGCAAGGGAGCAACCTCGCTGGAAACAGTTCGAGGCCAGAGAAAGGGCAATCCCAGGAAAAGGAAAAGGGCCGCGAACGCCGCAGAGATAGAGGGGGTGTTTCCAGTGTTGCAGCAATTCTTCAACGCGATCTTGGCATCGCTCCCTCCACCAGACGTTCCCGCAACTCTACAAAAACACCTGCCACAATTGAAACACCTAGCAGCACCACCGATGGTACGCCAACAGCCACCGTCACACCTCCAACGCCTGTGAGTCCGGAACCACAATCACCCGCGCGGCCAAGACGGCGTGGTGGGCGTGGCAACGGTGGCCGCCGCCCGGAGCGCGAAGACAGTATTGCTTCTAACTCATCTACAACTACACCTGGGCCCGCATCACCGCCGGTGGCACCAGTGGCTATCCTGAAGAAGTTGCCTTCAAACGCGTCCACGCCTTCGGCGCCGACACCGATCACCGAATCACCACCAGCAGCAGCACCGAGCCTACTCAAAAGAGGAAGCTCTGCTGGATTGACGCCACCGACAGGTCCTGCAGCAAGCATCGCTGGGCCCGATCGGGAGGGCGTGCCTACAGCTCCAAAGGGCAATGGGCGACACCGAAGGGGTGGAGGAGGACCGCCGCGAGGCGGCGCTGTATCAGCCGCAGCACAGGCTGCCATGGCCCTGGCGGGTGTGCCTACGGCGCCAGCGGGTGACTCGCAGCAGAAGGGTCGGAGAAGCGGGGGGGGTAGGGGCGGGGGTGGCTTCAGAGGCAGAGGCCGTGGAGGTGGTGGGCCCCCTAAGAGGGGCGGCGTTGGCGACGCATAAGGTACATAATCTGTCTTTCTGCTCCATTCCCATGGTCAGGACGACAAGGAGATTTGTCTTACCTGACTTGCATGGATCTCTTCTTTAATAAGCTCCTTCTGGTTAAGGGGCAGAACCTTGGTGGATGGGCTGCACAGCGATGCCCATTGTTTCACTGTTAGTTACTTAATGGGCTCTAGCTCAGCTTCCTCTTATCATGTCACATGCAGATAATGATAATTCACAATCATACTTTGTCACTCGTTACTCGTCCACACAATCATCCGTAGTATATCATGCCAGAAAACTACCAAATAAAAAAACATCTCTATACCTTGTATGCTGGGAAAGTAACGCTAAACAGCAATCGGCAGTCCGAAAAACAGGGTTTTCTCATGCAGATGGTTGGTGGAAGTTGTTTGGCACCTTTGCCCAGCAAATAGCCCACTAACGCCTGTCAGCCCCCTGCGGTTCCTACGCACCCCATCACATTTTGCCAACGCGCAATGCCATATCTCCCACGTATCTCCACACCTGCCCAGACTCCTTGCCCGCTTTCTCTCCTGGAAGGCTCTGCTACAGCAAGGTTATCACGGAGGTACACCCGTTGATAGAGCCACTCCGCTGCCAACTATGCTCGAGCACAATTACCACAGCCAAGGCCAACTTCGGCTCAGGCAACAGTGTGCTAACCGCACATAAAGCATCGCACGCGCATATCCTGAGCTTATAGCTGCTGTACTGGGTTATCATAGGCATTATCGGGGTGCGTTGGCGTTAGGTTGCTGTTGGTTATGAGTAGGTGGTTGGAGGGTTTGATCAATTGTTTGATTGTTTGAGAGTAGGATGTGATAGGGTGTTCTTGCTAAGACCGTTTTTGATCTTGATGACATTCATACAACGGGGTCAAGATTTGGGGCTCGAAATTAGAGGGCAGGGGGGGAGTGAGGGGAGGCTAACTATTAGTGGGGTAGATGATGTCTAGGATATTATAGAATAGTGAGAGATATCAATAGCCCCATTGAAACAGCAACCTATTCTGAATGTCATAGGGGTACGTGTATGCCGGTATCCGAGAACCCAAACAGCACTCTACCAAAGCGCTTATACGCAACCCAATGAGCCTCATCCTCCCTAGTGATATTAGCCCTCTCCCTATCCCCGCAGCGCATCAGTCTTGACCCCACCATCCACCTACACTTTCTCCCCGCAGAAACTGTCCTCCTCTCCCCCCCAAGCGAGCTGTACGAGCATCATGCCATATGCACCCCTCCTCGCCCTGCATCCCCCAATAAGCTTAACTCGACCAACCCTCTGAACGCCCCCCCCGGGACCCCGGCTCCACCAACGTAACACAAGATCGCACCCCCCCCCCCCCGGTCGATCAGGTACCATACCAACCAAACACCTCGACACAGTCACAAAACAAACCCCTTTTTTCTCCTTTCACTTTCGCTTTTCACCCCTCGAATTTCGCATCGTTGCTGCTCCCCCTGAACCCGTATTACGCTGGAACTAAAGTTAGAAGAAGAGATCAGCCGCGGAAAAACTAATTCGTGCTCGTCGGATGTGCCGCGATAACTTATCTCCGGGCGCGCGCACGCGAGGTCAGGTTGGATGCACTGCCCCGGACCCAACGTGTGAGACGTGGGCTTTGTGAGGTTGTTGCGCGCGAGAATGAGCGAGCGAGTGAGTCAGGGCTCAGGGGTTTTTTTCGAGAGAGAGGGAAGAAGGGAAGGGAGAGTCGGTACTGTACCGGTGCGATGTAAAGGCCTCGGAGGGTTTTCTTTTCCTTCTCATTTGTATTCTTTCAGGGGCGGTGGTGACTGGAACTTACGGCCTAATTGTATGAGCACAGTACCGGTACAGGACAGCACAGTATGGTACAATTGTTCATCTATGCGGAGTTATTGCTGGTAGCTCCGACCGGTGCCTGCACTCGTCATTCACTTCGCATCGTCAGAACACACCTTGCTCCAAATTTAATCCGGTGCCCCATCGTCATCGCTCATCCCACCCATCACGCGGAAGAATAATTAATCCGGCTGCCCGATCACTTCACATTGTATCACTCGAAAAGTCACTCTTTTGCACAGCCCCCCTGTTCACAAAGATCTGTGAGTCATGCGCGACGTTGGCAGGGGCAACGCAGAAGGCCAGCGTGTGAGACAGAAGAAGGAAAGGCACGGTATCAATAACAGCTCACCCGTCACGAGGATTGATAGGGCGACCGGCTGACGGCGGGGCTGGAGGAGCCCCAAATGAGCGCGGTCTTTTCTGGAAGGGGGGAAATATCCGTAATATTTTGCGGTCACATCGTACTTTTTAACTTAGAGTGCCGGTACTAGTACTTGTACCATACGGTTGGATAATACTTTCATTGAAAAAAAGAAAAGAGGAAAAAAGTTTCATGGATACTTGTAGATAGATAATATTGATAAGTCAGAATAATGAATTCTAGATACCCTAATCGAAAGGCAAAACACCACCCTGAGCAAGTTGGAAAATGGAGAGAATGAAAAAGGAAATAAAATAGAAAAATAACTCCTACTCGTACAAGCCCACCCATACGGTACATAACGAAACCAAATATAGTAAAGTAATACAAAAGAGAGAAAAATGGAACAAACGAAATTGATATCCTGCAAAGAAAGCCCCATCTAGATTGTCCATCCATCCATCCATCTTAAAAAAAAACACCCCCCATGCATCTACCGGGTATGAATGCGATACAAAGTTTAGGAGAAAAATATAGTACATGATATGAGCCATTTACACCCTGCTATGCGTGTGAGGAAGAAAAAAATAAAATCGAGGGCGGGTGAATTGAAATGGTGGCGGTTGAGGTGGCGGGGTGGCGGGCACATGCGCGGGGCATGAAGTGAAGCGAGGAAGAGAGCTTGATTGCGTGTTGTGGCGAGAGAGAGAGAGAGAGAGCTGGGTAGCTAGGCGGACGGGAAGTTTGTTGATTATTGGTTTTTCGCTCTCAGAGGGTTTGGCGTGAAGTAAGAAGGTAGAGCAATCGATTGCCAGTACGGTTCGAAGCAATAGTAATTCGACCGCCGTCCTTAACTGTTGACGGTGGTAGCGTTTCACCCCCCTAGAAAGCCCCCGCCAAAAAAAAGGCGGGGGCCTACTCATTTCCATATCCATAATATACACTTCCAAACCCAACCCGTTTAACGCGAAATCCACCATCTATCGACAATGGAGAACGCGTGTTTGCGGAAGTAGGCCCAGTTCAACTCTCTAGAAATGAGATGCTCTCCTGCGACGAGTTCATGCTGCTGCTAAGGCTTGCCAGAGCCATATCCACGTCCTCGTCCTCGGAAAAGTACATTGGGGCGTTCTCCTGCGACTGACAAGCAACAGGTTGGAGGGAGCCGAACAACATCGTTTCGTGCCGTTGGAGCGAAGGTATTACGCGGGTGCTGCAGTACTTGCGACGTCTTCCTGCGCTGCTGGTGCTGCTGCTCTTGCTTGAGATTGAGCCGCTGCTTGGAGGAGTGAGGATTCCGGCCATGTTGGAGGAATCTGAGTTTGTGATTGATTTGTGAGGTTGGAGGAAGGAGAAGAAGCGAGTGATGGCTTTGTAGGAGTGTTATTATTGAATGTGGGAGGTTATGGTTCGTGTGCGTGAAGTGTGTGAAGGGGGTAAAGTTTGTTGAGTGTGAAGTGTGGAGTGTCTGAGAGAGCTTTGAAGAATGCGGTCAGAACTTTGGTTTATTGGTAATGGGAAAGGTTGGGGATAGTTGCTATTTGTATGAGTGCAAATGATACGAGAATGGCATTGGCAGCCCGATTGGGGGGCCCAGACTCGGTGACTGCTTGCTGACCCAGAAGTATTTTTTGTTCACCCTATTTTCGCGGTTGGCTATGCTCTGCTTTGTGTGCTGGTTGGGGTAGGGGTGTGTGTGTGTGTGTGTGTGTGTGAAGGGGTGGTTGGCGTCACAACCTATTCTAAAATTTATCAACCCCCGATACGCTGATACTGGGTCTCACACCTGTCTTGCTGCTGGTGATTGGTGCGTCGTACAGGTACAGAATTATGGTACTGCATGCACCGAATGAAATCGAGATCTTGGAATCTTTGGAAACATGATGTGATGATGATGGATTGACAGAGGCAACGAAAGGGCCAGAGACGGATGGATCACGAGTTTGAAGCACAGCCATTTCCCGTGTTCGCCTCCTCCGCTCTCTCTCCCTCTTTTCTCAAGTCTTCCTGGCTAACTTGCTACGGCGTCGACACTTGCGAGACCGGATTCATGATACCGAAATGTCGAGCGTTAAGCTTCGCCCTGAATGAGACTCATCCAAACTGCTCGCCTAACCAAGCCTTGACTCCATAGGAATTAGCATGTTCCCCCACCCCAGAGCTTATTTAATTCACAGAGTATAGTGCCGGTACGGTATTAGGACCGCTAGGTTGGAGCATCGTATGGGGAAAATCTGGAGATGGGCTGGATCGAGCTGGGCACTCGGCTGACATTATTGTGATCAGCCCTGACTGTCTATACAGTGCTCTGCCTTACTCCTTGCTCAACAAGCAGAGCTCATGACACCGGAGCCCATCCCACTTGAGAACTCGACCTATTTATCACCCGCTGCAATCCCCCCGGAGCAAAAATAAGATCTAACCTCCAACCTAACTCACCGGCGCAGTCCGACACTTCTAGCTATGTTACCTAACCAAGCCTACCCCTCCAGCCCCAGGCGAACAAATGATACCGGATTCTCAGCAAATCATGCGTCTCACAGCATGGGGAATCACGTGCGCGCGCGCGTCTCACGTTTCGTGAGTCAGTAACGCACGCGGGGATTTCACCCGTTGTCCTGGTGTCTACCTATCATACATACACCCTCCCTCTTTTCCAGCTTTCGATTTCTCTAAATAGCCTCCACCCACCCACCCGTCCATTCATTCATCAGTCTGCCAACGTTACCGTATTCCTTTTTGCTGCACTTTTCTTCTTCTTCTCGCACATGCAGCAGGATGTGTTCGACAATATTCAGGCCGCTGATCGATTTTTGGGCTCACTTTGTGGGGCAAAGGCCAAAGCGGGACATCGATGGTGAGGGGTATGGTGGTGGGTGGGGGTATGGGAGTATTGGGAGTGAGGATAGCGGGTATTTTGCCGATGTTTCTGAGGAGGATGAGGATGAGGATGAGGGGGAGGAAGGGAGGGATGCTTGGGGTGGGCTTGATGGGGATAGGGCGAGGTTGGAGGCATGGAGGGGAGGCTACGAGCCTTGTTTAGGGTTTTGCGAGGTATAAAGGTCTGGGGCCCTCCCTGGGCTGGGCTAGGATGGAGTAGTAGGGGGTTAAACCGGCGTTTTGGCGTTTGGGTGCTTTTTTTTTGAATTTTTTGCTCGGGTCTATATTGCTTTTCTGGGATACACTTGGGATACACTTCCTATATACTATCTGTCATACCGTTGCACTACTTATAATCTATAATCGACTGCCTGACGAGGTGTCGTATAATGATAATGATAAAAAATCTAATTTGAAACAATGCACGAGACCCGAGGGTGTGAAGAAAAGAGGTTGGTATAGAGCAGGTGGGGCTACTAGAATGTGAGCAGATACACTGATACGAGAGGGATGTTACATATTATACGAATGCCCAGCCTCGTTTACTCGGCCTGAGGTTCCTCCGCTGAGGATATTGTGCTGTTCGTGTTACGGGGGAGCTTCCAGCGATTGGATTTTTGTGCGGACGTTTGTGCATACGGTAGCGCACTCTACCCATATTGTGCATTTAGAGCTGCAAAGGTGGGGAATATGGTGGGGAAGGTCGAACCCTGCTTGTCTTCGGCCGCTTGCTTTATGTGGTGGTGAGAGCGTACTTCTAGTGGGATCAAAGTGAGCATATCGGCGGTGTGAAGGGCGGTCGGAGCGGGTGGGTAGGAGGTTGGATTAGACTTTGGCGGGGACCCTCGGTGGCGGGAACTGCGGTGCCGGACGATAAGGGATTGCGTGATGCCCCATGCAGTACCGGTACCGGTGCTCGTGGGGTGGACCCTGGGCCTTCTTGGGGGTGAGACAAACGTTGGATATCAGCTTGGCTGCTCCCCCTATTCCACTGACGTAAATTAGTAGAATTCTTCTGTCTGTTCTGCGGAGTATTAATATATGGTAGAAATTTATATATACCGTATTCGAACACCCATACAAACTCGCGGCCCCTGCTTTTGGGTGCTCCTTACTGCGGGTGGGTTCAGGCTAGCTTGGGTATCGTAAAAGCTCTTGAAATCCACCACCCCCACCAATCCCACTATCACCAGATTCAGATGCGGAAGCCCCCAAGAAGAAAGAAAACGTTCTCTAGGCAAGAATACTCGTGACCAATGGAGGCAGCCGCTATACTAGATGTGCACGAATAGCGCCGACACCCGTCCAATCTCAAACTATCACTCGCTGGCTCACAAAAGAACCTATGACCAACACTCCCAGAATGAGTTAACAATCCCCTCCAGGGAAACCCCTCAGCAGACACCCTCGCGCCACCGTCGCCGCCCCCAAAAGCCGTTATCGTGACCAAAAGTTTCGCCACCCATAAAGTTACTCGAAGCGCAGCTACCCGACGGTATATCATAGGTAAATCTTTACAACTTCCTTCCAGGACCGATGGTCTCCATCCTCCTTTCAGGCATCTCGTCCAGTTCATCCGCCAAGACCACACTACCATACCATGTATGTCGCCTCTGACTGAAAAATTTCTCTCCCTGGCACTTTGGCCTGGATGCAGACATAACAGGCTTTTCCCTTCCACCTCATAATATACTCCTCCACTTTATGAATAATAGGGTGATTCCGCCTGCTCTCCTTTCTCTTTCTTTCCATTTCTTTTTTCCGACACTTTTTGTTTCTTTCTTCGCACTCCGCCCGAAAGCGAAAAAACTAGGCGTTGAAAAATCGCCCGCTCGTCACCGTCATTTCCTCTGGTCCGGAGATCGAAGGTTGCCTGGTTCGGTATTGTTTCTGGTGTTGGCATCTGATATCGCCTTGCCCTGCGCTGTTCTCCGGATGCACTGGAGGTCGCCAGCTGTACCGTACTTGTGCGAGTGCTCGAGTACTTGGGTGCGGTGTGGCATGCCAAGGATTTGATGTGATGGGTGGCGCAACGCCAAGAGTGTGATGGCGAAGTGGCTGCATTTTGTCTGTGATGGGAATGTTTGACATGCAGTGTCTCTCAGATATGCCTGTTGGGGCGATTTCGCCGATTTGGGAATAATGGTAGAGACGATCACGGCCTATCACTCGGGAAAATTGGGGGATTTCGAGTTGGAGCCATCGTTTGAGTGCTTAGACGGGTGAACGGTTGAGTTTCTCAGGTGGAGTTTGTGGTCGCTGGGGAGTTGGGTGTTCCTCTTTGTTCCAGGGTGGGATTTGGGGGTTGCCCTCCTGGGACTGGACTGGGAGTTCAGTGTCGATTACGAGCAATGGATCTCAGGATTGCCAACTAAGAGGCGGTGGGGAACTTGGGGATAGATTGAAGCTTCTGGGAGCTGTGGAGTCACATGTTTCTTCGTTCATAACTTGTTCCTTAATATTGACTAGTAGTTTTTCCTATGGTGGTGGTTCTTGCGACCTCTTCGATATCCCTTAGCTCAGACTTTCGAACATCGACATCGGTTGCCATTATATTCGTTTCGAAACTGGCGTTGATGATTTGCTTTCTCTAGTGTATAATCCGTAGCGCTGTATGGGAACTCCATGGGTAGCTTCTGGCACAAGACGCGGACCCTCGAACATATCCTGGAGGACGAGCGAGCCCGAGATCTCTCGGGGCCAAGGACCCTCACGTCGGCTACCGAATCTCTGAGAATCCTCGCGTCAAACACTTGAACTCGGAATGGAGGGCCGGGCGGAATGGAGGACCAGGGCCAGGTCGTGGCGAATATCCCTCAGTATTTCAAGCATAGGTTACGGGGTCCTGGGGGGTCCTGGACAGGCTAACAAAAACAAGGGACCTTCGAAAGGCTCACTGAGTAAACTTGGCGGTATTCTAGTTCATTTTTCCGATTTTTACATCCACACCCGAGTACTAGTACACGTGTTGTGCATGATCAGCAAGATCGTAGGGGGGAGTGAGCAGACGACTAGTATAAATGGGGGATAGCAGGCTCCAACAGACAAGGCAACCTACTGTAGAGCGGATACCAAACACCATATATCACCAATGATAAAATATTCTGGGCCAGTAATTAGAACTAGTCACTGTACGAATTGGCCTTATAGATATTAGTTGACACTCCTGGAAGCTCTTCAGAACCTTCAAGATTCATGCATTAGAGAATGATAGACACCAGTGCAACCAATTCGGCAGCCATGTGTCCCTTTCGCGGCGCTTATCTACTCGAGTATTGATCAACATAGATCCCTGTTTTGCCGTCAGAGGTTTTCCCATTTTTGTATCTAGAAGGGGCGTGACTTGGTAATGTCGCGTCTCTAGAAAGGCTAAACGTGTTAGCAATTAAACGGGATTCACTCTAGGTGGTTGCGACTAAATTTTCCATGCGCGACATTAACATATCCTGTCGGCGAAGTTGTCCTATCACGCTCTTTAGCCCAGTACAACCAAATTTATACCGGTAGTGGAGCCTTTCTGGACTGACTATTTCTCACAGGCTCCGCTAATTAGGTGGCCTTCCCAGGCCACACAGACACCCTGCTCACTAGGACAGCTGAGCCCAAACATGAAACTTTCGAGTGGTTTACTTGGATGAATTGTGGTTACTGTGCTGATCGCTGTTCGTTTCCTCATACGAAACCTACCAATTGGCCTGTCCGGGTGGCCTGGGGGCAATATAGCTATGAAGTAATCACGGTTTTTCTGGGCTCTGGAGCGGAACTGCGTTCTCGATGGTAGTAGATGTGAGCTAACTTTATTCCTTTCTCATTAAGGGAGATTAAGGGGAAAGCCCCTAGCTTTTCTCTTTTGGTTTTGTTTCTCTCTCCCAACAACCGGCCGGTGTCCCATTATTCATGGCGGGGAACTAGAGAGGAACTAGGTCAACTCTGTTGATCCTGGTCTCTATAAAAAAGGCTTGATAGCAAGTTGACTGACACCTGTAGGCAAAGGAGGTCACCCGAATTAACTCTTGGTCTGTTGCTAATGGGGAAGGCGGAGAAAGTATGCCTGGGGGCAGTTCTCAGTGCCCAGGATTTCTGGAGCTCACAGCCCTGCGTCGTCCTTCCTAGGAAACCTCACGATGAACGCCAACTTGTAGGGGTGCGCAGGGTTTGCAGGCTCGGCCCGAAGACAGCCAGGGCATTGCATTGAGGGTAATCGTTTTATATAATAAGAATGAGGAGGTTTCGCGCGGAGGACCGATAGTGGTGCAATCGCGCTCTTGTACTCGTAGTGTGGAGGCATTTTTAAAAGAACTACTATTACATAGATTGCCACCCAGGTTCAAGAAAAAGGGTCGGATGTTGGAGGTGGACTATGCAATAGTAGTCTTTTTTAAAAAAAACGCTTCGACATTAGACAGCGAGTCTTCGCGACGTCGTAGGGGTTTTAAAAAAAGACTGCTATTGCATACTACTAGAATTCGGTCTTTTTGCTTGGATTTGGGTGGTATGCAGTAGCAGTCTTTTTTACAAACGCTTCGACGTCGCGAGTATTTGCCTGCGTGGCTTTCAGCAAGGTTTGATGGGGAACAACTTACAATTGGTGGGGCGCAAGCGCCACATTCGTTGTTCAATAAGTGGGATTGAGGCAAGCGGGGGCTCCTGCTGCAGGGCTCGTTCCTGACCCGAATTTGAGACATCGTGAGACTCCCCCAAAATGCCTCGAAAAAAAAAAGAGATATAGGATCGACTTCTGGGTGGGAGGGTTGATTCCCCCTATGATAGATCGCTGGGGAATTGAAGTTTGGCTCGAGCAATACCACTGCTGGTGCTGTACTCGAGTACAGTGCGAGAACCTATGGGTGTAACTTGGATCAGAGCTCCACGTAAGGTTGACCCGGATACGGTACCGTACCTTGCCCAATACACGTCAAAGTTGAGTAGAAGAAGGAAAGCCTCCAAGTGGTCACAAATTCCAGGGGGACAAAAGTACGGCTCTTACTGAGCCTTATGTGACTAGAGAAGAGGGGAGGATGGAGGAAAGGAAGGCGAACGTAGGATTTAGCTCATGGTCTTGGAAATGAATACGGAGCAAACAAGTACTGTGGAGGACAACGAACGGTATGATAGGGCTATTCGCCGTACCCTCCCGCACGTTGCCCCCCCTCTTACTATGCTACATATCAAATAGTCTACTAGAGAGATCGTAGCTTCAGCTTCCTCGCTCAATTCTGTTTATGGTATCACTCACATACTCGAGTACTTCGCGCTTACTTGGTAAGTGCTTGATTGTTTGCTACCGTACTGGTTCAGTGAATAGAGACTTTTCTGTGGATGTGGTTAGAAAATCAATGATGTCCGGCTAAGAAATCAAACAACTAAATGTTTGGGTTGTGAAGTCAACACAGCTCTTCTGCAGCCACTGGGGTTTTGGAACTAATGCTTCTTAGTGTCGAGAATGAAAGCTTCTCGGGTTTCGGGAATGACAGAATTCTTTAAAAAAATGAAGTGGTATTGGTGGTATTGGGATAGGTCAAAGTTGCTGAGGTCAAATTTGCTGTATTTGCTCTTGTTTCTACTCGAGTAGAGTGAAATTAAGGTCTGGATGATAGAATGCTTGGCATAATATGCTAAGCTGTGCAAAGGGACTCTGGATGTGTCCACCGCAAAATCTCTAGTTCAGGCTTTTCCCGATCTCGCGTGGCACCGGCGCCTGGAGATCCACTTTAGCGCAGGTTCACCGCCTTCTGCAGACAGGTAGGGCGACTCTGTCTGGTGGCCCAAGGAAAAATATTGACACTATATCATTGATTTTGTGAGGTAAAGTAATCCAAGGCTACAAGCCAATTAATGGACTGTGTATTTGGGGGGTTTGTGTGTTTGGGCGTTGCGCGATCGTATGTGCGTGTGTATTGCATTGTTCTGAGCGCTTGAAGTACCGCATTGCCTGGTCTTATTCGCCTGCCGCTAGCACGTTGAAATAAAGTAGGGGCTGGAGCAAACCGTTCAATATAGTCAGGAAGAGTCTAAGATAAGCCCGGTTTTAGCTATAAAGGGTTAAGCGAAGGCGTTTCGTTGAGAATTTGGGACAGATTACAAAGAAAACCCTTATTTCAACGTGCCAGCGGCGGGCGAAAAAAACCAGGTAATGCGGGGGTCGAACCCCGAGGGGTAAGTTATCAACGGGGGAGGGGATGCAGAGGTATTTCTTAGGAGCCGACTAGACATTTCTGTCGAATCCATACGGCAGATAGCCTATCCCACAACCACTGTACTCGTACTCTGGTACTCGGGGAAGTCGGGCGGGCACCGCGGGTGTCCGAGTTTACACCCGATTCTAAAGGACATGGGTTAGGTTTATCCAGGACAATTTAAATAATTAGGTTTTATGGACATCGCCAGGCTTTTTCTCACATAATATTACACAAAAATAAACCCCTAAACACGTCCACTTGAGTTATAACACTATAATCATCTTAATCTGCTGCACGATAGGTGAGCTATCATATCTAGGTGTCACCCGACTTAACGCACCCCCGAGAGTACGACTTAACAACAGTCATAAGAGGGATGCAATAACATAATATAAATAAAATAAATCGCCAACCTTCTTCGCCTTGGAGTTTCTCGATGATTTGAGGCATCTCCCAGCATGGATTTTTCCCAAGCCCCTTTTCCTCTGGATCTCCTGTGCCCCGATCCCGCCGGGTCCAGCAGTTTTTAATATCCCAACATAAGCGCGAGGCGCACCATATCCCTTTTAGGCTTAAGAGGATAACTGAGCCGAAGAATAGCCACATTATGGGGTATTTGAGTGAGTTTGAACTCCATGCATAGTAAAAGCAGTCTACCTTAGAAATAACGGATGAGCCTAGTCAGGGAAGGAAGGGGGATGAAAAATCCTCACGCACCATACACGCCCTGCATAGTTGGAACTGCTGTGTTCTGACTTCCTGAACTCTGGGTACATGTCGGGGTCGAGTTGTTCTGTGGAACGTTGTCTACCTTTAGATTCAACTCTGGAATTGCCTCTCCGGCTACACCTGGGCCTGGGGAGCTACGTGGTATCGCGTTTTTCGTGTCTTTAATCTATAAGTTAGCAATTGAGGAAGATATTTCTCGCTATGGGCTTACCCGGTAGTCTTTCAATATCCGACACAGGAGACCCGCCCGGGGTCTGCGCAGCGCCCGCGCTGGATGGCTGTATCTGGGTTGGTGAGGGTGACAAAGCATCTCCGCTGGCACCGTGAGGATACGCAGCAGCAAGTGATCCGAAGAAGATGATTGCGAGAATTATGAAGGCAGATGGGCTCATTGTTTGAGATTGTAGGGCGCGCTTTGGAGATATTTTAGAGCTGGATGCTGCGGGCAAAGTAAACTTAATAAGTGGAGAATTCTTCGATGCCATGCTATAGCCTATATCTTGGACTTCACTACGCATTTTTTCGCGATCGTAAAAGGCGCTGAGTAGGGTAAGTACCGGCAGGGACGTGCCTGTGAGGGCGCCTGGTGCTTTAGTAAAAATCGGGGACTTGCTGTGCTCGAGTACAGCTTACCCTTGCCTGCATGGACGCCTGTACGAGTACTCGGGTACAAGGGTGAGTCTGGCGCGGTGCCACGAAATGTCTCATATTCTGGGGGTGCGCCCGACTTCTGCTCCCCTTACAAAAAAAGCAACGAAACGGGTGAAAACCCTAGTTACCGTATACGGTACCGTATTATCTTGAATAAGAGAGAATCGCGCTAAGATGTCATATTAAAGCTAAGACATCTCTTTGCGTGATTTTATCCTATTTCTTCTCTCCAGCCATCTCACTTTACAGAGGGGAGGACCGTGAGGTCCAAATTTTCTCCCTATTTTCTGTCTTAGAAAATCATCGGCAACATAACATACCCAATACTGATGTGAGGCGGTGTCTAAACCTTAACATAACCTCTTAGCGCGATTCTCTCTTATTCAAGATAATACGGTACTCGAGCATGGGGTACGCCCGACTTTGCCTACCCCCTAAGTACTCGAGTATAGTAACGTCAGAACTCGAATAATTGGACCCACGCTAGGAGGTTGGAGTTGCCTTTGCTGGCAAGGTCTAGCACTTTTTATTTTGTCTTAATCTCGGGCCGAGGGGGTCAGAAGGTACTGTACCGTAAAAACTCAAGTTATCCACTATCGCCGCCCGGTGTCTCATCTCCGTATTCAGAGACAAAAACCCCTAGGAAGGATTAGTGTTTTCCTCATACGGTCAAGTCCAAGCATCCTGACTTTGTTGATCTCATGAACTGATATTCGCAATTCTGTTAACCCATCAAACTAAACCTATTGTGGGCTGAGAAGCAGGGATTAATGGAGATTAGAGGCCAGGCGGAGATAGTGGATAACACGAGTTTTTACGGTACTGTACGAGTACTCGTACTCGGGTGAGGGGGGAAATATTGGGACAAGCAGGGGGTTGAAGAATTACTCTAATTATGTAGTAGTTATATTACCTCTTTTTTGGTTCTTTGATACCCCTTCCAAGGTATATGCACAGGCCTCTGCTACCCCTGCTTGTCCCAATACTTCACCCCTACCCCTAGTACTATTACCGTACGGTACTCGAATACGGTATTACCCGTTTTCACAAGTATCCGGGGCCCTTGGCGCCAAGACAGGATCAGGCCCATACTTCTTCCATGTATTGGCGCCAAGGCATCGGAATACGTGAAAACCGGCAGTACTGGCATGGCCTACAGGTATGAGTTTGAGGGTATGATAGTACCAGGGTCCGGTAAGAAGTGACTGAACAGTTATTTAAGGTTAGCCAGCTAACTATATCCCTGCCCGTTCAGGTTAACTGTTCCCTACCCTAGTACAAGTACAGCACCCAATGAACGATCTTGGCGACAAAAGCCGTCGGTATCCCCCTTCTTTTACACCAAAAATGGCCGATTTTAAGCACTCACAACTCATCTGAAAGCAATATTGAATTAACAACACTGATGCCATAGTGTAGGTAATATCATACCCTGGGTTTTCTGGGCAGAAATTGTGAGGATTTTTCCACTCCACTACAAGGGCTGAGAGCTTGGGATCCAGATTGGATATTGTTGCAGTGTACCTTTTGCTCATCATCATTCTCTCTGGCATCGCACCATGGGAATTAACTAACAGAGGTTGCCTCTTATGAATATCTAGATCACCCTAATGGCTTTGGGGCATCCCGAATTCCCCTGCAATCGGCAAAACCGAGATTTGGTGAAGCGAAAGTGTTAATTTTTGGTATGGGGTGGGGGCGTGCGGACGACTCTCCTGTCACCAAGATTGTACGCTAGTACCCCCCCCCCAGCTGGGCTTGGTCTCCAGAATACGTGATGTGACCTGTTTTGTTGTTTGGCGGTGCGTATCTCACATGCATAGCGAGATCTATTGAACTTGGAGAAGGGGTACTTGTACCGGCAACCCTCTGGCAGGCGGATTTAATAATAATTTCAATTCATACGAAGTATAGGAGAAGCCGCCTATCCAGGCATATGCGCAGAGGCGGCATCGCAACTCCAGAGTAAGCCAACTCAGGGGGGCCCTCAGCAAGGCAGCACCCTTAGCGAGGCTTAACATTAAAAGAAGCTCACGTTCAGTGCGAATCTACCAAAACTATGGTGAGGGAATTCTGTAACCGGAGTGTTTTTTTCCAAGCAAATATTGTCCATCTTCAACTGCCAAAGGATTTTCAACCACAAGTCTAATAAAAATCATGGCTTTATTAGGTGACAGAGTAGGTGATTCTCTACACACTAATAGAGAGAAAATAAATATATCATATCTCAAGTTTTAATAGAGATATTAGGGCCTGAAGTTGGCCGGTTTTGAGAGGAATTTCCAGGGCATTTTAATTGGTGTCAACCTCCTTGGGAGTGACTGTTAATTGATATCTGCCAGGGTATTAGCCTATAATAGGTCGGTCTTGGTGAATTAACCTATTGTTAATAAGCCAGAATGAATGTTCCCCTGTTCCGACTACAGAGTTCCCTCACCATACCTGCCAAGCCTCGATGAGGGCCCACGGCTTAAGAAGCACTTGCCACCCATCCTCGTCCGCCCCCCCACAGCAGCCAATACTATTGAGGGGGGGGATGAGTGAGGGGGCGGGGTTTGATTGGTCAGAATTTGGTGAAATTTGGTGAGTGTAACCATAGAAACCGCAAATCTTGGCGTTTTTTTGGGGGTCCAAAGAAGCCAGGCTAACCCAAAAAATATTCAGACCTCTGCTCTCTCATTGGCTAAGTGGCTTAGGAGCCAATGAGAACCGGTTCGCCTCACTTACCCTTAACCCGCTCCGCGAGGATTTGACTGGCTTTTCTTCTCTACTAAAAGTCTGTACTCGGCCAAATTCATGTAATAGTGGGCCTTGGCATGGAGACGCTTTGCATATAAATCTGTATTCTAGTCTAACAACCAACAACCACATGGGGATCAACCAGTCAATTCACAACGTTTCCTTTCCTTCTCAATTGGTTCAAGTGCTTCAGTCTTTGTCTTTACCCTTGTGAAAGCCTTCAGGCAGTTTATCTTCAGAGTTACTTTGCACAGGTTCATTGACTGATTTACTGAGAGGTTACGCCACAGGCGACAGGAGGGGAATACGGCATGCGCAACACACCATCCAAATAAGGGAAGGCTTTGAGATACCCCCACACCGGTAAAGGATTGTCCCTTTACACTAGATTTTGCCACACTCGGGTGCCCGGCGGACTAGGAGCGGGCCCAGGATGTGGTAGCGTAGAAACTTGAATAATTGGACGGTGTGCCATGTAGTTGGACTTTCCCCTCTCAGTAAGGCAAGGATTTTTTCTTTTTTTCTAGTCTTGGAGGGGGAAAGGAGCTGCGTTTTTGCTGTGCTTTTTTGCTCCCTTTCCAGAGAAGGGAATTCCAGGCTACATAGCACACCGTCAGGTTGTTCGAGTTTTTACGGTAGTGCGGATAGAGATACCTATGGAAGCTCTGCCAGCTGGTGAGTGCTCTAGTGTTCGCTGGCTATAGATCGCTCGACAAAATCTATAATACAGGCACACGCATAAGCACGCCCGCCGGGGATGCGCTCTAATACTGCAGACCCCACTTATTATGCCCTGAGGTTGCTCACCAAATTCGCCTTGAAGCTAGTACCGGGCTGGCCACAATGCTCCTGCTGTCACTATCTTGGATTTGGTCCATAGTTCACAAGATGAGCGGGCTAGTGATAAGGTAGACAGTATCTGAGAGGAGGATGTCAATCAGTCTAAGTCAATAGGAAGTCACAGCAGTTTGCCTTCGATCTAGCATAAACCCCGAGCACACTGTTCTGGAAGCAGGACCAAAAGAAGCGGACAAAGTAAGTTGCCACTTCTAAAAGACGCGCAGCGAGATAATAACTCAGATGGCCTATTGGGCAGCAGAAGAACGCTCGGGGAGCTTGAGCGTAGGAAACAGGGCAGAAAGCGGGAATGAACAGGGCTGCCAATGGATACGGGGTCCCCTAAGGATAGCGGAAGGCTGGACAGCCCTTGGCTTAAGCTCCGCAGCATGCTCTTTGGCATGGCCTCTGAAATATGATTCTCATAGCCTGTGATCCCCCTAATCGCAACTGAGTATTGGTCTCTCCTGTGATATTTATGCGAGTTGGCAAGGGAGCTCCTCATCTGCTTGTATGGGAGAGTTGATTGGGGTTATGACGTGGAAGTTGGCGTCTGGTTTGAAGGTCTGGGTATATACCTAGATAAATCCATACACTAGGATCAAGCTACTACGTACGGACATCTCTAGTGTGCAGAACAGATATGACAGTGCTCGAGCACCAGGGCTGGTTCGTGGGCATTCTCAATGAACTTTCGTCTCTAATACCAGTAGGTAGCCAAGTGGATTACCCCTTTGCCCGGGATGGAGCAGCACCCATCTCACAGGCCACCCGATCTAGGCTTGGTATTGATAAAAAGGAAGCAGCGGGAACGGAAAGGCCAGGAGGGAGCGATAAATCGAATCACTGGCTGTTCTATATTGTAACTCTACTCCCCTGCAGAAACCAGGTTTCATCTACCCGAGAGCACGAAAATATGTTCCCAGGTTGCAAAATTGTTGCCTATTTTTCTTGTTCCCCGCTTGACAGGCCATTGATTGATAGGGCAGTAGTTATCGGAATGGGCCCCTTCAAATGCTATCTAAGGGGGTTAACTCGCCGCCTATCCGAGAGAACAACAGTGTGCACTATTCTCACCTCCAAATACCTAGTAGTAGATAAATATAAAGGGGTCACCCAGCTTTCTATTCTGAAAAAAAAAAGAGGCGCCGAGTCAATTACATTCCGGTAAGTAACAATTATATGAATAACTTGCATAGTTTCACATTGGGCTTGAAGAGGTCGAGTGACATCACATGTCCAGTTGAGGGAAGTTTTCTAGTAAATTCTGGGGGAGCCAGATGCCTAGGCAAATAGGTTAAGTCCTATGACGTTTAGAAAGACAACTAAAGTGATAAAAGGAGTAATCGAAGAGTTGAAATGATAAGAACATGCACACTGCCAGGGGTTGGGCTAGAATTTCCTGTGATGCTGCCAGGCTCCCGCCTCTGGCCCTGTATTAAGCATTTGTGTGTGTATGTCAGAGCAATCTTGAGAACAGAGTGCAGTGCGAACTGCAGGCAAAAAGAGCTCATTGAAACCGGGGGGAGGGTTCAATAGGGAGCCTCTGTATGCACTTCCAGAGGACAGAGATAGGAGGAACAGCTGAGGGCCCTACGCCGTCATAGTTTCCAAGCCTACCGTAGAAGCCCTCGGCCACCCGTTGGCCTCCCGGGCGGCTGGTCGCCGATGGGCGTGCTTAGAAGAGTTGTGTGATAACATGTTGTATAAGGGGGACAACTAACAGAGGCGCAAGGCCAACCTGGTGTCAAATATCAAACTTCTTAGGATGTTCTTTGTCTCTCCTATCTGTTGCCCTCTCTGCTACCTTACTCGGGGATCATCGAACATCATTGAAGGTTACACCTCCATAGTGAGAAGATTTTCGTTTGGTAGGGCCCCCACCAATAGAAGAAAATCGCTCAAACACGGGTTCCCGCAGGGCCAGCAAAGCATTAAAGGCAGTTCCGTTCCGCGAGCTCCTGCCGTGAAACAAAATCTATGCGGATGGGAGCACAGCAGGGGCTCGAGCTACACGGATGTTGAAACAAGTTGCCCCTTTAAACCTAATCTTTGTTGGTTACAATTAGCACCTACGCGCCCAGAGCTAATGATGGCATTACGGGTGTTTTCTTTGATACAGCCACTGCAGCGATTACCCTTGATAGCTAGTTGGGATGGGCCTTATGGGGTTGGCTTCACAGGCATTAGGGGGACATCCCAATTTATGTAAAGGGTACAGTACAACTCGCTTCCATTTCTTAGTCTTTTCTGTATAGCGGCGAGGTGGAAGGGAGGATAATGAAGTAGCTCGGCTACTAAAGAGATACTAGATACGGGAGCCGAATTGAAGGAATAACGAAGCCTTCCAAACATCGCTGGCCTGAACGCAGCCAGAGTGACTGGTGATTGAAACCGCACTCACCTAGGCGAGGGGACATATTCCCAGTAACCAGATCCATCACTTGCGAGCTCAGCCCAGGGAGGGCTCTCTAAATACGTGTTGGATATGTGTGGAGGTACGGCTACCCACTTAGGTCATGTCTTTGGGTTAAACTGGGGATTGGCCTATGTTGGGTTCGGGCCGGCCATTGGTTGTTCGGGATTGGGTTTGGAATGCATGTACTCGTACTGCTACAGTAGACAGCAACCAACAGTTACTGTACTACTCTACACACAACAATACAAGCTTCAGTAACGGTCAACCGTCTCGAGCAATGCACTCTTCAGGCCCAATTCATCGGTCTATAAAGTTTCTACTTGAACCCACACGAGATCTCTAGTTGGCTAGTCCTTTCTGAATAACCTTGGCGTCGTAATCCCCCACCTCTGGTGTGTTTATGCATCTATCCATGTCTCAAATACCCACGCTCCGCCCTACCTTGGCAAACAGACCAGCTTCTAGATCACCTTTATCTCGCCGGTATTCGACAGTTTGCAGACGAGACACCCGCGATGGGCTATGTGGGGTTGCCTTTAAGGTATATCTAAGTGAGTAGGATAAAATAAGTAAAGAAATTAAGGCGGACAGGGAGTCATGTCAACTTTCGAGACAGGGCTGGTGGAAGTGGCAGCCTAAAAGTTACAATTAGGGTAGCCAGGACAAGGGCACGCCTAATACGTTGTATGATATAAACTTAAGTTAGATATATTTGCTCCAGCACCAAATGGAAGGAATTCGATAGTTAATGCCTATCTGCATCGTGCAAGTGGATGATCCAATGCTCCAGGCGATTTCCACTATCATACACGCTTTGGGTAGCCGGCACTATATATACAAATAGAACGTGCCTGGGGGGGATGTCACAATATTTTACTTACTAGAATAGAAGCCGAATACTGTACATGGGTCACAGAACTACTAGGCTAAGATAAAATCTCTTATGATTACTGGCTCCCATGATATTAGTATTAAGTCTGTTCGGTGCTCGTGCAGAACATCTCCAAGAATGGGAAGTCCTACCGTATTATCTTGAATAAGAGAGAATTGTCTCAGGACGTCTAAGTTTCTATTTTGGTGGGCACTGGAGGGAACGCCAGTAAATTAGGGCTACGCGTTACTTAGAGAGGAAACTTAGGAGTCCCGAGACAATTCTCTCTTATTCAAGATAATACGGTAGAGTAAACGGGATGCTAGGGTTTTCTTTTTCTTTTTCCAATGTCCAATTCCTCGAAGGCTTTGTTAAGGAAATTTCCTGTGCCTGCATCTCTTGATTTTGAATGGAAGGTCACAGCAAGGCAGACAGCCCAAAGTAAAAGAGGTAGTCAGGTCAAAATTAGCTGGAAGCCTGGCGAGGCTAGAGTTTTTGGGTTTTTGTTAGGGGTTGGACAAGAAAGATAGCAGGCAATTAGACCTCCATAGAGTGGGGGGATTGCTCCTGGGGAGCACGTGACCTCCTCCCTTCTTTTTTTTTTTATTACCCCAATTGCTGGATTGGGTTGGAGTTGGTTTTTTTTTTCTTTTTCCTTGGCCCGCCACCACTAAATGAAACACAGATCCAATCTAGCAGCTTGACCAGCTACAGGGAGTAGATCGAGTCTTCCCCTTTATACCTTCTACCCACATGCCTTTATTTTCCTTCATTAGTAGATACTTACCTGGGTAACAAGATATCAAATGTCAGAGCTCCTGAGAACTCACCACCCATACATTTCCCTAGACCATTAACGAACATTAGAGGAGGGCTAAAGAACAAAAGGAACAACAGTAGAAATCGCGATACCTTTTGCAAACCCCAACTACGACCTCAATGTAAAAGGGGCGGGAGACTTGTGGTTTCCAACTTTAAAGTTAGGCACAATCCCCTGAACTGGAACATAAGTTGGGAATATCGTGGAACACCCTATACTCCTATTGCTGTCCCCAACCTGAATGCCCTTGGCTGCACATATGGAATCAGTGACCCATTCCCAAATCCTCTCACGGCTTTCCTTTGTTAGTGGCATACATATTGTGATTATTTCTTCAAGGGGTATTGATCTAGCAGTTAACAATCAGTAGTCAACGACTGGGACCTTTTCTTCCCTTGTTTATTACCTCTCCCTACGGCTTACTGACTATGATTCTTCATTTGAAATGCCCTTAAGCCGTGTATTCAGATTGTTCCTTGAGATACTCAAATATATTTTGTGATTTTCCATCCTCCCAACCTCACAAATGCAATTCCAAAAGCAACAATATAATTCAGGGGCCATTGCCTAAGGGTGTAGTATTATGAACTCGATTCTTTCACGTCACAAGGCCGGTTCTCCTCTTGGAAAGAGAAAAAAATCCCCAGAAAGAGTCAGGGAATCACATGCCATCAGAGTAGATAGCGATAGAGTTGAAGAGTATAGAGCCTAGGACAGAAGTCCAACATTAGAACTTTGTTCCTCCTCTTCATGAATACGGCGTAGCCCTAGAGAAGGATGTATCCTCGAGAGGGGGGCATACTTCTGCTCGCGGTTGTTGGCAATACTTTGGGAGGGTATAACTAGCGGTTTTTGGGAAGTTCACGTTCTTGGTTTGCCTGGCTGATAGGTTAAATTCCTAGTACAATGGGACGGGTCGTTCAGGGGCGGTGTGGCTAAGGGAGTTATGAGGTACTGCAGTTTTTGCAGCATGGTAGTTCTTCGCGAGTAGAGCATATAGTATCACTCGGTGCAGTAAGGGTACTGAGAGGTCATTAAATTATTTCTCCTAATCCCATGTAATCCTCTATAGAGATAAGGGTTATGTTTTCTGGGTTCAGATGACTCCCTCAAGTACCATACTAGACAGCCCCGCACTACGGTAGTGAACATCTTGACACCTGACACTACTGCGGGACTATCGGTGCCTCTATATTTTCTTATCTAAGGGGAAAATGTGAAGGCACTAGGGATGCCACCAAGAATGCAATACCCAAGAAAGAGGGTCGATCACCAATCATTGAACGAAGCTGAAGCGGCACAGGTAGCTGAAATACCGTACATAGGTAGGCAACCGTATCCAGGGTGAGTGTAGGGAGCTTTTGCGCCCAAGAAACGTCAATTCGGGCTCAGTGCTTACAGGGAGCTTATTTCTACTAGGTTGTACATAATACCTTCTAGAGGTGAGACTAAGATACGCCCACAAAGGATCTTATGCTATTTACTAACGGTGCAATGTACCTAGATCTTAAAATCATTTCGGCAATATCTCTTCTCTAGCGTATGAGGAAGGGGGAAGGCAGCGTAATCTAAGAGGCCAATTTCGGCATTAGCAAGAAACATAACCTCAGGAGAGAGAAGGATATATGTCCTGATAATCCTTTCCCATCGACGTACAATTGTGTTCGAGGAAGCGTGGTCAACAGGAACATCAGTACAGCAAGGAAAATGTATATTTTACTAACGCACGGAGAGGAGCTCAGGATATTTATGCACCACAAAAGCACAGACTACGGAGAGCTTTGTATCGTAATATGGCTATCGTAGGCAGATAAACTAAAAGCGGAACAGTCAAAACACGAACACGAGAACTAGACCAAGGCTGGACAAAAGGGTGGGTAAATCAGAAACTTCGTTCGCTCTCCACTCTCTAAACTAACTAAATAAAAACATAAGAATATATAGAGTATAATGAAACCATCTTAACTATTCCATCGTTCCCCACACTCATCCATTTCACTCCATTGCTCCATGCATTACTCCATGACCACGATAAAGGAAGCCCACAATCAATCTCTGTCGATCCTTTCAACCTCAGAACAAATGAAATCACTAAAGACATTCTGTAATTTTTCATCGTACCTTTCCTTCACATATCTTTGTTTATCCACTATCCACTTCCGTCAACTCTAACACTTTGCTGGTGGAGAAGGGTTAGTACAATACAGGAGCTACCTATTTATAAGTGAGTGAGTGTGGAGGGCGGGACGCGCACAAACAAGTATGCCATGTCAGTGTTCCCAACGGGGTAGTCTGTCTGTCTTGATCCAGGACGAGGATGGACGACTTTTTGTCGTCCCATCCCGTGCTCTAGCCAAATTGCCCGACAATCCAGAGTGGAGGACGTCGGGCCCCGTAGTCCCCCACCATGACATTACCCCTGTAAGGTCTAAGTTAAGCTTTTTTGATTCATTGCGCCATAATATGAGAACACTGTGCGCACTGCTCAGAATACTCGTGGTTGGGCTGCTGTTGTTCCCGAGGGACTCCTCAATTCTTTGAATTAGGCAGGGGCCGGGAGTGTTAAGTATACCGGGAACAGTGCTAACATCAAAATCCAAATGGTCCCCTGTGACGCGGAATCCTCAAGTGGAGTTGACATACCGAATAGCTGTTGTAGATAATAAGTTATGGAGTTAAGATAGGAAAAATAGTTGAAGTCAAACCTTGTAGCCAATTACTATATCAAGAGGATCTTGTAGTTTGCATCCAGTACCGTCTTCCATTTCGAACAATTATTGACTTTAAATCCTTTTTATTATCCGCATCCGATGGCTCATTAACTTATACCCCCTCTTTGTAATTCAATCGGAGCCGCGAATACCATAATATGACTGATTAGACTCCGCAGTCATCTAATACACCAGTCCAGTTGATATAAAAATTATGATATCATTTCCCTCCACTCGAACCTTCTAGCCCCCACGGTTTCCTGTCTTTTATTACTGTCGCCGGTATTTACCGACCGTCCCCGGATGTCCTCCACCGTCCCCTGCCGTCCCCTGCCGTCCCGGGTGCTTCCTCATACGCCCTGCAGTTGCCCGCCGTCACCGGTCGTCACTCACAGTGCCCCGCCGCTTCCTACAATTTCCGCGATACATCCCCAGTCTTCATACACCCACCACACATTATTATCTCAGGTTGCCGGGCCGTCGTCTTTGGTAATAACGGCCGTCTTTAGATTTCGCAGACGAGCACGGGACATCTTTTGCCGTCCAGTCCGGTCCAGGGCTCTTAGCAGTCCGTCCTCCGGGCCCCTAGGCTGTTGGGAACACTGCCATGTTTCATTCAGCCACTATATCTATCTTAGAGCAGGCGGTAACAGAAGATAACTTTACCGACTGTCTTCTTCCAACTTGGAGCTCGAACCTCTGCTCTATTCGGGTGTCGATACGTGCAATTTTTTTATAGAGAACTACTGTACGCTGGGCACGAGTCTTGTGCCTGGCCGATTGAAAGCCCGTGATCAAACAGGGGGGGGCATTCGCACGCCGATGCCAGCAATTGTTTTTTTCAGAGCGGCTCTGTGTGGGGGTGCTTGACTAACGAGGGCAGTAGATTGGTTGAGATTTCTGGTATTCTCCCGCTCTGCCAGAACTTTTTCTTCTCGCCGCTCCAGATGGTTTGTGCTGTACTCTCCAACAAGGCAAGGCAAATCCTGGCGGGTGGTGAATAGGGGTATGATACTAGTATTTGGTAAGCAAAGAGTCAAAATAGGGTAACCAAAAGTACTGGCACAGCCCCGGTTGAAGAAAGCCTATCGGTATTCTGCATCAGCCAATCCCGAGCCCTCCCGATAGAATACCAGCGGTGTTTTTTTATACCAGCGAAAAAAGATACCTTTCACAGAGGGCCTGAGATTGGCCGGTATAGAATAGGTTTCACTATAACAATGTCATAGAGTTGATCGAATCGTATTCCTGGTGGTGTGTGTGGCCTAAAAAAAAAGGCAGGGCGGCTCAATTCGATATTACAAGTACTGTCCAGCACTCTTGCCGAGTACGGTGAGGGTACATTCAACATGGAAGCTGGAAGCATGCCGGGGTAACGGAGGGAACCGATCAGACGTAGAGAGGGATCTGAGAATATTTTCTTCTGCTTGTTCTGGCATGTCCCAGACAGGGGCCGCTCCGGGAGGGGTAAAAAACGAGGCTGTCCCTCATCCCTTTGATGCCCAATCAGCATGGCTCCTCACAGTGTTGGTGACCGGACGTGGCTTCCCAGTCTGACAGCGAAGCTATGCAATACAGGAAGCGGCAAGTGGTTCACTGGTTCACCTCTATGCCATGAAGCGTGAGCCATCTCAAATCCAATTAAAGCCTGGAGCTAAGCTCGCGGCGGCGTCATGGTATGTCACTCGATGATTGTAAACTCCTCCCCCGCACCTGGATCTACCTTGCTCAAGAATTTAAGCCCGATATACCTAGCTGCACTAGGCCACCCAGAGTCCCTCTGCCGGTAAATAATCCTCCGTACTGTTTGTTCCTAATGACCAAGAGCAACTTCCCCTCCCCTCTTCGTTGTGGGGTTCTGCCAGCATTGTATCAAATTTTATATTCTCTTCTTTACTGGCCCAATCGTAAAGTCTGCATCCGCCCTAAACCTCATAAACCGCTGCTGTAGCCAACTGGCCAGCCCAAAGAACCCCAAAAGTAAATAAATAATAGAAAAAAAGTATATCTCACTTCCTAAGGCAGACTTACCACTAGTGTTGTCCAGAGATCCCATAATAACAGAAGCTATCATCGTATACGCGGTGTAGATGAATGTAATCATGGAGGTTTACTAGGTTTAGGGTGGATGCAGACTTTGCGATCGGAGGAGTACTTACTACACCTTCCCTTAGTCTCACTACACCCACCCCTGAACCTTCCAGAAGTGCTCTCCAGCACCCTACGGAACATGGCTCATCAATCTCTACAAGCAGACCTAGTCGAGCACTGCCGACTGGAAACATACTTCGGGGAAGCCAGCGTTAACCACACAATCTACTCACACTCCATCCACAAAGAAGAATGGAGACGTGGGGGGGCAATTGGGAGAGGAGGCTTCAGTGCAGTACACTTAGAGCACGGCCCAAAGGATTCTGTAAGGGCAGTGAAGGTTATTGACAAGAGAACGCTCTCGCCTAGGTTAGACCTTAGTAGGGAGTTGTCTATCATGAGTTTCTTGACAAAGGTCTGTTTGTTTTCTTGCTTGCTTGTTTTTCTACTAGGTGGAGTGTTTCTTGATCTGATAGCATGATAGCATCGGATGTCGCTTTTCGTGCGGTTTTTGGGCTGGTTCGAGAATAGCGAAAAGTTGTGCATCGCTATGGAGTACTTTGAGAAAGGGGACCTGCGACGACACCTCGGTGAACGGATGCCAATGCCTGCGGCAAAGCAGCTATCCAGCCAGCTTCTAGAGGGTTTAAATTTCATGCACAAGAACAGGATTGCTCATCGGGATATAAAGCCCGAGGTACTTATTCATTCACCCAGCCTGTCATGGAAGCACAGAGATGACAAGATCTGACTGAGCTGGGGGAGAGTAGAATATATTTGTAGTCTCTCTGTCCCCGCTTCGCGTAAAGCTTGGCGACTTCGGAGCATCAAAGTGTATCAACGAACACACCAAACTTCGCACGCAGATCTTCACACGCTCATACTCCGCGCCAGAAATCCTTGGAGTGTTGGATTCCTCTCTAGAAACGTCAGAGTATACTTGCGCGGTGGATATCTGGTCGCTAGGATGCGTGATGTTCGAGGTCCTGACTGGAAGCATACTCTTCCAGAAGGAATTCTTCATTTGGCATTTCTGTTATGGGAAGGCTAAGTCTATGCTTGAGCCATTAAGGGAGGCTGTGAGGGAGGAGGGCGGGTTTGAATTTGTTAGCGGGTTACTGTCGCCAGATCCTATGGGACGGCCAAGTGCTGCAGGGGGACTCAGTGATCCTTGGTTGAGATCAGGAAAGTGAAGGAAGGAGGAGTATGCTTGCCGTTCGATAATAAGATTTCTTATCTTTATGTCTCATACCAGTGTTGTGCTAGTTACCAAGAAAACGGGTTTCACTAGGCTATGTGGTAAGAATAGGTGGGTCCAACTCGATAGCCAGGATCAAAAAGAAGGAACAGTTACCGAAGTGGAGCTATAAGGATGAAGAGTGTTTGCCGAACCATGTGGCAAGAAAGAGGCTACCAGGTGGATTGTTAGGCATTTGAGGTTTGTAATGATACAAAAGCGGTTGGAGGAAATGGCTTGATAAACACATGGGAATTGTGAATGTGGGAGTAATACACTTTAAGAATATATCAAGTGATAGGAAATGGTGGTGCATCCACACTACTCATAATGCTTTAAACCTATCGGAGTGTTTTTGATTTCTATTCGGATGTCCTAGACCTGGACCGGCAGTAGATGTCTTCAGAAATTGCATCTCCATAAATCTCTGTAGATATAATACCTGTAGGCTTTTGAAGATATCCGCAAATATTCGAAGACACCTGGATAGCACCATCGCCATTGTGGGTATCTCCAGATGCCGATGAGCATCTTGAAATACATGCTAGCTATTGACAATATCTACGAATCACATGATATATGCAGAAAGACTACGAGGCCCTGCTAAGCACCCTTGGAGCCTGGACTGGACGCCCGGCGCAGTGATCCGTCGGGGACTTGTTCCCTAAAGGCTTGACTACTTTACCTGAAAAGTGGGGCTCGAGAAATAATAATACAATTTCCACTCTGTGATTTGGTACGATGTCTCCCAGAATAGTTGCCCTGTACAGTACATCTCGCACTAAGTCTGTGAACGGTGTGGAAACATCATAAGTTATCTACCGTACGAACACTACCACAACTTATCACAGTACAAGTATCTGATGGCATCCGGCCTTCTACCTCAGTGATCTCTCCTCTGTGCATAGCTTATACGAATTTTCCTTTATTGCCCTAATTTTCTTGCGGTCCCAACTCCTCTAAACACATTAGTAGACCGTCTAAAGCAAACCGCCCTCTATATATATATCCTCTCCATTTTTCATGCTGGCACTAGGCCCTCAGGCCGATCAGCAGCGTTTGGTCCCTCTTCGCTGGAGAGCAGACATCACTGAAATTTTAAAGTTACTACACATCGCACGGCTAGTTAGATCACATAAGATTTCAAACCAGTGTATCTTAGTCTTCTCTCTGAAAGGTAGTCGCGCAAACTAATGTACACGAACCACCATAAATACTAACGCGAAACTAAGGATACCTTAGGGGCAAAGTCTCCGATGGTTATCCCGGATACAGCTTCCTTTCTATATATGTACTGTCCGTCGTTATCAAAATTCGATCTCAGTGTATTATCATATAAGTGAATGAGATCTCTGATCTGGAAAGCGGATAAGAAATATTTTCAACCTCAACTACCCACCCATTGAAATCCCAAAATCGGGCTTCCAGTAGGATAAATATTAGTTCCCAAGTTTACCTTTCATGAAATACCTAGCTGGCGCAGTGGTTAACACTCCTGTCGCAATTAGCGGGAGCTCAGGAGTTCAATCCATGCTGACAATCAGTTATTATTGAACGATCCGTCATGTAGGGCAGGAGAATTAAAAAATCCTGCCCTATGGGGACTGGGAGATTGAAGAACTTAGCCCTTATCAATAGGGCTGTGGGGTTTAACAATCCTGCTACGAGGTGGTAGAATCCGACTCTAGACCTTAAAGGTTGGCGATCGGCGGGTAGTAGAAGCGAATGGGAGGGGGGTTGGCAAAGAAAGAAATATGAAAAAAATTAATATAAAAAAAGTAAAATAAAATATAAAATATAAAATATAAAATATTAATATAAAAATATAAAAAATAATTGCTTCTTTTACCTTGGGAAGGCAGCTGTCGCCCCTCTCCCTACTTATTGCCTTGTATTACATACCCAACACCAATGCGGCATAAACCGTGCCAAATGGTCAGTGATTTTCCCCCGGGAACCAAGTGCTGCAGTCTTAACAGCGATCTCAGTCGTCCCGTCCGTCCAAGACGAGGTGAGGACGACAAAGGACGAGACTGACTGCCTTGGAGCCGCCCTGGACGGGGTGGGCGGCCGTCGACTACAGACCCGCAAAATTGGGCAATGAGACAAATACTAGTATGATACCGTACCCAAACAAGCTAAGATCAAAAAGGGAAATAAAATTAAAAAAAGAGGCAGTGCTCGAGCGTCCTACCAGGGGTGGCAGCCCGACCGGGCCACTGGGAGCACTACAGTCTTAATGGTACCGTACCTGGCTAACCAGCTATGATTTCCCATTATATAACAATATGGAGACCTTAATAGTACTGCAATAGTGTCAAGATTCACAATACAGCACCACAGCGCGCAGCTTTCTATTACAAAGAGATAATATGAGAATTACTTTAAAGCCACTGCCAAGGACTAGACAAGATTACAAAAAATAGGCTTCACTCCCCAGAGCAAAAACCTCTAGGCATTTTTAACAAAGCCCACGAGATCTGTGCAGTCTACACCTAGCCCTGCTAGAAGTAATAAATACCTTCACTTACGCCCGGGCAATCCTCCTATCAACGGTTCCGTTGGAAAAAGTGATTGTCCGTCCAACATGAAACGTCGTCATATCTCCCCTATACTACCTTACCTCACAGCTACCCTCTTACCTCTGCTCATTCGTCCTGTTACTTATGTTTTCCCCTTTTACTCTTCTACTTGCCTCCTTTCCTTCTGCTCTCCTTAAACCCCCAAGATTCCCTACATACCTGTGTCCGGCGATACTTCCAACAGGTCCACGCCGGAAAGTAGCTTCAATGTGACGGAAGTATGCCTGGTAAGGGCATAGTGGGAACACGTATCATTAGTACTGTATATAGATACCTCTCACGGGTATAAGTACCATCGCCTGGCACCCAAGTAGCAATGTACAAGAGACAGCGGAACAACACTGATTCTCCTTCTGCGAACTATACCGCCCCCCACCTTCAACCGGTCTTTACTTTTTCTTCAAGCCCGCATCTCTCATATAGAAATTTCAACAATCCACCCAACACAAAGAACGAGTGATGGCCAATGACTAATATGAATGCCTGCCTCGGTCTACCTCAGGCTCGGCCTAAACTAGCTCGGGAGAACAATAATCAGGTGACGAAATCCATAACCTTTCCAACCTACTCTCCATGACAGCCCCCGTTAATTCAAGCCGATCATAGGGAGCGAGCTAGAAATAGCTGGTTCCCAGGGAGAGGGCTATCTGGGGAGCTTTTAGCCCATCAAATTAGATAAACCTTTTAACATAGCAACAAGAGAGAGTTAAAAGGAACGGAGACTCACCGAGCGGCCGAGTGTCTCTGTCACAAGCTATATATATGGTTCTGGAGTATTGGGGGATTATCATAGGGTTGGTGCCTTGTCGATCAGCCCTCCATAAATATACCCACTTTGAACCTCCCCTCGGTCCTATGGGAGTGGAGGTTTTAGGAAGGAACGGGCATTTGCGGGCTCGAATACTCTCTATCTGTTAGAGCTAAGCATGAGATATTGTAGAGGCGCAGGTCAGAGGCAAGTAAAAAAACCTGATATAGTGTTATGACGCACCCTTAACCTAAATAAGAGTCCCAGGCGATAGAAGGCTACAGGTAGTAAAAGGGCTTGCTCCTTGAGACAAATGCTCGTTCTAGAATCACGCAAGTTGCCGGTTACTATTATCAAGCACCTCACAGTACAGCATCCAATATCTAAACCAGAGCAACGCCCTCTCCCCCACCATGGGTCTCCAGAGGGGGCGTAAGAATTGATTAGAATGTGGATTTTTCTTTCTTGCCAATGTTTATAGCTCTACCGTTTATTGCATAGTCGGAATCTTCCCACAACCGAGTATTAGGCATCCATTGCTGACTACTTATGCATTCCTACACATCGATGATTTCCCTGCTTATGTGCGGGTTCGCAATCACTACCCGCTCCCTCGAATAGAACGCAGTTTCTTTTCTCTTCTTGTAGACCATCGCCCCCCCGCTCTTCTACAGACTAACCAATAAATCATCTTCTTAATTTGGCATGTTCCTACAACTCAAATAGTAACAGAACCGACCTCCCCAAACCTAACCCGTGTGCTCCAAAATGTCGAACAAAGTGAACCAGGATACTCATGAACGAAATGGAATAACCCAACCCCCCCCCCTCACAGAGGAGTGAGGGTCAAAGAGTCCCGTTCCAGAAGGTTCACAGAAAAAGTGCAGAACACGTTCAAGATTTAGACAGAGATGCCACCCTACGATTTAGATAGGTCTTCCCAACCGCTTGGGTGCATCCAGAACTCCTAGTCTAAACCCACGCTCAGCGCTTAAATCCACATCATAATATTATAGTACCGTATTTACTCTTGAAATCCGCCACCTCCGTCAGCACGACAGGCCCAAGTTGACAAGTTAGTGGAATTGCGCACACCAGTCAATGAGTCAAACGCATTCCCAAGGCTGATATTTTACCGTGATAGGAAAATACTAATCCCTTACAGGAGTTCTTGTCGTTGAATCTGGAGATTAGTCGGGTGCCGGAGATAGCGAATTTCAAGAGTAAATACGGCGCCACGAAATAGAACGTTTGCCACACCTGCCCCCCGGGATTCGATTCTCCATGTATGTCAAGACGAAAACTCGGCCACGCGCCGGATCCCCCCTCTCTAAAATTTAGCTTTCGTTTTTCAATCCTGGGCCAATCATGTATCATCACTCGTCGGGAGCAAGACCAAGTTTGGAAAAGGACACCGACCAGAGAGCTGAAGACATCAATACGGGAGCACGTCGAGACACCATCGCCCAACCTTCCCGCCCAATGATCACATAGCCTAGACAAATTCATCTGCCCACAGAGGCTCAGAATACAATAGCTAGAACATTTCCCCTCAAGGTTGTAGAGTAAGTTAGTGGGATGTGAGGTGCGCGTCCCATATGAGGGTACCTACCAAGCCAAGCTTTTTAGATAGTCAAGATCCTGTACCCCGTAACAGACCAAACTAACCTTGAACGATCCCTGCCCCCATACGCATGGCCGGTGGAGGATCGGGGAAGAATGTCCCAGCGATCCCGGTACCCTGTAAAACTGTCTCGGGGCCAACGTAATGGCAATCTGCGGAGACCAGAGGGCATGGAAATTCTGGATTCTGGAGTGTTTCATCCGGTTTTCGGCGGGTTTTCCAAGCCCATTAACTCTCACCCTTGACATTTATAACGAAATACACGCGCCGGGAAGCACCGTAGACGGGCGTGAGAACAGATTAGAGAATCCCCCCCCCCCGCGTTGATAGTAATCTGTAGCAATGGAGCGGGCCAAGTGTTCGTGCATATACGAGCGGGGTTTTTTTTTCTCTGGTCCACGGTCAGCACCACCAGCGAGCATATGTGCCGCCATCCATGATGTCAGCAAATCAGGAGACCGGGCGCAACGAAAAGGTGGTAAGAGGTGCAAGAGGAACGGCAAAATCCACTGGCGCTGGCTGGATAGTGCCTTGGTGTTTGGCACAGACCGAGCCAGCTCGCTCCGGGATTTAGAAGAAGAAGGCCTTTCACGAGGCCAGCCTGTCCCTTCCACACAGTAACAGGCGTACGGCACAAAAGTTAGCGCCGATCACACCGAGAGGCACAGGTATCATGATGAGGAATGGCAGGGGGTGCGAGAACTGCCGGTAATGGGATAAGACAATATTAGTATATCGGGAGCAAGGGAGGGCGTTTGTGATGCGGAGGCCTCGTTGCTTGCATACTGGCTCCGTGGCAAACGATGGGGAAGGACGCAAGAGATGAGAATAGGTATAAATATTATTGTGGAGAAGATTGATGGAGGTATAAGAAAATGCTATAAACAATATTTATAAAAAAGATGAAATAAAAGTGAAATAAAAAAGTCTAAAAAAGACTATTACTAACAACTGAAATATAGAGAATAGACAGGCTTGCACCCCCCGTATACGCACCCCGTAGAGGACAAGGGATCAAAGTACCGAGCTCGCACACGAAATGTGAGTGATGATACACGACACCCAAAAACTAGAGCCCGATCTAGCATCGCTTTCGAAACCGTTAGTCATATAAGCCGAGATAGCTAAAGCTTAAGACCCAGTTCGTGCCAAGGGACTCAACGGGACCCAGGTCCCCCATAGGGAACGTCTCGACGACGCATAGCTTAAGCAGACACAAACAGGTGTCTGCTCGCATCAGCGCGCTCCGCCTATCTTTGGTATAGATGTCGGAGAGAAAGCAGGGGAGCGCTTCAATAAAAAATCTTGTTAATAATTTGACGCATCGGGGGGGCTACTAAATTAGCTTCCGGTTTGGGTTCCCCAGTCTTACATCACTAGACTACCGTAGTCCCAAGACCTCCCGCTAGGGCGGAGGGGGGGAAAAAACTCCCATTCCTAACCTAGAACCTAGAATCCCTAGGCAAGCCTCATATGCATTAATCGCCCCAGGCCTAAGCATAGCCACAGCCAAACAAGGAACTGGGAAGCAAACTCCGATCACAGGTCGTCACTCGATCATAGAATTCATCCTCCCACCCTCCAAGCAAACTAGCCGGGGCAGAACCCGTATTCTACAGGATCCCATTGGTGCTCGGATATTGAAACATCTGTGGCAAGGGATCTGATGAGATCTTGGTGCGATATGCTCGCCGTTCTTTTGGAAGAAGTGCGGGTAAGTAAGAAATCTGACAGCGCATACAGGCAATCCCCTTGTGCACCGGGATTTGGCGAGTGTATTTCCGGAGATATCGGTTTTCCGGGGGTCAGTGATATTTTAAAGAAGGAAGGAGGGGGGGAGTTACCGATCGGGACGCCGCCTGTTAGCTTGTGACTTTATAGAAAATGGGTTTTTCCAGGAGTTTGATGGTGGAACACAAGCACGGTTCCCACGGTGCTCCCCGTCTATAGCGCGTAGTCCCAAAAGATGAAACTTCCCCCAAGATTGATCCCGCACCACGGTTTGATATCCCATAACCCCCCCCCCCCCAATCCTCCAATTACTCCAATCACCCTAATCCAGGCCTCGGCACGATCACAAATATAGCCCGTACGCAATCACCCACCTCCGTCAATAACAGCAGGAAGTCATACCCCCCTCCCCGGGACCCATAACCTTACACTAAAAGGCACACTTCCCACGATAAACATCCTCACCTTACGTACGCACCTACTATACCCACTTACCTGCACCACAACCACAATCCCTCCTAAATTACCACCAAGCACAATCAAAACACTCGAAACCAAACCAAACCAAACCAAACCAAATAAAAGCAAAAAACAAAAAAAAAGTAATCATTACACCGACCCGAGACTCCCCGGCATGAACGCTCGGACTACCTGCCGATCCCTGAAATTCTTTTCAATGTTACCGTACTTTCACCGGTTATACTACAAGCGCGATACGCTGCTATTATCGCACAAAAAAGATTGCCTGCCCTGCCCTGCCCTGCCTATCGGCCTATCAGGTAGAACAGGCAAAAAAACTCTAGGGTAATTCCTTAGATTTTTGTCATCCCCCAGCCTCCAATGCCTTTCGCCGTGAAACCCACCCGGCCCCCTACGGGCACAGACGCAGTCGAGAAGCCGACAATGAATGTCCACGGGGGAAACTTCCCAGGCGTGCGGGGGGAGGAGGAGGGTGCAAGGTTGGAAAAGCTGTGTCCTGCAGTTGTACTCGTACACACAAGTACTGTACGGCACCGGCAGCAAATGCCGGGGCGGCCTAACATTTCGGACCGGGCGGATTCCTAAGAGAGCGCCTGTGAGCACAATGTCATAGATAGATAGGAAATATTATGATGATGATGATAATAATAATAATACGGCATGATAATGTTATCAAAGAGATCTTTTTTTCTTTCTCTTTTTCCATCGGTTGGATACAACCGCCTAGCATCCAGCCAGCAAAAGTGTGAGGAGGAGGAGGAGGAGGAGGAGGAGGAGGGGGAAGGGCACCCACCAACCAATCAAGCGAGGAAACAAAATGAAACCCAAGAGGGTACCGGCTCAGCCCAACCGAGCAACCTCCCCCCCCCCCCAATCCCGAAGAAATGTCCAATGGCAGGGAAATGGAATGACTTGCTGCCGCTTGCTCCGACGCAAACACATTCCGAAGCGGTCTAGAACCCTTTTTCCCCCCTCCCGGGTGATTTCTTGGGGCTCCTATATCCGATAGAGGTATCCGATCGGCAGAGCACTTCTTTACTCTTTCTTTCTTTCTCCCCTGTATGATTTTATAAAAAAAATATTAAAAAATTACGCACAGCGCGCATTAGCTTACGAGGTTTATTTACCCTTTTGCTTACGAAGTGAAGAGGAGGAGACTGGGGGGAGGGAGGGGGGAGGGGGGAGGGGGGAGGGGGGGGGTGAGAAGACGTGTTTTTTTTATTATTATTTATTTATTTATAATTTTTATTTTTATTTTCACTTATGTACTCACACAACTATGGCAAGTGAAGTCGATAGACCGACAGTTCAGCGTGTATGCCTAGATATCATAGTTAGCTGGTTGCTAAGCTACTATCTAGCCACCTACCGGTATTTTATATAGCGAGCAAGCAAGCAAAGCAAGCAAGCAAAGATATACCGGCAATCCCTTCTTGCATGGCAGGTAAGTAAGTACAAGCAACACCAAGCTCAAGTTGCTCTACTGTACTCGGTGTACTCGCGCTACACACACACATACGCACCGCACATACACATACAGTACACATGCGCACACACATAGATTTATACGAGTGGAAACCCCCCACCCCACCAGTTCCTCCTTTTTCCCTTTTTCCCCTCCCTCCTTCCCCCCGTGCGTGCGTAACGTGGTCAACCATGGTACGATAATGGGGGGGGGGGGGCGAAAACACCTGATGTATATACACGCTCCCGAACCAAACAGATAGAGCGAGGGGTACTGGTATTGAGATGAAGAAAGGGGGGTGGGAAGAGGAAGAGAAAGGAAGAGAGAGGGTTTCATGCGTCACGAACAATCACTCGAGTTCCATTGCAGCAGCAGTCCTATCAGCCAACGGGGGGATCTCGGTTTATTCACTCATCCACTCATCCGTTTGTTCATTTATTCATGCAAGGGGTGTGGGATAGGTAGTCATGATAGATAGTGAAAAGGAAAGGACAGGAGAGAAGGGCAAGTGATGAAAGAGAGGAAAAAGGAGGTAAAAGGGGGAAAAAAAGACAAGGTAGTGCAATAGTGTATAGTGCACGGTACCAGTAACCGCGCTGATGCGCTCCGCGGAGGGCGGAATATTTAAGGCTATTAGATTCGAGGAAGGGATTGTGAAGTGTTCACTCCTCATCCCCCATTCCTCTCCACTGCTCCACTAGTACCCTGGCTGGATGGTCGTTGGCCCTCCCTCCATTACTCCCGGCTGGTCGGGTAAGATGGGTATACATGCTTCCTAAGCGGAGGAGGGGGGGACGATTATAATGACGATAAAGATGCAAATTATTCCGCACCGGAACGGCGAGCAGGAAGGTAGGTAGGTATATGTGTAGGTGTGATAAGTATAGTTTAATGCTTTGCAAGTAGAAGCATAACATCACAAGGCAGAATCATCATCATCATTATCATAATATTTAGTAAGCCGCTTCTCCGGATCTGTATAAATTTAGCAATCGATATATGCGCAATACTTGTACCAACCACCCAGTCTACTACTCTTGCACCGTGCGGTGTGCCTCCCTTCATTTCACTTCACCTCACCTCACCCTATCGGGCATAGTGACTTATGGTACGGTACTTGCCAACTGACCCGGCCGGATGACTTGCTTATCATACTCGAATACTCCCGGTACGCATGGTGCCGACTTGGGGAGGGGATGAGATCATATCATTTCTATTCCATTCTAGCGGAGCGCAGTGCATACGGCTTGTGCTGGGCTGTGGCTCGGGCGCATGACGCTCTTTATTTCTTCTACTTCCACTGTACTCGTACAGCACTGCAAATTAAGTGAGTTCGGCATGCGATCTTTTTCTTTCTCTGCTTGCATCTCGGGCTCAGACCACACAGCACGATTACCGCGGTAGTTGCAAGTATGGGCAGACGGGTATCAGAGCCGTGGGGGGAGGGGGGGGGAGAGGATGGAAAAAACCACCCGATTCAGTCGGAGGCGTTGAGAAGAGAGATATCGTGCCATTTCCCGTGTGTTCACAGACTTTTGACAAGACCTGCTGCTGCTCGTCGTTCGTTAATGGGGGTCCCTAATTAACTACTTAGCTTAGGCTTAGGATAAGTGAATGTATTGTCGCATCGTAGTGTCATAAATCTCCATTCCATTTTTCCCTTCCTTCGTTCGTTCGCTGAGACCTTGACCGGAGCTCGGAAACGACTCGGAGTGCGCGCCGATAGGAAGCAGGAGGGAGGCTGAATGAATCTACCGAGTTTCGTGCCACCTGTTGAGCCTCATATATCTTGAGTGTGCTTTGGCGACCACGGATGGGAAGCGAAGGGGGGGTGGGAACGAAACGTTTTGGTTTTTTTTTCCGCTTCCACGTTTTTATCATGGTTACCATAGGCTACCGTGCCAAATCGTGGCTATCAAATATTGTATCATAAGTTGTAGAAATTTTGACCTCCGGGGAAATGAGAATAAATTTTATAAAGCGGGGATATAGTAAGGAAGCAAAGTGAATTATTATTATCTTCGGGCAGCGAGAAGCCCACTCACTGACTGCGCATGTTCCAGCTAACATGTTATCGAGGGAGTGGGTACGATACACGCGAAACCATTTCGCCATCTTGCCTATGATGCCTTCCGGAACAAACATATCCCAGTGCCGCCCGCATCACCCACCCTCCCCCTCCGGTAAGCTAAGCTCAAATTTCAAACCCCTTTCACGAAAAATGACCGAGAGTGGGAAAATTCCTCACACCACGACGCACGACTTGGGAGTGGGCAGCCGTGCAACAGTTTCCCCACCCGCGCATATTTTTTCTTCTTCGCTCGAACATGAATGAGCCAAGTCATCCAACCACAAGAAACATATCTGTGCTCAAGTTACCGAACGCCGACCCCCCCCTTTTTCGTTCAGGGTTCCCTTGCCTTCCTTCCTTTGCCTTAGGTACCGGTACTCGAGTAGTGAGCGAGCGAGCGAATGAGTAGTGTGGGATGGAGCGTCAGAGAGAAAATGGAAGACATAGTCTAATAGGGCCCCGGTGCCGACCTCCGCTTCCCGCCGTGATATCAGATTAGTAATCGTTAAATCAACTCACCCCAACCCTCTCAGGGAGATCTATAACTGGACGGGGTTGGATGGTTGGGTCGGTCCGTTCGTCGATCCCGAGATGCTTCAATAGGTGAAAAAAGCCCTCGAGCCCCATTTGCCTTTATGACATTTATTCCTTTACCCTCCGCTGTTTTACGGCTAGGTGCATTTTAACCTGATTTCGCATTCGGGAAGAGGGTCAGCGACAATAATAATAACGGCGTGCTATTGCTGTTGCTGCTATTGTCAGTTGCTGGGCTGTGGTGTTATTATTTGTGCGGCAAGGTACAAACGGTTTCGTTGGCGTTTGATGTACGAAGGAATCATAGATAATGCAAATAGCCGGGTGAAAAGTATCGTGCTGGTCTAGCCAGCGATGAGAGGGGGAGGAGGAGGGGGAAGGAAACAGGACAAGACAATGGAGGAGTCCACCTCATTGATGGGAGAGCGCATGATATCCGGCCGCGCGGCGAAATGATGGGCGCGTGGTCGGGATTGTTCTGTTCTGTTTTTTTTGTTTTTTTTCTTTCCCATTCTTCCTTCTCCCTCTTCTTCCCTTTGATCCACTCAATTCATTGCAAACGGCAGCCCAGTCACGGCCGGGAGTGGGAGAAAATGGGGAAGGGAAAGGAGGAGAGGGGGAGATTTCCCTCCCCTTTCTCTTCCCCTCCGGTTTATCATATTGAGTGTTTCGTTTCGTTTCCCTCCTCCGACCGGATCTCTAGGAAAGAAAGAAAAAGAAAAGAAAAGAAAAAAGTCTAACTGTGGATCTGAATTGTATCGCACAGCACTCGTTCAAGACGACATCTCTTCCAGTGATACAAGGCAAGCATGCTTGATTGATCTGCACATGATGATTCTGGTGTGTGACTATGATAATTGCTTTTTCCTCTGTTCCTCTGTTCCTTCCTTCCTTCCTTCCCTTCGGGATGTGCCTGGGCTGGCTTGTCTCGCTTTATCCCTCTGGGACTCGGTTGGAGTATCGCAATTCAACACACTCGACCAAAGCCACTCTCCGTTGACCGGGTGGGGCCTGTCCAGCGTCAAGAGCTCTTGTCTGCCGTGACTCGGGTTTATTTTCTTTTCTGATGGTTTCATTTCCCCAAATCCAAGTTCCCTACCGGTACCGCGTCCTGCCTAGTTGTATGGTACGCCACCGCCGCGTTGCAATCTTCGTCTCGCCATTACAATATCGGCACGGCATGACTATTTAGCGCTGTATGATCGTACTGAGTGCAAGTACGGTACAGTAATAGTTATAATAATAATAACGATACACCGGAGTCTCCGATCCGAATTGCTCTCTCTCTCTCTCTCTCTCTCTCTCTTTTTCCCATTACCACAATCCGCCTCCTCCCCCCGGCTCAACAGTGCCTTTGAATGAGGTGGTAGTGGAGTTGCTGTTGTGGTATCATACTCCCTGCTGTTGCGTCGGGAAGTTGCCTATGATGCGCCAATGCCTTTGCCTAAGCCTTCGGAACGGGAAAAGCCAACCGGCAGAAAGAGGGATCGAGTCTTCTGCAAACGGACGGAACCTGATACGGTATCTTGCTGTCGTTCTTTCTTTGTGGGTGGGGTGGGTTATCGTAACACCGAAAAGGTCCCGGAAGGCGCGCACTGCAGCTCTGGGTTTTCTTTAGTCCTTTTTTCTTTCCTTTTTCCTTCCTGCCTGGGGCTTTCACGTATGGTGCTGTGCGATTGGTCGTTGGAACAGAGTAAAACATAGTTTTTCTCTCCAGAATAAGGATTGGAATACTGTATCTACATATCATAGAATCGGGTTCCTGACAGGGGAGGGTGGAGGGTGTTTGGGAGTGGAATACCGGTATGTTTCCAATAGGGAAAAGCAAATACGGTGCTAGTACGATCAGGTAATCTGGAGACATCAAGGGGTACATATCATGGCCAGAAGGATAAACAACGATGCGGGTGATTGATGTTCGGCATATGTAAGTGTGTATTGTTCATACCTCAACTTATGACGGGAGCTCTGAAGATTGGACCTTGCTGTTCCTCAATCTCGGCCGAGGGGGGAAGAGAAGGGGAAAGAAAGGAGGGATCGCAAAGAGAGGCGCTGTACCGAGGTCTGGACGCGGGTTCATTGCCTATTGATTGATGATGATGATGATGATGGGGAAACACAAGGCCACGCTCTCATACAACACGGTACTTTCTGTTGATAACCTATCAATGGGTAGGTTAACCTATGACACAAATCATCTTCCCTCGCTCTCGCCCCGGCTTAACTTACGGTACGATATGTCGTGTCGTCGTTGCTTACACTGTCACGGCTGGGGCTCGTTCCGTGTTGGCCGGCAAGCCCTTAACAAATTCACTTATCATCCATCACCTCACCACCACCACCACCACCACCACCTCCACCTCCTCCAGCCATCAGCGCCATCACCCCTCCCCTCCCTCTTTTCTTTCCCGCCCGCCCGCCCGGCGTGTCCCAATTAGTTCGTTTCTCCGACTGGGCGAATGCCTCAGCTCCGTCTTGGAAGATCTGTGGGGGTTGGCGGTTGGCTGGTTCTATCGGAGAGGATATAGCCGATGCTGGCAACCGAGAATTTAAAGGGAACGCGAGAGGCGAGGAGGAGGAGGAAGGAGTGAAATATCGTCCCCCCCTCCATTTATTTTTAAATTATTTTTCCACCAGGAAATAATAATATAATTTCATCCCTATGACAAGTCGGAGTGCCGACACCCCCGGGGGAGGGAGCCAGCAGGAGGCTTAATCCCCCCCCCCCCCTACAAACACTTTCCTCTCCCTCTCTCTCTCGTGTTGCCCGACGGATTGGGGGGAGAGAGGAAAAATAAAGAATACATAAGAATAATGCGAGGTCCGGCTGGAGCGCTAATTAAAAATGTATTGTTATTATTATTGTTATTATTATTGTTATTATTATCGTTCCAACGACACCTGTATCTTACGGGATATAATTACAAGACATGCAGTGTGGCTGGCAAATAATGTTTTTGGACTCTACCAAAAGGTAAGGGTACAGTACTGTATAAAGTGAGGGGATGGAAAGGGTAGGGAATGGGATAAATAAAGGGAAATCTGGCACGAGTAGACGAAAGGGAGCAAAAGCTTAAGAGTAAAATATCCCGAGCTCTTGCAGTAATACCGTGTCGTTATGTTATGCAGAAGTAATATTTCGGACCAAGGTATCGTTACAGAGAGAGAGGGCATAGTAGAAATAAGCAGGTAACAGGGTCATGGCATGGTCATGGCATGGGGCTCAGTAACACGGTTTAGGTAGATGTAAGATATTTACAGAAACCATGATAGTTACACAGGTCGGGCTCAGGAGAGTTTCTATGCTTGCCACATGGGAGGGAATAGGCCTTCGGTCGGCATGTCTGTCCATGGGCGCTGCACTCTGGGCTCTACGTTGTGGGTTGAGAATTACAACCTGTCTGTCCGTCGGTATGTTTGGTTGGCTGAATTGGAGAGGGAGGAGGATGGAGGATGGAGGATGGAGGATGGAGGATGGAAAGGGAGGGGAATGGATGGATGGATAGATAGATGGTGGAGTGAGCACGGCAGTGTCTTGTCGCCCTTGTGAGCTCTTCCGGAATGCGAATTGAGGCAGAAGGAAGGGCGTTCGAATAGAGTGAGAGGGTGTGCATTAGTCTAGCGGCATTACAGTGCAATATGTCAGCGAGAGGGAATGAGAATGGGGAATGAGAATGAACGAACGAGTGGTGGGCGGATGGGTGGAGCGAGGGAGGGAGAGGGAGGGAGAGGGAGGGAGAGGAGGAGTATGTGCCTTGTTTCAATGGGAGCTGTGCTTTGCATACGTACCGATGATCCCGGTGGAAGGAACCACCACTTAGGACCTCGAGAGAACGGGATCTGAACCACGCATAACCTTTTGCCCTTCCTTCCCCGTCGATATTCTCCGCCGCTATCCCACCCCCCCCCCCCATTATCCCATCCAATCCACCCCCCCCCTCCTTCCCTTCCCTTTACTCTAGGCAGGCAGTGGCAGCTTGCCGACCAAAACCGGAGGCCTCCTCCGTGTGCGTCCGCCTGACCTTAGACCGGCATCTCCGTGTCTCTTCCTTTCCTCCCCTCCCCTTCCTTCCCTCGATTCACCCCCCTTCCTCTCATTCCACACTTCTCCCCTCCACCTCCACCAACATTTTTCTTCATCAACATACCTTCACTTAACAGAACGCTGTTGTTGCGTTGTTTGGTTGTGGCCTAGCCGCGAGTACTCCGGAGCCCCTCTGTCAACGACACCTGGGAATACGGGTATCGCATTAAATTTCCCTCGAGGAATCCTTTCTTTAGTCGTCATTCGCAAACAACCTCCCTCAGCGGTGCTTCAGGCGATCTGGCCTCTGCTTTTCCCCTTGGTCGCCAATTGGGATAATTAGCTGTTCTTCGATTTCGGTATCCATCGCCGTTTATTGATCAATAGTCTGGTGAGTTCGGCCCGGATGGGAGTCCGTGTGATTCAATCGCCGCTTTCTCGGCCGTCGTCTGCATTTCGCGACTGAGCACTGACGCTAACATCTTTTCGCAGTTTTCTTTTCTTTTTTTTCTCTTTCTTTCTTTTTTCCTTCTTTTTTCGAAAAAAAATTCGCCACTACCGAAACTCACAAAATAGGTCCTACGATACCTGCGCGTTTGTCCATTCGAAATAATAATAATCAAACTATGCGGTCGTCTATTGCTTGCGTCCGTTGTCGGCGGTCCAAGGTAAAGTGTGTCAATGTTGGGCCGAACACCACCTGTCGCGCCTGTGAAGCTAGCAATAGAGAATGCACGTATCCAGCTCCTGTCGCTAGCGGCGCACCTCGGGCTGCCTCTGGTGCGACTCCCTCAAGACCAAATACTGGCGGTCCAGGTGCGAACAAGGACCTTGCGCCAAACGTTGGTGGTGCCCCGTCACATCATGGACATACGGGAGGTGATAGACCAGAGGTTTGTTTATTCATTGCATTCCAGATGTTCAGGCACTTGAGCTAATTTTATTTTATTTTTGATTCCATCAGGCTCCGAAGAAAGCGAAACCCAAGAAACCAGCTCCATCTGGAGGCGCTGCAGCTAGCGCGGCAAATTACACAGGACCAAAGGCGTGGAAAGAAGCGCTTGACTCCCCTATCTTGAACCAGGCTCTTTTGACACAAGTCGTAAGTTTCATTATTCGCTTCTGTTTTGGAGATTTCCACTGAATATTTTGTGGTTGTAGTTCGAGGCGTTTCAACTGCATCACTCGCCTACACTTCCATTCCTTCATCCTCCTACCTTTCTCTCCCGGCTGCGTGTGCCAAATTCAGCACCCACAAACACCGGGCCTAGTTCTACATCTCCTCCAGCTCCTGACAAGGGTCATTCTCCATTGCTGATGCTGGGTCTGCTTTGCCTTGCTGCACGTCATGTATCTACCCTCTCACAACACTTCGCGCCGGCACTGCCCACCCCGGCGGCTGTTTCGGATTTTTACGCATCGGCACTCAAATATCGCTTGCAGAACGATGAAGATACTGGCCACGGAGAACTTGGTGCAACTTTCGCCGCTCCCTCTTTAGAGAAAGTACAGGCTATTGCTATGCTGGTTGTACATGAGTGGGGGATGTGCCGTGGAGCGGAAGCTTATGTTTGGCTTGGTGTGGCTATTCGGATGGCTATGGCATTGGGGCTGAGTTGGGATGATGCTCCCGAGCCAGGCTACCCGATTTCAGAGCCTGCTCTTTCCCCTGGAAACGGAGATAGAAATGAAGGTAGCCCTAATTCCAAGAGAAGGAGATTGGAAGGTGGGAAGTCTGCGGGCGCTAAGATCACCGGGAAGGAGTTTACCGATAAGGAAGTGAGAAGGAGGACCTTTTGGGCTTTGTTTATGCTAGACCGTTCGTTGAGTTCTGGTAGGTTTAGGCCTAGTGGTATCCAGCTTGCGGATGCTGCGAGAGTCCAGTTACCTTGCGAAGAGAGAGGATTCCTGTTTGGAGAGGGTGTGCGAACTGGATTTTTGACTGTCGACGGCCTGGATGAGAAGAGCGATGATAGAAACGGTGATAGCGTTGGAGGGCGATGGGAAGTTGGGGATGATGAAGGAATACTCGCAAAAGTCGTTCGCATTACAGAAATCTGGGGAAGAGTGCAGGAATGGGCTTGCGCAGCTGGAGGTAGAAGGTATTTAGTTTGGATTGGCTCTTCTTGGTCATTTTGCGGTGTACTGATCATCGATAGAAGCGAAAAACACCCACCTTGGTCTCCTAAGTCGAACTTTTACAAGCTACAGCAGATGCTGGACAGCTTCTACTCCTCACTCCCCGAGCATCTTCATTTCTCCCCCCAAACACTCTCTGCACACATGTCTTCGCGCACCTCAAGCGCATATGCTGTTATGCATATAACTCATTTTCTATGTCAGGTTGTGATGCATAGGGAGTACATCCCGTTCTTGCCTCTTCGTCTCACTAGACCTCAGGGCCCGCTCGACCCGCCCTTGTTCCTAGCTGATGACCCCGAGATCGACAAGGCAGGATTGGAGCCTGGCGTGACAATAGCCATGTGGTGGGAAGATTCTGCCAAGGAAATATTTAGGTGCGCTAGAGGAATAATGCAAATCGTCAATGGATTAGAGGAATGGAACAGCTCTGTCGAGACACCTGCTGTTGGGTTTGCTGTCTACATGGTTGGGGTTTGTGGTGTCTACGCTTGGTCTTTTCCTTGGATGGATCAGAAAGGGTATCTCACTGGGTCTATCCCCGATCCTACTAGCAAGTCGCCCAGCCATTCTGGAGACGATGAAGATGATGATATGGAAGGCGTTCGCGGTGCAAGAGGACCGGAAGGTTCCGGGGAAGAAGCTAGAAAGGCAATTGAGTTGATTACCAAGATGAGAGAGAGGTGGAAGATGGCCGAGGAATGGTATTTGACTTTGGGGAGACTGCGGGCCTATTTCAAGACAATTCGGGATGAATACGTTCGCCTTCATCGTCCTGGGAGTGACACCGAAGGAGCCACTGGTCCAGTCTCTGGAGAATCTGCGGAAGCTGCTGTTGCCAGAAAGTTGAAGCAAGGCCTCGGAGGTGGATTCGAGGAATATCGTCGATTTGAGAAGCTATTTCATGATTTTAGTGGAATGGATGAAAGCGAGCTTGTGACCAACGCTCGTGCTGGGATATCGCCTGACGTCAAGCCAGGGAGTCGGGCCAACCCTTCCGAGGTAGGAGCCGACCATCCCACTGCTGCCGAGATCAAAAAAGAGGTCAAACGTGAGGGAGATGTCGATGCTCTACTCCTTGCTGTCGAAGGTGTCATGCCTGAGGCTCCTGGTGGCAGTGGGGGGGATAGATGGATGGCTATCAATACGCCCCGCCAAACCCAACAGCAGCAGCAGCAGACGCAGGTGGCCCCTCAGCCGCAAGTACCTACACAGGGCCAAGCAGATAGTAGCTTTCTTACATCTTTGGCAACTTATGCAGCAGGTCAAGAACCGATGCCTCCGAATAATGCCAGCCCGGGTCCGGCTGCTGCGCACCTTAAGTCACAGGCACCTTCCGCTATGACCCCACCTCCGGCAAATGCGATACCGAGCCTTGGCCAAGGACAGACGCAAGCACCTTCCTTGGGCGGTAATGATATCTCCCCTTCCGCATCGCGTAGCACCATTCAAAAACAACCGTCCCCACCACCGAAACCGACGTTCAACCAACCAAAGCCGAGCCCTGAACCAGTGAAGAAGCTTACTGAACATGAACAACTCCAACGTGAGATCGACAAAGGCGATAAATGCGGAGGCACCGAAGATGTTGCCGTGTTTGTCAATGGTCGCGGTATCCCAGAATGGACATCGGGAGAGAACTGGCTGGGCGGTGATGGGATGTGGGAGAAATAGTCAGCTGACGGTTCAGTAGCCTTGGACTTGGTATGATAGTATTTACGATCATAGCCTTGATGCTCTTGTTTCGAGGAGTTTCATTCCGGTTGAGAATAATTCGGTTTTTCCCCACTTTTTGGCGATGGTGGGATAATCTATTATTACTTTCTTTTGTTCGTGCTTGGCTTTGTATAAAAAACCTTGGGGATTCTTCTTTTTCTTTCTTCCCTGGTCTTTACTTGACTTCATTTAGCACATTCTCGTTGGGCTTAGGGCATTCATGGTTGGTGAAATAAAAACGGATACTAGTGGGATCTCTTTCTCTTCTTTCTCAGTTTCGATTCCTCCCCCCCCTTTTTTCTAGCTTTACCGAATGTATTTGTATGACTAGTGTTTTTTTTGCTTCGTTTTGTTTTTCCTGCGGTTTGAACTTTCCTTGGGCTTTCTATTCACGCATACAGGTATTCCGAAAACCAAACATTTTTTTAAAAAGAAGGAAGCGAGGGTTCTCTGTGGTTTCTGTTTTTCTGCTTCTTGTCATGTTGAGTTTCTTAAAAATTTTCCTACTTTTTTGAGTTCAGTTAGCTAGTTGGTTAGTGGTTAGGGTTGCTTTGTACGGGTAAGTTAGATGGAATATATCATAGATGGTTCACGATACCGGTACTTTGCTTGCCACGTTTACACTACAGTACTTGTTCCTTTCCTCCGTCCCTCTTTCTCGTGATACAACCAACCAACCAACCCACCGGCCGACCAACCAAGCGAACAAAAACGCCCCACCTTCCTTCCTTCCTCCCTTCCTTCCATCCTTCCCCCTCGCCCTCACACCGGAGCCCTCCGGAATCACGGAAACCACGGGATGTGGGGGAAAGCAACAACAAGATAAAACCCATACCGGTACTCGAGTAGGCTATCGCCAAGATCGGCAATGTGGGGGAAAAGAAAAGAAAAAGAGAGAGAGAGAGAGAAGTAAAAGAATAATCGATCGGTACTTGAAACTAACTTCGGTAGCTGTGCCCTTGATTGCATTATTTTTTCCTTTTTTTTCTTTTTCTCTTTTCTTTTTTTTCCTTTTTTTTTTTTCCTTCTTGCTTCTCTTTTTCTCTCGGATGGTTTGTTCCGGCCGGGATTGCGCCATTGGGCGGTTAGGGTTGGTTGGTAATTACTCGTAAGGGGTGGTGGATCTTTGCGTGGGACGGACGGGATTGGAGGGAGTGGCTGAAGTTGGAAGGTCGTTCACTAGACAGGAAGCCAAAACACACACCAAAATTGCTGGTTTTCGAGATAGTACCCATACCATACCATATCGTAACCTAACCACTCATAGGTGGAAACAACATGGAAGTAAAATAAAATAAAAAAGGTAGTTTGCTATAACAACACCCGCGCGGAAAAAAGTCTGGGATTTTGATTTTTTTTTGATTTTTTTTCCTTTCAATTCTTCGAGCGGAATGTCCTTTCTTGCTTTCTTTCTTTCAAGGTATGGTACCTGCCAAGACAAGGGTTTTTGTATGATATGGGAGGAGATACGAGTACCGGTACTGTATGATACATTGCAACGCACCTTACCCAGTTCATGCGCCCGCAGCTCCCCCACAGACTCCAGGTGAGGGGGAGCTGAAATAAATAAATATATATTATATGATACTTCAGACGAGCTGAGCCTTTTCAAAAAAGGTAATTTCCAAGGCTGAGTTTCAAGATCTCTGTGGGGGTATACAATAGCCCGGAAAGACCTGCGGCTTTGGTGTGTGTGTGGTTGACTTGTGGCTAGTTATTATACTACATACACGACAACCTTATGGCTAGTGGTGGGTGAGTGAGGGGGTGTGATTGGGAGGGGCGGGGTGTGTGTGTGTATGGTATAGTATAGGATAGGATAGTATAGCACGGTGCGAATAGGGCGAATTGGAAGATTGCTACTGTAGGTTTTGTTCGTGTTGGTCCTGGAGCTATCGTGGATGCTGTAACTTGGACACGGGAGTTTGTTTCAGATCGGTGGGGGGCTTTGGGGCATAAGGGTTGTTTGTATGAGTAAGCTGGCACTGGGGGGTTTCGCTTCGTTCCTTGGTCATTGGGTGGCTTTGTGGGCTGGGATATCAGGGATTGGTTTCTGGGAGGTGCTGGGAAATAGACCGTTCGGGGCGTCCTGGAGGAATGCTTTTTTCTTTTTTTAGGGGGTGGTTTGGTCGTCCCGAGAACATTCTCGGATGTGTCTGGCTTTTGTGGATGGGCTTTTGTGGTGCTTGGTGGGTATATTCCCTTCGGTCTTTGGCGGCAGCTCTCGGAAGTAGGAGATTTGCCCTCGGAGTTGGTTTACGACTGCCTCCACAGGGCAAGTGATGTGAAGTGCTGGATTTCTGTATCATAGTTGCCGAGTGCTCCTCCCCCTCCCGTTCGTTGGCTCTCTAGGGTTTGTGGAGTCCCGTTTGGTTTTTGTTTGTCTTTGGCTGTTCGGTTCGGGGGGGGATATATATCTCCCCTGGTGTGTCCTTGACTAGAATCTAGACCCGTCATTTACTCACTCGATTCCTTGTGTTTAGTAGAGCTTGCTTCGTGGAGTTATCACTCTCACTGATTCATCCTCTGCTTGTTGCTTCAAGGGCCAACTGACTATTTCTTGGGAATCTGTGTGTATCCCCTGCAGTAGTGATAGTGCCGAATTTCCCTACACCGTGCTAAAGAGGCACTAGCAAGATTAGCGTATTTCTTGGACCGGTGGATTCAATCATAGCGGTGTAGAGCTATCACATGACTCGGGATGTTGGTTAGTAAATCTCAACAGTTGCATTGCCTCACAACTACGGCTAACATCGCTCTCATATCAGGTTTAGTGTTCCTGTTGATGGAAAAAGATCTGCATCATAACTTGACATGAAATGCTTTTGATATGACTCGATTGACATATCTAGAAAGGTGGGGAGCTAATTTTTTAGTTTGTATTTTAGCGTGATGTAGGGAAATTCGGCACTATCACCACTGCAGGGGATAACAAGGCTTTTGACTTGTGTGAGATCCGGGGAAGGTGAGTCGCACGGAGTTGAGGAGAGGAGCTTGTATCTTTTATATGGCAGGATTAGTGTGAGTGTGTGCGCTGAAAACGGGACTTGAATGGTCTAGCTTCATCTGATGTATGGGCAGTTGATCTCCAGCTGTTCCTTGAGGGGGGACCTATCATAAAGAACTCTTCAGGTCTGGAGATATAACACATTATGCTCTTGACAGGAGTCTAACTTAGCTTGCTATGGCCATTGTGGAATCTCGGAGAATCCACCATCGGGTTGTTAGCGGGGGCCAGCCGGTCTGCATAGGATAGGGCTACTTTGACCGATTAACAGTTTTGCGAATACTCTGCTGGTTAACGAGATCCTGCATATCCTGGGGGGTGATCGTATTCAGTGCCTGTCGTGGGTTTTTGAGTCTCCCCAAGTTTTTTTTTGCCCTAAGGTGAGAAGGAAACCCGTGGGGGGCTCGGGGGTGGGGGTTCGTACCCAAGTACTGCTAACATGTATTGCATCATAGTTGCATTGCGAGGATTCTGAATTCATAGCCATTGACTAGCTCTGGGTGTACGAATGCCGCTCTAGGGTTTAGTGATACTGCCTTGGGGTTTGGAGAGCCGGCGATTTTTAGTCTTGGCCTTCAGTTGCTCTTGCCCGGCGGCCTTGTGGGACCGGCCCGGCCTGGACCATGGCAGACACACTCATTCTATATTGTGTCAGGGAAGCGCTGACCCTCCTCCTGTGCTTTTGTCTCAAAATCAGGAGGCTATCGGGATGACTGGGAGGGTAGATTTCACACCAGATTTTGCGGTATGCCAAAGAAGTTCGACCACCTCACTGTTAAGAATTGGGAATGAGAGTGCGGAGGCCAATATCCTGTATGTAGAGAATAGGCAAGCCGCGAAACAAACAGGTGAAACGTCAGAATGGGGACATTAGGAAGAGGAAGGTGCTACTCTTGCTGAGGATTTAAATGTGAGATGAGTTGTTTGAATCTATTATTATCCCGGGAGAGCACTGAGCATTTTGTGGCTCTACGGATCTGTGCTCTGAGTTGATCTTTAGCTATTTTGCTAGCTTTGGTTGAACAAGGATTCGTGCCTGAAAGGGCCTCTCGAAACAGCCTTCAAAAGTTGTGGCGGTGGATGATCTCCACCGGACCAGACATCATTACTCCCCGTTTGGGCCCTGTTGTTTGGGTTTGGGTTTTGCCTGGGACTTGTGCACTGCTCTGCAGTGTCGATAAAGAGGGTGGGGGGGGGGGGGGGGGGGAGAGAAAAAGAAA
>Ga0307517_10000760_pt1 | contig 55402 bp, 37 predicted proteins | sample 23_EM_MG_FD_194515 | JGI IMG/M metagenome (GOLD analysis project Ga0307517, IMG submission 194515) | Populus trichocarpa ectomycorrhiza microbial communities from riparian zone in the Pacific Northwest, United States - 23_EM | ecosystem: Host-associated > Plants > Roots > Unclassified | place... | reverse complement strand
ACTTTACTCAATCTCATTTTTGGGGGCTTCAAATATGCGACTTGAAATCCTCTGATACAATTGGCCACTGTTAATATGTGCCCTAATGCACACTAATGCATGGCTGGGTGCCGATCATTTTACCATTAGGGGTCCTCAAGGTAGGATCACCACGGTGGTCTTTCAATTTGGGCTGGGAGACGATTGGCTAAAAGGTGCCAAGATGGTAAGGGAACTTGAGGGGACAATTTCCACTCCTCAAGTCGGCTCCCTGGAACTAAAGAAGCTTAAAGAGTTAGTCGATGTTGTGAATCATGTGAAATAAATGCTGGGCATAGTTGAGCGGTGATGAAAGTGGGGATCGTATCATAGCTGAAATTTTCCAAATGGATTACGATTGAAATCCTCTTCATCAACCTCTCGCCTGAGTTCGCTTTACTCAACCTATGCCTTTTCTGAAAGGTGATGCCAGCTTCATGATGCGAAGGCTGGAGGATACGGCCTGAACACCACTTTTATTTTTCTGGCTTGGCCCAGACGGTTGCTTGATGACGGTTGAAGGGGTACTCAAAGCTCCACCACCGATTTTAGACATAATTGGCCAGAATTAACCCCCGCTAAGTTGTGGAACAACCGTGGCGATTCTACCTTGAGGACCCCTATTGTATCTCCTCTGAACTTTGAAAACCTCTACTACTCGCTTATTTAGTTAATCGTGATAGGAAAAACATTGTTTCAGTAGTGGTGTAGTGCTCAGAATACCACATGTCATGATGGGCACCGGAAAAATACCCTGTCAGCCGCGGACCGACCGCAACTTCGCAGAACGCTAAGCAGCCATCCCTTCGTTCGCTTTCAGGCACTCGCGCTACTAAGGGTATTCAAAGTTGATGAACGGAAAATTTTGTTCAAAACTTGGAGGTTGAAAGGTGCATAAGTGCGAGCACTATTTGCTTAATAAAGTTAGTTTGACAAAAAAGTTTTCAACAGAAATATCTGTAGGTGCTCGTGGTGGAGAGCTCGGTAGACAACATAACTATGTTGTCATAACTGTTATCATACCAATACGATGCAACCCAAACCTTATTGAAACCCTTTCACGCTGAAAAGCACATTGTCAACGCTACGGAAGAATACCACTCCTACCGTATTATTTATAAATCTTCCCTTTTTCTCCCTAGCTCCGCTTTTTGTGTTCGCTGCAACAGTCCCAGGTTACTCAAAGTCTCAACTCCCAAAAATTTACATTCAGGCCTCCTATTGGCCATCTAGCTCTCGCAGTACATGTAGGCCAAGAACTTTTTTTCCGTTCCCCCCTTCAACCGTCATTTTCCGTTCCTAACTTTGAATACCCTTACTAGTAGGTGCTGCTTGTGGAAGTGATTGGGGGTGAAGTAACTAAAGAGAGCAAAGTGAAGAATAATTGTGACAACTATGATGTAAGTATGATATGATGAACATGAAGGGTGGTATGGTATCCCCTTCACTCCTGCGATAGTTTCTTTGGGTAATCGTGATATGAAAACTTCGTGCTTTAGAAGTGGTGTAGTGTTCAGAATAATGTTAAATAAGTACGTGTCAGCATGGTCATGATGGAAACCAGGTTTTCTGTGTAGATTTGCTCCCGGCTATGGTACAAGTACGAGTACTGTACTTCACCTGCTTTTCATTTATCTTGGTGGGTTGTCTATTTACTCGTAGGTGGAGTACTCCCCCTGATCTTGATTTCTCTCGGTGGGTTGTCTATCACTACCCTTCTTGCCACATCTATCTTACTAGTGCAACTCTAAAAGTGTGTGAAAACCTGGACGCACGAAGGGATATCATGTGAAAAACTGTGTGATTTTGAAGAGGTGTAGGGCTCAGAATAGTGTTAAATGAGTACCGCTCAGCATGGCCATGATGGAAAGCAGGTGGTCTGCGTAGATTTTCTCCCCACTATGGTAAATGTCTAAGTACTTTTAATTTATCTTGGGGTGTTGTCTATCATTACTTTTCCTATATCAAGCGTCCTATTAGTGCCATGCTAAAAGTGAGTGAATCGTACAGGTTGAAGGATCATCACATCGCCACGGGTATATAAGGACGCCATTCCCCCCCTCCGACGGCCACCCAGTCCGACACTCTTACAACCACAGCGAAGGGCCCGGGTACCACACCACCACACCGACACATCCTACGATAGTGACATTCCCAAGGTATCGTGCGCCATCTGATCAAAAGCATTGACCGACACAGCCACAATCCAGACGAGAGCATAGCTGAGGATGGCCGACCCACAGGAGGGTTAGTATCACCATGCAAGAAACCCGCTACAGAACTAGAACCAACCGATTGACTATAGATCACGGCAGAGGTCATAGGAGAGGAACCGATCCCTTGTCCGGCGGCCGACCTGTCTAAAGAGGAGGAGAATGATGAAAACTTCCAGCAAGGGGCCAACAAGCCGCAGAGAGAACTCGAGGCAACGACTGAGGACAAGGATGTGTCGGAGGAATCGGAGGAGGAGAGCGGCACATCGAGAAAAGCATTCGAAGATGCGGCATTTTTGCAATACGCATTGGGAGAGAACAGGCGCCTGCGGGTGGAACTCAAGACTACGAAGGAGGAGCTGAGAGATGTAAAGGAACAATATGGAACACTGCTCAGGTCACTAGAAGAGAAGTGAAATAAAATGAGATTAGTATGGAACTCTTTGTTACAAGCGTAGCTAGCGGGGAACTAGAAAAATTCCATTATCAAAGCCTATTTAGATCTAAATATTGCTTGCACTAACATCCCGCCTGGCAAGTCTTTATGGAATAGTGTATTTGGTAATGAGGAGGGAAGGATGTGTCTGGCTGGTCGGAATTGACGTCCTTTCGTTCCAAAAGCATCTTTACTGCCCCCTCATACCCTGTCTGAGCCGCCCGCGAGAGTGGCGCCTGGGCATAAAGGGTGTCTGGCTTGTCAGGATTGACATCCTCTCGTTCCAATAGCATCTTCATTACCTGCTCATGCACCTTCTCGGTCGCCCACGAAAGTGGTGTCCGACCATATTCAGGGTCTGGTCAGGGTTGACATCCTTTCGATGCAAAAGCATCTGCACTATCCCTTCATGCCCTCCCTCCGCCCACGTGAGCGGCATCTAGCTGCAACGGGCGCCCGGCTGGTCCGGATTGATGTCCTTTCGCTCCAAAAGCCTCATTACTACCCCCTCATGCCCCCTTCAAGCTGCCCACGTGTGAGCCGTATTCCCAGTGCAATCCGCTGCATTAACGTCCCATTCCCTCATGCCCAATACCTCTGTAACTATCTCCTCGATTCCGAAGAATGCTACCCCGTAGAGCCCCGTAAACCCCCTGATTCTCTCCCCAGTACCCATCCCTAGGAACAAGAATATTCTCCAATCATACCAGTACCGCAGTTGCATAGATATATGCTCATCAAATCCATCGAGAGGCCTCCGTGCAAGTATTTTGATTTTATCTGTCACCCTCCTTCTCGTATGCCTCCCCCAATAAATAGAAGCAGAGTCTAGAAACGGCGTTGATGGGGGGGGGGGGGGAAAGAGCTGGCGAAAGACCGCGGACAAATTCGAAATTGAGGTATGTCAAGCAAACCTCCGCAATTGGTTGAGGACTATGGAAAGGGTCTCATCACTTGAGAGATACTCCTGAAGAGTAAAGTGCACCAGCCGTACAGTCGACGAAGACCCCTCGACCGTGACAAGACCTAGACAAGCTGATATGACTGTCCGTAATGTAGGAACGTTTTCCGGATCGAGATCCGTAGTTCCGATCTGCACTCCTAAGGCATGGCAGAGCTCCTCGGCCTCCAAAGGCCTTGCCGAATATAGCACCCACATCAGAGCCTTCAATCCGTGTACTGATTTATACCCCTTGTGCGCTTTTATTCGCATTATAGTTGCCGTGAAGGCTTCGCTCGGTCTGTTGCCTTCGGTCGTCTCTTCAGGCTTGTTTCCTCTCTAAAAAGTTGTCACTTCTGCTAGAATAGCTTCAATGATGAGCGAAACTAGAAGGAATCTATACAACCTTTGATAAGTATACATCATTGATAGGGCGGGGGTGCCGAATACTCTTACTCACACATTAGATAACTTTTCCAAAATAGCTCTCACAATATTCACCCGTAAGCCTTTGCTCATCGCCTCCGGCTCCACATCCCTATCCAACCTCATCTCCACATAATTCCGGATATGATCGGGGCCGGGGCTGATGGGTATCGCAACCGCCTTGGAGAAATATCTTTCGACATCTTCCCCGACATGGGGCCTCCCGGTGAGGAATATTCATGTCTTGGAGGACTCCCGAGCGATGTCTCTCAGCGACTCGAGAAGTTCTGGAATGTACTACGGCAAACATTCATCCAAGGCGTCGAGACAGATGAAAACCCGGGGTAGCGAAGCAATAATCCTTTTCAACATTCCCATCAAGTCGGCAAGTCGCGGCGCTCTGCCACCAAATTCCATTTTCCCTTTTGAAACGCCTCCCGCAGATAGCCCGGGATGCCCCCTCTGCTTGCCAGCCGCTTCAGAATAGCTCCCATAATGTTAGTGGCTGTCTGCTCCTGTTGACGAAGGAAGTCGCAGTACAAGCCTGCAACTGCTATATTGTCCTCTTGCGATCGCACAGGCTGTCGATCGTGTTAAAGTTTTTCACGAAGGTTCCATATTGATGTCACGAACTACAATAATGAACGTTTGGCTTAGGAGGAGTTTTTGTTTGGAGAATGTTGGAGAACATAGGAATTGGAGCGGTGGTGCGTTTGGGTAAAATATTAGGAGCAGCGGAGATGTTTTGGGATGATGCAGGAACTTGCGCTAGAGGTACTAAATGTTTGGAACTAAGCGATGGAACGAACAAGTGTCGCACTACGAGGTTAGCAAACAGGCAAAGGTAGCAGGAAGGTTTGGAAATGGAAGAACTCTGTAGGTAAACGAAACAGAGGGATTAAGGGATGCATCGTTTTGGAAGAAGTTTAAGGGTGTTATGTGGGAGGAAGGAGATGGTGATCGAATGAGTGTGGAGAACTTGGACGAAGTTGAAGGAATATTTTCTGTAGTCAACTTTGTGTATAGATAGGACACCGCTGGCGATGTTCAAAGAATAAGGACCCAAGTTACTCCCGACTATCATAGACTATCTTTGAGAGAAATTTTGTTTCTTCAAAGAACCCCGCCATTTACCTAAGATATGTTTTGCCCACCCCCGAATTCCCGGAGCAAAACAAGATATTATCAGCTCCATCCACTTCATCTCCAGTCCTGAAACTCGGCCGTTTCTACAAGCCAATTCCCGCAGATGCCCCGATATCTATTACCAGGCTCCAGTGGAGAGAGCCAACGCATTATTGGCGCATCTTCATCGGAGATACAGATGGTGTTGAAACTAGGCGAGATATTGGTCAATATTACGGCGACGACGGTCTCGATCAGGTTATCACCGAACGGAGGCGGTGAAATAGAGGGCTTTGGAGAGGCTGCCGAGGAGGGAGAAATGAGTCCCAGACGTGTTTCTGAGGAAGCCGGTTCGGATGAGCCACTCGATAAAACTACCTTCGAAGCGTTCAGTATCAGGCAATTGAGAATCGAATATTTAGTGTTGAAAACACCAATGACCGAGGGTAAAGGGCTTGTCAAGCAACCAATGCACGAGATGCGTAGACCCGGAGAACAAACGAATTGTAAAGTTGGAATCCAAGAAGGCGACAAGGAAGCCATCAACAGTACTGTCACAGAAGCAGAAGAGAAAACAAAGAAGTATTCCGAAGAGCAGGAAGCACTCAAACCCAATCTAATAGAGGCGGAAACGCGCATCAGATAATTAATTTTCGAGAAGGACAATCTAAGCAAGAACCACGACCCCCAAGGTCGCGTTAACACTCCAGAGAGTGATAAATAATCTCTCCAGCGACTAGTCAACGAAATCTTTAAAACTAGGCATTCTGAAGAAGAAAGTGAGCTCAGCCCATTAGAGAAGAAATGCTAGGCCTCCGTCGCCAACCCGCTGAGGAAAACGAGCGGGTCGGTGTGATCGAAACGAAAACACTGTCACTCCGGAAGCCAATCGCCGAGCTGCAATCGGTAGAAGAAAGGCTCCAAGAATCAACCGCTACATTGAACTTCCTCGAACGGGCCCTCCTTAACACTACACTCACCACATCTGGACTCAACAGAGGACAGGAATCCCGAAAGAATGAAATTGAGAAAGCCGACCGGGAAGCTTCCGCCTCCCGCATTCCGCTTCGCTCAGCCCCTGAAGGAATAAACTCCGGATAATACCCACATAAGATTTCACCGGCGGATTAAAGGCAAGGGCTTCAATGCGGGTGAGAGTTTTTTGATGTTTGTTCCGCGTAGATAACGTGACTTAATTCATACACAGCGCACGACAGTTAAAGAAATGAAAATGAAAATGAAACCCCTCCCCTGTCAAAAAAAAGACCACTAGCAGCAATTATCATGCATCATGCATGGCTTTATCGGTACACAAACGTAAACACGATACTTGCTCTTCCCTCGAAATACCCTCTTTACTGTACAGAAGGAGTAAATAGGAATCCCCCATTTTGTACTGGATTCCAGAAAAAGCGGAAGTAATGAGAAAAAGAAAAAGAAGAAAAACACACGGATCCCCCTGTGAAAGAAGGTGAAAGACAAGAAAAGAAAATCCCATTCAGAAAAAATGTAATAGTTGTTTGAAGGAAGTAAGAAAACCCGTATGAAAACCACAGAAAATCAACAGTACTCCACCTCCCTGCCCGTATCCCTCACCCATTTCCGTTGTTTTCGGGAAATACAGCTAGGGTTTATAAACTTACTTGACGCACCTTATTGATGAGTGATGGTCCGTAGGGATGATGGACTGATGCTGGATGCAGGGTGTACTGTGGTATAGATCAAATTGTTACGGTTAATTGGACGTGAGCTGTTGTTCCCTTGCAGGTTTTTTCTTCGATCGAAGTGTGTCGGAAATCACGGGCGCATGGCCTTGATAGTTTCGGTTAAGGTTGTATTTAACACTATAAGGTTATGCGCAGCGAATAGAGATTCCAGTGATCTGGCGATGCGGAACTTTTATTTGTACGAACAATTTAGATAGAGAAAAGTCAAAGAAACAAGAAGAGATAATGGAATCGTGTGCGGTAACCAATGACTTCGACAAAATTTAGAAAGACCGAGTGAATAGAAAATGAATGTGATGACTGACTGATAACAAACGAGCAAAGGGAAGAACCGGCTTTTTTATATCCTCCTTAAGATGAGACCTTTCCTCCACGGCACACACACTTCCTGCGCGTGCCATATCTTTGATCAGTTTCTGCCGCATAGTGGCCCTTTCCTACTTCTCAGCCGAATCTCATCCGAGGTGAAAACACAAGCACCAAGGATGTGGTTAACCGGCTTGCTGAATACTGAGTGCATAACCGCGGATGCCATGGTTGTCCGGCTATGATGATAGTTTCGTGTTTCATTGTTGTGGAATGGAGGTTTGATGCTGTCGCACAAGATATGCAGGGTTGATGTCGGAGATCGGTACTCGTATGAAGCTTTCGAAGACATAGTGTGTAACAGGTCCGAGCAATAAGGTTCCCAATCCAACGCGCATGGGAATATATACAAATGGTGATCAGTTCAGAACGATCCACGTTCAACAGGTTGGAGGGGGCGGGCACTCTATTAATTTGGGATCCCTCTCTGTTTCTCCTTTTCGTTGGGCCCTTTGCTTTCCCCGGGTGGCGCTATACCCCGCAGGGTTTAACGTGATACAGTGATAAAAAGAGCCCCACTTCCAGATCTCTCATCCGCCAAAGGTTCCCGATCCGATCCGATCACAGCACATCATTCGGGCTCGCCGCTCGCGAGAACAGTTATTTGTTGTAAGATGCGATCGGAATATGTGAACGGAACTCGGACGAAGAACTGATAATAAAAAGTAGTCAACATCTCTTGTTGTGGAAACGCTTGTTAATTGAATAATAGGAAAGACACAGCTCAGCTATATAGTACAGCAGTTGAGTCCAACCATTACCACGGCATTCCCCCTTAACAAGGAAAAACCAAGACTATCGGGGGGGTATTCTGAGAGGAACAAAAGGAACAATGAAAAAACACACAATAGGCTTCCAAATCAACCAGTAACGAGTAAGAACACATAAAGAGCTGAAAGAAACATTTGAGAGGAGAGAGAAACCGTTTGAGAGGAGCTGAAAACCATATACCAACAATTACCTGAAAATTCACATAAAGCCCTGAATCACCATGCAAATACAAGGCCCAGCGCTTGTGTATGCATACAAACAGAAATCACCCTTCCCCAATGTTTATCATTACCCACCAGCCATCCCCCTGCCAAAGCCCCAATTTTTAAACCTTAATGAAAACAGAAGGGAGGCAAACTCGAGAAGCTGTATAACCCTACAATCGGGAGGAAGATATACTTCTTTTTTTTTTGCTGTAAAGAAACACATTTTTATATTGATTTATTAAATATTTTCCGCCAGCTGCAGGAGTGGCGCTCGTGGTAGTAGTGTTTGTAGCAGCCGCGGCTGGAGTGGGGGTAGTGGCTCCGAAGTTGGTGCTCGCCAACCTGTTGGATAGATCGATCTGGGTTCCGATAGTGTTTGCCAAGTATGCCACGAGTACGACGTCCTGGATATGAGTGTTGAGTATTCTCTCGACGTCGGCGGGTGCCAAACCAAGCGCGTTCATCAAGAACTTCCCAATAGCAACCGAGGCCTGGGTGTTGCCAGCCTAGTGCAAATGTCAGCATCTCCTCTCACTTCTACCCTAAGGGCGGGAGGCATACAATGACTCTAGCCACATATTCACTAACTCTATCCAACATTTCCAGAACCTCCTCAAGCCCATTCTCAAGTACCTGGATGAACACCGGAGGCGGACGATATATAAGTCCTAATAGCGATGTCCTGACCGGGGACGGTAGACATGCTGGGATGAACGGCGGGGTGGGGAAAGGTGCCGTCGCCGTTGGGGGCATAAAAATTCTGGATAAGAGGATTGGGCTCTGGTGAGGTAGTATACCTGAGTATATTAATTAGCTATATCGAGACACCTAACACCTAGGAGCATCTATCCTGCTCAAACATACCATTCAATGAGGACCTCCTTGGGATTTGCCTTCAGATGGGCCCCTGACACGGTCTTGTGATAGTCCATATCTACCTCAACCTTTACCACATCATCCATCAGTTTAAATTCCATAAGGTGGCGATTTCCGGAGACCTACCTGTTCTTGAATCTCGTTATGCCCGACCGTAAAACAATTTCTAATCTCAACTTCTGCCGCATCTTCATTCCTCACACCCAAAAGCGTTCCTATAACTCTCTGCCGATCAACATTCCTCCTTAACGAATGCTCCAAGATTGCGAAAGGGGCCTGAGCATTGGTAACAACACTCAAAGGCGAGGTAGTGGCCTCGGCCGGTGGATAACTGACGACAGGAAGCGAGCAAGGCGGATGTATGAATCTTTGACGACTATGCTGGGCAACACCGATTAGTGGATCGCGATGATGGAGGGGGGTGTCTGCGGGGTAGGTTAGCTAGCTTCGACGAAATTTACTGATGGTAGGGCAATTTTCGGAGCCTCAACTCTTTTTTGGGTTAGGTGGGCAGGGCAAGTCCTACTCCCCCGTTACCCGCTCTTACGGCCTTACGGGAGCTTTTGATATTACAGACCAACAGAACTCCCTCCTTGCTCAATTCCTACAAGGTTACTGACAAACAATCCTGTAACAAAATCAGCAGAATGTTTACGGCCTGCCCGGATCCAGGAGGCATGGAAGAGGCGGAGAGGGGTTTCAAAGAAGAGGAGGAAGCTGAGGAGGCAAGGGCGGTAGAGGTGGTCGAGGTGGTCGTGGAGGTCGTGGAGGGAGAGATCAAGGAAGAACCTCGATTAGCACTGAAAATCAACCAAAGAAGTACATTTTTACTATCAACCAGGTCTAATATATGATCTCCCGACCCCTCTTTACCATTGGAGACCGCCCTGACAATTGCGCAATAGCATTCCGGTAGCTGAAGATCCCGATTCTGATCCCGAAACTTCAGATGATCGTGAACTGCGCGGTTGCGAGGACCCCGGGGAAGCCTTATGTCGCGATGACCCCGAATCGCAATCGGGTGATGACATAGTAGCAGAAAAACCTTACAACCTCCTACTCTAATCTCTGGTAATAAGCAATAAGTCTAACCAACATAATCCTAACTGCCGAAAACTTGGTCACACAAACCGACGGGCATGGGATGATCTTGGAAGACTGTGAAGATTTAGCAAATGAGCCTGAGGAAGAGAAAGAGCCCGAGGGGGAGGTCATAGACTTAGGCTCAGATAACGAGGATCAATCCGACCCATTTGAATTTCATTTTGCTAGTCCCCTTACCCTCTAGATTGGCTTCCATCTCCTCCACTTCAAAAGGCGAATGGAAGGATACTAAGCTGCCTAAATATAGACTACATGGAAATGCCTATTTATCCATGCCCGGAGGCTCGGGGCAAACTAGAAGCGTAAGAGGGATTGAAGGCCTAAAAGGCCCGAATTTGAAGAAGGAGCTGGTCGCTGAAGAGATGACACCGCTACAGATGTCATTAGGGGAGAGCTTGTCTTCAATTATGTTCATGTTTTATCTGGTGAACGAACACTAGGCAATAGTGAAGAATTACGGAGGATGTATTCCTTGCATGCGCTAAATCACGCCCTAAAGTGTGTTCCCACCCAAGTACTAGATCATCTTCATACCAATCAAAACCCAGGACCCGAAACCGAGTCCTAAAGAACAAGGCCCGCCTAGAAAAGGCTACAGACGAGGAAATAGAGCTCACAGATCATGGCTTCACACAACCCAAAATCCGTTTCATACTACCAACAACACGAGGCACTTGCCTGGAAGTAATATGTGCACTGGTCCACATACTACAACCAGAGTAACAAGTTCATACTCCCTCAGATACCTAACACGTTGCCAACCATTCTAGGGAAACAAAAAACGCTTTCAAGATAGATACTACACACCCCGGGATGCCGAGCGGATTAGCCCTAACAACACCGAAGACGTCTGTGCTCCCTTTGGCGGAAACAACGGCGACCTCTTCAGGTTAGGCTTAAAATTAACTCAGAAAACTCTCAAGTACCGCAGTCACATGTCTTATGCGACAAACAGGGCAAGGAGACTTCCGCAGTGAGACTCGTGTACTGTATCTTCCAGTACTGCACGGGCATCAGAAAACATAAGAAAAGAACTGGGGTCCCATATAACAGAGACCAAAGTGAGGATGTATCAAATTCATCCCATAGGGAATTCGTTGAAACTAACCAGAGTATTACCATGACATGTAGACTAACGCATTGGGTTCTCTCAAACCATTCTGACAACATTCGTTGGTTTTCCCCCCAAGAAGAGCCACGCAAAAAGGCAAAAAATCTTTTTTTTTCATGTCCTGGCTTTTGTTGTCATTGCCATGAATGCTCTATTTCTCTCTTCGCGCTCGGCCTTGATCTTCTCCAAATCCGTAGTATCCCAAGCACGCCCAAGGCTAAAGAGCAGCTTTTGCGGAATATTAGTAATATGTGAGGTAAATGGTACAGGGGGTTCAAACTATACCTGACAGAACAACATATAAAAGGAATACCTGAGGATTAAATAAATCATTTCAAGGCCCTCATCGGATATTATAGATTTGCGTATGCTCAAGAATCTGGAACCCGCCCCATGTGTCATGGCAATGGCATTCAAGATTTTACCTTGCATTTCTGCTTGCCCCATATCGACCTTATTCTCCAATCTAGTCATGGACAAACCAAGATTGTCCTCCAACCTAGTCAAGGACCAACCAAGATCGTGGACAGCCTGATTGCATTTTGCGGTATCCTAATGTATTTTAGTAAAATATTTCAACAACCTATTTGCTGCCCTTCTCGAATAAGGTTATACCTTCTCCATAGCAGAATATCGCTTGATATGCCACGTATTCATTTTGGAAAACATCTCTTGTGTCACATAGTGTACATCGTCCTGGCAAGGTTTGTTCCCCCTGAAACGGGATGACACGTCCTCGTGAATGGTTTTTCTCTGATCACAAGGTTTGTTGCGTATAAACTGGGAGGACATATCTTCGTAAAGGGTTTTTCTCTGACCAAGCTAGTTAGTAGAAGTAATCCAGCATTGGGGATGAAGAGATAACTTACCTGAGTTGTATGAAATCTGTGAAGCCCAATACCAAGGCCCATGCCATTGAGGACAACTTTGTTTGTGAGCTTGTGAGCGGACATTTGTTTGACAACAGCTTTGGTAAGGGTGATCATTTTGTTTGATAATCGTGTATGCCTTATGAGTGATTTGTTGATGTGTTGGAAAAGGTTGTTGTACCGGTGAAGGGGAAGGCGAGTTCAAGAGGTACGACGGGTGGTTATATACTGGCCTAGAGTGGAGATGTAGTCTACAATCAAAGCGAGGTAAAAGCAGTCCTCCTATTAGAGAGCGGCCTCTTTAGGGCCTGTTTACCCAACCGCCTGTTGCTAAAATTTGTGTGCCAGAGCTAGCGGTGTCATTATTTGATATGGTGCACAACTGTTCACCCAATTTTCTACAACGTCCCCCAAATTCTTGTAACCGGACTGTCAAATGGTGATGCTGCCTTGGAGGTATGATACCTTTGCAAATCCCGACAGAATCCAGTTAACGCTACTCTAGGTAAACACTATCTACTTGCCCACACACCTCCCACCGTCAAGGTACTCTTAAAGGCCCGTACCATCTCCGACAGCTCGACGGCCATCTATAGGTAAATGGACCTTTAGTTTGCCTAAACCGAAACAGTTCTGAACCCTCCCCGCATATAATCGCCTATTGTTTGATTTCTGATGGTGATAAGCATAATCAACGCTGATGTTTTAAGTTACGGACCATTTTGCCTTACTAGATTCGTGCAGAATAGTTTCGATTTTTGCGCTGCGTTCAAGCATCGTGATGGGCAAGAGGCCCCGAGATATTGGGCAGATCAAAACTGTCCACTCTTTTAGAGGGTATCGTATCCTGTTCTCTTCTACTAGCCAGAATTTAGCCAGGGGCAGGTGATGCTTCACATAGCATAGTTTGCAGTGCTGTTTATACATGCCAATCAACTAGTGATGGCCACGATCAGATCATGATCGAGTTTTGCTCGATTATTGCCTGCTCAATGAGCCTCATAGGGGTCCCTCGATCATGGGTACTACTCGATCATGCTCGACTATCATCGAGTATACTCGAGCATCTTGAATCATGACCAATCACTCTTGTAACCTGTTGGAAATATTGCGAACACAAGAAGCGATTCGTATTGCAATTATGTGTAAAGAACAGCAAAAGTAAGATAGGAAAGAGAGAGAACTATGGTGACGGAAGAGAGAAGCAAACATTACTGGCTAACCTTGGTAAAGGTAGAATAGAACAAGTGCGATGAGTTTTGTGGCCAATACGTAATCACTTTTCCAACACAACCTTATTAATTTGGTGACGCGATGAACTTATATACCATTCACTCTAGATCAGCCACAAACTACCATGATACCTAAGTAAACGATAGGGTAGAAGTCTTCTGTTCTTGTTATAACAAGGGTGTAAATACTGGTAATCCATATTGAGTGAATATTTTCTACTTAATAGATACAAAATCGATCATGATCGTGGCCATCACTACAATGAACCTGCAGGTAGTATAGTACACTGGTCAGGTGAATGACAGGGTTTTACAGCACTGGGATTATGTAGTGAAAGCGATGTGGTAATGGTGACAGCTTCTTTTGATGTGCGTCAGGTGTATTAGAAGGAAAAGATTTAGTTGAGACCGTGACCGCCGCTATTTCGATAGCCCCAGAGTCACACCCAAGTCTGTCCCTCACTTGTCATTGCTACTACCGCACAAAATACTCACCAATCTTTCTGTAAAATTCAGGGGCGCAATATTTGATGGGAACTCTGGCAAAATATTGGCGGACTGCTGTATTCTTGGCAATGACTAGCAAGTTATGGTACACTCCCTAGTAGAGGCTGGCAACCAACAACCCTTGGCAAAGATCCTCACTTCACCACACAACACTATCAAGCCCCATTCACAATAGCTCCGTGCTTCCCAAGCTCAGATCTGGTTGCCCTATCTGCCCTCCTTCGTTTTCTTTTTCGCAATCACTGTGTCACTACCTGCCTCACTCGTGGGAAAAGGTGGAGTTCATCCTTATGCCTTGGCATTTGGCTGGGGGTGTAGTGCCTCTGCGGGTACCCCTCCTGTGCCGGCCAATTGCTCCTGGCTGACAAAATGTCCTTTTCTATTAGGCGATGGGAGTTGACCACTTTGGACAGTATGTAAGCCTGTATTGTGATAAGTTTCATCAGTATGGGCACAGTAATTCACACATAGAAAGCAAAAGCTGGTTAGTGGCTATAGTTGCCTAAAGGCTAGCTTGAACACCACTGCTGGCAGGATTTATGGTGTGGAATAGCTTGGAGTTGGCCCCTTGGGTATTTGGGGTCGGGTGAATAGGTTGTGACACGCGACTGAGCAGGGCACGATAACTTGTTTTGGCCGGTATTGCTCCTATGCTCTCTTTCCTCAGATCATGCAGGAGGACTCTAATTAAAACTATTTCAATCTTTTTGCAAATTCTGCAATCTAGAATGACGGGTTTGTAAGCAAATAGTTATAAGCCTTTTCACACTATGTTAGTGGTTTTTGATTCCCCGGATGGGTCGGGTTTTGTGATCTTGAAATTATAATGTTATCCATTTTGGCTAGCTTGGTTATATACTGCAGCCTCTGAACCATTCAGGGTAGCCTGAAGGGCCCTGGCAGTCTATAGTCCTGGGGCCCGGGAAGGGTGTGTAAGGACGGCCGGTCGTTACTTGAGCCTTCCATAAAAACTGTGGTACTATGTGTTGACAGCCTGGCCCTGCAGTCTTATCGCTAACGGCGTCTACATGTAGGTCCCAGCCGTCATCTGCAGTGCACGACTAATTACCCATAGAACCCTATTGGTATTTTGCATACTATAGATAGTTGCCCCATAAGCCAAGTGGTTATTTCGTAGGTGTCGTGCATTGGCAAAATTCTTGATTTGGTATGAGCGAAGAAATGTAATTTGGTTAACTATAGACGCAAGATATAAAGAGTGAAGGCCTGAACGGGGAAAGTCTGATGGTCAAAGAAAACAATAAGGAAAAATATCCTGTTTTTTTCCCATGAACGATGTATGAGAAGAAAGCGACTAGAAAGGCTTTTCCTTCACATGATACACATGACTCATTGTCGATGGCAAGAGTGCTCCAGGTGCTGTTGATGAGACGAGGGGAAACAAGAACTATTTCACGATTGAGGTGAAAACAATGCATCAACTACTCCGATGACAGGTTTCAACACAAATAACTGTGTGTCCTAGTTTCATATTATTGTGCTTGGTTAATTTGGCAGGAATAATGCCAGGAAGGGTAAAGGGCTTTGGCATCTTGACCCCCCTGTCCGTCTCATCATTTACCTCCATACCCAAGTACACTCTGAAACCTGCGAACTGTCTTTTATCTCTGTTTGCATTTCCCCAAGTTTCCCATATTTTAGCATTTTCAGTTAGGTAAGGCAATGTTGCAATGAAGGGGGGGGTTCGATCAAAAAATGGTCGAAGGCGAGGAACGCGCTTTTTCGAACCGGGGGGTTATAAGATGGAACCCCTTCTAACAAATCGGTAAACAATGATATTTGAAGGTAGTTGGAAGCAAAGAAACAAATTAAACGATAAGAAAAGAAGGCAAAATGGAGCAGAAAAGGCAACTAAACAAGCACTGGTATGATACTCGGGTACTTAGTTTCCCTGGCTTCTGAGCAATAAATACTCACATATCTGGACTAAAGGTAGAAATTCCCATCGGAGTTCCTGCTATTTTTGCTTACTAAGGAATTAAAGGACCCCCCCCCTTCAATCCCTATGTTCAGAAGCCCCGATTCAAACACTTCCCCTTCTAACCCCCCGGGTTCGATTATCAAAGGCCTTCTTTGCAACACCGAGGTAAGGTACTTCTATTCTCATCGTGTATTCGGAATACGGTTGCTATAAAAGTACCAGAAGGTGTGTCAGAATCATGTTAGATATTAAAGATTTGATGTGTTTAATACAAAGAGGACAATATAGCCGATGGTAAGTGAAAATAATGATTATGAAAATTGTGACAGCAATTGTGACGGTAGCCATGTTTCGTCATAGTATCTCTGTACATAATCCCACTAAGGTCACATGGCAACAAAGTTTTTACGCTCACGTGACTGTAGGCCACTCAACCCTGACCAGTCCTTCCCCACCTTCATTAGTCCTTTTTCTCCTTTACTTGGTTTCGATTCGAGTTTTCATGTCTCAATAAATTTTTCAATTGATTTTCAACAAAGAAGTTTGTAAATCCTAAAGCGAAGTTTAGAGCCATTAGAAGAGCTGGCTAAATATCCTACTTTATTGCATCGCAAAAAGCCCGCCTCCGAATCCCGAAGCGTAGCGAAGGGCCATTCGGAGCGCCCGCTGGTTAAGACATAAATCTTTAATATTACCTGATTCCGAATGCGCGATGAAAATGGAAGTACAGATGTCGGGTTGGAACAACCCATTGCCAATGGGGCAAAGCACGCGCAGTCTTACTCGGGGGTGGTGGGAAACCAGTTTAGTCTAAGGGCCCGTTTACCTCGGCCGTCTAGCAACCAGAGGCAGTGCCGACCGTCAAAGAAAGTCAGTTATGTAAACGGGCTTTCAGTTATATACTAGACAGTATTAGCTGGGCATGCGACAATTCTGTTTTCTTTACACACCTTCAACTGTCTGTCTCTTTCTAAAAATTAAATTTGTAATCATGGTTGTACTAGACGGTGGCGTCTCAAGCGTTATGGTAAACGGCGCGAAAGTGTTTGACAAATTTTCCATGGTCCTAGATTCTTGTAGCTAGACCGTCAAAAAGTTCCGCTGCCTACTCGAGCTAAACGCCATCTACTTTGCCGCACACTCCCCCACTGTCAAGCCCCCCTTAACGTCCGGCATCGTTTCAGGCTTTTAGACGGACGTCTATAGGTAAACGGGCCTAAGTCGACGCGTCCTTCCCTGGTGGCCATAGCTCCACACATATAGGGCCACCGCACTCCCGGGAGTTGGAGACCTCCAAGGTCGCTACAACTCGCATTCTCGTCACCAAGCTCGCTACAGCTCGCGTTCTTTGTAGTCCCACCCACCACCCCTGAGACTTTTATGGGGCCCTCAGTGTCATCTTGGGATATATCGGTGGCAACGATCCCAAGCGACAAGGGCAGCGACATTCCCCCACCGCCTCCGACAGCGGACTTACGAAAGCTGTGAGAGAGAGGGATGGTATAGCTAGGCGCAGGCTGGTATTGGGTTTCAGATTTCTCTATTTCTTCTCAGGGGTTTTTCATTGTCTCTTTATATCAACTATCATCTTGATGTATTCGCTTGGCTTTGCAAAAATTGGGCCGATGCATTCCTCATGCCAAATTGGGATCACCTAGAGCATATCTTCAAACATCTCAATTTGATACTCAAGGACACGCATGGTTGTGACTTTGGGCGCGTGGGGAACACGTATTTAGACACTAATGCAAAATACTTCAGACAGATGTTTGTGCTCGGCGTGTTCATGACACCGGAGATAATGAAGTTTTTTAATCAGAGTATGTCAAATGCTACTGAGAATGTGAAGACTAAAGCAGAGTATGCAGGGTCCATGATTGATTTGGGGTTTCAAGTTCGACAGGCAGTGCCCCCTCCCTCTCCTAACCCAACGATTCCTCTTACTAACTACCATATTACAGACATTCACAAGAATAGATCCTCCAATCTCAGCCGCAGACCCAGATGCCCGCTTCGACTTTTTCACAAAAGCTGTCCTACCCTCACTCCCCCGAAACACCTTCACGAGTATATCAACCTTCATCCCGAGATATTTGACTTCATCAGAATGCGGAACAACCTCCACAACACCCCTATCGCCTTCGGTGCCATCTAGGAAGAAACACCCGTCTCCGTCGCCCACGCACAGTCACCTTTCTTCACCCGGCCGCCACCTGTCTTCACTTGCAGTCACTCGCTTCTTCTTTGCAGTGGGCGAGCGGATCACTTCCGCCGCAACGACATCCGCGCAGTCACAGGGGTGGTATTCTGCGCCCTGCCGGATAACTTACTTTTCTACCGCGAGATCGCGGGTGCCTTTATTGGGCGGAGCATTGGCCAGGGGACGGTTACGGAGGAGCCGAAGGTGGGTGTGATATTCTCCAATGAAATGCTATAAGCTGGCGAGGTTCGCTGGTAGCAAGAGGGTCAGGGTTATGTGTGCGGATAAAGGTTAGACGCTTGAGTCTGTTTGATGGGCCACAGTGATTGCGTGATAGATATTTAAAAGCGCTATATATAATATTGTAACTTGATAATAGAGTACAGTTGGTTAGGAGGTCCTGCAATTTTGGACTCTTGGTGAAGTGTTGAGTAATCCAGGCAAGTCGAAATACATTCATGAGCCTTAGGCTCCCTTTCCTATCTCGCAACCCTCAACCGTAATTATTCGGAACTAGCACACGGGTAATTCTAGCAGTGCACTCCTCCCCCGGTGAATCAAAACGCCAAAAGAAACCCCCTCGAATGCTGTAGTGCGCCCTGTATATTATTTATTTCACAAAAGGAAATAATCCTGCTCGCGCTCTTATGAAACGAAAGTAACCTAGAACCACCATCCCCCCTCCCAATTCGTCCTATTCACCCATCCCCATTCACTCAGCAAAAGAGGAATCAATCCACTCACCGCCCTAATCACAGACCAAATACTAACGTAAGACGACAGTCGCGCCCCGATACGTGCGAACTTCCAGAACATACCGAAGAAGCTGCAGTAGGCAAACGAGGTCGGATGGACGAGCGGGAGGAGGAGATGAGAAAAGGAAGGGAGGAGAGAACAGACACATTCTTATCCTTCCTTGAATCAACCATTGCAGGGACTGTCTGGCGGACGTATGTGCCTGTACAGATTAATAGGAGGATTTCTAGGAGTAGGGTGTCCAAGTGGAAGAGGGCGGACTACATTTTTCATTTAGTTTTCTGTTTTGCTCAAGTATAGTGGTGATGGGGGGGGCGGAAGAGGATTGATGCCATCGCAGCTATGACAGTACTAATGGGAGACTGGGATAGTAAGCACCGGTAGCGTGGATGGCAGGGGGGGGTTGCGTCGAGTTGAGGTATGTAGGTATGATAGGTGGGTAATAGGTATGTAAGGAAAGGTGACTTGAACTTGAGAAATGACAGAGTTGGGGAGAGAGGGTAAAGGTGAAGGTTAAAGAGGGCCCTACAGTACTTCTTAAAGTTACGGTATCGTTGACCTCAGAAATCAGTGACAAAATAAAATAAAAGAACAATCAAATTCAGGACAAGATCTTCAAGCAAGTGGTCAATGCTTCCTACGTAAGGTTCTAGGCCCTAGACCCCAAAGGCACCCGTTCCCCCGATGTGGAAAGACAGATCATGGGGGCTCATGGCAGCGAGAAACGACTAATCCTCATCCTGAACAAGATCGACCTCGTGACAGGAACACCTAAAAGGGTGGTTGGATTATCTCCGCAGATACTTCCCAACCCGGCCACTAAAGGGCGAGCAGGTCTGCTATGAATCCCCAGATATTTGATCATAAATTCTTGATGGTACCGGACACCTCAGTTCCTCTTCTGGAGGCTCCAAAATCATCTGTGCATGCTAAACAGCTCAACCTATTGGTATCAGTGGGTGTAATTTGATACCCGAATATTGGGAAATTATCAGTTATCAACACTATTACCGGCCGCAAGGCTTACGGACCCCTGTCCGACATGTACTGAAGCCGCCGTCACCACTAGCTTACAGGAAGTCACGCTAGACAAAAGGCTCAAAATGGTGGCTCAAGGGACGACCAGGCACACCTCATCCTCCTAAGTGCCCCCCAACCAAAGCAAATCCCCAACCGGGTATCATACCTGGACTCGCCCCTCTCATCGGCCGGCTATCTACATCTCATACGATCTTTGACAAACTCCTCCTCCTCCTTTACAACCTCCCTCCCATGGTCGCTACTACCGCCACTGATCTCACAACAGACTTGGTAATGCAGGTCGTACGAAAGTGTGGGCGACTAGGTAAAGAAGGAATCGCCGACATCGAAGCAGTGGCAGGTTGGGTTAATCCCACCAACCGGGGTCCCTACGACTACCAAGGTGTTAAGCCGGCTACCGCTGCCATAATGAATGACGATCGGAAAGAGATTGTTAAAGAGTTGGCTCAGGAGTTTAAATTTGATGGGCTGTGGGGTGAGGATCAGAACAAAGGCGGACAGGGCGAGGAGATAGAGATACAGGATTGATGATCTTGTGGCATCTTTTATTTTTCTTTATATAAAAGCCTATATTGTGCTTGCTTCGGTTGCTTCTGCAATGGTCCACCATACTGCTCTGGCCTTTCCCTAGATATTGTTGAAATTAACGAAGGTTGCACATCCAGGAGATAGTTGGACCAGCTTCTGTGATTGCAACTCTCATTCGTTTGCCTTTCAACTCCAGCTTCTTGTTGGCGCCGCCTCCTGCGTATTAGCACACATTGCACACATACTCGAGTACAGTACCTGGATGCCTGGGAGGTGCCCTCATCGAATCGGGCGCGGGGTCCGGTTCAGGTGGTTTCCTTACCGAGTGTTCTATGTCCGGCCGAAACCAAGTTATCAGGGGGTAACGCCTAAGAAAAAAAGCACGTTTGTTTGTGACAAGGTGAGAATACCTTATCCTTATTGTTTCTATGTCGTTAGAGCTGTCCTATATTTATACAAACTTGACTTTACAGCAAAACTCTTCATCCAAAATGTCACCCATAGTCTCTCCTATCTCCCTTCAGACCCTCAATCCCCTCGACCGCCCAACACATTGTCAAGGCTCGTTTTCCCTGATGCCCTTTTTCCGGTTTCGTCCTCTTACACAGTTTCCCTCACCGCTCATGATGCGTTACTGACCTGACACCGTCTCCCATTTCCTAACTATCATAGTGTGACACTTTTATCTTCCACCTCCTAGTAAGCTTTAATCCCTAACCTCTGGCCGTCCCTGGGGCCAATTCCTAACATACTTCAGGTTGAAACCTAGGACAGGAACCGTTGATTCATGTTTAGTTTTATCGTTATCGTGCATTAGTTTGTATTTCTCCTCGTCTTGTCAACTGTATTGGAAGCAATCGTGCAGTAGTTACGGTTTCTCCTCCTCTCATCAACAGTATCTGGAACACTCTTCTTCTTACCCACTAGCTGTTTCCTGTATCATGTGGAGGAAAGGTTTATCTAGTGACTTTTTTACTGCGCGTCGTTCATGGGATAAAAGCAGGATCTTTTCCCTATTGTTTTATTCGGTTGTCAGTCTTTTCTTGTTCACGTCTTCGTTCTTTTATCTTGTCACTATAGTCAATAAAACTACGTTCGCTCCCCCATAGCATATTAAGACTCCAAACATCTCAACTTTGCCTAACCGCTGAACAAATCATACTATCGTTGTTCTGATACCTTACTACTCAATCGTGCAATCATCTCAAAACTGAATTCCCCTCAACTGTATATCATCAGTGTTCAATATATATCCAAGATATGGCAGCTTCGTGATGTCAACAGTGGCGGGGAAAGTTCAACCATTTCCAAACAATGTCGCTATGAGATCTCGGACCTCACTCACATGTCTTATACGACAAACTGGGCAAGGAGACTTTTTGTGGAGAGATTTGTGTACGGTAACTTCCAGTACTGCAAATGCCTCGGAAAAGAAAAGAAAAGAACTGGGGTCCCATATCAAAGAGACCAAAGTGAGGATGTATCAAATTCATCCCATAGGGAATTTGTTGAAACTAACTAAAGTATTACCATGATATGTAGACGAAATTATTGGGTTCTATAAAACGATTCTGACAACATTCGTTTCCCCTCCAAGAAGACACACCCGAAAAGGAAAACAATTATTTTTTCTTGTCCTGGCCATTGTTGGCATTGCTGCCATTGCTCTCTTTGCCCTCGGTCTTGGTCTTGTCCAAAGCCGTAGTACCCCAAAGGCCAAAGTTAAAGAGCAGCTTTGCAGAATGTTAGTAATATGTAAGGTAAATTGCTCATGGGGTTCAAACTATACCTGACAGGTCAAGATATAAAGAAAAACCTTGAGCACTATATCAATTTTTTCAACGCCCTTATCGGATATTATAGGTTTCCGTGTGCTCAAAAATCCAGATCCCGGCCCATGTCTCAAGGCAACGGCATTCAAGATTTTACCTTGCATTTCTGCGTGCCCTGTATCGATCTTACTCTCCAACCTAGTCAAGGACAAACCAAGATCTTGGACAGCCCGCTGGCATTTTGCGTTATCCTAATCTATTTTAGTAAAATTTTTCAACAACCTATTTTGCTGCCCTTCTTGAATGAGGTTATACCTTTTCCAGAGCAGAAAAGCGATCAATGTGCTCCATATTCATGTTGGAAAACATCTCTTGCATCATATACAGCCTATCGTTCTCGCAAGGTTTGTTGCCCATGAACTTGGATGCCATATCTTCGTAAAGGGTTTTTCTCTGACAAAGCTAGTTAGTAGAAGTAATCCAGCATTGGTGATGAAGAGATATCTTGCCTGAGTTGTATGAAATCTGCGATGAAGCCCAATACCAAGGCCCATGCCATTGATGACAACTTTGTTTATGAGTTGGTGAGCGGACATTTGTTTGCCAACAGCTTTCGTGAGCGTGATCATTTTGTTTGATAATCGTGTATGCCTTATCAATGATTTGTTGATGTGTTGGAAAAGGTTGTTGTACCGGTAAAGGGGAAAGCGAGTTCAAGATGTACGACGGGTGTTTATATACTGGCCCAGAGTGGAGATGTAGTCTACAATCAAAGCGAGGTAAAAGCAGTCCTCGTGTTGGGGAGCGGCCTCTTCAGGGTCCGTTTGCCCAACCGCCTGTTTCTAAAATTTCTGTGCTGGAACTAGTGGTGTCATTATTGGATACAGTGCACAAGTGTTTACCCAATTTTCTACCACCTCCCCCAAATTCTTGTAACTGGACTGTCAAATGGCGACACTGCCTTGGAAGTATGATACCTTTGCAAATCCCACCAGAATCTATTCACGCTACTCTAGGTATAGGTAAACACCATCTACTTGCCCTGGGTTCCGAATAGTCCGACCGGTCAAGTCTTGGAGGCGGGACCGGGCTGGCCAGTCCTGGTGATAGCGCTGACTGGACCCGACCAACTTGGGTGGTCCGGTCTGGTTTGAACTGGTCCCAGACCAGTCTTTATAAAAGATCGCATCAGTCTGAATCGCACCAAGCCCAACACTCGCTAAGAATAGAAGTATAGCTATACCAGGATCTTAGCATCGCTTGTCACGCTATGAATCAACAGCCCCTCAATACAAGTTGATAGAATATCCTGGAGAGGATAATATGCGGTGGAAATACGATTACCTGATGGATAAGTCGCATCCAATACAGGTATTGTTGCATGTGGTCATGTAATATCACTCACTTAGTGGACCAAAAATAGTTCAATACTCGAGAACCTATTTTCGCCACCCCTAATATAAGCGAGGCACTATCTCCACCATATAATTCATGGAAACAATAAGTTTAATTAAGAAAAGCTTTATTTGAACGTAATATAAAGTGATAAAAATAGCATATCCTATTGCTTGGCAGGCCTGGTGAGACCAGTCTTGGTCAAGTCGGTTTCCATAATCCTGACTGTCCAGTCGGTCTAATTTCCACCATTGGACTAGACTTGACTTTCGACCTGACTAGCTAGTCCAGTCCAGTCTTCCGCCGACCATTCGGAACCCTGTACGTGCCCACACACCTCCCCCCAATTTTCCAAAGCCCATCAAATACATTGAGATAGTAGCCAATATTTGAGAATGAAAGCCCAATCAGTACTGAGAAATAAGAAACCAAAACCATCCACGTAGTCCATTCCATCAATTAACCGCTTTCCGTGTTCCCCTGGCGGAGGCGTTGGGGGGATGTCGCTGTCCTTGTTACTTGGGATCGTTGCCACCGATAAATCCCAAGTTGACAATGAGGGCGCAATCAGGGGCAGTGGGTGGGAACAAAAAAGGCGAGCAGTCGCGAGCTTGCAGACGGGAAAGCGAGTTGTAGCGAGCTTCGAGGATCGCGACTGCGGGCAGTCGATAGTCCCATATATGCCGGGGGCTCTCAGGTCTGTGCGTAGTAAGCTATGGCCTCCAAGCAACCAACTAAAACGTTCCTCCCAGAACCTCCGGGCGGTTTCTCTCAGCTTTGCCCAATTGGCAATAGGTTGTTCCAACCCTTCATCCGTCAAGCTACACTTAAAGGCCCGCATCATCTCCAACAGCTAGACGGCCATCTATAGGTAAATGGACCTTTGGTTCGCATAAACCTCAACAATTCTGAACCCAGCCCGCATATAATCACATATGGCTTGATTTCTGATGCTGATAAGCATAATCAAGGCTCATGTTTTAAGTTACGGACAATTTTTCCTTACTAGATTCGTGCAGTGTAGTTTTGGGTTTCAGCGGTGTTCAAGCATTGTGATGGGCAAGATGATGAAGTAACCCCATCGTGGTATGTTAGGTTAGGGCACACTTGGAGGTGTGAGCAGGGCTATTGACCAGACTGCGCGGCGGTGACTGGTGTTGTGTGGTAGGAGCCCACTGTGCGGGCCACCACAAACTGTATCTAGTCTGAGCTGCGTCCCTTTCTCTGCATCTGGATGATCACTTCTTAGCATCATCTTACACTCCTTTGCGAATACAATTGTCATATACATTCAGGGTTCCGAATGGTCGGCGGAAGACCGGACTGGACTAGCTAGTCCGGTCGAAAGTCAAGTCTAGTCTAATGGTGGAAATTACACTGACTGGACAGTCAGGATTATCGAAACCGACTTCGACCAGGCCCGCCAAGCAATATGATATGCTATTTTTATCACAATATGTTATGTTCAAATAAGGCTTTTCTTAATAAAACTTATTGTTTTCATACGGTCGAGATAGTGCCTTGCTTTGATTAGGGGTGGCGAAAATATGTTCTCACGTATCGAACTATTTTTCGTGCATTAAGTGAGTGATATTACATGACCGCCTGCCACACGACTGGTATTCGATGCGACTTATCCATCGGGTAATTGCATTTCCACCACATGCTATCCTCTCCAGGATGCTCTATCAACCTGTATTGAGGGCCTGTTGATTTATACCGTGGCAAGCGGCTTTAAAATCCTACTATAGCTATCTATCTATTCCCAGCGAGCGCTAGCCCGGGTGCCATTCCGAGTCTCATGTCATCTTCTATAAAGACTAGTCTGGGACCAGTCCAAACCAGACCGGACCACCCAATTTAGTCGGGTCCAGTCATCGGCATCAACCAGGACGGGCCAGTCTGGTCCTGCCTCCAAGACTTGACCGGTCGGACTGTTCGGAACCCTGTATACATTGAATATCAAACACAACTCAGTTTTCCTATCAGCGACTGACCCAGGCCTTTCTCGTGACGACTGTTCGGCTCATAGCTGTGTCCTTGCGGTGCTTGTACGACGGCATATTCCCCCGCGCATAAACCAGACCTCTAGCACAAGAGGCCCCAAGATATTGGGCCGATCAATACCGTCCACTGTTTTAGAGGGTTTAGTATCCTGTTCTCTTCTACTAGCCAGATTTTAGCCTAGGACAGGCGATGCTTAACATAGGATAGTTTGCAGTGCTGTTTATACATGCCAATCAACCTATAGGTAGTATAGTACGCTGGCCAGGTGAATGATAGGATTTTACAGCACTGGGATTATGTAGTGACAGCCATGCGGTAATGGGGACAGCTGCTTTTAATGTGCGTCAGGTGTACTATTAGAAGGGAAATATTTATTTAGTTGAGACGGTGACCGCTGGTATTATTTGATCGATGATTCGATCCTGGGGTCCCCTGGATCAGATCATGATCGAGCATACCCTCGGTGATCTGCTCGATCATGATCGTGGCCATCACTAAGCTCAGCTCTGGTGGCCCTATCTGCAATCACTCGTGTCACTACTCGCATCAGTAGTGGGGGGAAGTGGAGTTCACCCTTATGCCTTGGCATTTGGCCTGGGGTGGTAGAGCCTCTGCGGGTACTGAGAAGGACAAACGTGTACGATCGGAAGCTCCGTCTGAAAGGAAAATACTTCTCTTGCGAAAATAAATGATCGAATCTCAGGAAATCGTAGAGAGAAAAGAAAAGAAAAGAAAAGACCGGTAGAGGCTATCGCCACACACACTATCGGGATTCACCAAGCACGTAGATAAAATCGATAAGTTCACACGAAAGATGGCGATACGGAAAGTCCTCACTCGTTGAGGTGGTTGTTCTCGCTCTCGTCTCTCTCTCTCAGTCTGCGTGATAGCTACAAGCTGTAAGAGCCCTACCCTAAGCTCCAGGTTCGTGACAACCGTTCCAGCCATGCCTTCTACCACTACCTGTGCGAAAAAACTATAAAAGTACATAGAAAGAAATAAAAACAACTTAGTGTATGAAAAACGCAGTATTCGCCCCACAGTACCCCTTCCGTGCCGACCAATTGCTCCTGACCGACAAAATGTCCTTTTCTAGTAGCCATGCCAGTTGACCACTTTGGTCAGTATGTAAGCATGTATTTGTGATAAGTTTCATCAGTATGGGCAGGGTAATTCTCACTTGGAAAGCAAAAGCTGGTTAGTTGCTATAGTTCACTAAATGCTAGCGTGAACCACACTGCTGGCAGGATTTATGTTGTGAAATTGTTTAGAGTTGGCGCGGTGAGGATTTTTGATCAGGAGTACAGGTTATCGCTTGCGACCAAGCAGTGCATGATAACTTATTTTGGGCAGTATTGCTCATATGCTCTCCTTCCTCAGATCATGTAGCAGGACTCTAATTAAAACTATTTCAATATTGTTGCGGATTCTGAACTCCAAAATACCAGGTTTGTAAGCAAATAGTTATAAGCCTTTTCACACTATGTTAGTGCTTTTTGATTTCGCGGGAGGGTCGGGTTTTGTGATCTTGAAATTATAATGCTATCCATTTTGGCGAGATTGGCTATATGCTGCTGTCTTCTGAACCACCCGGGCAGCCCGAAGGGCCCTGGCAGTCAATAGTCCTGGGTGGCCGCGGAGGGGTGAGTAAGGACGGCCGGTCGTTACTTCAGTCTTCCATAAAGACTCCGGTCCTATGTGTTGAGATCCTGGCCCTGCAGTCATATCGGGAACCGGGTCTACCAGCAGGGCCCATCCGTCATCTGCAGGGCTCGACTAATTACCCATAGGGCCCTATTGGTATTTTGCATACTATAGATAGTTGCCCCATAAGCCGAGTGGTGATTTCGTAGGTGTGGTGCATTGGCAAAATTCCTGATGTGGTATGCGCGAAGAGATGTAATTTATTTAACTATAGACGCAAGATATAAAGAGTGAAGGCCTGAACGGGGAAAGACTGACATTCGAATAAAACAATAAGGAAAAAGATCCTCTTTTTGTCCAATAAACGATGTGCGACAAGAAAACGACTAGAAAGACTTTTCTTTCACATGATACACACTACTAATAGTCAGTGGCAAGAGTTTCCTTTTACAAATCGACTATGGTTGAACGGCGAATAACAGCGGCGATAAAACGGCGAGTGATAGGCGATGAAACGAAACAAACGCCAAGGCAAGGCAACACTATATAGATCGCACAACACAGAAGCGGGGGAAAATCTTTCTCTTCTGCAACACACTCACACTCACGATGCTCACTTACTAACTAACATAACTGACGGCGAAGACAGGAGTATATAGGAAAAAACAACAATATCTTCCTTTCGCCCACCGAGTCCAATCCTCCCATCGATCGTCATATTGATCCACGCTCTTCCACGCATACAGCCGCTTCCATGCCAGCCCCCAGACCTTCCATGTTTGCCCCCGCTCTTCTACGCAGGTCTCCCTTTTCCCCCGTAAAGAACAATCATGCTAACAAAGAAAAGAACAAAGAAAAACTCTTCCAGGCTCCATAGCCTACTTGCATTCGAGTCGTTCTCACCGATCGCAAGTGCCTCCCCGGAGGTTTGTCGAGTGCACGCTGGACCGATGCTGAGTTTGCTGGACAAGATATGCTTCCGGGTGTTCGCTTTCCTTCCGATAGATGTATTGATCCAGCGCGCACGTCAGATAGTTCTTTGTCTGAATGATAACGGGGTAGGATAGGTGCGGGGCCGCCGGGCTAACTGCGTGGTCAGGGGTTGAGTGCTTTGCCGGGGGGTTTAGTATGGTGAGCAGCACCGAACATTTTCAACATTTCCCAGGTACTGTTGATGAGAGGAGGGGAAACAAGAACTATTTCAAGAATGAGGTGAAAACAAGCATGAATCAACTGCTCCGATGACAGGTTTCAACACAAATAACTGTGTGTCCTATTTTCATATTATTGTACTCAGTTATTGAATAAAATATGTATAAATATGCGGCCAGGACGGGAGTAATGTCTCATTCAATCCGCCAAATCAACGAAGCATAGTGTGCTCTCATTTTCCAAATTCTCTTATACCTAGCACTTTTCAAACCATGTCCTTTATCTATAGGTAATATGTCCAAAGCATTATCACATTCCTGGCACGGGAACCAGGGCTCACTTAGTTCTGATAATTCCATCTCATAAGTCGTGAGTCTAAGAGTGAGCAGTAGAATCAGAAATTTGTCACCTTGGGTTGGCGATCACAGTCTTTTATGCTTGGCGGTTCGTTCCATTTTACTACCTCAATCACACCTTATGACTTGAAATGCCTGGTTAGGACGGACTACAATTTAGGCGTCCATCCCGGGCAAGGGCAAAGAATGCGGAGTCCACCCAGTCCTACGGAAAGGACAGAGGGACTGGACGCTGGGAGCACTGATACACTAGGAGGCTGCGGTTTCTACAACATCGCAAACACTTCCGCCGAATGGCGGTAATCACACAGAGGCACAGCGCCTAAGTTTTGTAGGTTCCGCAAGACAAATTTGCTTCCCTTACCCCCCTGTGGGACAAACAGTGTTCCCAACGGGCCAGGCCGGCCAGGCTTGGGTAAAGCCGGGCCCGGCCTATCCAAATTCTCTCGGATCTAGCCTGGCCCGAGCCTACAGGCCTAGTTAAGCCTAAGCCTGGCCTGGCCGGGCCCGCCTATAGGCCATATAGGCTTTTTCCCGGCTACCTGATAGGCCGGCCTAGCCTATATAGCCTAGGCCGGCCTATACGGCTTCGGCCGACCCACTCATAGTGAGCGGATGCTCTGTGTCAACAGCAAAATTCACCGTAAATGTTTCCCAATTATGGAATATGAATTATATGATTAAAAATAAAGTAACGGTTTCGCTTATTAGCAAAAAAAACACAAAAAAATACTAGAGGTAGTGAATTAATTAGTTCAATTAATTGTAGAAAAAGAGTTGCTGTTGGTGGATCAACTGAGCGCAGTAGGACAGTGACTATTTCGAAGGCATCAATAGGAGAGGTTGACTGTAAATAGTTTACAAAATAGGGGGGAATGATGGTATGATAGGGTTGTGCTCGTGACCCTGGAGGTAAATTTCTAAGGCTTTATTGTGTTGGTTGAGTATCACTCGTTTTGTGATTAATTAAGAAGTATCATAATAGCCGATGGTAAAGGAGGAAAAAAAATCACAGGCGATAAACTCGGAAGAGGTGGGGTCGGGGGTTGAATACCCTTAACGCAATCTGTTCTCAACGCTAATCTCCGGGCCTATAGGCGCCTATCAGGCCTGATAGGCTTTCGTAGGCCGGTCGAATTCGGCCTATATGGGCCTAGGCTGTCTTCCGGAGCGGCCTGCCTTAGCCCGGCCTACGGCCTATAGGCCAGCCTACCATCGGCCTGGCCCGTTGGGAACACTGGGGACAAATAAAACTTTGGGGCTGCACCTCCGTACAGCGTTCTGCCCCATCCTTTCAGAGAACAGAGCAGAACCATATTCCACAGCATTCTGTGAGAGTTAGGTTGCAGCGGTTCAGCAAACCTCCAATGTATTGGGATTTTCCTGGCCCGGAGATGGTGGGACAGTGACTCAATTGTCATAAAAGGGGCCACATCGCCCCGCTGTTCGTCAGTTTTGCGCACGCGAGGGTTTTGTAAACTGCTCCATTCACCCTTCATACCTCCCCGCCGTTTCTCTATACACGAAATATTTTGAACCGAGCATAATGGCTCAGACTACATATAGCCGATCAACCGAATTCGGCGACAATAGTACCAACTGTGGAAACGCAAAAGGGAGCTACAACAAAATGGTTTATAAATCCAACAAGGATGCACAGCCAGAAACCAGCGATTATAGCGTGCTCAGCGACCGATGCGGCTGCGGCGGGGATTGAGTTTGCGACGCGAGCGAGTTTCGGGAGCGGAGGGGATGGGATGGCGGAGCCGACAACGCTCTCTCATCTTGATCTGGGAATCCGGGAGTCGGTAAGACATATTTGAGGTACAAGTGCGAGTACTGTGGGTGGCGGGATTCTTTGAGTCAAGCGAAATACCACTGATGGCCAGAAATCCTAGCCCCCCTGATGATAGACAGCTTTTGCGATCAGGCAATATAGGAAGACATCGCCATTGCATGCTCCTCCTACGACATTCTTGCCCAGCAAGACCAGGTAACTGCCAACATAATGAGAGCGATTTAAAGGCATGGGATCTGGTAATAGGACTTTTATTTTGGCTATGGCATTGACTTAGGTTGGTATTGTGATGGCTGAGTGTGTTGTGCGGAATTGTGGTTGTGTTCGTTGTCTAAGGGCCCGTTTACTGATCCGTTGCGTTTCGAGATTTTGGTGGGGAAACTAGACGGTGGCATCTCAACCAACATCACATTCCGACAGACGTGGCAAAACTGTTTGCCCAGTTTTCAACCGTCTACTATTCTGGGTGTTAGACGGTCAAAACAGGACGCGGCTCAAGAGCTGGTATTGCAACTGCCGTCTCCAAAAATGCCACCAACCGGTCATGCCCACAATAACAAGAGAAGCTATGAATACGCTTTATTTTCCTTGCACAATCACCAATTCCTTCTCTGATAATTTAGGGTAAGTTTAATAACAAAATTCTCATTGTTTGATTGTAAGAGGGCATTTTGATCAGTCCAATATCTCGGTTGTCGAGCACTGTGAGAATTGAAAGCTACCTGGTTGCACACCTCAAGTTTGTGGATCAACCTTTTCAAACTACTACACACTATATTATTGTTACAGATCAAAAATAACTGAACGCGCCCGGGTAACTATTAGAATTAGATAACTAGTTGCTTTTTCTGAACTCACAGCAACGAGCATTGCATCACGAAGCTTCTCCGACTGCCTCCACCAGTACTGTGCCAGCGACTGTGAAAATGCCTACGCCAGAAGACCGGCTATGTATTACCACTATGCGAAAGAGTGGTCTTTCATACAGGGACATTTCAAAAAAAAAAACCTGTGTACCGTTGGCGACCGCACATGTGACCGTACAGATAGTTAAGGGGGAATCGGAGGAGGCTATGGTGTGTCGCTGGGAGCTTTTAAAATCTCCTATTTTTCAAAGTTTAGTTGAGAGTATGGTGGATCGAGTATACTCGAGTACCGTAGGCTGTAATAGAGGCAAATGGTTGGTATACGAAATATTAGTGGAATGAGCATAGTAAAAGTTTTTCCGGTTGCTACCCGGGCGCGTTCAGTTATTTTTGATATGTGACAATAGGTAAACACAGACCTACCCCTCTTCGGCTGTTTAGCCTCCCTTGACGGTCGGCACCGTCTCCGGTTGCTTGACGGCCGTCTATTGGTAAACGGGCCCTAGGGATGTATTCACTGGCTGTAATTCGCGGGGGTATTTCATTTTCTCCACATACCTGGCGACAGCCGCTCTGCGGCGTAATAAAGTATCGCAGAGCTGGATAGTTACTCTAATGAATCGTGGGGCGCTATAGAGTATCCTCTGCGGTAGAAAAGGAATAGAGGTTTGGGGATGCATTAAAACGGTAGGAGGGATGGGTAGCCAGAAGTGAATAAAGTGCGGTATCGTTGAGTTTACCCATCGCTTCACTCTTGGGGCTTTCCTGTTTGTAGCGTTGTATTCTACCGCAGGCCAATTTTCCAAAGCCAAGAAAGCCTACATTATATTCCACATACGGTGAAAAGGAGAAAGAGAAAGGAAGAAGAAATCAACTCCGAGCCAGAACCTGCAATACAAAAACTGAGCCTTTTCCTTCGTCCGTGTCAGTGTAGACCTTTTTCAACAGTGGGAGGCATTGGGGTGAGTGGATTGCTGCCCTTGCCGCTCGAGGTCGTTGGCACCGGTATATCCCGGGTGACAATGGGGGCGCTTCGAGATAGGAGAGGGGCGGGTGGGTGACAAAAAAGGCGAGCTATAGGGAGGTTTGAGGATCTGGTGTTTTGGGAAAATGTCGTGTTTTTGGATGGGAGTCCGCGTTCGATGGGGTGGAGAACTGGTGGGTATTGTCAGTCATGTGGGTGGCCATGGACTAAAACTATCGTGAAGGCTTGGTACTGTTGTTTTGTAAGCTCATAGGAAATGGGGTATCATACTTGAGAAGGAACAGCGGAGGAGAGAGCATCGTCCATCATCAATCATCCGCAACCATCCTCATTCCCCCCTTTTTCTATAGAATTTTCATCGTTTCATTCTTTGATTTTTATCTCGCTTGACATGGGCTGTAGAATCATGGAGGAAAGTGTAGTGAATTTGTTTTCCTTCGGAAGTTCCGATTTCCCACCAAAAGAACGCCTCGACCGGAAGTGATTGGATAGTAGACTATCGTAGGTAGCTCGCGGACCCGCCAGGGTGAAGCTATGAGCTCGGTAATACCTTTTTCCATCGGCCTCCGAGACGCTTCTAGTCTGTTCCAGTGATCATCCCCATCCTTTGCCCAATTGGCAATTGGTTGTTCCAACCCGCCATCCGTATGGTGTGTGGACAAAATTAACCGCGGAACGACGATTTATAGCAACGCAACGCCCCACATCACCCTGCACTTTCAATACCAGCTAATGAAATTTCTCTATATCAAATATTGGTTTTTTAGGCACTCTACTATGAATTTATATTTTTTAATCTGTTCTTTTAGTTTTCATGATATTAGAGTTGATTGGGAGTGCTGTTGTCGTGGCCCGAGTTTTTCATATTCGCTGATAAGTTACGTGGTTCATTTTGTCATCGAACAACCATCAGTGTTCAATAGATATCCAAGATATGGAAGCTTCGTGATATCTCCACAACAGTGGCGGGGAAACTGGAACCATTGCCAAACAATGTCGCTATTAGATCTCTGACCTCACTCACATGTCTTGTGTGACAAACTGGGCAAGGAAAGTTTTTGTGGAGAGATTTGTGTACCGTATCTTCCAGCACTGCACGGGCCTCGCAAAAGAAAAGAAAAGAACCGGTTCCCATATAAAAGAGACCAAAGTCCGGATGTACCAAATTCATCCAATAGGGAATTTGTTGAAACTAACTAAATTATTACCATGACATGTTGACGAAGTTATTGGGTGCTATAAAACAATTCTGACAACATTCGTAGGTTTTCCCTCCAAGAAGTGATACCCAAAGGCAAAACAATTATTTTTTCTTGTCCCGGCGGTTGTTGTCATTAGTGCTATTGCTGTCTTCACCCGCGGTCTTGGTCTTGTCCACAGCCGTAGTACCCCAAGAACGGCCAAGGTTAAAGAGCAGCTTTGCGGAATGTTAGTAATATGTAAGGTAAATTGTACAGGGGGTTCAGACTATACCTGACAGATCAAGATATAAAGAAAAAACCTGAGCACTACATCCGTTTTTTCATTGCCCTTATCGGATATTATAGGTTTGCGTGTGCTCAAAAATCCAGAACCCACCCAATGTCTCAAGCCAACGCCATTCAAGATTTTACCTTGCATTTCTGCCTGCCCCGTATCGACCTTACTCTCCAACCTAGTCATGGACAAACCAAGATTGTTCTCCAATCTAGTCAAGGACAAACCAAGATCTTGGACAGCCCGATGGCTTTTAGCATGCATTTCTGCGTGCCCTGTATCGAGCTTACTCTCCAACCTAGTCAAGGACAAACCAAGATCTTGGACAGCCCGCTGGCATTTTGCGTTATCCTAATCTATTTTAGTAAAATTGTTCAACAACCTATTTTGCTGCCCTTTTGACCGTGGTTATACCTTTTCCAGAGCACAAAAGCGCTTCATGTACTCCATATTCATTTTGGAAAACATCTCTTGCAACATATTGATCGTATCGTTCTCGTAAAGGTTGTCGCCCATGAACTTGGATGAGATGTCGTGGAAGGTTCTTCCCTTATGACAAGGTTTTTTGCCCATAAACTGGGATGCCATATCTTCGTAAAGGGGTTTTCTCTGACCAAGCTAGTTAGTAGAAGTAATCCAGCATTGGCGATGAAGAGATATCTTGCCTGAGTTGTATGAAATCTGCGATGAAGCCCAATACCAAGGCCCATGCGATTGATGACAACTTTGTTTGTGAGTTTGTGAGCGGACATTTGTTTGACAACAGCGTTGGTGAGGGTGATCATTTTGATTGATAATCGTGTATGCCTTATCAATGCCTTCTTGATGTGTTGGAAAAGGTTGTTGTACCGGTGAAGGGGGAAGTGAGTTCAAGATGTACGACGGGTGTTTATATACTGGCCCAGAGTGGAGATGTAGTCTACAATCAAAGCGAGGTAAAAGCAGTCCTCGTATTGGGGAACGGCCTCTTTAGGGCCCGTTTACCCAACTGCCTGTTTCTAACATTTGTGTGCTAGCACTATCGGTGTCATTATTTGATACAGTGCACAAGTGTTTACCCAATTTTCTACCACCTTCCCCAAATTCTTGTAACTGGACTCTCAAACGGCGACGCTGCCAGGGAGGTATGATATGATACTATGAATTTATAGTTTTTAATTTGTTTTTTTTTAGTTTTAATGATATTAGGGTTGGTTGGGGAGTGCTGTTGTCATGGCCCGAGTTTTTCATGTTCCCTGATCCGCGGTTAATTCTGTCATCGAACAATACTGGTACATGAGTTGCAACCCGGACTACCTACCCCAGGTCGCGTAATTTTGACCCCCGTGGATATATGAATTTTGCCGATCAATATACCGGTACTGGGTATGAGGAAAAACTGGGGGCTCGACCCCAGAGCCCAGGTTCAAAGAGCGTGAGCACAATACCGGTACTGTACAACAGGTCGGTCGGGTCACATCAGCACCCACAGTGGAGGACAAAAGTGCATGAGTTTTTCAGCATTGCAACGAGCGAAAAAAAAAAAGACCCTTACATCCGGAATAAAGTACACAGGGCACCGATCACCGCCACCATGCCTCCATGAGCCCCTTACATAGTGTCCCTGCATGCTCAAGTCAACTCTCTCTTAGAACTAGCAATTTTTTCAGGCAAAAATAGGAGTCGGGGTAGGATTGTGGGGCCCGGGGTCCAGCACTTCAATTTGAGTTGATAGTATTTGCTGGGTAACTTAACCTGCTCTCAGGAGAAGACTCGCTTTGAGGTGCTTGACTCGCACCTATTCCCACCATTTTTTGGCCTAGAAGACTAAGTTTTACAAGGTAATGCAAGGCCTCTGCAACCTTATCAGTGTTATTTCTTTGGCGTATGTCGGTAGGTTGTGTTGCTGGCATTATGTTAAATTTTGACCTCGTGGGTGTTGGGGAGATATTTTTTAGTGCTGATTGCGTTGTACGAAACCTCATGCACTTCTGCCCTCCGGTGTACAAGATCGAGAATGAAGGGACCTGGGAATTTGGATATTTGAGTTTCAAGATTTCCATAACATAATTGATGAGTAAGCCAATTAAACTTCCACTATGCTTTATCGGTAGACCAACGTAAACCCGATACTTCCTCCGTCCTCCAAATATCCTCTTTACTGTACGGAAAAAATAAATAGGAATCCCCCATTTTGTACTACATTTTAGAAAAAGCGCAAGTCATGAGAAAAAGAAAAAGAAGAAAAATACACGGGTCACCCTGTAAAAGAAGGTGAACGAAAAGAAAAGAAAATCCTATTCTGCTAAAAGTAGTAGTTGTTTGAAGGAAGTAAGAAAAACCGTATGAAAACCACAGAAAATCAACAGTACTCCACCTCCCTCCCCGTATCCCGTACCCATTTTGCTTCTTTTCAGGAAATACAGCTAAGGTTTATAAACTTACTTGATGCACCTTATTGATGAGTGAAGGTCCGTATCGATGATGGACTGATGCTGGATGCAGGGTGTACCGTGGTATAGATCAGATTGTCACGGTTAATTGGACGTGAGCTGTTGTTCCCTTTTAGGTTTTATTTTCTTCGATTGGAAATCAGGGTTGCATGGCCTTGATAGATGTGGGGTTGGAACAACCCATTGCCAATGGGGCAAAGCGCACAGTCTTGCTCGGGGGTGGTAGAAAACAGCTTAGTCTAAGTCGACGCGTCCTTCCCCGGGGGCCATAGCTCCAGCCCATATAGGGCCACCGCACTCCCGGGAGTTGGAGACCTCCAAGCTCGCTACAACTCGCATTCTCGTCTCCAAGCTCGCTACAGCTCGCGTTCTTTGTTTTCCCACCCACCACCCCTGAGACTTATATGGCGCCCTCATTGTCACCTTGGGATATATCGGTGGCAACGATCCCAAGCAACAAGGGCAGCGACATTCCCCCAACGCCTCCGACAGTGGACTTACGAACGAAGAGTGCGAGAGGTTCTGATGGATACTGGGTTTCATATTTCTTTATTTCTTCTCAGGGTTTTTTCATTGTCTCTTTATATCATCATCTTCATGTATTCACTTGGCTTTGCAAAAATTGGTTTCGGTCAAGGTTGGAGGGGGTGGGCACTCTATTGATTTATGATTATTTTCTTTTCGTTGCACCCTTCACTTTCCCTAGTGACGCTATAACCCGTAGGGTTTGACGTGAGCCAGTGATAAAAAGAGCCTCGTTTCCCGATCTCTTATCCACCAAAGGTTTTCGATCCGATCACAGCAAAATAATTACCGGTATTGTTGGAGCGTCCTTCCATATCTGGCAGGTTGCCTGCAGGATGGTAGCAGGTCAGCTGATAATGCGGCGGCGATGTGGCGGTAATGCGGGAGCGAGTGAGGCTCTGTGAACTGGGGAAATCGTGACTGCATCTTTTCTTGTTACATAGCCGGGGTCACCCCCCACGTTTCTCTCTCTCTCTATCAATACAGCAACAGTCGTTTCAACAATTATCTGAAAATTCACATGAGGCCCTGAATCACCAAGTAAATACAAGACTCAACGCCAGTATCATTACCCACCAGCCGTCCCCCTGCCAAAGCCCCCATTTTCAACATGGATGAAAACAGAAGGGAGGTAAACTGGAGATGGTGTATAACCCTACAATCGGGAGGAAGATATACTTCTTTTTTTTTGCTGTAAAGAAACACATTTTTATATTGATTTATTGAATATTTTCCGCCAGCTGCAGGAGTGGCGCTCGTGGTAGTAGTGTTTGTAGTAGCCGCGGCTGGAGTGGGGGTAGTGGCTCCGAAGTTGGCGCTCGCCAACCTGTTGGATAGATCGATCTGGGTTCCGATAGTGTTTGCCAAGTATGCCACGAGTACGACGTCCTGGATATGAGTGTTGAATATTCTCTCGACGTCGGCGGGTGCCAAACCAAGCGCGTTCATCAAGAACTTCCCACTAGCAACCGAGGCCTGGGTGTTGCCAGCCTAGTGCAAATGTCAGCATCTCCTCTCACTTCTACCCTAAGGGCGGGAAGCATACAATGACTCTAGCCACATATTCACTAACTCTATCCAACATTTCCAGAACCTCCTCAAGCGCCTTCTCAAGTGCGTGGATGAACACCGGGAGCGGACGATATATAAGTCCTAATAGCGATGTCCTGACCGGGGACGGTAGACATGGTAAGATGAACGGCGGGGTGGGGGAAGGTGTCATCACCATTAGAGGCATAAAGATTCTGGATAAGAGCGCTTAAAGGATTGGGCTCTGGTGAGGTCGCGTACCTGAGTATATTAATTAGCTATATCGAAAGGCACCTAACACCTAGGAGCATCTATCCTGTTCAAATATACCCTCCAACGAGGACCTCCTTGGGATTCGCCTTCAGATGGGCCCCTAACACGGTCTTGTAGTAGTCCATATCTACCTCAACCTTCACCACATCATCCATCAGTTTAAATTCCATAAAATGTCGATTTCCGGAGACCTACCTGTTCTTGAATCTCGTTATGCCCGACCGTAAAACAATTTCTAATCTCAACTTCTGCCCCATCCTCATTCCTCACACCCAAAAGCGTTCCAATAACTCTCTCCCGATCGACATTCCTCCTTAACGAGTGGTCCAAGATAGGCATCAATAACAACACTCAAAGGCGAGGTAGGCCTGGGCCGGTAGAACACTGGCGATAGGAAGCGGTCGAGCGAGATGGATGTATGAATCTTTGTCGGCAATGCTGGGCAAAGCCGATTAGTGAGTAGCAATTATGGACGGGGGGTGGCTGCGGGGTAGGTTGGCTGGCTTCGACGAAATTGACTGATGGTGGGGCAATTTTCAGAGCCTCAACTCTTTTTTTTTTCCGCGTCTATTGTGGGGAAGCTGGGTTGGCTTGGCAGGGCAAGCCTTACTCCCCACTCACGCTCATATGATACCAGTCCACTTTCCAGAGATACCTGCAATTCCTCTATTCCAAACATGATAGTCATTCCCATCGCCATTCTCATACCAATACCAATCATCCTAATACCATCTCCATTTTCTTGAACCACCACTTCTAACAACAAAATGTAGAGACCCTGATCGAGTGATCGATTATGACCACTGCTCGAGCATTGTCAATTTTATGTCTATCATGGATGAAATATTGATTCAATATGGAATATAAGGATTTACACTCCTGTTATAACAAGAACCGATGATCCTTAATGTATGGTCCACCTAGTGTCTCACGGTAATTCACTACCAACCAGAGCTGTTGTCCACTTCTTACTTTTATAGTTGAATAAAGCCTGTTGAAAGTCATTGGCAGTATTCACTAGCGGCCAGAGACCTGAAACGAGGGAAGTGATGACATGACGATAAAGTCAGTAGTGAGGATGGCTGTTGGTTCTTCGATAATTTAATTTTACTACAAAGCAACAGATGACATCAGTCGGGGCTTACTTTTCTTTAACAGCAGCACATTTCTGAGGCACGCCAGCTCAACTCACCTATCCTATAGTTTATCTTGATGTGCCACTCGCGCGATATGTAGGAAACCCACCACAGGAACCCGAATGCCTGGTCCAAATACGACAATCTCTTAAATCAAAATAACAAAAAATAAAAACAAACAAAAACACTCAAAAACACTCAAAAATACTCAAACTAACAGCGTAAAGTCTGGCCACAAGAATTGAACACCAGGGTGAGGGTATACTCCCTTTAAATAAGTTAATCGTATCGCCTGATGGCTAACAAAGATTAGCGGAGCCATTGGTCATGATTTCAGATCTAGAGTATACTCGATAATAGTTGGATATGATTGAGCAGTACTGTGGGGGAGGATGGTGGACTGCGGGCTTTTCTTTCATTTTTGTGGTTTTTTTACTAGCTATATGTATGGACGAAAGGACCGGCGAGAGGTTACTATGGGAGGTGTTTGTAGTGGGTGAAGCTGGGGGATAGGAAATGCTTAGGTATAGGGGATTCCGTGAGCCGGTGGTTTCATTAAAGGGCCTTGAGCAGTGCTGTATTTACTGAGAGGGAGGACAATCGTGCAAATAACCACAGAAGGGAAAACTGTGCAAGCGGGAAGTTGTGTGTTTACCCCAGATTGAGGTCTTTTTCTTCTTCGTGGTCCTTTTCTAGTAAAATAGTGGGTTGGAACAGCCCATTGCCAATTGGGCAAGCACAAAAGGTAGAGCTCAGAAAACAGGGGCCGCGTCTCGGAGGACTGCGGAAAAAGGTATACCCGGTTGCTGGGCCATTGCGGGGTCATAGCTCCGAAACCTTGGGTCCGTGGACCCTCCCATCCATATTCCACCCCCGAACACCCTTTGACTACAAGATCATCACGATTTCTACACCTCAGGTTCTTAAGTTCCCTACACTTCGCGTTCTTTACTTCCCACCCACACCCCCTCACACCGGATCCAAATGCGCCCTCATTTCCACCACATCAGCGGTAACGATCTCCCCGGGCAAGGGCAGCGGTAACCTTGCCAACGCCTCCGCCAGTGGAAACGGCAGACTCACGACCAAGCGGGGGACATAGTCATGTATTTCGTTTGGTGTTGCTGATTTCAAATTTCTCTCCAAGTTCATTTCTTTCCTTGTTAAGATAGCTACAATGAATGCGTTCTGGCTTGGGGAAATTGGCCAGTGATTTGTTTCTTTTCTTCCTGCTCACTATCTTCCTTCCTTTTCTTTCTCTCGTCAACCAACCGTACTCCTTCATTAGCATTTTCGAACTCAATCTCCGTCCGGATTTGGGTTATCAGTACCTATGACTGAGCAAATCGATCAGATCATGGATGCTCTGCTCGGTCATGATCTGATTGAGGGACTCCTATGATCAAGCTGATCAAGCAGACTATAACCAAGAAAAACCCGGTTATGATCTAATCATGGCCATCACTAGTGGGGGGCACTGGGCTGGAGAGATATAGGTTGTGGGGCGGTAGTCTGCGATTTAAAGTGTCTAGTAAGATGGCTTCATGGTAGCTATGTTAACTTAGGTTGCGTCAAATTAGAGCGGTCTGACATAGCTGGGCTCATGGTTCCAATATGGCTAGTAAGGTTTATCTGAAAAAAGAGACTCATGGGAGATAAAAGAATACATATGAATTTGGAGCTTGAAGAACAAGAGACAGAAGGGGACAGAGGGCTCTTCTGAACAGAAAATTCTAAAAGAAAGGAACAACTGTATACACTGCAAATAAACTGGAAAATGCCTTGCGAAACCCATTGCTTCGCCATTACACTAGACCTGCAAGTATGAGACTGAAGCCACGATGGTGTAGTATCCAAACCCACGCAATCGAGTAAAAAGAGGCAGGGACAAATGATTGGGTCAATACCAGTACACCGAAGGGCTTAGTCCTGGCTATACAGAGTTAGGGTAGGAAGGAAACTTTATCAAGACTTTGAGACAACTTAGATAGGATCCAATTGAACATACAGAACCAGACAACTGCTTATCAGATAATACAGTAACAGATGCAAGCGGCAAGAAAAGCAGTGGGAGGCTGCCCATACAATCCGAAACCACCGAGAAGGAAAAACAGTAGGCTAATTCCGGAGGGAGCCAACCCTTCTACTCTTTACACCTATGCGAGCTCTCAAATTTGCCACCCTCGCTGACCTCCGCTTGGCCCTCTTCTGCTCCAGTTTGTCTTGGCCGCTACGCCAGATACATTCCCACAAGCGCTATCTCCAGAATCATGCATGTCTGCGCATTGTCGCATAAGGGCGCTGTGCATGGTAGATACCAAGCATATGCGAGAGCCGACCCATTTTCGTGCAAAATGAACGAGCCTCCGGCCCCGTATCCCGGCAATGTGTCCTTCCTAAAAAGAAAAACGGCGTTCGATATCGGCAATACAGAACTCGGCGCCAGTAAAGTTTCCGAATGGCGAAATCATTGCCCATTCCACATCGCCACAATCCACATGTGGCTGTGTAAGGAGATTGACCAAGCATGCGCGTAGGGAAAAACATTCTGTATTAGACTTACACCATGGCTCTTTATAGCGAGGGGGTAATGAATGAATTGTGTTCTGCATTTCGTCACGTTGGGACTTTTCAATTGCGCCCAAGAGGAACTGTTTAAGATAGGAGATGTTGCGGAAGGAGGTGAATAGGTCATGCTGACGGGCACGCACTCGAGCACCAACCTGATTGGTATCAGGCCCCCCTACGATTCGTGACCTCTTTCCGTCCACAAGCCCCAATGAAATACCCCACAGCGCGATTCTGGACGGAAGCAGAGATCAGGGTTTTCAAGCAGCCATTGCTCATACTCTTTGTGCCGTCTGCTATTCGGAACAGAGGGGGGATTGATGCTTGCGTAGTCGGCTATGTTTTCCCGGAATTGCGTTTGCACTCTTTTTCCGACCTCGGAACCCTAAAGGAGGGAATATGGGTCAGAGAATAAAACGAAAAGGCGCTTTGTTTAATAAGAGAGTCAAGAGCTAGATAAAAGCCGCTGGGAGGTACTTGGATCGGCAGATAGTTCTCGCTAGTGGTTTCAACCTCGGAGAGAGTGAGATTTTGGAGTTCATCGAGTTTCGTCTGAGGTGCGTAGGTGTCGATATCGATATTGAAAAAGAGTTCCACTATACTACCTGAAGGCAAGCACACCACATTAGTAACCTCTCCCCTCATAACTACCAGCCGGACTGCTTAGACTAAAATGGATGATCAGGGATCACCATGTACTTAGGTAGCCAAGCAATAGAAAGGAAAAAAGATTATTCACCTTCAGAGCCGTGAGTAACGCAAAAGGATTATTGCCCATTCTGCCTGGCGCTCTCACTCTTTGTCAGGTGTAAGCGGAAATTCAGCCAGTTCTCCAACTCTGTGTCATTCTGCAAGACGGTGCGACGGGTTCCCTTGCGTGCCATCTTCTTGGGTGGCCTTGGAGACCTGCGTCGTTCGGCCATAGCATCGAAAAGCGTAGTGTCTAACTGAATGGGTTCAGGAGGCTGTCCAGGCGCACGCAGGTTATCCGTCGTATAGGGCGGCCGAACAATACGACCGGGCTGACCCGACAGGGTCCGTCCCCGAGGCACTTTCCGACCAACAGGTTTCTTCATCCTATTACAACTGTAAACTGCACTGTTTGCAAAAAAGGATAACCTGGAGACTAACCTAGCCTTGACACGAATGCTGACTTTGAGGGCTAATCCAAACACGCTTGTATTAAGCTCGTATTGGTTAAACTATCACAGATAACCCGAATGGCAAATAAAATCGTTAGCTATGTGATATTTCTTCTCTCACACACTCAATAATTCTAGCTACATGTTAGAAATGACAATCCATTGGGAGTGTGTATAGACTTACCTCGGTCTTCGCGCAGTAGATTGAAACAAAAACAAAAGCCCCTTTACAAAAGAAACAAACTTGCCCAAATCAACAAGACACTAAGTCACCTCAGGAAGAAATACCACAACGATAGTGGTTCCAACTCCCTTGTTACCAACGATAGGAAACCAGAGGGCAAAGTGACGGTTGAATGGGAAGGTTGAGTCAATGCAGGTAAAGAGCAATAGTTTAACAACAATGCCGAGAACAGAAGACGTTGTCGGTTTGGATTCGGAAAGGAGAGACAGAATGTGGGCCCACGGCAGGCAAGAAGTGCAGGTTACATGAGGGCAACCCGAGGTAGAGGGATGGAAGGGTAGTCTACTTAGAGAAGGACTTGCACAGCCAACGGTAGGCGAAAAGGATGAAGTGTTCAAGTTGTAAAGCAAATTAAGTGTGTGCGTACAGTAGATAGGAATAGTTAAGCCGTGCCTGTGGGATGGGGACAGTAAAACTGGAATAATGGCCGGTGAGCTTTGATACAAGTACTAGTCTACTGTACTTTGGTCGATTTGGAAAGGCTCTTCCCATGTGGCGTCATGAGTTTGATGAGATTGAACTTCCTTACAACATATTTACGCAATCTTTTTCTTCGGGATGCCACTCAAGTAGTAGTAGGCACTATTTTTGTGCAAGTTTTGAACTTTCGCCATCCCTTCATTCCTTCCGGTTTTCTCACACTTTCAGCTTTGCAAACCAATCGGATATATGACCAGAAAGGTAACGATAGACAACATACTCGTCGTGTCGTGACGTTTGTGAAATGTGGTATTCTGAGCACTACACCACTTCTGAAACAATGTTTTTCCTACCACGATTACCCAAATAAGCTAATAGTACTCGAGTACAGTATGAGTAGTATCTAGCGCTGGCCATGATTACGAGGTAAGAGATTTCTCCTTTTCTGCTCCTCCCCCCTAGCCACGTTCCGGATATGCTCAAGGGAAAATGCGGTACAACACACCCCTTCAGAAAACCCTCCCCTTTGCTTATCCATCATTATCCCTTCGTTCGTTTTCAGGCGCTCGCGCTAGGTGCGGCTTGCTTGTGGAAGTGATTGGGGTGAAGTAACTAAAGAGAGCAAAGTGAAGAATAATTGTGACAACCATGATGTAAGTATGATATGATGAACATAAAGGGTGGTACCGGTGTCCCTTCACTGCTGAGATAGCTTATTTGGGTAATCGTGATATGAAAAAATTCGTGCTTTAGAAGTGGTGTAGTGCTCAGAATAGTGCTAAATAAGTACTTGGTCATGATGGAAACCAGGTTGTCTGCGTAGATTTGCTCCCGACTATGGTATAAGTACGAGTACTTCACCTGCTTTTTATTTATCTTGGTGGGGTTGTCTATCGTTACCTCTCCTGTCCTTGCTATCCTATTAGTGCAACGCTAAAAAATCTTAAAACCTGGCCTATTTGGGTAAGCGTGATATGGAGAACTTTGTGCTTCTGAGGTGGTGTAGTGCTCGGAATAGTGTTAAGTGAGTACTGCTGAGTATTGCGATAATGGGAACCAGGTTTTCTGCGCGGGTTTGCTCCCGACTATGGTACGAGTAAACTCGCGGCGGGTGCTATGTCGGTTCGTGTGTAATGTCGGGAAGAGATATACACACTGCCTGTAAGAACAAGAATTAACATTTGACATCACTCTGGATATTCCATTCTGTACCGAAGTACTGAAGTATACTTCCCCTGCGTATCTACGTTCCCGACATGACCCCCGAACCGACAGCCCCCGCCGCGAGTTTAGGAGTACTTCGCCTGATTTTGATTTCTCTCGGTGTGTTGTCTATCACTGCCCTTCTTGCCACATCTATCTTACTAGTCAACGCTAAAAGTGTGTGAAAACTTGGACGCACGAAGGGATATCATGTGAAAAATTGTGTGCTTTTGAAGAGGTGTAGGGCTCAGAATAGTGTTAAATGAGTACCGCTCAGCATGGCCATGATGGAAAGCAGGTTGTCTGCGTAGATTTGCTCCCAACTATGGTACATGTCTAAGTACTTTTAATTTATCTTGGGGGTGTTGTCTATCATTACTTTTCTTGTATCAAGCGTCCTATTAGTGCCATGCTAAAGTGAGTGAGCGATCGTACAGGTTAAGGGATCATCACACCACGCCGGGTACTCGAGTATATAAGGACGCCATTCCCCCCTCCAACGTCCACCCAGTTGGACACTCTTACAACCACAGTGAAGGGCCCGGATACCGCAACACCACACCGACACATCCCTCGATAGTGACATTCCGAAGGTATCGTGCGCTATCTGATAAAAAGGATTGGCTGATATACCTAACGATAGCTGCAACGACAGTTAATACCATATCGCTCAACGGCAGCGGAGAACCACAGCCACCATCAGGACAAAAGCATAGCCGAGGATGGCGGACCCACAGGAGGGTTAGTATCACGATGCAAGAAACCCTCTACAGAACTAGAACCAAGAACTGACCTTAGGTGACGGCAGAGGTCATAGGAGAAGAACCCATCCCTTGTCCGGCGGCCGACCTGTCTAAAGAGGAGGAGAATGATGAAACCCTCCAGCCAGGGGCCAAAAGGCCGCAGAGAGAACTCGAGGCAACGACTGAGGACAATGACGAGGCGGAGGAATCGGAGGATAGTGACACATCCACATTTATCTTCAATGATGCGGAATTGTTGGAATACGCATTGCAAGAGAACAGGCGACTGCGCGCGGAACTCCAGACTACGAAAGAAGAGCTGAGAGATGTAAAGGAACAATACGGAACACTACTCAGGTCACTAGAAGAGAAATAAAATAAAATGAGATTAGTATGGAACTCTTGGTTACAAGCATAGCTAGCGGGGAACTAGAAAAATGCCATTATCAAAGCCTATTTAGATCTAAATATTGCTTGCACTAACATCCCGCCTGGCAAGTCTTTATGGAATAGTGTATCTGGTAATGAGGAGGGGGGGATGTGTCTGGCTGGTCGGAATTGACGTCCTTTCGTTCCAAAAGCATCCTTACTACCCCCTCATGCCCTGTCTGAACTGCCTGCGAGAGTGCCACCTGGGCATAAAAGGTGTCTGGCTGGTCAGGATTTACATCCTCTCGTTCCTATAACTTTTCCAAAATAGCTCTCACAATATCCACCCGTAAGTCCTTGCTCATCGCCTCCAGCTCCACATCCCTATCTAACCTCATCTCCACATAATTCCGGATATGATCGGGGTTGGGGCTGATGGGTATCGCAACCGCCTTGGAGAAATATCTTTCGACATCTTCCCCGACATGGGGCCTCCCGGTGAGGAATATTCATGTCTTGGAAGACTCCCGAGCGATGTCTCTCAGCGACTCGAGAAGTTCTGGAACCTACTACGACAAACATTCATCCATGGCGTCGAGACAGATGAAAACCCGGGGTAGCGAAGCAATAATCGTTTTCAACATTCCCATCAAATCGGCAAGTCGCGGCGCTCTGCCACCAAATTCCATTTTCCCTTTTGAAACGCCTCCCGCAGGTAATCCGGGATGCCCCCTCTGCCTGCCAGCCGCTTCAGAATAGCTCCCATAATGATGGTAGTTGTCTGCTCCTGTTGACGAAAGAAGTCGCAGTATAAGCCTGCAACTGCGATATTGTCCTCTTGCGGACACACGGCTGTCAATCACTAGGGAACCAATATTTCGGACCGTTAGCGCAATTTTGTTTCTTCAAAGAACCCCGCCATTTACCCGAGATATGTTTTGCCCACCCCCGGATTCCCGGAGCAAAACAAGACATCATCGGCTCCATCCACACTACATCTCCACTCCCGAAACTCGGTCGTTTCTACAACCCAATTCCCAAGCCCATCGGACGGCTCGGTGCAGACGCCCTGATGTCTATTACTCGGCTCTAGTGGAGAGAGCCAATGCATTATTGGCGCATCTTGCGTCGGAGATACAGAAGGTGTTGAAACTACGGTCGATGTTGCCGGAGTGGGTGCTGCCGTCCCCGAATCTGAGCCAAATTTGTGCCATGATACTCTACCCGGAATGTTGATTGAATATAGAAATGGTGCAGCGATATGCAGGGTACTATGGGGCTTCTAAAAATTAGGTGATGAGACCAATGTAAACGCGGGGTGATATGGCCCTTTATGGCACAATACTATCCAATCATTTCCATTTGGCCAAGGCGCATGACTAATAGGAGATATGCCCCACAGTGACTTCTTCCGAGTGACAGTATTTCCACTGCAGGCGCATAACAGGTGTCATTTATTTTGGGTGGCTGTCCCGAATCGCGTGTCCATACACAAAGTTTGTAAATTGCAGCTAGTATCCCCCGAATATATTATCGCTGGTGGAATTTAAGATGTAAGCAAGGCAAGCCCTCACCCGATAGCACTAACAAAGAGCATCCAGGCCCATCTGTTATCGAGCTGGCTCTCCGAGGGCAAGGAGGGTAGTCTGAGATCCGGTTGGGGTTATAAGTTACAGGTTGAATACAGAGCAAAATTAGCTTTCATCAACAAGGACGTAACTTATGAACAAATCTTAGTTATCAGGTGATTACCAAGATTCACAATGGGGTAAAAAGTACTGAGGGGAATATTCTCAGTTAAAAATGCTACTCCAAAGTGAACCTATTTACTAAGAGATAGAATCGAGGCCCATTAATTAGTAGATAGACCATCTTCCACAGTCAGGTCAAGAACCTCCTGACGGCGGCTGCAATTGCCAAAGAAATATTACAATTGGTTCCTAATAAATTATCTTGAAATATTCGAGCCGGCTCAGATGCCGAAGAGGAAATAATACAAAATATCCAGAAGGCAGATTCCTAGTTTCATATCGGATACTTGCTCCCCCCCCCCCCCCCCAAGCACCATAATCATAGCATTAGCCATTTGGCTCACTTGTCTTTGCTGAACTTAGACAATGTAATACGATAGCATATACGGTATTCCGGAGATGCGTTAAAAAAGCACAGGATCCAGATTTCAACTCAGCCATCATAGAATCCCATTCAGGGGAAAGTTTGGTGGGTGGACTTCCCCAATACGTACAGCATGTATCCAGTCTTTCGCCCACTACTATCTTATAGGCATGTAAAGGGGACACAGACAATGAGCTCAGACCCATCAACTCACAACACAGTATTCCGGGAATAACCAGTTTAACCTCTCCCCTTCCTTTTCCAAACCCGACCGATCAGTCACTGTCATACTGCACAAGAACCGGTAAACCCTACCTGCCCACTACCAACTTATGCTCCACTCCAAGCTAACTTATCATAGGCCGCAAGACGATAAAAAGGGGTGGATGTGGGTTATCAGAGCTAATTCAGCAATGACTCCAGTGAAGATAAAGCCACCTCTATGCAACCCTCCCACAATGCTTGGAATCCACAATTGGCTTCTCGCCCATTGTCGTGTTTAATTGTTGAATCATGGATTACCGTGCCACGGGGTCTCCAGATGGATGCCTGCAGGTGAGGTTTGGTAACTATTGGTATTGAGGATCTTGTCACGCTGATGGTTTGGTTGAGGATGGGTTTCGCTTATTTTGGTGTGATTTAATGGGTCCTTCACCCGACCGACGATGACTTACGTCTAAGATCTATTACCGGGGGTTGTGGGTAAGTCTGGCGAAGTTCTCCTGGTTGGTGTATATATCCCGAGCAAGCAAAAAATGCTCGGCAGCAACGGCTGGATCACCAGTCCCCCATTTCAACTGCAAATAACACTGGCCGATTTGCATGACGACAACCTTAGAAAAGGTATTGCAGTTGAACCTTATGCTCTGTGTTCCATTTTTCTTTCTCTTTCCGGGTGTCATATTATTTAGTTATAAATTGCCGCTAACTACTTCATGACTTCAAATCTTCTCACACTCCAGCAGGCCTTAGCTAACTTTATATAGTACAGTATCTCTAAAATATGAGGATTGGAATCAATAGCTCACATCTTGTATTTATTCCAATCCAAGTGCTGTCATGTAAATTTCTTGAATCTGCGATTAAAATTTAATGATGTTCACCAGACTTTTTTCCCTAACCACGTGGATGCAGGGCAGCTAGGGAGAGCCTTGCCGGCAGGTTCTGTTGCCATGCAAATTTTAGCGCATCAGCCACAGTTCGCCGTACTTTTGCTCACACCCTAGTACATAAAGAGGACAATGTAGCCGATGGTAAGTAAAAATAATGATTATGAAAATAGTGACAGCAATTGTGACGGTATCCATGTTTCGTCATAGTATTAAGACATAAATCTTTAATATTACCTGATTCCGAATGCGCGATGGAAATGGAAGTACAGAACAGCGTTGTCGTTCTATCATGCTAAGGTGCTCCTTGGATACTTCTATGGGGGCGCCGCTGCACTCCGGTATGAGACAATAGAGTTTGAGGATTGAGAAATGAAAATGCTTGTGGAGATGATCTGAACAAGGGAGGCTTACAGCTACAATACTGTATTTTGTGCATCTCGTGAGCCCTAAGGATAAGCTCTGACCTACATACCCTACCCGGCTTAAATGAGGCTCTTACCGAGTGGCTGAGCAATGCAAAGCCTGTGGCATAACAAAGTGTTAACCTTGGCGTGCACGGGAGCGAAATGGCCGCATCGCCCTGCCAAAACAACTTGAATCCCCTTAGGCCCTCAAATCCATCATTATCTCCCTGCCTTCCCAGCCTCCAATCATTAGCCACTTTCCTCCGTCGCCCGTCTGTCGCCTCACAGGCCCTATATCCCCCCGACCTCCATTCTTTAATCCTCCGCGATTAGCCTCCTTATACGCTGTTTGTTGCAAGAGTAGTCTATATTATTTTCTGCCATGGATGAAGCATATGCTTCCCCGATAGCGACGGTCACGCTTCACTCCCCTCTCTTACCAACTCTACATTTGATCTTAATTGTATGGCATCCATCTGAATCTAGTTTTCACATTCAAAGGATCCCCATCACAATCAATAGATTTACCCTTAGACGACGAGGAAGACAGACAACTGCAAGGGATATTTCTAATTTTCAGGCAGACTTTTCACAATCAAAAGTTTATTCAGCGGCGCTTGTTGCTACCTCCACCCCTAGGAACCTGTACGAGCACGACAGCGTAACAAAACCTAAGCAGAGTGGCAACGTTCGTCGGGTCTCTATGAATACCCCTCCTTCAGCATCTCCGAAATCCATATCCGCTACCGAAGTCCTTGCTCAGAGTCCAAGATTTTCATCCTTGGGTAGCGGGTTCAATTTTCCCACAGAACCATTGGGGTTGTCCTATTGGGACTCCTCTGATGCCTCATTAGCATTTTCCCCTAGGTTGCCACTGGATAAGTCTTCCAGAAGCGATGGCGATGAACCTTCGCCAAATACAGCGAATCTTACACCCTCACCCCATGTTGTTGATGTTGTTGTTGTGAAGGGTGGCAAGGGGAGAGCCAGGAGTAGGAGTATTCCGGTAGGTTCTGCAAAATGAAATGCCAGAGAAAAACGCTTATTTGATCCAGGGAGGATCGGGGGAAATATTCCTGAGGAAACCCAGTATGCATCCCTCTCTATCGAAATATCCAATGCCCATCAATGCTTACCGATTATAGTGGGGGATTGCCCCTGCCACTAAGCCCAAGTGTTGCACTGTCAACCTTTTCCACCATAAACCGTCGGTCACCTTCCAGCGGCCAAAAGGAAGGAGGAGACGAGGAGACGAGGCATTCATTGGAGTAGGCCTCCGTCATTAGTGGCTTCTGATTATTAGGATATGAGCTGATGACTGGGCCCTAGCGATGATGGAAACTGTGGACATCTATGGTCCGGCTTCTCAGGATCTAAGCTTCCGACCAGAAGCTGATGTCCCGGAGACGGTTGAAACTAATCCCGAGACTCGAGGCCTGAACTTTAGCGATGACTTATACCAAGCTGATATCCCAAAACCCAAAAAAAATCCCGTCGGGGAGGACACCAAGGACATGAGCAGTGTCCCCAACGGGGCAGTCTGTCCGTCTTGATAAAATATAGTAGTCTATGTGTGATCTTAGGTAGATAAGCAGAAAAAACTACTACGAATACTTTCACTTTTTATACAACTTGCGATTCAGGACTTTCTTGGTTATTTATTTTATTATATCATACTTTATTTGCTTTTTACTATATCAACACCTGCCTCCCGCTCGAGTGATATTTCATGAACTTACAAGCGCCGCCCATGGCCAACCTCTATTAAGGCTGAGCTCGAGCCACCCAAGTGGCAACCTTTTTTTTATATAGTGATTAGAACCTCCCAATCGGCTCACTTACTTGTAAGTACTACTTTCTGTAAGTATTTCTGTGTGTTGCAGATTTTCCTTCCTTCCATGTTACCTGTCGGGAGATTAGGTGACCGCCAATGCCGTGATTTACAGTTTTCCGCGATATCGATAGTGACCGGAAAATCTGATCTCCAAAGTGTCCTGGTAGAACGCTCCCTTGTTGCCAGAAAGCGCTCTCCAACTGTGGACTGATGGAGGTTCACCGATCGTGTGCTAGTAACCTGATGAAGGTACGTCGACAATCGTATGCTCGGATGTGTTGTCGAGTGGAGAGGTTGTGGTGTCTATTCTCTATGGAGGTTGCTAGCTACGGTTCACTTTAAGTAGTAAAAACTCTGCTCATACATGTGATAGCCCTATGTCTCAGCATATGCCCTATACATCCGTTCATGCCCTAGAACATTCCTGATGTCGACACTCTGGTGTTCCTTCATACATGTGAGCATTCCCCGTGCCTCTGCTATCTCCGCTATCTCTGATCTCAGGCAATGCTCCACTACTGGGATTATTATGCCATCATGGACAAGCCAGGCACAGTACATATCTAGCTGTCGTTCTAGTCCTGCAGGCTTTCACGTGCGGGCATGGATTTGCTACGGTTTCCTAGGTGGCAGGGCCCCCCAAAAACCCATTTCCGGAGCTTGATTAGCCGCGGCGGAAGGTCCGAAAAGAGTATTGGTGTGAGGTGCATCTCTCAGGTTGAAATATTAAGCTGGGATTATTGGAAATTTGTTATGTCCCTATCACAGCTGGTTAATTAAACCAGGGTTCCAAATAGTGTGACGGGTCAAGGCCCGAAGAGAAGACCGACTGGTGAGTCAAGAAGGGAGGAGGGGACTGGACTTGACGCAAATATTTAGTCCAGTCAAGTCTCGTCTAATTGGGGATCCCTGCAAGCCTCGCTGAGTTCGCTTAGGCTGGTCGCAGATTGGCCATAGTTGGTTGCAATAGTCTAAGGGGTTCCAGATACGGAACTAATAGGGGAATTAGCCTAGATCTGTTTTCGGAAGCTTAAGTTGGCCTCACAGTTTCCCCCCCTTCCCTTCCCGTTCCCGCCTTCCCTCCCATGTATGGTGTTAGTCGCTATTTAGACATCTGCTATCTGTCCGTTGTCAGACAGAAATTAAGCAAGATTGCCGTTTACCTTCTATTTGAAGATCAAATACTAAAGGACTACCTGTACCGGTAAAATTAGCTGGCCTAAGAAGAACTGCGCTATGAATAGATTATGGTGAGGAAGCCCTCCTAGAATTTTGGACTCAATTAACAGAAGACAATACCAATGATGGTATATTAATCTCTGTGGTGGAGCACGGTGATGGCGGAGATGTCGCAGGTACGGGGAACTCTTTCATGTATAGAGAAACACCAGAGTGGGGACCTCAGGAGCGTTGTAGGGTATGAATAGATGTATAGGGCATATGCTGAGACATAGGGCTATCACATGAATGAGGAGAGTTTTTACGACTTAAGGTGAACCGTAGCCAGCAACCTCTATAGAGAATAGATGACACAACCTCACGATGCCGTAGGGATCAAAGCGGGGATTGGCACAGTCCTTTTACATAGTAATATAGAGATATTGGATCCACGCGTCAACACATCTGAGCACACCATCTGTGACGATCCTCCATTAGCCAATACATGTGCCTGTGAGCAAAGATTCTGGCGTGAACAATTGATATGAGGGCAGGTGTAAGTCTTGTCGGTGGCATTTTAATTGAAGATAATAGTTCAAGGTTAAGTAAAAGGGACCACTGCTACAAGAAAGATATACATCCATGATCATGCTGAAAAAGACAATGTGGCCCAGGTTTGAGCATAAAGCGTGCCCGAGCACACCCAAACCTTATGCTGGAGCATGATCATGCGAAGTATTAGTCTTTGCACTAACTGAAATTACAGCATGGAATATCACTAGACTTTAGTAGAGCGACCTGGTCTGGTCTAGAGAGTTCTCAGGCCATTAACCATGCAGTCGGCCTGATTCATCACCTCGGACCTGTAACAGGTTTATTCCTGTCTAACGAAAATACAATAGGACCGGCGATAGACCTGCTAGCGCTGGTGCTAAGGGAGGCTTCAAGGGACCGGTAGCTAGAAGGATAATAGTTGAAGGACAAATTAGGCTAAAGGACTCAGGGATTGCCGTTCAACCAAGTGTATTCTTGGACTGAAGGTCTGTCGAAGTCTGCTGTCTCCTGCTAGCCAGGAGACTGGTTTAAATACAAAACCCAAGAGCGATAGCCTTCCTGCAATCACGATCATTACCAGTAGCTGCGCACATACCGGAATCCTGTAATCCTGCAAGACCAAAGAAAGAAACAAACAAACAGTGCTCAGCCTTCGCCAGTGCTACATGACCATTCCATACCCGGAATCCTAAATATAAACTTCCAGCAAAGCAAACTAAACATAGCAATACGATAGCATAGCCTATCTGACTCAGAGACAGTGGCGGAGCTGAAATCAAATCAAATAAACCAAATATAAATCAACTAAACATAGGAGATCCTGCACTGCCCGCTCCTGTGTACCGTTACCGGAACATGTACACATGTTACATTCCCTTATTCTGAAAAATCAACAATCATTCCAAAGTCTTCGCTGTCCTCAGCGCTCTCGTCGGTGTGCCATAGGAGGCTGTCGTCTTCTGTGGGGAAATAGTCCTGCTCAGAGCTGCTAGAATCATATTCCTCATCGTCATAGGGTTCCCAGAAGTCGTCTGGGCAATCGTTTGCGGTACAGGGTGTGGAGGAAACTTCCATGGGTTCCCAGGAAGCTTTGATGTAGTGGGAGGTGATCTGAGGCGTCGGTTCTGCTGGGTGGTTAGCGTCCCAGTATTCCTGTATGAGTTCCAGGGAGTGGTCGAGGTTCTCGATAGGTTCCCAGGAGTCGTCTGCTCGCTCATAGCCTTTCCAGTGGACCAGGAATTCGTGCCTGTTGTTCTGGCGGCGGTAGTCGAGTATCTGCTCTGCTTCCCATTCTTCTGCATTGTCGATTAGGATGGGGGCTGGCTTGTCCATTCTGCGGGACTTGAATCTATCGGGATCGTTCTCTCTGTATTCCTTAAGGGAAGAGACGTGGAAGTAGGGTTTCTGGCGGGCCATTCTGGGCGGGAGGTGTAGTTTGTAGTTATCTGTGTCAGGTAGATGTTCTAGAACCTTGAAGGGTCCGAACCAGCGTGGTTCTAGCTTCTTGGATCGTCCAGGGGAGGAGGTATAAGGGCGGCCTCTAACAAGAACTCTGCTGCCGTTCTTGAAGTGTTCCGTTAGGGGTTTGCCGCGTTTGTCAGCCTGGACAGTCTGGCGGAAGGTAGCCTGCTTTCTGGCCATGTCTACTTCCATTCTTGTTGCTTCATGGGCATTCAAGATATCGTCCACAGCTGGTACCTTGCTGGCGGATCTCTGGACAGGGTTGAATATCTTCCAGGGGCGTCCATAGAGGGCGTGGTATGGCGAGATGCCTAGGGATTCATGAGGGGCGCCATTCATGGCTGCTGCGATAGCTGGGAGGGCGCCGGACCAGTTGTTCTGTCTGGGGTTAACGAAGTTCCTCATTAGCTGTTTGAGGGTGCGGATCCTTCGCTCAACCTGGCCATTCGTTTGGTGGTGGTATTGGGTCGCCATCCAGACCTGGATACCAAGGGACTTCATCATTTGTGACCAAAACTTAGAGGTAAAGCGAGAGTCCTGGTCAAGGACAATGCTGAGCGGGAGGCCATGGACATCGAAGATGGTACTGTTGAGTTTCTTGAAGATCTTCTCAGAGGTAGCGGCGTCCTTGAGTGGGAGGAGATGTGTGTAGGAGGTAAAGCGGTCCATAATGACCATGATAGATGTATAGCCATCGGACTTGTTAAAAGGACCGGCGAAGTCTATGGCTAGGGATTGGTAGGCTTCGTCGGGGTCAGGGAGGGTAAGGGATCGTCCATAGGGTAGGGTGGTGGGCTCGTTGTTAATCTGGCACTTATCGCATGACCGACAGTA